>Ga0308169_10002768_pt1 | contig 17771 bp, 15 predicted proteins | sample PhyBR1_2_FD_202139 | JGI IMG/M metagenome (GOLD analysis project Ga0308169, IMG submission 202139) | Phyllosphere microbial communities from UC Gill Tract Community Farm, Albany, California, United States - DLSLSB.R1 | ecosystem: Host-associated > Plants > Phyllosphere > Unclassified | place... | reverse complement strand
ACCGCGAGTCCGCCTACGAGAAGGACAACCCCCGCCAGGGCGAGGCCGACTTCATCGTCGCCAAGCACCGCAACGGGCCGACGGACACGATCACGGTGGCGTTCCATGGCATGTTCTCGCGGTTCGTCGATATGCCTAGCTAAGAGACAATTGTCGCTGCTCAAATCTGTGGTCTGTTTTTCACGTGCACGGTTGAGGCAGTGCGCCCCGTATCTTGGGTTCACCGTTCGGCTGCACCTTCGGCGTCACGTTCCTGATGTCCAGCGGAAATGCTTGCGTCTCGACATCGTGGCAGGATCTCGCAGCAAAACGTGACGGCCGTAGGACGCCCGGTGTTGACGATGATCATGCGCATGTCGACCACGGCCTCTCGGGCACGATTCGAGCACGGCCGGGCCTACGCGAGTCCCTTGCTGCGTGCCGTGCCGGCGACGTATGGCCCTGATGGAGAACACCATCGAATCTATGGGGTCGTGGTGTAGACGTCACTGCCGCCGAGGTTCAGCACGCGTAGGCCGGCGCCGCGGCCTCGGAGCTGTGCTGCAAAGCCGAGCATGTCGATCGTGAAACGTCCTAGGCGGTCGAGGGTTGTCACGACGAGCGTCCTCCTTCTGAAGGGCCGCGAGAGCTCGGTCGACCGCTGACCTGATGAACCTGCACCGGACACGCCCTGATCGACGTACAGGTCATCGCGCCTAACCCCCGCCACGAGGAGATCCTGTTCCTGCCGATCGGCGTCCTGTTGACGGGCCGAGACCCGGGCGTAGCCGATCAACCTCATCGCAGGGCCGTTCGCCATCATGGTTGCGATACATAGTTATGAGACTCGTCGTATCCGGAAATGACGGGCGGCCGGATGCCCGTTGCTCGCCGTCGACGAGACGTCTCGCAACCGTAGAGTTGCGAGACGTCTCGTGGCGTGTCAGCGCTGCTGAATGGCTGTGTTGATGGCGTCGACGGTGTCGCGGGGGTCGGTGCTGGTGAGGACAAGTCGGGCGCAGTGCTCGTCGGTGAGCTCGATAACGATGGTGGCGCAGGGTGCGCTGAGGTTCCAGAAGGACTTCTCACCATCTTTGATGAAGGTGCCGGCCCACTTTCCGGGAACGGCTAGTCCGGGGGCACGGAGTCCCTTCGGCTCGTTGTTGGCGCCGGGGTCGAAGGTGGCCCCGCGCACATGGGCGAGAGAAATCTCCAGCCTGCGGGTGAACGACCACAGTTTGTCGAGTCCTCGAGGCTCCACGGTGAGGACGGAGTCGGTGACGGGGATGGTGTTCATGAGGTCTCCTGTTGATCGTTTCCTGTGGTGGAAGGGCCGGCGGCTCGTTCGAGAAGGCGGCGCCCGAGGGAGTCGGCAGTGTGGAGCGAGGCGGGGTCGTCGAGGATCTCAAAGACGACGGAGCGGATTTCGGTATCCCGGGGCGCGAGCTCCATGAGGGCGACGAGCAGGAGATCGGCGGTGTCATCACCGGGACTGGGCGCGGTGCAGTTGTGGAGCGCCATCAGAAATATGCCCCGCTTGCTGCCGAAGGCCTTGTACAAGCTCCCGCGATGCAGGCCCGAAGCCTGCACGAGGTCGTCTATCGACGTCCCCTCGTACCCGGTGGTGCGGAACGCGATGACGCTTCGCTCGATCACATCTGCTTCGACGAAGGTCCGGTTCCTGCCCATATCTCCGGCGTAGAAGTAGGAGAACGATCAGTCAAGAGCCGTTGTTCAACAATCGTGCTAGCTGCCTCGCTGAACGGGGCTTCCCTGATGTCGTGCGCGTAGGTCCCGCATGCCTTCGCTTGCGAGGTGTCTCTTGGCGGGCAGCGGTACGTCGTGAGGAAGACTGCGCCCGTGCCGAACGCAGTGGAGGTGGAGCAGGTCTCAGTCGTCGTTACCTGGGTCGCGCTCCTTTGACCGGTGAGCTTCTCGGGCCGGGCCGGGCCGTGCTGGGCTGGGGTAGCGGTCACGGGGCAGAACGCGTCGGCCAACGGGACAAGTCGCGAGAGCACCCGCAGGCTGTGTGTGAGGATTGGACCGGGCAGTTTCGTAAAGCGGCTGAATCAGAACGTAGGTGCTGGCACTATTGCGGCATGACCGACGCTGCTTCTCCAGACAACTACACGCGCGCATCACCGGCTCCACCGCCCGCCGCTGTTCAGGTGCGATGGTCGTGGATATCGCTGGGTCTTCTGGTTCTAACGGTCTCTGCGGTAGGTGCGCTGATCGTCGTCGCGAGTATCCGCAAGTCGGACGTGCTCAGCACGACTGCGCTGGCGCTAGCGGTTCTGGCATTCGCTTTGCAGCTCATCGTGTCTCTGGCTCAAGGTATCTCTGGCGCGCAACAACTCGCTCACGTCGAGCGCGTCAACTCGGACACGCAGGCCGCGCTGGCGTCTCTGCGGGCTACCACCGATTCGTTGCTCGCAACCCAGAGGGAGCACTTCACCGCGTTGCTCAAGGCCGCGGTGACGGGCAAGTCTTGGCAGGAAGACGAGAGCGGAAGTAACGGGAATGAGGCGGATCCGGAGGTGAAGCCAGCGGAGCCGGTTATCTCATCATGGTTTGGCCCGGTCGTGGCAGAGCGACCGGAGCCTGCTGTCGAAGCCAAGATCATGACTGCCTACCCGTCGGAGGAGAGAGGCCGCGAGCTGGCGAGCATCTTCAACTCGCTGACGCCTTGGGAGGCGACTGCTTTCTCTTCGAGATCGCGCCTTGCCCTCCTACGGGCGAAGAAGGGCCGCGAGATCGGTGGTTTTGTCGTGCCTGATATGAGGGGTCCGTCGGCCAGCACTCGCGGTCTTGAGGAGAAGGGCTTGATCGACAATTCCATGCGCATCCGTGAGGAAGGCAAGGTTCAGAAATGGAGCACGCTCACTCCGTTGGGAGTTGAACTAGCTTCACTGTTGCATGGCGATGGTCCTCTCCCTGACTGGCTGCGCCAGGAGATGACGCCGAAGTCAGTGGCGTAGCCGCCGCTTGCGCGATCCTTCCTTGGAAAGCGACGCAGGTGTCCGCCGCCGCCCCCCGAAAGACGCCGCCACGCATTACCGAAGAGGCCGAGTCCATGCGGTTCACGAGATCGCCTCCGGTCTCCTCCTACCTGCGGAGATGGCCGGGTCGCGAGCGATGACGCGCAAGCCTATGGATGCAAGACGCAGGGAGTCAGAGAGTTGGCTGCTGACCTCGGACGTGAGTCCGCTCAGGAGGTGATCGGCAAGACGACATCGATGCCGTCGTATGCCGATTGAACGGTCTTGCTGACGTCGAGGCCGGCTGCGGCCACGTTCCGGACCAAATGGCGGACGAGTTGGTGTGTTGGACTCGTCGATCGATCGCCCGCGTCGCTTCCGAGGTAAGTTCTCGCGCCCAAATGAGGTCGTACGAGGTTGCGTTGAAGAGAAGGAAGAGAGCGACATCAAGGTCGAACGACCGGAAGGCTGAGAAGTTCTGGGATCGACGGTCTGCGGGATCAACGAGGCGCGCCTTGACCTGGATGCGCCGACCATCGGGGGTGGTGAGGTCGTAGCTCTTCTAGGAGTTCGGGGCGAGGGAGCCACCGTAGGCACGGAGCGCAATCGTTTCGGCAAGGTCACCGAGCGGAGAATTGCGTGTGCGAACGACCCCTCGAGCCAGGAGTTCATCAAGGACCGCGACGTGTGACGCGAGCAGCTGTCGAACGGTCAACTCCTGGGGGCAAAACGGAAGCGCCACCCCATCCACGAATTCGGCGCCCGCCTCGGTCGGGGTCATGCAGGGGCTTCCCGGTATCGCAGCGGCGGAAGGGCCTGCACTATGCGCACCGTTTCGACGCTGAGGGTGACGATGCGTTGGATCAGCTCGACGATGTACTCCGGGTTGCCGCGTTCGATGCCCCAGTCGTTCGGGTCGTTGACGATGCCGGAGGCCTTGTCAGTCTTCACCTGGTACCTCTCGAGGATCCAGTCGAGTGCGGACCGGGACCCGAGCCTGTACTCGTGTGTCTCGGCCGGAATGCCGCTGATCGTCAACCCGGGCGCAACGTGGATGACCGTGCGGTCCCAATTGCCTGCCTTACCGCCGTACCGCATCTTGGTCACGTGCAAGTCGGCTGGCACCGTTCCGCTTAAGTTGACCGGATATAGGTCTGCGTTCTCGTAGCCGAGGTGCAGTTCGGAGAGCGCTCGCCCTGCGTTGGAGAAGGCGCGGAAGTCTTCCGGATCGGTCAGTTCCGGGATGCGGGGCAGCATCTTCTTGAGGTCCGCGACGAAGGCGCGGCGGTATTCTTCGGAGTGCAAGAGGCCGTACACAGCGAAGAAAACGTCATCGGCGGTGACGCCGACACCGTACAACTCACGGTACCGGCTGAGTGCTGTGTCGGTGAGGTTGTCGCGGCGTTGGCGGCCGTCGAACATCGCCAACGCGCCCTCCTGCTGCCCGACGTCGTAGACGTACCGAGGAAAGAATTGCCCGCCTTGCCCGAAGAAGTTGAGATCCGGAATCGCGTCCAACATCAGCGCGCAGAACGGAGCGTTGGTCCCACCCGTGTTTAGGTAGAAGCCCCGATTGCGCTCGCTCGGTGGGAAGACGCGGTCGAGTTGATAAACCATGTCGTTGAGCTGCCGGTCGAAGTAGACCATCTGCTTGTTGAACGGCCTGTACGCGGCCCGGACGATTTTGGCGTCGTCGAATTCATATGTGACGCCGCGAATAAGGCGGGCCTTGTCGGCGCGATTCCAGCTCATCTGGGTGGTGTCGAAATCGATAAACTGGTCTGCGGCGATCGAGCCGGACCCGGCGGTCGCGAACCGGTTGACTTCCTTGTTGTAGAAGTCGATCATCCGGCTCATGTTCGACCGCAACGCTGACTCGGACGTGTTGTACGTCCATGCGTCGCGAGCTGTTGCCAGGCCTCGCGAGTACGAGGCGAAGATCCCTGCGCTGGCACCGGTCTTATCGCCGATGGGGGTGAAGGAGTCGAACGAATCATTGCGTTGGTTGATCCAGTCGCCGTGCTCGTTCGGGGTGATCTGCTTCCACGGGACGCCGTCGGAGTCGCGGTACTGCTCGAGGAGGCCGAGCTTGTCGTCACGGGTCAGGTAGTCCCCGATATCGCGGTAGTGGATCGTGCCGGACGACGGTCGGTCCGGGTTCTTCACCAGCAGTGAGATGAGGACCGTGGTCTTGCTGCCCTCGCCAAAGGCACCGTCACCCTCTTGGCGGCGCAGCTCGCCAGCGGTCCTCGCGTTGCCGCGGAGGTTGAGGATGTAGAGCTCGGTGAATTCGTCTTGGAGGGTGAGGCGGAGGCCGGCGGCGGTGTTGCCGTCGAGGAAGCCGCCGTTGGTTACGTAGGCGACGATGCCGTGGTCTTTGATCCGGTCGGATGCCCATCGGATGGCGCGGATGTAGGAGTCGTAGAGGCTGTTCTTGTTCTGCACCGTCGACCGGGCCGCGTAGGTGTTGGCGATGCGCTTGTCGAGGTACGGGTACTTGAGGTTTTGGTTGTTGTCGTTGGCGGAGTCTTGCCCGGATGAGTAGGGCGGGTTACCAACGATGACGCGGATGTCGAGTGCGTTCTGCTGCTTCACGCGTTCGTTGTTGTCGCCGAACACACCCTGGTCGTCGTAGGTGTCGTCGTCCTCGGCGGTCTGGAACGTATCGGTGAGGACCACGCCGGGGAAGGCCACGTACTCACCGCCCTGCAGGCCGTTGTAGGTGGCTTCGATGTTCACGGCGGCGACGTAGTACGCCAGCAGCACGATCTCGTTCGCGTGCAGCTCGTGACGGTACTTGTGGGGCAGGTCGGCCGGCGTGATGAGGCCGGATTGCAGGAGACGGACAATGAAGGTGCCCGTGCCGGTGAACGGGTCGAGGACGTGGACGCCGTGGTCGGTGAGGCCGGCGCCGAAGTGGTCGCGGGAGAGCCGGTCGGCGCTGCGGAGGATAAAGTCGACGATCTCGTTGGGCGTGTAGACGATGCCGAGCCGTTCGGAGGTGCCTCGGAAGGCGCCGGTGAAGAACTTCTCGTACAGCCGCTTGATGATCGTTTGTCGGCCGGCCGCGTCGGTTATCCCTGCGACGGTGCGTCGGACGCCGGCGTAGAACGCGGCGAGGTCGCTGGATTCTGTGGTGAGGTTCTGCTCCTCGAGGGCGTCGACCATGCGTTGCATGACCTGCGACACCGGGTTGTGGTCGGAGAAGGCGTGACCGGCGAAGAGGGCGTCGAAAACGGGTTGGGTGATGAGGTGCTGGGAGAGCATCTCGATCGCCTGCGGTTCGGTGACACCAGGGTTGAGGTTGTCCTGTAGCCCCTTGACGAAGCGGGTAAATTCCGTGCGGAGACTTTCGTTGGAGCCGTCGACGAGGTTGGTGATGCGGTTGATCTGTCGGCCGGCGATGTCGGCGACGTCTTTGGCCCAGTTTTCCCAGTAGTCGCGTTCGCCGACTTTGTCGACGATGCGGGCGTAAATGGCGTTCTGCCAGTCCGTGCCGAGGACGCTCATGTCGAGCGGAATCTGCGACGTCTCCGGTGTCGCCGTGCCCGGTGCGGGTTCGGGGAGGTCGGCGTCGGTGTAGTTGGTCGCGATGACGGGGCCGGTTTCGGTGCGGCCGTTGAGGTCGATCTGTTCGATCTTCGCTTCGAACCGTTCGTCGTGTGCACGGAGGGCGCGAAGGACGTCCCAGACGACTTTGAACTTGGTGTTGTCGTTCAGTGCTTGTTCGGGTGACTGCCCCGCTGGCACTGCGATCGGGAGGACGATGTAGCCGTAGTCCTTGCCGGGAGCTTTCCGCATGACACGGCCGACGGATTGAACGACGTCGACGGGGCTGTCGCGGGAGTTCAAGAAGATCACCGCATCCAAGCTGGGCACGTCGACACCTTCGGAGAGGCACCGGGCGTTGGTTAGAATGCGGCAAACGTTCTCGCCCGCCGTGTCGGCTTTCAACCACTCAAGCTTCTGGTTGCGCTCGAGGATATTCATCCCGCCGTCAACATGGTCCGCTTCGAGGCGGAACGTCTGCTCATCGCCGTCGGCGTCCCGGTCGATGCGGCGTCCGGCGATGCTGTCCGCGCGGACCCCGTCGACACCGTCGTAACCGTTGAGGTATCCGCGGACGGTTTTCGAGTCGGCGATGGAGCGGGAGAATGCGACCGCACGGCGGAGGGGCTTGTGCGCGTTCGGGGCGGTCGCGTCGATGCCCTGCACGCCGCGCTTGGCGAGGCCGTTGTAGATCCCGACGATGCGGGCAGCGTCAGGGATATTCAGCTCCCCGTCGGCGGCGAAGGTCTCCTGGAACGCGGAACCGATGGAGTCCTCATCGATGGTGAGGACAAGAACCCGATAGTCGGTGAGAAGGTCCCGTTCCACGGCTTCCCCGAACCCGAGCCGGTGAAACACGGGCCCGAAGACGGCTTCGTCGTCCATCGAATACAGCACCGCCGCGTTCTCATCCGCTTGGCTGCGGGCCGACTCGGCGTAGATCTTCGGCGTCGCAGTCATGTAAAGCCGCGCCTGCGTCTGGATCGAATCGTCCGAGTGGACGCGGAGGAACGCCGACTCCTCCGCGCCTTGCCGGATAAACCCGGCGGTGCGGTGCGCCTCGTCGCAGATCACCAAGTCGAACGGTGCCAGCCCCTCAGCCTGCGCCTTCGCGATGACATCAATCGACTGATACGTGGAGAAAAACACAGTCAGCCCATCAGTCGCCGAGGCCTTCGCGACCTCCGTGAGGAGCTGTGTGGTGTTGGTTGTTGCCGGGTAGGCGAGGTCGGCGACGGTGAAGTCCTCGGAGACCCGGCCGACCTTGCTGTCCGAGCAGACCGCGAACGCCCGCATGTCCATGGCCCGTTCCGCGGACCACTCTTTCAGCGTCTGGGACAGCAACGCGATCGAGGGCACCAGGAACAGGACCGACCCGCCAGCGCCGGCGATCTCTTCGGCGATGCGGAGACTGGTGAACGTCTTCCCGGTCCCACACGCCATGATCAGCTTCCCGCGGTCATGGTCAGCGAACCCGGACCGGACGGCGTCGAGCGCTTCTTGCTGATGGGGGCGGAGCTGCTTCTTCTTCGGCGGTGCGACCTCGTCGGGCTTGTCGAAGGAGTATGTCGACCAGTCGATGTCGGACTGGTCGAACTCATCGATCGGGATCTGGTTCGAAGGCAGACCCTGCCCGACCATCGCGTCCTGCGCGTTCTTGCCCAGCGGGGCCGTCGCGACCACGATCCGCGACGTGAAGGGGTGCTTCCCCGACGCGGTGAAGAACGAGTCCAGGTCCCCCTTCTGAATGGTGGAGGTGGGGGCGTAGAACTTGCACTGGATCGCACCCCAGCCCCCGCCGTGCCGCTCGCGGGCGACGAGATCGATACCGGTGTCGGGCTTGCCGTCGCGGCCGGGCCAGTCCTGCCACAGCCACACCTCGTCGAACCGGGCCGTCCACGTGGGGTCCGTCGTCAGGAACACCTTCGTCAGACGCTCGAACAGGCGCCCCTTCGTTCGGGTGTCTGGCGCAATCTGCGCGTACTCGGCAAGCAGGTCATGGATCGTTGTCATCGTTCGTGCCCCTCATCACAGCCAACACACTCAGAACCGCTAGATCGGCACGAGCACCTCTGAAATCGTATCCGCCCGACCGAGCCACTTTGCCTACTAGAGTGCGTCTGGAGACGGCGGCGACGGCTGATTCCTGACCGCCGCGTACGGTTCCCTGACCTCGTCCCACAGCGTCCCACAGCGTTCGACGTGCAGCGTCTGCGTCCTGCAGATTGGCGTGATCTGGTGCGAGAACGACGAACTCGTGCGGGATGACCCGCCCGGCTCGGTCCGTGCGTCCATCGGGATCAGGGAAGCGCAATGAAGTGGCCTCATTCATTTGGGCACTTCCGGCATAACGCGTGAGTATGCGTGCGTTTTAGAACGTACTGAACGGTGCTACGGATAAGGTCGGCGACAGGGTTGCAACAGAACGATTCAAGCCACGCGACCCCTGAATTCTTTTTTGAAGCGCCTTCAACGTATACTTCCCGTGCCTTAAGCTTTCCGGGTCAGCATCAAAGTCTATCGGCGCCTGCAGCGCGATCGAGCCCACACTTGGAGGTGTCAGTCCTGCTTTTCGTTGAGTGTTGCGATAAGCGTCACGAGCGTTGACAAGGTTCTTGATGGAACGATCCCGAACATCGGAAGTGGCCTCCTCGAGGAGAATTTCCATGTCTGACTCAGTGATCTCTGGATAGGTAGACACGAGGTGTTTGACGTCCAAGAAGTGGCTCTCAACGTCCGTGCCATGCGTGATGAACGGAGTCGCGCCGCCCGCACGAATGTCATCCTCATAGGCCTGCACCTCTGCCGGATCTAAGTAGTCCCGATCCCGGTGAACAACCAACTTTGTTGCGGGTGATTGCGATTTGACGAACGCTGCTAACGCGGTCGCGGCTGCGATCTTGCTCGACCCCTTGTAGGACCAGATGTCATACTCGTCATGTCCAAGTCCCGATGACTCAATGAGAGCGCGCAGATATTTAAAGTCCTCGTCTTCTGTGATAACGACGACGCGTGTGTCTCCAGCCCGGAGCCTGTCGCCTGCATCCAACGCGCCGAGCTCGAGCAAAGCCTCAACTTGGTCGAAGTCGCCATCCCGGATCTTCCCGTCGCTAAACCACGCAAGCTTGCAATCCCCCCTCTTCGCTTCATCAATGATGTGACGACTATGTGACGACATAATCACCTGAAAATCGCGCTGCTCTGCTTCCTGTGATATCAGTCTCATCAGTTTCCGCTGGTTATCCGGGTGCAGGTGAGAATCTGGTTCATCAAGGATGAGGACCTTTGGCCTATAAACGCTCACATAAGAGAGGACTTGAATCGCTTGTAGCACTCCGGTTCCGACCGCGTCGATGGGAAGCGTTACGCCAGCACGAGTGATAGTGGCGTCGATGTACTCGTCGGTCTGCTCGTTGAATTCTACGTCCACTTCGACGTCGTGAAAGACTTCCTGGAGGGACTCGGAAAACTGTTGCCAGCCAGGCGGGTCCTGCTTCAGGGTCCAAAGAACGTTCCGAAAAACTGAGTTCGCGTCACCGCGGGCCGCGGCACGACGAACAAGGCCCGGCGACTTAAATTCCTCCCGACTTGGGATGCCTGCTAGCCCTGGGGAGACGACACTGAACGGCGCATCAACCAATGCCAAGTTTTTCCCCAAAAGCTCGCCGTCGATCTTGACGGAAATGTTCTTGTTCCTCCCCCGGCTGACTAGCACCTGAGTGCTGCCAAGCGCGTCGTCCGCAAAAGTTACCGAGATCGCGCTTGTGTCGCCTTGCTTCAGGGACCCACCTGAAGCTAAAGCATGAACATTTGTGAGGGGTGTGTAGATTAGTTGTTGAGCAGCTAGACTCCCGACGAGACGATCAGATTTCCACGCTGCGGTGCCATCAATTTTAAGGCTTTGGGCGACAGAGACCGAAAATTGAAAGGCCTGCAGGACGCTGCTTTTTCCCGCGTTGTTGGGACCGACAAGAACCGTCACCCGCCCTAAGTCGATCGTAGCGTCGGTGATTGATTTGAACCGCTCGATCCTGATGCGCTCAAGCATGTAGCCCCCCTTTGACAATCTGGACTCCTCGACACTCGGACCGAGGCGGTCAGCGCACGGATACGAGTCGAAGTCGGTGGTCAGCATACTTGGTTACTGGGGGCGTCCGGTGGCTAGCGAACGGGCCGCTCGAAATGCACGGCATCGGTACACGTTGCTCGAGCTAGTCGGGACGTGCTTCGTCGTCGATACGCAGGAGATCGGTCGCCAGGCCCCAGGTCGAAGAGATACATGCTCCGATTTCGTTCATCGTGATGTTCGAGTGCGCGCCCTTACTCGCCAGATCGTCGAGCGATTTCAAGCGCGTCCCGAGCATGTCGATATTCGAGCCGAGCAAGTCAGCGAGGGTGGAACGACCTCGGCGATCCAGGACGAACTGCGTCAAGCGGTTGCGAGAGTGTTGATCACCCATGCTCCGCGTGGTTCCGGCGCCATCCACTACCGGCGGTCCGGCGGGATAGAGCGCATCGGCCAAGGCCTTGACGGCGCGCCGGCAAGAGGTCGCAGCGAGGCTCGCCGACTCTCGGCTGCCAATGGTTGCGTTCGCTTCAGCGGCTCTCAGCGCCTCAAGCGCATCCGGGACGCGCCGCGCGAGCGCCTCCTCGGCGAACAACTGTCCTCGCGCCACGGCGCTGGGCGCCGTGCCCGCGAGCACGGCGGCCTCCGCCTCAAGTACGTATGTGTACGCTGCATTCTTCAACTGCTCCAGAATGGAAATATTCTGGAGAATCTGCGGCTCAGCGTCCGCCTGTAATTGCTCATAAATTCGAACAAATAGATCGCGTGTCGCGGGTCCCCGTAATGGCTCAATTGGTGCGCGGCGGGCGTCCTGCAGTTGACTCACGATGAGCTCGAGAGTACCGGCGCCGTGCCCCATGACCTGGTTCTGATCGGAGTGCGAAGTACGTCGCGCAATAAACCCTTCCAGCGCGTCTGACCAGGCTTGCCGAGCCTCAGCGTCGCCGACGAGGGCGACAAGACGAGCTTGCAACGGCCTTCGGCGAGCGTTCGCCATCTCCGTCGACCCGACACCTTCGAGTTCAAGTCGAAGCCAGAACTGCGCGACGATGTCCTCTCGAAGGATCGCTACCCGGAGCGCCGAACGTGCGACGGTGCTTGCAGGTGCGTCTGATGCGGCTGCCGCCAGCGCGTCGTCGATAGCGCTGAGCAGGCGGTCTTGCGAGTACACGTCACCACGGTACCGGTGCCAGCGGTTGATCGCGGGAGTGCGATGCTCTCTCCCTTCACTGGCAGGAGTTCAGCTCAAGGGCAAACGCGACTGCTTCGTGCGGGTCAGGGCTTTGCCCTGCGTAGTTTAATTGGGTGTCTTGGTGGAGACCGATAGCCCAGCCATTGCTTTCACTGAGTTCTGGGACTAGGGATTTTGCGTGCAGTAAGACATCTGGAGCCGTTGACTGGTTGATTTCGACGATCACAGCTCCGAGCGGTTTCTCCGGCACACGTCCCGGGAAACGTCGATGTAGATAACCCTCTACGAGGGGTCGAACAGTTTTTGCCGCCACGATGTGCTCTACCAATGCGCCGTCCTCACTCTCGCCGAAGACGAACAATCTGAGCCGCCGGTAGTGACAGAAGTACGTGCTGTCGCATTCCCGATCTAGGTCAGCAGCCAGAAGCATCGAATTGTTGCTGCTCGGTCGTTTTAGCTGCAACTCCGTCGACGTCCGAGGGGCGTTGTAGTTGTCGTTCTTTTTCTTCGAGAATACCTGGCGGACGTCCCGCAGGTAAGTCGAGTCGTGCGCCAAAACAATGACCTGAGCACCCCTGCGGGACATCTCATTCGGCCGCAGGAGCCGATCGAGCCGCTCACTGCCCTGCCGAAAGGCGACCTAGGAGATGGGAATGCTGGTGCTGGTGGTGTTCGTGGGCCTCGTCCTCACCCACTTGACGGAGGCGACCTAGGACCAAGGCGACTTCCCGCGCGAGCTCGCCAGCACCTCCTCAGCCGCACCGTGCCTCCTGGGCTAGGGGGTTTCGGGGGCGTCGTAGGTGGTTCGGGCGGCGGTGACGGCGGGGAGGCTGGTGGTGGTGCAGCGGTGGAGGGCGTCGATGAGGGTCTGGCCGGAGTGGGCCAGTGGGGTGAGGTGATACTCGACGGCCACGGGGCGGGTGGTGAGGAATGCTCGCTCGACCATTCCGTTGCGCTCGAGACGGCGAAGGGCGCTGCTGGAGCTTCTGGAAGCAGCACCGGAGCTGATCATCGGGCGCTCCTCCCTGAGCGTGGCTGCAGGGGAGACCGAACCGCCGTATTCACATCGAGCATTCGATGGCGATGATCAGGGAGGGGCCACCGCCTCGCGGCCGGGATCTCAGCAGTCGCTCTTGATCTCGTTCGGTCCCTGGATCGCCGCGATGATGCCCTTCTCGCTGTAGACCGAGGCGCCGTACGGTCGGTAGTCGCCGCTGTCGACCTGGGGGTTCCTGACGAGGTCGTAGACGATGGACAGCAGCTCCTGGTCGGGCACCGACGCGAAGTCGTCCTTCACGGTGGCGTCGAGGGCCTCGTCGAGAGGAGCGACGGAGTCTCCGACGGCCTCGCCGGTCAGGGTCTCGATGCGGACAGAGCGCCCGTCGGTCGTCGCCACCGCCGTCTCGTTCGTCCCGAAGCTGAGCGTCCCGTCGTCGGTGTGGAGGTCGGGCGTCCCGATCCGGGTCGCGTCGCCCCATGACCAGGCCGTCTGGGCTCGAACGCAGCTCGACGCCTCGAGGTCGCTCGGACGGGGCTCTCCCAGCACGTCGGTCAGAGTCGACACGGCATCGTCGAGAGGCGTGCCGACGAGGGCGATCGAGGCGACCTCGGAATCGGCTGCGCGAAGAGACAGCTGCGTGGCGGAGACCACGATCGTGTCGACCGAGTCCAGAGCGTCCGCGCCCTGCTCGGGAGCCGCGGCGGTCGTCGACGGCGCAGGAGTCTGCGAGGCCACGGCGGACGAAGTGGGCGTTGCAGACGGCGCCGCAGAATCGGTCGCCGTGCACCCCGCCAGCACGGCCATGACGGACACGGAGACGGCGGCTGCCGCAGTCATTCCCCAAGGATTTCTCATGGGTCGACCGTAACGTCGTGGCCCGGTGTCCGACGGCTCGACGGCCGGATCTCCATCGCCAGAGGACCGGTGTCATCCTCCCGGACGACATCGGTCGTGCAACGACTCGCCAGCGTGGACGAGCCGGGGCATGGGGTCAGCACACGAGTACACGTACACGATGACCTTCGGCGACATCCCGCTGGACCCGGTCGATTTCGGCTTCTCGGGCACAGCCTCGGGTCGGCGATGCGGTCTCCTGCGCCCGACCGAAGGTCACGGTGGTGGATTTAGGCTGGGGCACGAGCCCGAGACGCCGTTGTCAGGGCCATCGACACGGGAAGCCTCCTGTGTCGGTGACGACCACGAGGGGGACACCGTGAACGATCCGCAGCGAGACGATCGAGTTCGTGGAGGCGTGACCGGCGCCTCCTCGGCCGGGCACACCGCCGAGTCCCTCGAGCCGAGACCGCCCATGACAGGCCAGCAGCTCAGCGCGACCCCGTACGTGGCCGCGATCGCGCTCTCACCGATCGTGACGTGCGTACTCGTGGTGGTCGCACTCCGACGGTCAGTCGAGCTGCTCACCCCGGGTAGCACGGGCGTCGGGCAGGGGGAGTACGTGCTCGTCCTCACCGTCAGCTTCGCCATCGGAATCGGACTCGTCGTCCTTTCGTGGCTCGACCGTCGGACGCTGCAAGCTCGAGGCGTCGAGCGGCCTTTCCACTGGGCCTGGTCGATCGTCAGCCTGCTGATCTACCTGATCGGGCGCAGCATCGTGTTGCAGCGTCGCGTCGGGGGCAGTGCCGCACCGCTCTGGCTCTTCCTCGGGCTGTCAGTCTGCGGCGGAGCCATCGCGATCATCATCGGCATCTCATCGGGGGTCGCCACCATGGATCGCCAGCCTCTCGATCTCTAGCCGCCCGCACCGCAGTCGCACCTGGCTGACGCGCACCCGAACGTGTCCACGTCGGGCTGGAAGCACGACGGCTGGACGACGGGGACATGAGAGTGGATACCGGACTCGCCGCGTGAGCGTGAGCCGGCGTTCGCTGCGATGATGTGGGTGGGGTGCAGCGGGGACTGCTGGGCGGGGTGTCGGGGTCTGGGGGACTGGGCCGCCGGCGCGCGAGCCGCAGAGGTGTCGTGTGCGCCGTCACCGTGATGGAGGAGGAACGTGTCGAAGCCGAAGCGGCCACCGAAGCCGATCGAGCCGTTGACTGCTCGGCAGAAGCGCGACCTCAAGACGATGGGGATCTTCCTGCTCGTGGTCGTCGGGGGCATGGGCCTCTTCTTCGTGGCGATGCTGATCTGGAACGAACCCGACTTCCCCCAAGAGATCGCCGAATCGACACCCCACAGCATCTTCGAGACCGACGACGGCCGCCCGGGATCGTGGGAGTACCTCGACGAGAACCTCGATGCGCACCCTCTCGGCGAATGCGTGCGGATCGACGGGTGGCGCAATCAGAGGCCCTTCCAATGCACCTCGGCCGACGAATCACACGTCTTCACCTTCCGAGACCCGGGCGGACATACCGGCGGCGGCTTCCAGGACGAGGCCCTGACCGTCGACGGCCGAGACGTACCCATCGAGTGCACCCTCGAGAACGACTGGGACGCCCTCATCTACTGCGCGCCCCTGTCGGCGATACCGTCGCCCGAGGCACGAGGGGTCGATCACCTGCGTGCCCGAACTGGGGCTGGAGGAAATGAGGATCACTCCTAGGCTGAGCGGGTGTTGTCGACCTTTGGACCCCGTAGCGGGTCGCGCGAGATGATCACCCGGCTGAGCTTCCTCGAGATCCTGGCTGCTTGATCGCGTGGGGGTCTACACGCGCACGATCATCCGTTCGGGGCCATTCCGCCTGACCGCCAGCAAGGCCGGCATCGCGGTGCGTACCGGTCTCCCGGGCCTCGAGGAGAGCGCAGCGCCACGCGTCAACTACGTGACGATGAACGCCGAGGGCCCGACGTACCGGACCACACGTGCCCGGGCCGAGCGGTCGAGGCGACCCGCGCCTCCTCGGGGGTCGACTGCGCCGGCGCAGGTCGAGATGAAGGACGTCACCGGGGCCACCATCCACGAGCTCGTGCCGACGGGGCGGGGTGACATCGTCGAGCAGCTCAACAGCGCCGCCGGTCACCGGTCGTGGCTCTGGGTCATCGCCGCACTGCTCTTCGTGGCAGGGCTCGTGCTGGCGCCGTGGGGATGGGCGCTCTCGGCTGCCGCAGCGGCGGCGCTCGTGTTCTTCCTGCTGCGGGACCAGGTCAAGAGCCGCGTGGTCGTCTTCTACGACGTCGACGGAGCGGACGAGCGCTGGTTCGAGTCGCTGATCGATACGACGAAGATCGCCGCCGGCTCGCAGAGGATCTGGCGCGTGCTCGAGTCGGGGCAGGTCGTGACCACCCGCCAACACAAGACCAACGCCGGCGCCGCGAATCTGATCAATCGGATCGTGGCGGGCGTGAGCTTCGACGCTCCGCGCCATCTTGCGACCAACATCACGGTGCCGACCATCACGGCAGGCAGTACGAGCTTGCACTTCCTCCCCGACCGGATACTCGTCAAAGACGGCCGGCACTACGCCGACGTCGCGTACGGCGACCTCTTCAGCGGTGCCACGACCACACGCTTCATCGAGGCGGCCGGGGCGGCGCCCCGCGACGCACAGAAGGTCGACCGGACGTGGCAGTACGTCAACGTCAAAGGCGGACCCGACCGTCGCTACTCGAACAACCCCGAGCGCTCGGTCATGCTCTACGGGCAGCTGGAGATGTCGTCGCAGGGCGGGCTGTACTGGAAGATGCAGACCTCTGCGACGCACGTGGCTGCTCAGCTGAACGCGGCGCTGCGGGCGGCGCCGCGGCACTGATCTGGGCCTCGGGCCACGGGGTGACCCTGTCGAAGGATCACCCGACCCGTGACCCCAGCGGGGCCGGTCGCGGTGACCACGATCCGCTCACGTGGAACTCCGTCGCCCGGGGGAGATCGCTGAGCATCTGGTCCAACGGGTCGCATCGCTCGTCGGGCGTGTTCTACCGTCTTCGGAGTGAGCCGAACGACAGACGGATCCCACCGCGGAGGACGCAGAACGATGACCTGTGACGAGACGGGCACCCGCAGTCACCCGGGGCGTCTCTCATGACGAACTGGCTGCGGGCACTCGCTCCCGTCGCCCTGACGGCGATCGCCCTGGTCGTCTTCTTCACCGGCGACAGCACCGTGGGGATGCTCCTGATCGTGGCCGCACTGGGCTCCGCCTTCTCGACCGGCACGCGCCTCCTGGGACACCCGTCGACAGGCCGCGCACGAGAGGTCGACGCCACCGCGATCCGGGCCTATCGCCGATCCCACCCGGGCACCACCATCAGCGAGGCCGTCCGGGCCGTGGGGGAGGATGCTCGACCGTGACCACCCGGACGGGGCGATGTCTCGTCGGCTCGACCCGCGCCTCCTGGGTAGGGCGACAGGTGTCGGCTAGGGATAGTTTGGAGGGCATGACTGAGCTGCCTGCCCGCACCCGATTCGCCACCGTCGACGCCGAGCGCTCGGTCGCTTTCGCCGACGCCGAGCTCGAGGCTCCGGGGGAGCGGCAGGTCGTCGTGCGGATCCGGTACACGGGCGTGTGCGCGACAGATACTCACGGGTGGGCGTCGGGAGGGCTGATCCCCGCGGCGGTGTTCGGCCACGAATGGACCGGCACCGTGGTCGCCGCCGGCCCCGGCGTCACCACCGTCGCCGTGGGAGACCGCGTCGTCGCCAGCGTCGGCCCGCCCTGCGGCAGCTGCGCCATGTGCCGCGCCGGACACCCCGACCACTGCGACACCGCCTTCGCCGAAGCCAACGGCATCTCGGACGGCGCCCCCTCGCACGGCGCCTTCGCCGAGCACGTCACCGTCGCCGAACGCCGCGTGCAGCGCGCCCTCGACGGCCTCACCGACGAGCAGCTCGGACTCGTCGAACCCACCGCCGTCACGTTCCACGCCGTCCGCCGCGCCGGCCAGCGCCTCGGCGACGTCGTCGTGGTCCAGGGCGCCGGCCCGATCGGCCTGCTCACCGCGCAGCACGCCCGCCACTCGGGTGCCGGAGCCGTCGTGATCGTCGAGCCGATGGAGGCGCGGCGCGAGACCGCCCGCCGGCTCGGCTTCACCGACGTCCACGAGCCGGGC
>Ga0308169_10002766_pt1 | contig 17778 bp, 24 predicted proteins | sample PhyBR1_2_FD_202139 | JGI IMG/M metagenome (GOLD analysis project Ga0308169, IMG submission 202139) | Phyllosphere microbial communities from UC Gill Tract Community Farm, Albany, California, United States - DLSLSB.R1 | ecosystem: Host-associated > Plants > Phyllosphere > Unclassified | place... | reverse complement strand
CATGTTACGAGCTTCGAGGGAAAGACGTTCGCTTGATCGCTTTGTTGCGAAGCGCTCGTCAACTTTATCGAATTATAGCGGGTACGTCGACAATTTCTCACAATTTCACGTCAGTCAAGGTGACTGATTGCGACAGGTTTACGTTCGTACAGCTCCTCCGCTCGTGATCATCCCGTCGCCAGAATCGCTGTTCCGGGCGAAATCTCGCGAATTGGCTTGTTTCTCGTGCTCGATCGTTTCGTCGCCAAATTCTGCTGACGATACAGCTCAGGAGTAATACTGCCTTTCCCGCTTTCTTCTCTCCTACTCGAACCTCTGCAGTGATCAGGAGCGATTTCTCTTTCGACTATATGTAGGTTCTCGTTCACTTTCCATCGCCATCTTTGCTACTTAGCTGATGGTGAGTGTTCTTCTTAACCTACAGACAGCAGTCTTCGAGAAGAAGATCGCTCGGAAACGATTCTCTTCTCGGTTCTGTCTGGTTTGGTTTTGGATCTCGAAAGTGAGTTGGAATTGACGGTACTATCCTGCCGAGCTCAGAACTGATAGTCTCGTACATTGCCGTCACAGCGTAAAGCATGAGAAATGGCGCTGCCCACGTCATCGTCGAACGCAACGAGCGAAACGAAACCGACGAGCTGCGAGCTGGAAACTTGACGGTTTCTCTATCAAAGGTAGGTCGAGCGTTCCTCTTATCAACCTCACGGAAGTGAAATGATAGTCGGCGTACTTCTCACCTACAGCCTATTCTCGGCTACTGATGAGAACGCTCTTTCGAAAAGTCGGTTATTACGGTTTCGAATCGGTGAGTCGGATACGGCGATTCGATCCAAACAAGCTCATCGCTGATCTACTTTCTATATCCAACTCAGTATCAGAATAGATTCATCCTTGAAGCAAGCATCGAAACCAAGTCCTGGAGAACGAAGAAGTAAGAATTGTGCTTCATTTTGAGGTAAATCTCGTTTCTTCTCCATCAGTTTTCCTCTGGATCGAGCTGATGGAGCACTTGAAAGCGGCTTACAGCCGCTCTCGGGGATGCCGAATTTGCGAGATCGCTCCTCTTCGCAGAGATCGTCGGATCCTACCCCTTCGTTACGCCGTGAGTGAGGTTCGCTGATACCGTTCGGCAATGTATCGACTGACGGTATCATCTGGTTCTTCCACAGTGCTTTTCTCGGTGCTACAAGCATGCTGCTCTCGAATTGAGGCGAACGAAGGGGGTGATTCTTTGAAAAGAATCAAGTTCGCGTCTTACTCTCAAGTAGGCTCAGAAATTCCTTCCATCCTCATCGAGGATGTAGCAGATGGCTTGAGATTTTGCCCCTACAGCTGATCTCGCTCAACATAGCGCTCAACAGAACGCTTTTCACGATCATTCGGTCGATCTGCTATAGAGGTGAGTCGCACTGACGTTTCAATCCGATCAAACTTATCGCTGATAAGGTCTCCAGTGCTGATTCAGCTCTTGTCGAGCGCAAATCGGAAGAGTGGCTTTGTCGGATCTGAGCGAAAAGCCGGTCACTCAAGCAAAGCAAATCTAGTCTGCTCTTCTTCGGTACGTTTCTTTTCTTTCCCATCTTTACCCGAAGAATCAGAGAATGATGAGATTATCGCTCCACCGTGAAGATCGCAAGCTCGTCTGATGTCAACGCACTCCCGCCCTTCACGAACTGGATCAAATGGCTTTCTCAAGGTGAGTTGGCGTCAGTTTCTCAATCTAGTAGAATCCCTCGCTGATCAGGGAATTGAACGGTCACTCAGATGTAAAGAGGAACCCTGCCGATAGCGAACGCTACAATTCGAAGCGCCAATCGAAGTAGTTGCGCAATGCTGCCCGCCAGAAGCTGCCTCGCTCTTCTATCTCCACCTAACCCGAATCATCCTTCATAGGGCTAGAACAATCATCGATACAGCACAGCTACAAAGTTCGTCAATGTCGCTCGTCTTTCCTCTGTCTTCTCCTCAAACCTCTTCTCAAATCCATTTCCATTCGAAGCCACACCCTTTCTCTTCCGTCAACTGTTCCCGGATCCTCACAAGCTCTTCCTCGATCCCTTGTACAATTTCTTTCCCCTTCCTCAACATTACCCCAACCTCCCTCAATTCCGCCCTCGAATTCACAGCACAGCTCCTCAATTCCCTCAATTTCTCCATATCCTTCACTTGACTCGGCCCAATAACCAAATACTTCACGCTCTTCGGCAAATGATGGATCGCTCCGAGATGTCCAAGCGAAGGAAGGTAGACCGTTTCGAGTTTCGGAGAGCTTTGGGACAGACGATCGAGAAGTTCACGTGAGGGATGGTGGAGAGGAGGAGCAGGATCGCAAGTGTACCGATCAGGATCGGTATAGGAGCGAGTCTGAGTGTGGGCGGGAAGAGCGAGAGCAGTGAGAGAGGGAAGCGGAGGAAGGGCGGAAAGCGAGAGAGGTCGGGAGTGAATGTCGGCGAGGGAAAGGCTCTGGACAGCGGAAAGCGCCGGGCAGAGGTACTTGAGTGTTGGAGTGAAAGATAGGAGAGAGGCGCGAAGGCAAGGGAGGATGGAGAGTGAGTGAAGGGAGAAGGGTGGAACCGAAATGAGAGGTGGACGAAGGGGAACAGCGAGGGTCAAGGACGTGAGATCTACGGGCCTCGATTCTCTGGACATCAGATCGAAGTCTCTTTGTGTACAGATTGAAAGGAAGACTCGTACGTTTCAAACTCGAGTGCGAGAGGAATTCTCCTGGCAAACCAAATTCCGTCGGAATTATCAACATCAACTCTTCGACCCTCCTGCACGCCCTGATCACTTTCTGCACTAGCTCGAGATCCCAATACTTGACTTCACTATGCCTCGAGATGAATTTGAGCGATTTGATTTTGAGAGCGAGAGATTCGTTTGAAGCGAGAACAGCGAGTAGAGGGATCAATTGAGAGTTGCCTGCTGCGATGAAGACCTCTGAGTAGAGGACAGGCAGCACCCGGGCATGAATAGAGCGGGAGACGAGTGAGAGCTCGAGGAGGAGTGAATAGCGAGATGAAGGACGAGTGAGAGGGGAGAGAGGGGGAGAGGGCAGGAGATAGGGTAGAATAAGCTCTAGGAGCAGAGCGAGGCTGCGGGACATAACTCTCTTGGCTTAATGAAGGTGGAGAGGGGAGAAAGGAAAGGGAAAAGGAAACCGACTCTCTTCCGTTTCGCAACAGAAGTCTTTCGCAAGACTCTCAATTAACAAACCTCCAGTCTTTGCAAAGATCTGGCTATGACATCAAAGGCAAGATAACATGGAGAAAGTGATAGATCGACGACAGGTTCTCCCCTTTCGCTGCAATCCGTGTCTCAATCCGATTCATTCTCGCTTCCTATAGTCGTTCTTTCCGCTCGCTGACTACCGTCCACCCGTTCTCGATCCCATAGCCTCAGTCTACGTCGATCCTGTGAGTTCCTGTTGCCGAACGTTCCCCTCAACGGTCCTCTCCTTCCAACATGAAAAGGATCGTGAGTTGATCCGGTGCGGGCATCGTTTGAGCGCGCACGTTCGACTCGACCATGCGATACTCTTCTGAGTATTGGAGAGATGGGTGGGGGAGATCGAGCTGGAGCTGAAAGAGCTGAGGGAGGGAGATTGTCTGCGGAGGCAAGAGGGCGATAGGAATGTTGCGATTCGACTAGTTCGAGGAATGCTGCCGGTCTGAACCTCGGTAGGATGACTTCGACCCTGTTCTGCATCTCGGTCTACCAGAGAAGTCGCAATGAGCTTGGCTGATCGATCGTGCTCGTGCAAGCAGAGAGGTCTGAACGTACAATTCCAGCTCCATAGGCCATGCGCAAATCCATTATGTCAAACAAACGCCTCATCCTTGTCCAGCTTTCGTCATTCTTGAGGTAATCGGTCGCTTCAGCGGAAGGTATGAAGGTGTCCTTCATCTCGCACGACCAGTTGTACAGCACCGAAAGATTGTCGCGGTGGACTCTCATGCCCTTATCCCTAACTTCTTTGACGCGCTCTTCAAACTCGATCGTATGCCAACTCGAGGCTGACTGACAAGCGTTGAGCAGTGATTGAGGCGCATACTGAGATCGAAGAATGGGAGTTCCGTCTCGTTCACTTTGCTCAGTCTGCTTCGTTCTTTAGTCAGTTCATCGGGACATGACGGCTCGAGAAACAACACTTACAATCGTGTTCCCAGCCGTCAAACGACTTGTCATGATCTCCAGAATCCGATTCAGCTCTCTCCAGCTTTCCTCGTTCATCAAGCACTCCTTCACAACTCCGCCGTTTCCAGCCTTACAATGCATGAGCGTCTCCTGCATCTGTCTGGTCCATTCCTTCATTTTCTCCCTGCCTACGCGATGCCTTCCAAGAGCAGCGATGTTCTGTATCCGCTCTTTGAAATCAGCGGTCCGTTTCTCGCGCTTGCCATAGGCTGTACTACATTGATCCTTGTCGTAGTCGTTGAGGGCAAAGGTGAGACCCATGAAGGTGCAAGAGGGATAGTTGCGAGGTATAGAGCCGTGAAGGACCAGTGAAAGAGGAAGAGGTGAGCGCGAGGAGGCTCCTCGAGCATCGGAGTCCGGTCGGAGTTTCAGGAAGCCAGGGGTTCGCAGGTTGTGATCATGTCGATAGCAATAAGACATAGCGCGGAAGGCGTATGGTCGAAGCGAGATGAATCCAAGTTGAAGAAGCGAAGCCGAAGCGACGAGGAAAAAGAGAGATTTCAGAGTCGAACCGAGGATCCCGGCTGGACTTGCTGCTTCCTAGCATGAGCCTGAAGACCTTCGAAGCTACTCGTGAGGCCCTCCTAGCCCTCGCAATGCCTACAACGGAAAAGAGTGAGCGATGACGAGGAGGAGAGAAAACAAAAGAGGGCAGACTAACTGGGAGAGCGGATGAATCATCGGGTAAGGTATAGAGTGAATCAAATAAGCTATCGAGCGTTCCTAAGCGTTGCAAGAGCTGCAGAAGTGAGAGGTAAGAAGTCAAATTGTTTCCCTCTTTCCAACTTTGCACTTCTGGCTTTTCAATCCTCGCTTGGGTACAGCTCAGCATCTAGAATGAGTCCTCAAGACCTTACAGATCGATTGATAATCGCTGTGAATGAACAAGATGTCTTGTACGTGTTGTATTGGCTCAACGAGATGAAGGAAATGAAATGTTTGAGGGAAGCTATTAACAACAAGCGTGAGTTCATTCATACTCTCAGTAGATTCTCCAATGTATCGCTAATTGTTCCGCTCCACCTGCAGACTCGTGGAAGGGTTACTCGGCTCTCGAATCTATCATCAAATCTCCTCTAACTCAACTTCGCAGAGTCATCCTCGAATTGCTGCTCTTGTATCGCGCAAATGAGACATCAGAGGAGCCAGGAAATTCGGAATTGGTGCAAGGGAATACAGAAGTTACCGAGAGCATTGTAGAATGGAGAAAAGGTGGGAACTTGGTAGAGGGTGAGCATCTCTCGTCTCCTCGTGTCGAGTGTGTCAAATAACGCATGCAACAGCAGAGAACCATGCAAAGCAGCTGGCTGCACTCCACCTCGAAGAAGCAGCGAATTACATCGACCACAACCTACCTCTCCCGCCGAATCCAGAAGCTTTGACTGGCTGTCAAGATCTATCTGCTCGCCCTTCTTCCCTTCAAGTATGTTCTCTCGCCGGTCAATCCTCACAGAGCGTCAGGGACGAAGTGAAGAGTTGCGGGTCGTCAAATGCAGTCTCTGTCTCGCAACCTCCCCTCTCTTCTCCTCAACGCTCGAAACAAGTCAGTGCTTCGAATAAGCATGTTCAGGACTCTCGAGTACAGCTACAGCAGCAGACATACAGTTATCTTCCACCTTCCTCAAGCTCTCTCCTTGCGGATTCCGCTTCACTCGACGTTCCTTCCAGACACAACCTGTTCTCTCCCGCCCCTTCTCACACACTTGCCTCTACCTCAGCCGCTATCACCCAACCTACTCAATCCTCTCACATTCCTTCCGTACCTTTATCTCCGTCTCCGTCTCCGTCTCCCCCTCGACCGTCTAGACAGTCCCACCTCAGATCTGCCCTCTCAGACCCTCCCGAACTAGTTCAGCTCCACGTCGGTAACCTTCCTCGTGGGTTTCCAGCTTCTCGAGTACGAATGCTTTTCGACGAAATCGGAGTACGGTGTCTCGTCAAGTTCTGTCGCAATAAGGATCGTCAACGTTCCTATGCTTTCGTTCTCGTCGAGCTCGACCAAGCGATGCTCTGCCTTCAACAACTTCATGGCAAGATCCTGAACCATGTGAGACTCTGGTGTAATATCTCACTGGAGAAGCCGGATCATGAGCACAAGGAAAAATCGATCATCTTCGACCGCCTTCCGATATCGCCTCGAGTAGCCCTTTATCCGCTTCCCTCCCGATCTCAGCACAACTTGCTCCTCTTCAATCTTCCTCTCAATGAAACCGACTCTGCCCTTCAAGTTGTGTCCCTCCTTCCGAACGTCACCTTGTTCCGACTCTTCCAACAAAATCAATCCGTAGCTTTCGCTCAAGCGAACTCTTCCGTAGACGCTGACCTCCTTGCCAGGCGACTCGAGGGATACCAAATCGATGGACGACGGCTCGAAGTAGTTAGGGTCGAAAATGGAATGTCGGCGGATCAAGCGATACGTCTTCATCTTGAAACCCTACAAACCCGGCGCCAACTCGACGGCAGGTTCTCGTCACCCGATGCATCTCGCCCTCATTCTCTCTCGTTATCGCTGCAGAATCGTCCCGAACCCGTCAATCGCAAGCGCAAGAACAAGTTCGAAGAGATGGAGGATAGGAAGTCCAAATGGAAAGACTGGCGTAAGAAATCAAACAGGTTACCAGGCGGATACGAGGACTAGAGGGAGATCCCAAACTGTGCGAATGGAACGGAAGGAGGACTTGGAAGTAGCAAGCTTTGAGCGAACCTCGGAGGGCAATTGAAAACTTTTTCGAAACTCTGTTCTGATTGAGTTTACTTATGTTTGACTCTATTGACTGATCGTCTGAACGCTAAAGGCTGTCTACGAGAGTCTTTGCAGAACACGAGAGTTGTAGCGACTTTGAGCGAAAGATTGGTCGATTTCTCACTCTTCACTTCTTTTCATCGGTTCGGCTCCGGAGTACTGTCAATGACCCCTCAAGAACTCACTGACCGCCTGGTAGTAGCCACCGAGGAGCAAGATGTCCTCTACACTCTCCATTGGCTCACGGAGATGAAACAGCAAGACTGCCTGGAACAAGCTATCAACAATAAGCGTGAGTCCACTGTTACTCTAATAATGCTAAGCAAGATACTAACAATCATATGAGCTCGCGACTAGATTCCTGGAAGGGTTATTCAGCGTTGGAGTCTATCATTGAATCTCCTTTTTCTCAACTCCGCAAATTCATCCTCCAAATGCTACTCTTGCAAGGTGTAGATACTAAAGCAAAGGAGATACTCGATCTAGCGATGGAATGCAAGAACCTGGAAGTGTTGGGAATGGTTTTGACTTGGGATGCAACTGGTCGAGAAGCAGGTACGCCTTCAAGAGACTCTTCTGCTGTGTTCTTGCGATATTAACCTTGACAGAGTATAGCTGGAGATGCTGCACGACTGTTCGACATGACTCTGCAAGAAGCTGGAGATTGGATCGATTCGAATCTTCCAACTCCTCCCAATTTCGATTCTCTCACTGGCTTCAAACCTCTACCTGCTCCTCCCTCACCTCTCTCAGCTCGATCTTCCGATTCTTTCCGATTCTCCTGTCGAACCCCTAACTCCTCAAGATTCGAATGAAGACGCAAGATCGAACGATTCACTTTTCGTCAAAGAAGAAGAAACCGAATCGAATGCACCGAGTTTACGAGATCTTTCCCCTTCCCCATTCACTTTGAAGCAACAAGATCGAGACCGCTTCTCTCCCTCGCTTTCTCCAGTTCCGAGCTCTCCCCTTCCCCCTCCCTTTGAGAATCCGTTTCAAATCCCTTCTCCGATCGAACGAGACGAAGATCAGCAACAGGCCTTGCCATTACGATCTGTACTCAAACGAAGACCCCGACAATCCTCGAACTCAGACACTCGACCTATCGAGGATCAAGAGGATGAGATCTCTCCCCCAAGTCTCGTTTCTCCAGTTCGACTCTGTCTTCGACGTCTCCCTTTCGGCTTCACACCTCAAGATGTCTCTTCTCTAGTCGAATCGATTGGCGTGAAGTGCCTCGTCGATCACTGTTACACAGCGGGAATGCCAGCTTACGCTTTCATTCAAGTCGAAGGAGATCAAGTTCAAAATTGTCTTTCAAACCTTGATCAAAGACAAGTGAAACACTGTCGAATCAGTTGTCACATCGCTTCTCCAGATCGAAATCCTCGTCGTTCTTTCTCTCAGCAACGTCAGAAATGGTCTCCTCCTCAAATCGATCCTTTCTTCTCCCCCGGTTCTTCCTCGAATTCGAAGCCCTCTTCCTCCACCTTGACTCTTCCTCATCCAAAAGAACACAACCTCTTGATCCTCAACCTTCCTCTCAATGAAACCCTCGAAGCTAGACAATTCCTCTCAAATCTCCCGGCCTACTCGATTCACCTCCTTCCTTCCCACTCCCAAGCAGTCGCATTCCTTCGACTCGAATCAGAAGAAAAAGCAGACGAGATCAAGAGTTTATGGAATCGTTGTGTCGTCGATGGAAGGTGTTTGGAAGTTGTGAACGCGAAGAGTGGTTTGGGAGGGAAAGAAACTGTTGATGCTCATTTCGGATTAGAGGAGGACGGAGCGAAAAGGAATGAGAATGGAAAGAGGAGAATGAGTCAGCAGGAGATGTTTGAAGCATGTAGGAGTCAAGGGGAGGGAAAGAGGACGAGGTATTCGATTTAGAAGAGTTTGAGGTTGGGGAACAAGGAGTCGTCGATTGAGCCAGAGCAGCTGGAGGGGGACGAAGATTGGCTTGTGGAACGAATGAAGTCAAGGTGAATGTACGAATTCAAAAGTTGAATGTAGTGAAACGAAGAAATCAGTGCCTTTGCGAAACCATTGTTCTATCAGATTCGCTTTCTCATTCTTGACACTTTTTGCTTGACATTTCCTCGTATTCTCTCAATGCTCAACGTACGAGCTAACATAGATCGAAGTCGGAGGAAATGTCCCAATTTGAGCGAAGTTTCACTCTGCTCCTTCTCTCTCTTTTCACTCTTCACCTCGCTTCTGACCTTCGACATGGATCGAATGACTCAGCAAGATCTTACAGACCGACTCATCGTAGCTACCGAAGAGCAGGACATTCTGTACGTCTTGCACTGGCTTCGAGAGATGAAGGATCAAGATTGCCTCGAGGAAGCTATCAACAACAAGCGTGAGTTCATCCTTACTCTCCACAGATTTCAGCAGATCAAGCTGATCATTGCAGGCCGATCACAGACTCGTGGAAAGGTCCAACAGCTCTTGAATCCATCGTCCTCAATTCTTCTTTCACTTCCATCCACAAGATCATTCTCGAAACACTGCTGTTATCAGGTGCAGATACAGATACAGAAGATATGCTCGAGCTAGCCATGGAGAAGAACAATGCAGTAGTGGTCGATTTGTTATTGAGTTGGGAAACCACTTCCGGTCGAGACTCAGGTTTGGGTCTTGATTCCTCTGCTCTATTTTCCAGTAACTGATCGACGTCCTTGATAGCGACAGATGCCGCACGTCTTCTCACATCACCTCTCGAAGAAGTTGCCGACTTGGTCGACTTGAATCGTCTTCTTCCTTCGAATCCTGGATCGCTCACAGGTGAAGGACCTCTACCTCACCCTCCTTCTCCGTCTCTGCTCTCGCTGGACGAGCAATTAATGAGCGCCCCTACCGATTCAACGTCTCTCACGAACTCTTTGACTTCTCTTCTCGCCTCGAACAAGAACGACTCGAATTCCTTTCCCGACTCAGACGCAGATACAACGATGAGCCCAATAGCGTCAGTGACGATGCTCGAACAACCTCCCAAAGCAGCGCCTTCGTCCTCTCCTCCGGTTCCGTCCTCTCCCGAATCAAATCAGACTCCCTTGACTTCCTCTTCTCCCCCAATCAAGACCGAAATGTCGATAGATCCGAGACCACCTCGACAAAATTCTTCAATCTCTATTCCTTCCACAGGTATCACTCCTCCTTCTTCCGACTCGAATCTCGCACCAACTCCTCGAGCTCCAGTCTCTCCATTCATTCCTCGAGTTAGGCTTCACATCGGCCGTATACCTCTCAACTGTAACCCGCTCGTCATCGAAAAGCTGTTCACTGATATAGGAGTCGATGCTCATCTCACTCGCTGTCACAACAAAGTCGATTACGGATACACTTTCGCAGATGTTCCCTCCGATTCCGTCCAATTCTGTATCCAAAAGTTGAACTGTTTCAATCTCGACGGATGTACTATCACTTGCTCTCTCGCATCAGGACAAGTTATTCACCTCGAACAACAGCGCATCTCTTTGCCTCTTCCCGTTTCAATTCCTCGACCTTCGATTCCTCTCGCCATTCCCAGTGCTCGCCCTCCTATCCCCGTTCGACCTTCCACTCCTGCTCGAAATCATTCCTCAACAGCAAGGAATCTACTCGTCGTCAATATCCCCCTCGTCGAAACGAATGAATCTCGATTGCTCCTCTCGAATTTCCGCATCTTCGACATCTTCCCCTTCCCACTTCGAGATCAACGAGTTGCATTCATCAGAACCTCTTCAGAAGTTGAAGCAGATCGTATCGTCAGCATGTGGAATCGCTGTGTTGTCAGTGGGAGGAATTTGAGAGTTGTGCATGTTGGGAAAGGGTTGTATGCGAAAGAAGCGATTGATCAATATTTCAAGAAACAGGACGAGTTGGACGAGCCGCTCGAAGAGGAGCAGAGTGGGAAGAAGAGGAAGTTGGATTGCTCCGTAAGGTGAGGCAGATGAGAGGAAGAAGTGAATGTCGCTTGAAAATGTATAGAAACGAAATCGCTTGTTTTTGTTCCAATTCAGTTTGTCTCTGACTGCTTCCGAGCATCGTATCGAAGGGAGAGATGTCGAGTATCCCCGGCGAGTAACTGAGGGAAACAAACATAGCACAGATTTACGGATCTGGGTATTGGTACTGATCTCGTCACTCCGCTCCTCTTCACTCCTCACTGCTCCCAACCTCTCTTCGGTCCTTCTTCTCCAGAATCCCTTCATCGTTATTTCCTCCTCTCCTTTCTCTTCTCCCTCAAAATCTCCTTCATCTCCCTCTTCTCTTGCCTCCTCTCTTCCCAATCATTTAGTTCTTCTCCGATTTTCCTCATCTTCCTCTCTGCAGCTTTGAAGGGACTCCAGCGTTCGCGAGGGAACTCGTTCGGCGTCAAACGATCTGATGTTTCGCGCCAATAGAGGGGCGAGAACGAATCGTCGAACTCATCTTCCTCGTCAGGGGCAGCAGAAGAGCGTGAGGTATTGGAAGAAGGTGAGGTAGAGGTGGAAGGTCGTGAAGAAGTGGTTTCTTTTTCCTCGTCTGAAAGGGATTTCTCGTCGACCAGCGTTGAGGCAGATGCAGAGGTGGTCTTCGGGAGAGCGGTTGTTGTTTTCGACGTTGATTCAGGTCGGAGCGTCGTAGCATTGCTTGCGACACTAGCAGTATCATCCTCGTCGTCCGAAAGCGAGCTCTTCCCTTTCTTCTTCTTCTTCGCATCCTTCTCGTTGATCTCGACTCCAAGCTTTGGCCAGCTTGTTTGCAGTTCTTTCTCGAGTGGCGAAAGAGTGGTGAACATGTCGGGCTCGGAGAAGAGAGCTGAAACGGTCGGTCGGAGTTGAGAGGGAGGTTGGAAATTGACAGAAGCGTGGATGCACTCGTTCGTCATCCTATCGGCAAGGGAGTCCGATGTGAGGGATATTAAGGCGGTGTGGAGAGAGTTGAGAGCTTACGGGTTGATTGAAAGCGGAACAGGACGTTCAACGGATTTAGCGAGTAGGAATTGTCCAATCCTCGATCTGTGAGAGTGTAAAGAAAGTCCTATCAGTCACTGAGTGGTACTGATACGACAAGGAAGCACGACTCACTTGTGAGGAGGCATCTTTCCATAAGTCTCGACCGTCCTCGCACAGATCTTTTTCAGATAACCCATATCGACGCTCAATAATCCTTCGAACTTGCTGCACATCCACCAGAGCGTCAAGTACCCCAAATCTCCTTCCTTGTATCCACCACCGACGTCTGCGTGTGCTCCACTGAACCAGACTTGTTGTAACTGCTGTCCTTTCGGTCGACCTAGAGGGTTTGAGGACCAGAGTACGGGGAGGTAGTCGATTCGATGCTCATCGAGAGCGAGAGCTTGATAGGCGTACTGGACGACTGTGCGAAGTAGTGAGTTAGGCAGGAAGGGAGAGAGATGAGGGAAAGTTGAGCTTACTTGACTCGAGTCGAGTTTCGTCGAAACCAAAGGAATCGAATCTGGGAGCCGAAGGAGCGAGTGAAGGACGTAAAGCTGAAGGTCTACCTCTCGTAGCGACCTGTGCGCAAGAGTTCCACAAAGTCAGTGTCAAGTACAGACGACTTAGGTGCTCGAAGCTGTACGCACGGTATCGAATAAACCCATGAACCTAATCAAGAACTTTCCCTTCCTCGCATACTCTGCATCCTGTTTTCTCTTCTCCATCCCATAGCTACTCAATAGCTTCTGTATAGTCTCTCCTGACTTCCTGTCCCCTTTCGGATCGTCCCCTGTTCTTTGATCCAAAGCTTCAAAGAGTTGAGGGAAGAGTTGCAGAGTTCGTCGAGGGTGAAGGATACCGATGATCGAGATGAGAGATGCTACGAGTCGAACGGTGTATGCTCCACGAGAGAATCCGAAAAGGAAGATCTTAAATCGAAGCATTCAGCTTAGAAGAGAGGAGATACGGAAGTCAAGTTGCTCACCTCGTCACCTGATTCCCAATTCAAAGAGAGGAAGGAGTAGATATTCCTGACTAACTCCATGATTCCCATACCGAATGCACCCTGAACTCCTCGAACCCGATCAGCCAACTTCTAACTCGCTGAAAAGGGTCAGAAAAGCTCACCGATACCAATCCCCCAACTTTCGAATCCTCACTCCCAACACCTCCTAAGTACATTTTGATCTGTTCTACCGGTTCTCCCCCGTTCGTTCCGGTAGCCGAAGAAGAATGATCCATTTCCTTGATTGCTCTCGAGAGTCGACCGATGTTCGTGTAGAGTTGAGTGGAGGGTTCAGCATCCGCATCTTCGAGGGTACCGTCACAGAGAATGATTAGGCGTTTCATACTGAATGTTGGAGGATCGGGAGAGGGACGGTTAGAGGGAAAGGGGTGAGGAAGGCAGAGGAGAGCGAGCCGAGATGGGAGTGCGATGGGAGACGGATAGCGAAGAGGTGTGAAGTGACTGAGTGGCGAGAGATGGAGGAGAGAGAAAGAGAGGAACCAGAAATAGGAGAATGAAACGGACTCCGACAAAGTTCCGCGGTCTTTTGTTTTTGAAGTCAGCATGAGCGAAAAAAGAGCTCGTTCAGGTGTTGCAGAAGCGTGGATAGTATCAGAGTGGTGGAAGAGGCGAAAGGAGCGAAAGCCACTTGGAGCCCGAGCGAAGATTGAGCACGAAGCAGAAAGTTCCGTCGACATTGCTCTGTACACTCTCAACAGCTTGCACAGATACGCCTAAGCTATCTCTCAAGCATCCAAATGAGTCAGGAAAGACACGAGAGAGGGAAGATTCAGTAAAGCGAGCTTACCTTGCAATTCCTCAAAATCGAAAACTCGTCTAATTTCGCAATTCCTCCTTGTCCTCCTCAACCTTCCTCTCTTCCGCCGCTGCTCCCGACTCCGCTCCTCTCCTCTCTCCCGCTCGCTGTCCAATCCACGCCCTGTATTCCTCCTCCGTCCACGTTTCTCCTCTCTTCCTAACTCCCTCAATTTTGTCAAGTACGAAATCCCTATCTTTCTCATCCCGAATACACCATTTCCAGTACCCATCCATTGATCTCACTAGTCCTGGAGATGTTAGGTATTGGTGAGTGGATTGGAGGGATAAGATAAAGAGGAGGAATGAAGGGGGATGTTGAGGGAATCCAAACTGTCCACAGTTCCTCGTCGATCAGCACTTATCAAGTACTGGAAGGAGAGGAAGAGACTGACCTCATTCATGCATTTCAGGATACGAGTGATTCGGAGGAAGTTGTGAGAGTTTCGTTCGAGGTTTTGGAAACGACGTAGGTAGGAAGATGGAGAAGGAGCTGGAGTTGAATCTTCTAGACTTAGTTCTCCTGTTTGAGGGTTCACTAGTCGTAGACCATAGAAAGCGAGCATGATACGATACCTGATCGAGTGAGGGGTTCAGAGAGGGGAGAGCGAAAAGGGAGAGCGAGGAGGAACGAACGATTCAATTAATCTCTCCATCGCTTCAGAATCTGACCTGAGCTGAGTGATCTCGTGTACTTCGAGAGGTTGCGCTTGATAATTGACTCCTTGTTCTCTGTAAGATCAAAGGATTCGCAACAGCGAGTCAGTATCAGCAAATAACTCTGGCATTTCGCGCTCTTGACGATCCAGAACTCACCTTATAGGAAATAACCATTGCACAAATGAATGATTGTACTCCAACTCCTCCCAATTACCCCTCAATTGATCCTGTAGTTGAGTGACTTTGTTTCGACTTGGTCTCGCTGCTATTCTTCCTTGGTAGAAATCGATGTTGGCTGTGTTTGATGGTGAGGAGCGTTGTGATGGGTAGGAATGGAGGAATGCATGGATATCTCTAGGGAGAGAGGAAGGGAGTGAGGAGAGGGAACGTGACATTCTCTTAAAGCGAGATCTGGTGCTTCGGGAGTGCTGAAGACAGGTGGAGGGTAGCTCAAAGATGTGCTTGTACGGTTCTAGAGTATCACTGTGGCGCTAGAGATGCGAGGTGAAGCGAGAGAGTCGGAGCGAGATGGGGGAGATGATGCAATGCTTGATGGTCTAGAGTTGATGTACGATGTTTGCTGAATACGCAGTACGTACGTGGAGCAGATATTGAGACTGTAAAGGCGGTTTCGAGGAAGAGCCGACAGGCAGTGTGAGGCGAAGAAGGGAGAAAGCGAAAGTTTCGTTTCGCAACTCCTCCTCTCAAACGTTCATAGCTCTCTTGCTTTCCTCGACAACTTTCCTTTGCGAGTGAGTCAGGAACGAACTGGATTGTACAAAAAACAAACAATTTCGTTTCTTTATATTTTCAAGCGACAGTCACTTCTTCCTCTCACCTCCCTCGATTCACCTCACGAAACAATCCAACTGCCTCGTCCTTCCACTCTGCTCCTCTTCGAAAGGCTGATCTAACTCGTCCTGTTTCCTAAAGTATTGATCAATGGCTTCTTTCGCATACAATCCTTTTCCTACATGCACAACTCTCAAGTTCCTCCCGCTGACAACACAGCGATTCCACATGCTGACAATTCGATTCGCTTCGACTTCTGAAGAGGCTCTGACGAATGCGACTCGTTGATCTCGAAGTGGGAAGGGGAAGATGTCGAAGATGCGGAAATTCGAGAGAAGCAATCGAGATTCATTCGTTTCGACGAGGGGGATATTGACGACGAGTAGATTCCTTGCTGTTGAAGACTGAGTTCGAGCAGGAGTAGGAGGTCGAACCGGGATAGGAGGACGAGGTGTGGGAGGGGGAATCGGAATCGGAGGTCGAGGAATCGAAACGGGAAGAGGCAAAGAGATGCGGTTCTGTTCGAGGTGAATAATCAGTCCTGATGCGAGAGAGCAAGTGATAGTACATCCATCGAGATTGAAACAGTTCAACTTCTGAATACAGAAATTGACAGAATCGGAGGGAACATCTGCAAAAGTGTATCCGTAGTCGACTTTGTTGTGACAGTGAGTGAGATGAGCATCGACTCCGATATCAGCGAATAGCTTTTCGATGACGAGCGGGTGGCAGTTGAGAGGTATACGACCGATGTGAACCTAACTCGAGGAACGAATCGAGGGACTGGAGCGGGAGTGGTCGGTGTGAGCTTCGAGTCGGGAGAGGGAGTTTTGAGCGCTGAAGAACGAGTAGCCAATGGAGAGTCTCTTCGAGGTGGTCTCGGATCTATCGACATCTCGGTCTTGATTGGGGGAGAAGAGGAAGTCAAGGGAGTCTGATTCGATTCGGGAGAGGACGAAGCTGGAGGAGAGGACGAAGGTGCTGCTTCAGGAGACTCTTCAGGTGATATCACTGGTTCCATTCGGCTCATCGGCGTATCTGCGTCTGAATCGAGAAAGGAATCGTCGTCGTACTTCTTCGAGGCGAGAAGAGAAGTCAAAGAGTTTGCGAGAGACGTTGAATCGGTAGGGGCGCTCATTACTTGCTCTTCCAGCGAGAGCAGAGACGGAGAAGGAGGATGAGGTAGAGGTCCTTCACCTGTGTGCGATTCAGGATTCGAAGGAAGAAGACGATTCAAGTCGATAAAGTCGGCAACTTCTTCGAGAGGTAGTGCGAGAAGACGTGCGGCATCTGTCGCTGTCAAGGACGTCGATCAGTTATTAGAAAATAGAGCAGAGGAATCAAGACCCAAACCTGAGTCTCGACCAGAAGTGGTTTCCCAACTCAATAATAAATCGACCACTCCAGCATTGTTCTTCTCCATTGCTAGCTCGAGCATATCTTCTGTATCTGTATCTGCACCGGCCAGTAGCAGTATCTCGAGAATGATCTTGTGAATTCGAGTAAAGGAAGTTTGAAAGACGATTGTTTCGAGAGCTGTTGAACCCTTCCAAGAGTCTGCAACTGGTTTGATATGGTCAACACCAACAGTAGAGTCTATGGAGAGTAAGAATGAACTCACGCTTGTTGTTGATAACGTCCGCGAGGCAATTTTGATCCTTCATCTCTCGAAGCCAATGCAAGACGTACAGAACGTCCTGTTCTTCTGAAGCTACGACGAGTCGGTCTGTAAGATCTTGCGGAGTCATTCGAGCCGTTTCGAGGGCCATAAGCGAGCTGAAAAGTGAAGGGAGAGAATGAAACGTCAAACTTCGCTCAAATTGGGACATTTCCTCCGACTTCGACATAAAAGCGGTGCGTAGAGCAATGAGAGAAGATGAGATAGTGTCAAGCAGGCGGATTGGGGTCAAACAGGTGAAAGTGACTCGCTCGGAATACTAATTTCGCAAAGACACTAATTTCTTCGTTTCACTACATTGAACTTTTCGATGGTACATCCACCTCGACTTCATTCGTTCCACAAGCCAATCTTCGTCCCCCTCCAGCTGCTCTGGCTGAATCGACGGCTCCTTGTTCCCGAAACCTCAAACTCTTCTAAATTGAATACCTCGTCCTCTTTCCCTCTCCTTGACTCCTGCACGCTTCAAACATCTCCTGCTGGCTCATTCTCCTTTTTCCGTTCCCGTTCCTTTTCGCTCCGTCCCTTTTCAATCCGAAATGAGCATCAACAGCTTCTTTCCCTCCCAATCCACTCTTCGCATTCACAACTTCCAAACACCTTCCATCGACGACACAACGATTCCATAAACTCTTGATCTCGTCTGATTTCTCTTCTGATTCGAGTCGAAGGAATGCGACTGCTTGAGAGTGGGAAGGAAGGAGGTGAATCGAGTAGGCTGGGAGATTCGAAAGGAATTGTCTAGCTTCGAGGGTCTCATTGAGAGGGAGGTTGAGGATCAAGAGGTTGTGTTCTTCTGGATGAGGGAGAATGAAGGTGGAGGAAGAGGGGTTCGAATTCGAGGAAGAACCGGGGGAGAAGAAAGGATCGATTTGAGGAGGAGACCATTTCTGACGTTGCTGAGAGAAAGAACGACGAGGATTTCGATCTGGAGAAGCGATGTGACAACTGATTCGAC
>Ga0308169_10002764_pt1 | contig 17781 bp, 19 predicted proteins | sample PhyBR1_2_FD_202139 | JGI IMG/M metagenome (GOLD analysis project Ga0308169, IMG submission 202139) | Phyllosphere microbial communities from UC Gill Tract Community Farm, Albany, California, United States - DLSLSB.R1 | ecosystem: Host-associated > Plants > Phyllosphere > Unclassified | place... | reverse complement strand
AGGCGACACCTCGCACAACCCGTACGTCCCCTTCCTCCCTCCTCTCCCTCTCCCTCCCACCCCGCTGCTCCTCACCCTCACCCTCCTCCTCCTCCTCGCAGCGCAACGGGCACGTTCGCCTCGATCCCGCCCAGCTCGACCTATCACGGCCCCAAAGTCGCCGGCACCTACGGCGGCTTTGTCGGCGTCTTTGTCGCCTCGCTCTTTGTCGCCCTCGCCGTCGTCGCCGCCCTCATCTTCCTCCGCCTGCGCACCCTCCGCCGCCGCAACCTGCGCGACGACGCCGTCTACTCGGACGCGCGCGGCGCCGTCGCTGGACACGGGCACGGGCACGGGCGCGGCGGCGGCGACGACGACGACGAGTGGAACGCGACAGAGGACGCGTTCGAGATGCCGCAGCGGTACGACCCCATGCTCGGCTCGGCCGTGAGCCTCGTCGACGACGACGGCGCCCTGCCGCCCTCGTACGGCCACGGCGGCGCGGGGAGCATCTCGCAGCCGCGGCTATACGCTGGCGGCGACGACGGCGCGGGCGCAGGCGCAGGAGGAGGAGCGGCGGGCGGCGGCAACCTCTCGCAGGACACGCTGTACGGCGGCGGCGGTGACGCGCAGCAGCGGTACCGCGACCCGTACGGCGACGACGACGACCATGGCTTCCGCAAGCACTGAGCCGGGCGAGACCCGAGGCGCGGCGCGGCGAGGCGAGGTGCGGTGCGGCGAGGGAGCGACGAGCGGGACCGAGCGAGGGCGAAGGGCTTTGTATCGAACGACCGCAGAGTGACATTCCAAGAGAAAGCAGTGACCAAACCCCTCCTCGTCCCTGTCCCGAGAAAGCGAGAGCGAGAGCGCCCGCGCCCCTTCAGGCCCTCGCGAGCGCGGGCGACGACGGCAAGCTCGCGAGCACCCTCTTCCCGCCCTCGACCATGACCTGCCTCTCGCCCTCCCCACCCCTCGCCGCCGCCTCGCCCGCGCCCGCGCCGCCCATGACCGGGCCCGTCCACTCCCACCCCCTGAGCTCCTCGCCGCCAATCTCGACGTCCTTGACGCGCACGTTGGCGTTGCCCTCGACGACGTGCGCGACGCGCTGCCACAGGGCCGCGCGCCGCGCGGGCGAGTGCTCGTCCTGCAGGACGAGGTCGCGCAGGTGCGAGGGCGCGACGTGCGCAAAGGGGACGTGCACTGGGTCGGCGAGGTGCGAGCGGGCCTGTGCGGGGCGGGCGGCGGGCGGCGGCAGAGGTGGATCGGCAAGAGGGAGGGAGGAAAGGGCGAGGGCGAGGGCGTTGACGCGGACGAGGGTACGAGAATGAGGAAGGAGGACGAGGAAAGAGGAGGAGCGAGAGGGTCAGCTGCCCGTCCGAGCGAGCAAGAGAGAGACGAGCGGGAAGACGACGCACCTGCTGCTGGAGCTGGTGCAGGGCGACGACGACGAGCTGATCCTTGCGCACCTCGTCGCGCTTGCGCTGCGCGAGCTTGTGCCGCGCCCACGCGATGCCGGCGAGCGCCGCAAAGAGGCCTGCGCGCACGCCAGGCGGGAAAGTCAGCTCGGCTTGAGAGGCTCGAGAGCGGGCGCAGAAAGCGCAGGAGGGACGGCGGCGACGCACCTGCGAGCGAGCCCTTGTGCTGCTTGACCCAGTTCTTGGCGAAGAGGCGCGCGCGGCACCCGAGCGACATGTCGGCCGTCTTGCTCGCGTACCAGTACTCGTTGCTGCAGGAGAGGGAAGCAGGCGTGAGCGGCTGCATCTCATGGACCGACAAAGCAAGGAGAAGGAGAGGGAGAGAGAAGGGGAGACGGACCCGTTCTGCCACACGACGACCTCGCCGTGCGCCTCGAGGTCCCTGAGCGCAAGCCGGTTGATCTCATCGACGAACTCGTCGGCGATGGGCTCCCTCGCGAGCTCGTTGGCGCGCGCCATCTCGTCGAGCACCTTGACGGCATCCATCCCAAACACGTAGGCGTCCTCGCGCGCGCCCGCGCCGTGCTCGCGCTCGCGGCGGCGCTGCTTCTCGAGCCCGCGGCAGACGACCTCGCCGCGGCGGTGGCGCAGGACGTGCGCGCCTGCGCTCGCCTGGCGCGCGACGGCGACCTGCTTGGCCGTGTCGGGCACGCACACGCTCGGGGCGGGGAGGAGGCCGCCGAGGGTGCGGAGGAGGCCCGGCTCGACGGGGACGTGGTCAAGCTCGCAGCCGACGAACTCGCCGTGCGCGCAGTGGCCGTGCTGCGGGCACGCCGTGCACCCGGGGCGCACGCCCGTCGAGTCGAGGAGCGCGCCGGCCGCGGGGGACAGGTCCGGGAGCGAGGGGAGCGCGAGCGACGTGCGGCGCGCGCTGGTACGCTCGTTCGACGGCGCGTTCGGGTCGCAGTACCCGGCGGCGATCGTCTCGGCGCGGCGCCACAGGGCGAGCGCGAGCGCAAAGGCGACGAGCGCGAAGAGCGCGGCGCGGCGCACGGTCCTTGGGCTCGGGAGCGCGACGAGCGCCGCCTCGCGCGCCGACGACGGCGACGGGTCGCGCAGGCGGATGACGTCGGCGCCGAGCTGCTTGCCCTGCCCGACGACCTGGCGCTTGGCCGACCTCGCCGCAGCCGAAACGCGCTCGTCGTCCGGACTGGACGACGACCTCGCGCGCGCGTGCGGCGACGGGCCCGGGACGCGCGTCCTCGGGCTCGAGTACAGCTGCGCCGGCTTGTCCTTGTTCTTGACGGCCGACGACGAGGGCGAGGCCGAGGCGCACTGCGCCGCCTCGTGCTGGCGGAGCATCTCGGCGACGTGCGGCGGCGTCGTCTTGACCTTTGCGACGGGGACCATGTACGGCACGCCGATCGGCGCGCCCGACGCCGTGCCGAGCGAGGCGCGCTGCTGCTGCTTGGCGCGCACCGAGGCGGGGAGCGCAGGAACCGGCGGGACGTCGTCCTCGGGCTCGGGCTCGTACTCGGGCGCGGGCTGCTCGAACGCGGTGGTCGCTCGGGCGCGCTTGGCGCTCTTGTTGGGCGAGTCGGCCCACGAGCCGGCGCGCTCGACGTCGCGGTTGAGCGGGGCGGGAGCACTCTGGCGCGGGCGAGACGACGACGCCTCACCGCGCTTGCCGAGGCGGCTCGGGCCGACCGAAGACTGCGCGCGAACGAGAACAGAGTCAGCTACGGCGAGAAGAGCGTTGAGTGGAAGAGTAGAGGGGACGCACCTTACGGCGTTTGGTCGCACGGTCGGGCGTCTCCTCGCCGCCCGACTGGAACGGGTTGAAGTCGCTAAAATTTCCGGAGCTCGGCGAGTCGGCCTGCTTGACGAGCTCGCTCAGGCGCGGCGTAGCCGGCTCCTTGCGCTTCTTGTTCGGCGACGCCGACGACGATGCAGGGTGAGGGCGAGAGCGGGGCCGGGTCGAGGGGTCGTCCGAGTCCGAGCCGTGGTCGTCGTTGTCGACGATGGGCGCCGTCGAGTCGCCCGGCGGCCCGTAGATATCGTCGTCGTCGTCGTCGACGTCCATGGCGTCCGGGGACGGCGAGCGAGGCTTGACCGACTTGCGCGCGCGGCCGGGCTTCTTGGGCGGCGGCGCCACCTCGGCGGGCTGCTCGTCCATCGACTCGTCCTCGTCCTCGTCGCCCGAGTCGTCGCGGCGCGGCGGCGCCCTCGCCTCGCTCTTGGCGCTCGACTTGCCCTTGCCCTTGCCCTTGCCCTTGCCCTTCGAGGCGGGAGCAGGCGCGGCGGCGGCGGCGGCGGCGGCGAGGCTCTTCCTCGAGCGCGAGCGATGCTTGGGCGGCGGCGAGGCGGCGTCCGAGTCGGTGTCGAGCTCCTTGAGCGAGGTGCCGCCGGCACTCTCGCCGTCGAGGATGCCGGCGGTGGACGGGCGCACGCCGCGCAGCTGGCCGAGGAGGGCCTGTGTGTTTGCCGTGACGCGGGTCAGCTCGAGAGCGCGCAACGAGGGGGAGGAAGAGAGAGGGTGGACGCACGGGTGCTTGAGGGCGGATGTGCTGCTCGAAAAGGGCGACGAGCTGCGGCTTCTTGGCGATCGAGCTGTACTGGACCTGTCGCGCGGGAGGGGGAGGAGCGGGAGGAGGAGGAGGAGGGGGTCAGCATCCCGCGGCGGCGGCTGGCTGGGGACGAGAAAGGAGGGGACGCACTTCGTGTGTGAGAAGATACCCACGGAGCTCTGCAACCGTGGCCCTGGCCGGGTCGAAGCCGGGGGTGAGGTAAGGTGGCGGGTGGCTCATCCAACCGGTGTTCGCTCGTGAGCGCGAGGGACGAGCTGGGGCGGGCGGTGGAGGGTGGGCGGTGGTCGAGGTGAGCTGTCGTGAGCTCCCTGGAGTGCCTGTCTCGCGCCGAGTGCGAGCAGGGTGAACGGGGGGAGTGTGCCCTCGTCGTCGTCGCCGCCTCGGGCCTCGTCCCCGCACCCTCTCCCGCTCTCCACCACCTCCCTGTCGACCGCAAGCATGGCTCAAGGACAGTGCAACTGTGGACAAGTCACCGTCGAGCTCAAGAACGGGCTCCCCGAGTCCAGCATCCTGTGCCGTGCGTCGCCGTCCTCGTCCCCACCTCCTTCCCCGCTCTCCCTCCCGCTGACCCTCTCTCGCTCGTGAGCGCAGACTGCATGAGCTGCAGGGCCAGCAGCGGCAGCCTGTGCGTCCGCCCTCTACCGCGCATGTGCCGTGCGTGCCTCGCTGACCTTGGCCTCCTCCTCCCTCCTCGCCTCGCAGCTTCACCGTCAACCTCGCCGTCAAGAAGGACGACCTCGTCATCACCGGCGAGCAACACATCAAGCAGTACGCCGACAAGCAGACCGACTCGGGCAGCACGCTCCTCCGCCGCTTCTGCGGCACTTGCGGCTCGTGCGGCTCCATCCTCTCCCTCTCGGTTCTCTCGTCCCTCGCGCCGGCAGTCACTGACTCGCTTGATCCTCCCGCAGCCCCATTGTGTCCGTCGTCGAGGGACACGACGAGATGCAGTACCTCAAGGGCGGTGCGTCCCCTCCTCCTCCTCCTCCTCGTCGTCCCCTCCCTTCCTCTCTCGCCCTCCCCCTCCTCCCCTCGTCCCGCCGCTCCCCCTCTCGTCCCTCGCACTGACATGCCGCTCCGCCGCACACACAGCGCTCTTCGGCAAGGGCGTCCCCAAGCCCGCCGCCGAGATCTTTTCGCGCAACTTTGAGAGCTGGGAGAGCGCCCGCGACGGCGTGCACGTCTGCGAGGCCATGCCGAACTGAGCTGTACCCTTCGTAGCTATCCCGACGTCGAGAACTGAATTCTACAAACCGTGTTCTGCTGTGCCTCGAGCGCTTTCGAGAGGGAGACGAGCCGACGAGGACCGTGCGCCGTCCCTTGACGTCCTCTTTCCCGCGGCAGCAGCGCTCGGCGACCGGCGTCCTGCCTTCACGCTATTCACATGCTCGATCCGATGCGACGCGGACAGCGGCGTGGCCACGGCGACGCAGCTGGACGGGCTCGCGGCCGTCCCGGAGACGAGAACGAACCCGGGCTCCGACGCTCCGCTGCTGACGTTTTGCCTGCGCGAGCTCCTCCTCGGCAGCGATGCCTTCCTTTCTGCTCTCCTCACGCTCGAGATGACGACGAACGCGCCCGCCACAGGCCGCTGCAACTGCGGCGCTGTCACGCTTACGCTCGAGGACGGCTTCCCCGACTCGACCGTGCGACCGCTCTCGCTCCTTTCGCACCAGCCAAGAGCGCTCGAGCTGACCTCGGACGCGCTCTACAGACTGCACGAATTGCCGCAGGAGCAGCGTAAGCCTGTGAGCCTCGCTCCTTCGTCTCTCCCTCGCCGCTCGAGCCGCTTCACCGCCTTCGTCGTCCCCTCTCCTCCTCGCTCGCTGACCCTCGCGTCCCTCCTCGCGTCCATCCAGCTTCTCGGCCATCATGTCCTTCCCGCCGTGTGCCGTGTCCGTCCACGGCGAGGAGCACGTCAAGCAGTACGCCGACGAGCACACCGACTCGGGCCGCACGCTCTTGCGGCACTTCTGCGGCACTTGCGGCTCGTGCGGCACCATCATCGAGCTCTGCCCTCGCGCCTGCCAAGCTGACGCCGGCGAACGCACAGCCCGCTGTACTCGATGCTCCAGGGCGTCCCAGAGAGCCTCGTCGTCCGCGCCGGTCCGTCCTCTCCCTCCCTCTCGTCGCGCCCATTCGTCACCGGGCAGCTCCCTGACGTCCTTACGACGTTATGCACGCAGGCCTGTTCGAACCGCACACGCTCCCGCCCTTGTCGGTCGAGGTCTTCACCAGGAACCTCGAGCGGTTCGAGCGCGTCCACCCGGGCGTCGTCTCGTTCGAGGGCATGCCGCCTCAGCCCACCTCGAGCGCGAGTGAAGCTGTTCAGGCACGGATGTAGGGCCAGCCGGGCGTCGTCGAGCGCTGGGCAGATGGAGAAGAGGGCGAGCTGGATGCGATCGAGCGCAGTTGCGCACGTTCCTGCGCTGCCTGCCCCTCGAGAGAAGACGTGCTGCAGCGTCAGAGCAGCAAAGCGAGACAGAGAGAGCGAGAGCCAATTCTCGACGAGCGATGCTCGAGCTGAAGCGAAGGAAAGGCCGGCCGACAACTTGAGAAGGTCGCCCTCGTCACGACGCAGCTCTTTCGCTCTCAGTCCAGCTCACTCCTCGCGCCGCGCACGCACGAGTAGCAAACACCCTGCTCGTTGCAGTCCCCCGAGAACCGCTCAGTGACCCCTCGCCCTCCCGCCCGCCGCCCCACGCACCTTGCGCTCGAACCGCTCATCGACGCCGCGCGCCGCCGACCCCGACCCAGCACCGCCGCCGAGCCCGCGCCGCGAGAGGTGCGCCGCGACCCACGCGCTGTCGGCCTTGACCTGCGCGCGGCGCGCGCGCTCCTGCGCCGAGACGGGCGCCGCTCGAGGCTGGACCTGGACCGCCCGGCGCGCGTGCGCATGCGCCGAGCCCGGTCCCGGCGCAGGTGCCGCGCGCGGCTCAGCAGCAGCAGCGGCGGCGGCCGAGCGCTTGGCCGCCGTGACGGCGGCGCGCTTGCGCCGGATGCGGTCCTCGGTCGCGGCGCTGATGCGCGCGCTGCGGAACTTGACGTTCTTGGCTCGCCCGGTCGCGGCGTCGTCCGCTTCGGCCGGGGCCGGCGACGAGGAGGAGGAGGACGCTTTGCCCGGCGTGTAGGGCGCGGGGAAGTACTTGGACGGGTGCGACGAGTGCGACGAGGCGTCCGAGGCGAGTGGGGCGCGCTTGCCGAGGGAGGAGGCTGCGCGCGGTTGAGGGCAGGGGCTCAGCTCGAGCTCGGCGACGGCGCAGAGAGAGACGAGGACGTACAGGAGAAGGGCGACGAGGCCGACGCGGAGCGCGCCGAGAGGATAGCGAGGACGCAGAGCGCGAGGAGGGTCTTGGGCGGGAGGAGGAGCATGTCGAGCGGCGGCGGCGGCGCGGGCGGGTTCTTCTCAGCGCGAGTCGAGGTGCGAGGCGTCGTGCGAGTGAACGGCGGGAGAGAGAGCCGTCCAGGACGCTGCATGCCGGACGAAGGTCGACCGTTGACCTCCTCGCGCGTCGCAACGCGCTCGGCCGCCCATGATCGACAATGTCGCATCGCTCTCCGAGGCCGCTCATCTCCGCCATTCCACTCCTCGCACGCGGCGTCGCACCCGCATGGCAGCATTGACGACGCTACTCGGCCGGCGGGGCGAGCGAGGAGGACCACACGACTCGGCCTGCAGGACGTGCGCGCGCGCGCGAGCGGGGTCAGCGGGCGCTCACGCAGCGACGACGTTGACAAAGGGCCTCGGGACGCACCTGTGCAGAGCCTTGAGAAGAGAGAGAGCGCGGCGGCAGGCGAGAGAGGCGTCACGACGTGCGAGCTGCGGGTCCACGAGCTTCGAGTCAGTCGAGCTCCCTCGAGGGCGAGACGAGCAGGGCGTAGGTGACGCACAGCGACGAGAGGACGTTGCCGAACGACAAGGGCTGATTCTGCGGCGGTGGAAGAGGCTGAGTGTCAGCGAGGGGCGCAAGAGGCAGACGGAGAGGGCTCGAGCGCACCTTGAGGTGAAAGTGCGGCGCCGAGAAGTGCTGCTCGTTCGAGCACGGGTCGAGCCGTAGGCCGCCTGCAAAAGCCTCATCAGCAAGACATCTCGAGGGCTGGGAGCGGCTGTGAGACGGAACGTACCGGGAAGTCGACCGGGCGCCTTGATGCGGAGGAGGAGCGCAAAGAGCGGGAAGCTGTTGAGGCCGGTGACGCCCATGAGGAGGACCGTCTCGACGCCGAGGATGAGGAGGCGAGACTGTCGATGAGGGAGTCCATCAGCCAGGAGCCCGGGAGAGGAGCCGCCGAGGAGGGAGAGAGGGAGCACGCACCGAGGCGAAGGCGGCGTAGAAGGCGACGAGCGTCGGGAAGATGAACGACAGCGTGACGAAGAGGAGCGTGCCGAGGAGGAGCGCATCGACGTCGTAGCTCGCCGGCTCGACGCGGTTCCGCAGCGGGTTGAACTTGCGCCCTGTCGCAGCGCGAGGAGCACGTCAGGTCGGCACCCTCGGCAGGACGAGACGAGAGAGAGGGGGAGCGGCTGCGCGACGCACCGCGGAAGACGTTGAAGAGGGCCCCGAGGCTGCGCAGGCTCCAGCGGTAGACGAGCGTCGCGGCGACGTAGCAGGCGAAGAAGGGGAGGGTGAGGACGGCGACGAGGTCGACCGAGAGGGCGAGCAGGGACGAGGCGCCGAGGAAGCCCGCGCAGCCGATGAGGGCGACGGGGAGGTGCGTGAGGACGGGCTCGAGGACGGCTGCGAGCGAGCGAGGGCAAGAGTCAGTCAAGGGTCGAGGGGAAGAGGAGGTTCGAGCGGACGGACCGCCTTCCCAAACTCGAGTCAGGAACACGAACGCGCGGCAGATGAGGCCTGCGACCTCCGAGTTGAGCTTGATGCCCATCGGCCAGCTGTTGAGCCAGTCGAGGAGGTTGCGCAAGTATGCGAGCACCTTGACCTGCACGTGCTGAGTGTCAGTCCGGCTCGAGCACGACGAGCTCGTTCGCGAGGGAGAGGTCACGCACCTCGACGAGCTCGCTCACGAGGGACCGGATCGGCGCAGCGTTGTCGCGCACGTACATGGCGAGGGCGGCGCCCACGATAAAGTCGTTTGCGAGGAGCCACAGGAGGTTGAAGAAGCTGCGGGCGAGGGTCACAGGGTCAGCGCGAGCTCGTCGCGCGTGAGAGCCTGCGAGAGAGGAGCATGACGCACTGGATGTAGCTGGCATGAGCGGCGACGTAGCGTGCCTCGGCCGTCGAGGGGGTGTACAGGTCGCGGTGGAACGAGCTGAAGGTCGGCACGAGCGACAGGGCCTGCGACATGCGCGTCTCGAGCTGACCACCTGCGAGCGGTACGTCCCGGAGAGTCAGCGACGGCGCAGGGTCGTCGCAGACAAGGAGAGAGGGGGAGCGCGCGACGCACCGAAGCACGAGAGCTGCGCGACCGAGCCGAGGAACGGCACGCGGACGGCGAGGGCGGCCAGGACGAGCGACAGGATGGCGTGGACGACGCTCGAGAAGGCGAGGGAGACCTTGCGGGCGCCGTCGAGGAGCGGCACTGCTCGAGTGGGCGAAGGGCGGGACCGCTCTTGAAGGACGAGGCGCGAGCCATTGATCTGCGGCGGTGGAGGTGGTCGACGTCAGCGGGCACGGCCAAGGGATGTGTCTGTATACGAAGAGGGAACAGCGGACGCACGACTGCGACCGCACCAGACAGACCCTCGCCCTGTGCGCTCGACGCCCGTGCCGCCGACGCGTCCTTGACCTCCTCGACGCGCGGCTGGAACCCGAGGCGGAGAGGCTCGAGCGAGAGGAGCTCGAGCTGCTTGAGCGGCGTGTAAAGGACGACGAGCGGCGCCTCCGCGTGGCTGTCGCCGCTGGAAGTTGAGGAGGATAGGCGGTGCTCGCCGTCGAGGAGGACGATGCCGGCCGGCCCTCGTCCACCCTCGCCCGAGCCGAGCTCGACGAGCACCTCGACGGGCTGCCCATCTGCGATGCGGCCCGCGCACCGCTCGGCGACGAGCTGCGCGGCGTGCTGCGCCGACTCGGCGCGCACGACGCCGATCACGACGAGGGCCGAGCCGCGCCTCGTGCCCCAGCCGAACGCGCACGCCGCCCCTGCGCGCGGCTGGCTCGCCGCAGTTGGGCGAGGTGCTGGTGCGAGTGCCGAGTCGGGGAGGAAGAGCTGGAGCGGGGACGAGGCGGTGCTGGCGCCGGGCATCTCAGAACGAGCCGCGGCGGGCGAGGTGGTCCCGGGCGGAGAGGGTGTACCCTGTGTCGTGTCCCTGCGAGGTGTGCACAGCGAGCATCAGCGCGTGGGCACTGCAGCGAGAGGGGCGAGGAGGGGGGACGGACGTGTTGAGCGAGGGACTTGGCGAGGCGACGGGCGGCGAGGACGAGTGCGGCGGTGCAGGCGGCGACGATGGCGAGGCCGAGCGCTACAGGGAGCATGCGCTTCGGTGCGTAGCAGGCTCACACGAGCTGGGCTGGACGGTCGGCGGGCTGTCCGGCGATGAGGAGGTGGAGGGGAGGCGCGCCTTCCAGGACGAGCTTGCTCTCCTCGACCACCCCGACCGCCTCTCGCTCGACCCGCCCTGCTGAGCTGCCATGGCCCCGCCGACCAAGAAGACAAAGACCGAGCACGTCCCGACCGGCGACGACCTCGAGGACAACTTTGCCCTCGACGACGACCTCGTCGCCTCCGCCGACGACCTCAGCGACGCACCCGGCCCCGCCGACGCACCAGCCGACCTCTCGGACGACGCAGCTGCACCCGGCGGATCGGACGACGAGCACGCCCCGCCGCCACCCAAGAAGCGCCGCGCCGAGCCGGCGAGCGGCGACGAGGCGGCCCCGACGACGACGACGAGCAAGCGGGCGGCCAAGCGGGCAAAGGACAAGAAGCGGGCAAAGGTGGTCGAGAGCGGGCTCGACGAGCGCGACAAGGACGACATGGGCCTGCTCCCGCCCGAGGCGCTCGCCGACCGCCTCGCCGACAAGCAGAAGCGCGCGCTGCCCAACTTGACGGCGCTCGAGCTGGACGAGCAGCGCATCAGCCGTGCGTCCTTAGCCTCTCTCCTGTATTCCTGACCCTGACGAAGCTGACGCCGTTGTCGCCCGCCCGCAGAGTCGATGATCCTGGACACGGCGACGGTCGAAGCGCGCGACTCGCTCCTCGCCTTCATGAAGGAGGGTGCGTCCCGCCCGCTCTCTCTCGCGCTCCTTGCCTCTCGCGCGAGCTGACAGCATTCACGCCCGCTCGCAGCGCTCCCGACGGCGTGCAACACGCTCGCCAAGATGCCCAAGGCGACGGGCTCGCCGCGCATCATCGTCGTCGCTGGCGCCGCGCTCCGAGTCGCCGACCTGTGCCGGTGCGTGGCCCTCTCTCCCGCGCGCCTCCCCTCGTGCGCCTCCCTGACGCACCTCGCGCGCCCGCAGAGACGTCAAGTCGTTCAAGACCAAGACCAAGGACGGCCTGATCGACGTCGCCAAGCTCTTTGCAAAGGTGCGTGCGCGCGCTCTCTCTCTCTCTCCCTCGTGCGGTGCGCCTGGCCGAGAGCTCTGCTCACTTGGTGCACACGCCCGCAGCACTTCAAGCTGTCGGAGCACGTCGAGTACATGCAGAAGACGCACGTCGGGCTCGCAGTCGGGACGCCGAACCGGATCGAGAAGCTGCTCAACGAGTCCGGTGCGCTCCCTCTCTCTCTCCCTCCTCCTCCTCCCTTTTCTCCCTCCTCCCGCCTCGCCTAGAGAGCTGACCCCGACCCCGCCCGCACCCGCAGACGCCCTCCACCTCACGCACCTCTCGCACCTGATCCTTGACGCGTCGCACCTCGACAGCAAGAAGCGCTCGCTCGTCGACCTGCCCGAGGCGCGCGCCGACCTGTTCAAGCTCCTCGGGACCAAGGCTGTCATGGACCGGCTGCGCGAGGGCAAGATGAAGATTGTCGTGTTCTGAGCGAGCGGAATAGAGCTGTTCGAGCAGAGCGTGGACCGAGTGGGTTCGACAAGACCGAGAGGAGTGCTCGTGCGAGGGAGAGCGGCAGCAGAGAAGCACACGGAGAGAGAGCATTGAGCGAAAGCGCGAGCAGGAGCGAGGAAGCTGCTCTCGACGAGGCGGCGAAACGAACCAAGAAACCTGCGTCGATGCATAGAGGTACACGTACATCCTCCGCTCACTCCCTCAATCCCCGCTCAGAAGCCCTCCGGGTTGGTGCGCGACGTGACCTTGGTAAAGTGCGGCGTCTTGTGGATCCCCTTGCGGTAGCCCGGGTCCTTGCGCGAGAACGTCGTGTACTTGTCCCGGGGCGGCATGGCGGACTCTGTCGGGAGCGCGAGCGCGGCCGTCTGCGAGCGGGCGTGCGGGCGGGCGGGCGGGCGGGTCAGCTTGCTCGAGGAGCGCGGGAGAGGGAGGGAGGGGGAGGCGGGCGCACGAGCGAGTGCGTCTGGACGCCCGAGGCCTCGACGGTCGCGAGGACGTCGTCGACGGCCTTGAGGCGGAGGCGCTGGCGCATCTTGCGCGTCTTGGACAGGCGCCAGGGCATCTTCCTGCGAGGCGGGAGATGAGGAGGCGGAGGGGGGTCAGCGAGCGGAGGGGAGAGAGCGCGAGGGGAGGGAGGCGGGCGCACCAGAGGAGGCCGACGCTTGAAGGGGACGAGGCGCGGAACGGACCGAGCATGGCGGGCGGGTGGTAGTGAGGATCGAGGTGGAGAGGCGAGGAGGAAGAGATGAAGTCGGCGAGCGGAGTTGGCGCGGTACCACTCGTCAGACTCGCTCTGCCGGGCCCTGAGTGCTCGAGCGTACTCTACATGCTCTGCTCGAGGCCGCCCACGCTGCAGAGCCCCGCCCTGCTGCCGCCGAGCGGGCCCCTCTCCTCGTCCGCCGCTCCGGCTCTCCTTTCGCAGGCTCGCGCTGGCTTGCACACGCTCTCGCACAATCACGCTCGAGCAGGAATGACACAGTACAAAGGGCGCGCCGCTCGGCGAGCCGCGCGCTCGTTTTCCACGCGCCGCCGCCGTCTCGGTGACGGGCAGGCACACCACGGATCGTACAGCTCGTCCTCCCTCCCTCCATCGCTCCTCCTGCTCGCCGAGCGCCCCAGCTCCCGCTCAGAACCCGCCCCGGCCGCGGCCCCCGCGCCCGCGCCCCCGAGGGTACGGCGAGTAGCCGCCGTGCTGCGCGCGTGCGTGCGTCGTCGTCAGTGCCGTGCTCGCCTCGCGCTCGAGAGGAGAGGAGAGGGGCGGAGAGGAGTGAGAGGATGGAGGGACGCACGCCCTCGTACCCGCCGCGGTAACCTCCGCGCCCGCGCCCGCGCCCACGGCCCCGGCCGCGCGCGCCCATGCCGGGGAGGTTGGTCCGCTTTGGCGAGACCTGCGTCGAGTCGGCCTCTCCATCAGCATGGCCCTCTCTCTCGGGTCGAGAGACAAGGCGGGACGCCGTGAGGAGCAAGGGAGAGAGGGGACGCACCTTGAGCTGGCGGCCGCGGAACATGGACTCGTTGAGGAGGACGGCGTTGGCGACGAGGGACGGGTCGGCGAACTCGACGTAGGCGTACCTGTGCGCGATCCCGTCGACAAGAGCGAGTCAGTCGCCTTCCTGAGCTGGCGCGAGAGACGCAGGGGAAGAGGGAGAGCGGGCGCACCCTTTGGGCCCGGTGAACTTGTCGAACAGGATCGTGACGCGGTTGATGGTGCCGCACGACGCAAAGTGCTGCTGGATCTCCTCGGGCGTCGAGTTGTAGTCGACCTGCGGGCGGGCGGCGCGGCGCGGTGCATGCCTGGGTCAGCTCTGGCGCGCTCGAGGGAGAGAGAGAGGGTCGCGAGGGAGGAAGGGAGACGCACGTTGCCGACGTAGATGCTGCGCGAGTCGACCGCCTCGCGGTCCTCGTCGCTCATGTTGACGTCCATCCCCTCGCCGCCCGCGCCACCGCCCTGCCCGCCGCTCCCCGCCTCGCTCGCAGCCGTGAGCTCCCGCAGCTTTGCCGCCTCGGCCTCCATCTCGGCGACGCGCGCGCGCATCGCGGCGAGCTCGGCCGCCTCGGCGTCGTCGTCGGCGTCCGGGGCGTCGGACGAGGGCGCGGGCGCGGGCGGAGCGGCGGCGGTGGGCGCGCTGCTCGTCGAGGTCGAGGGGGCCGAGGTGGGCTTGGAGGGCGGGAGGAGGCTGTCGCCGTCCTCGATCGAGCCGCGGCGGCGGCTGGGGGACGCCTCGGTGGACATGGCGGGCGGGCTTGTGCGGGCGCGAGGGGTGCTGAGGCGGGCGCTTGAGGTGGAGGGAGGTCGAGCTGGATGATGAGGCGGGCGGCTGTGCGACGGCGACACGAGAGAGCGTCAGCGATGGGCCCTGCGCGTTGGATGCGCCTGTGTGTGTGCTCGGCGGGCCCCCACCATGGCTCATTGCCGTGATGGCCGTGCTGAGAGGGTTGCGCTTGAAGAGAGCGGCGAGAGGGGGAGGAGGACGAGGCGGGCGAGGTCGGGGGTGGGGACGGCAGCTTGGCTGGATGGAGGGACTGACAGAGAAGCCTGAGTGCAAGGTGCTGGCCTGGCTGCGTCCGAGAGGGCCGAGACGGTTGATGAGCGGGCGGCGGCGGCGACGACGAAGCCTTCGATCTTGCTGCGACCTCTCACGTGCACGGAACGGCTCGACAAGTGCACCAGTAGCTACTCTTGTCTCGCCTGCCTCGCCCAGCTGGCCGCAGCCTGCTGTCCCGCTCATGCGCGGCTCGAGCGACCCGGACCCTCCTTGGACTCCGAGCCGAACTCCGTCCCTAGGTGCACAGCGAAGAGATGCATAGCAGCGCGCACACCCGTCCGTCTACCAAGTGAGCCCTTCGGCCGCCGCCCTGCGCCCGACCGTGTCCAGCTCACGCTCCTCGAGCCCCAGCTCGCCGACCAAGTCGCGCACCTCGGGGCACGCCCGGCCTGCGCACGCCTGCGCGTGCTCCTCTGCGTGGCCGAGGTCGATCAGGCGCGGTGCCGGTGTCGAGGGAGCTGGAGGCGGGGAGGCGCGTGCTGAGGTGGAGGGGGATGGCGAGAGGGCGGAGGAAGGACGAGGCGGGAGGACCACGTTGCGCGGCGCGAGGTCGCCGTGGGAGAGGCGGGCGACCTGGTGCAGGCGCAGGAGCGACAGCACGAGCGAGACACTGCGAGCGGGGAAGAAGAGAGCGCGAGAGAGATCAGCTCGGCCGACTGCAAGGGAAGACGAAGAGCGAGAGCGCGAGGGAGAGCACACCTCTGCTCGCACGACAGCTCGGCCCAGCTCTCGAGCGCGTCCCCCGCATCCTCCTCAACAACGACGACCTGCCCCTCGGCGCTCATGAACACGGCCACGACGCACGCGACGTCGCCCGCCCGCGCGAGGCGCACGACCTCGGGCGCACAGAGGAGCGCCGCCTCGCGCTCGAGGGCGCCGTCGAACCCGCGCCGCGAGACCTTGGCGACGCAGGCTCGGCCGGCGACGGTGCAGGCGTAGACGTGCGCGGCCGAGCTGGTCGCGATGAGGTAGTCGAGGTAGATGGGCGAGGTGGGCGGCGCGGCAAGGCGAGGCCGAAGAGCGCTGCCGACCGTGCAGGACGAGGTGCTGAGCGGGCCGGGTGAGGTCGAGGGCGATGTTAGGGGGGTCCCAGGGCGAGGTGCGGATGAGGCCTTGGACGGCGAGGACGAAGAGGAAGAAGAGGGCGACGAGGAGCAGAGAGGCTCGTGCGCGTGGAGCCTCAGGATGGCGCCGTCTGGGTAAACCACGTTGACCTGCGCGAGGAGGAAACCCAGTCAGCTCGGAAATGCGCGAGGGGACCGAGCTGAAGCGCACCTCATCGGGTCCGAGCGAGCTCGCTGCGACGTACGGGGACGGCACGACGCCGAACCTGGCGGACCGTCGTCGCGAAGAGCTCTCCAGAGGTGCTGCTGCAGCTGCGCGCTGAGCCACGGTCTCGGCGAGCGCTGCGTCGTGATTGAGCAGGTTCGGGTAGAAGGCGGCGGCGAGGGCGAGGAAGAAGAGGTTGGGCCCTGGCGGCGTCGGCGCGATGCGCTCGAGGCGGGAGAGGAGGACGTTGAAGCGCTCAGTGGCCGCACCGTGCTCGTCATCGGGCGGCGCAGGAGCCCGGGTGAGGATGCCGAGCATGAAGGAGTAGCCGTCGGCGAGGAGGAACAGGTGGTGGCCGAGCGTGCGCGCGACGTGGATCTCCTGCGACAGAGGGCAGCGTCAGGCTCGCGCCGCAGAGTGATATGAGAGAGAGACTGAGTGCACACCTTTGCGAGCAGGCTGGCAAGCGGCGGATCTGAGGCCAAGTCGTTCAGCGAGAGCGAGACGCCCTCGCTCAGCAGCGCCTCGAGGCGCACGAACAGCCCAGGGCTTGGCACAGCTCCTGGTGGATCGTCGCAGCCCTGCGAAGCCTGCGGGCTTTTGAGCTCGAGGGACATGACCGGCGTCGGCTCAGCGTCTGCGGCCGACGGGTCAGAGCGGCAGAGCACGAGGTCGACCGTGACGGCGCCGTGGCGACGACGACGTTGAGGACCGACAGGAGCCGCGGCCACGACGCGCATGCGCTGCTCGACCGTCGCCGTGTGCTCGTCCGTGTCGTACTCGACGAGGGCGTCGAGCGCGGGGATGAGGACGTGCAGCGACTCGGCGAGGGTGCCGATCTTGCGCTCGACGACTGCCTCGTTGCAGGTCCTCGTGCGGCCAGGAGCGGCGAACGCGTCGAGCGAGAGCTGGACCGTCTCGACGGCGCGCTTGACGGCGGCGGCGGCCTCGGGCCGCGGACCTCGGGTGCGGTCGAGGAGGTCAAGCGAGGCAGCGAGCGACGCGCGGGTGCGGGCCCACAAGTCCTCGGCCAGGCCGGGCACGTAAATGAGCTGGTTCAGGGCGACGGTGCCAGCAAAGCTCTGATGCGCCGACGACGAGGACGACGAGGCGCGAGGTGTGGTGCTCGCGGACGGCCAAGGGACGGGCGAGTGCGAGAGACGCAGGGCGTCGAGGCCGGCGAGGATGCTCTGGGCCATGCCCGAGAGCGAGGCAGCAAGGCTTGTGAGCTGCCGTGAGCCCAGGCGAGGGCCGCGGAGAGGAGGAGGAGGAGGACGAGGCGAGGACCACAGAGAGCCGCCCCCTTCTCGCTCCGTCACCAAGCCTCGCCGACCGCGCCTGAGCGCGTCGCCAGGCCACGCAGAAGGAGATGCACCCCAAGTGCGTCCCCCTCGCCGGCTGCAGCCCTCGCTTGCCGCCCCCGCTCACCCCCTCCCCCTCGTCCCCCTCGTCAACAGGAGCACCCAGCCGGCAAAGGGCCCCAAGCAGGCCCAGTCGCCCGCCCAGGACCGCTTCACCTGGATCCTCCTCGCCCTCGTCGTGCGTCCCACTCCCCACCTGCGACCGCGAGCCCGCGCTGACCCCTCGTCTCCCCTTCCCCTCCCCTTCCCCTCCTCGCTCCGCTCCCTCGTCTCCCCACCATCCCGATCAACCACCTCCTGTCCGCGCCGCGCAGGGCCACTCGGTCATCGCCACCGTCAAGGGCGGCACTCGCATCAAGGGCATCCTCGCAGCCGCCACCCCGGACGGCAACGACCTCTCGCTCGCGCTCCGCCACGCCTCGTACCTCGCCAACGACGCGCCGAGCCCGCCCAAGCCCTCGATCCTCATCACCGCGCGCGACCTCGTCGCCCTCGAGGCCGCAGACGCCCACCTCGACTTCCTCGGCGCCGCCAACGCCGCGTCGTCGTCGTCCTCCGCGTCGTCGTCGACCAACGGCGCGCCCGCCGCCGGCGCCGCTTCTTCCTCCTCGTCCTCGTCGCGCCCGCCGAGCGCCACCGCCGCCCTCAAGCGCGACTCGTTCCG
>Ga0308169_10002763_pt1 | contig 17782 bp, 13 predicted proteins | sample PhyBR1_2_FD_202139 | JGI IMG/M metagenome (GOLD analysis project Ga0308169, IMG submission 202139) | Phyllosphere microbial communities from UC Gill Tract Community Farm, Albany, California, United States - DLSLSB.R1 | ecosystem: Host-associated > Plants > Phyllosphere > Unclassified | place... | reverse complement strand
TGCGGGTTCCAATTCTGGATCGGGAAGAAGGAATCGTTTTACTGCGGTCTCAACAACTGCACGACTTCGCACACTGTCGGCTTCGAATCGAACTCGACCGAATACCGCTGCGAGCAAGTCGAGTGCGCGTGTATCCCAGGTCGAATGCTGTGTGGAGAAGATGGAAGTGTCGACATTTCAGAGTTCTTGACGGAGGAGATCAAAGGTCCTGGCAAATTCACTTCGAAGACGGGAGAACCGAGTCGATTCGAAGAACCAGCTATGAATCAGCTCATCAACGATATCTTCGGAGATACTTACATCACGCTCAACTGCAAGAGTGGAGAGTGCATGCGATCAAGCGAGGTTCCTGGTTTCGTTGTGAGTCGTCTCGAGTTCTCTCTTTTCGCATCAAATTCTGATCGTTACGTCGGAACACAGCGTCCGCCGAAACCGAACGACAAGACATGGGTCATCGTGAGTGTTGCTATCGTGGTTGCTGTGCTTCTCGCTGGACTATTCCGTACGTTCACATATCTGCCTGGCCTGGAATTGCGAGTTTCGCTGAAGTTTCTCAATTTGATAGTCTTCTGGTACCTCGGAAGAAGAACGACTGATGTCGAGTACTCGTTCCTCGGTGGTCGAATTCGTCTACCTTCGAATGGATCAAATGACAACGGCAAATCTCTCCTCGAAGATCACGTTCCCGCCGCTCTCCAGTTCTCCGATATCTCTTACACCCTTTCCTCTGGTCGTCGCGTTCTTGACGGAGTCTCAGGAGCTGTACAACCTGGAGAAGTCATGGCTGTTCTCGGAGCGTCTGGTGCGGGCAAATCGACTTTCCTCGACATTCTTGCTCGCAAGTCGAAACGTGGAACAGTCGGAGGACAAGTACTCGTCAACGGTCGCAAGATTCAGAACGCCGAGTATCGCCGAGTGGTCGGTTTCGTCGATCAGGAAGACACCTTGATGGGAACTTTGACGGTTTACGAGACGGTGCTTTACTCTGCGTTACTTCGATTGCCGAGGGAGATGTCATTCGAGGACAAGAGGATGCGGACGCTCGAGACGATGCATGAGCTAGGAATCATCGGAATCAGGGACAGCAGGATTGGAGAAAGTGGTCACCGCAGTATTTCGGGAGGAGAGAAACGACGAGTCTCAATCGCTTGCGAACTCGTTACTTCTCCTTCAATTCTCTTCCTCGACGAACCCACTTCTGGACTCGACTCCTACAACGCCTACAACGTCGTCGATTCTCTCGTTCAACTCGCTCGCAATTACAAACGAACGGTCGTCTTCACCATTCATCAACCTCAGTCAAATATCGTCGCATTGTTCGACAAACTTCTCCTCCTCGCTAGTGGAAAGGTCGTCTACTCGGGCAAGGCGGAGAAGGCTCAACGGTATTTCGAAACGATCGGTTGCTCTTGTCCTCCTGGCTTCAACATCGCAGATTATCTCAGTATGTTGTTCTTTCGCTGATTCTCGAATGTGCGATATTGATCTCTCTCGTATCCCCAGTCGATCTCACGATGTCCGAGAAGTCTTCACCCTCGACTCCAAATTCTGAACCCTTGATTCAACTTGATGATTCCTCTCGACTAGATCCAGAACGAGGAACCGTTCGACCTCGACCTGCTCCTGTCGACACCGCCGCTTCTTCGACTGTCGATGGTACCGAGCTCGACTCGCGACTCAACTCCCCAGCAAGTCTCGCCGGTCAAGCGAAGCAATTCTTCTCCTCCGGTCGCAACTCTCCAACCTCGACTCCTCTGCCTCCCCATCTCGCTCGACTCGTCAACGCGTTCACTGACAGCGATATCTCGAAGGAGACTCGGGAGGAAGTCAGCGGGACTCATGTATCTGCGAATGGCTCAGATTCGATTGCGTTGAGGAACTACAAGGCCGCATCTTGGTGGACTCAGTTCAAGATCCTCAGTGGACGATCATTCAAGAACCTCTACAGAGACCCAATGCTCATGCTATCACATTACGCTGTCGCAGTCGTCGCTGCTGGAATGTGCGCATTCCTCTTCCGAGGACTAACGTGAGTTTTTCGTTTTCCGCTTTCTCTCTCTCACGTCCTCACTCATTCATCATTTTCATCTGCAGCGATGATATCCCGGGCTTTCAGAATCGAATGGGAATGATCTTCTTCACCCTCGCTCTTTTCGGTTTCGGTTGCCTCACTACCCTCGCCGCATTCTCCTCCGAACGACTCCTCTTCACTCGCGAACGAGCCAACGGTTACTACAACCCTTTCACCTACTTCGCAGCGAAACTCCTCTTCGACGTTATCCCGCTCCGAGTCATTCCCGCCTTCGTCTTCGGAGCGATCGTTTACAACCCAGTTGGACTAGTACCTCAAGTCGACTCGTTCTGGAGGTTCATCCTCGTACTCGTACTCTTCAACCTCTCGGCCTCGAGTGTCGTTCTCCTCCTCAGTATCTTGATCAAGAACGCTGGAGTCGCAAATCTTGTCGGAAGTTTGGTCATGTTGTTCAAGTAAGTCACCTTTCTGTTCGTGATCAGCGATCAACTTTCGCTTACTCGGGTGCTCGCTCTCCGCAGTCTGCTATTCGCTGGACTGCTCATCAATCGCGACAAGCTCCCTTCGTGGCTTCGATGGCTCGAAACCTGGTCATTCTTCCATGCCGCTTTTGAGGCTCTACTCGTCAATGAAGTCAGATACTTGCAGTTGAGGGATCATCGATGTGCGTCTTCATCCACTTCACACTTACGAGATTGTACTGAAATTGGAGGTGCTGTTTGCAGATGGAGTCGATATTGAAGTACCTGCTGCGACAATTCTCAGCATGTTCGGTTTCCACGCTCAAGTGAGTCCCTCTCCTCGTAGTCTCCCTCTCGTGCAGCTCACTGACCTGAGGATTCCACCTAGGCATTTTGGTTCCCCGACGTATCCCTTCTCGCGATCTTCTTTGCCTCCTTCACCGTTCTTTCTTACCTCGCCCTCGTCGTCTTCGTTCGCGAAAAGCGGTAATCGCGTGACCTATCGATTGTACATATTATATTCTCAAGCAAGAATCTCGATTCGTTTTATTGTGTAACAACCCTTCTTCCTTTCCCCTCTAATGCTTGTACCAATCCAGCTTCTGCATTGACACTATCGTTCAAGTCTCTACCCACGGCTATCATGCTCACGTCTCGGAACCTAGCAGGAAGGTTGATTGAGATGTCTTTCCGGTTCTTTTCGAAATCACTTTTCTCGCGTCCTGCAAACTTCTCTGTTTGTGGCTTTCACCTCATTCAAGCCTTCACCTACATATCTATATGTACCTTCCGCTGGAAGCACTCGCAATCCTTTTAGCAGCAGGTCTTGCCGTCGTCGCTCAACAAGCTTGCAATCCGACAAACGATCGACTATCGGATCACACTCACAACTTTGACTCGGACTGCAACGCGACACAGTATTGTACGCCATCTTCAACGGATCCGGCAGCTGGTGGAGTATGTAGCTATCGCGGATGTAGAAGAGATGAATTCCCGTTTGGGTGAGCACTTCGTCTCGCTTATATCTCAATCGGAAGCTGACAGGTCTTCTTGTTTCCCCTCAGATACGGCAACACGACACTTCCTCCACTATGTAGCGTCAATGAATACTGTCCGGATCGAGGAGACAGTTGTCGACCACTCGTCGCTCTAAGCGGAGCCTGCGAACTGAATCGAGATGGTGCGCTTCTGCCTGATTTTGCTGCTACAGCATTCTCCGGATCTAGAACTGACAACCTCGCGCGTGCAGATGCATGTGCACCGCCGCCAGATCCGAGTCTTCAAGCGTATCTTTCGCTTCCGACGAACAACAACGGATCGATGTGTCTCAATCAATTATGCGTCTACGCAGACGTGGTCGAAGGCCAGAAGTGTATCATCAGTAACACAGTGTATACCGGCTATGGAGACGATGGGTGAGTGCAGGATTACCCTCTTCTCGCATCATCAAGCTTTTCTCACTCTTTATGATCTGGATCTTTGCTCGTTTGCAGTACACCTTACACCGACGTAGTCACAAGAGACAACTGCTTTGGTGGACAGTACTGCGATCCCCAATCCCTCCTCTGCACTCCATCTCTTCCGATCGAAGCGAAATGCAATTCGGATCGTTCGTGCTCAACATCGATTTGCTCGACAACGACCGGTACCTGCTCGCCACCTCCGAGTAAACCTCGTCATACTCCGCCTGTCGCTGTCGGCTTCCTCGTTCTGGCGGTCTTGTTCGCTTTAGGAGGAATGGTTTGGAGTTTACTCAAGTGCGATCGATCGGCGAGGGAGAGGAGGAGAGCGGAGCGAGCTACGGCGTGGGCGGAGCAGCGGCAACTGAGGGAAAGATTGGGAGAAGTACTCGAGAAGAAACAAGGGATAGAAAGAGCTTTCAGTCGGAGTACGATAGACTCTCAGGAAACTCTAGTCGAGAAAAGGGAATAAATAGAATGCAATCTGTGATCTCTTATTCCAATTCTCCGTGATTTGTCTTAAGTCCGAGACGATAACACAAAGCTTTCGCTCGTGAGAAACGCATTTCTGCGCTCAAGCTTCGAGGCCAGCGGTGTACTCTGCAGGAGATCTTCCGCCTACGAGCGGGTTCTCCTCCATCGCTTGACGAACGTCTTTCAATTCTTGTTCCGTCAAGTGAAGATTTCTGGCATCGAAGTTTTCGACCAAGTATTTCTCAGATTTCGTCTGTAAACGAGTTGCGAGGCATCTGATCAGTGACGAGCACGAAGAAGATGCTGCAAGGAAAAGCGCATACACCAGGAATCGGAAGAATGTTCGGTCCCTGAGCCGCGAGCCAAGCGAGTGCGAGTTGAGATGGAGCGCATCCTTTGCGAATAGCCAAAGTTTGGAAAGCCTGCGAAAAGCCAGAACGCGTCAGCCCGATTCTGACGATCTACTCCTCGTGCGGGTACAGAGGCTTGAACGTACTTCGACAAGCCTGCAAACTGAAACGATCAGTGATTGATCTTTGAAGGAGAAAGTGAAAAAAGGAAAAGCAGGACGTACTTCCAATTCTGTTTCCACTGCTCGCCTTGCAGACCTGGAAGCTTGAAGCGGTAATCATCCTCAGAGAAGTCGCTCAACTTCTTGTATCGACCTATGACACAAGGGGGTTAAGGATGAATTTTAGTTCGTTGCGCTACCTTTTTTGCGCAATTAGAGAACAGTCGCTCACCAGTGAGGAATCCTGTCGTAGAAGAGTACATTGCAGGAAGTATCAGTATGACGAGAAGCGGGACTTGACGAGGTGGGAATACAAACTGACCATGCCCAAGAGGTGAGTAAGCGAGAACAGTGATTCCCAATTCCTTACAGACGTTGAGGACACCGTTCCTCTCCATGACGGTGACCCAAGGAGAGTATTCGACCTCGACGAAAGAGATACGAGCGACTCTCGATGCGCGGCGAAGGGTCGCAGCCGAACACTGTCCAAAGAAAAGCAGAACTCGAGAGTCAGCATCGGAGATAGCGAGGCAAGATAGAAAGAGCGAAATCACGACACACCTCACTGAGTCCGATGTACCTGCATTTTCCTTCTTTCCTAACCTCGTCCATCGCTCGAACAGTGTCCTCGATCGGAACCGATTCGTCGATTCGGTGATAAATCCATCCATCCGGTTTGATCCCTCCCATCCTCTTGATCGAGGCGTCGATAGCTCTATGAACATACTCAGGTGAACCATCGTACCCTCGACCTTGAGGCAAATCGACGCGAACTCCGAATTTGGTGACGAGGAAGACCTTTTCGCGGTTGTAACCCTCTCGAAGAACGTCTCCGATCAACTTCTCGTTGTGTCCTACTCCGTAGATATCCGAGCTGTAGCCGAGAGAGAGCGAAAGAGGTGATTAGCTCGTGATCTTGTAAGCTCGGAGAGTGGGAAACAGTGCGAAGACAGGGAATTCTTGAGAATGGCAGGAGAGGAAGAGTCTCACGTGTCTATGGGCAAGGAAGCGGAGCATGAGTAATCGGGAAAATGCACAAGAAGAAGGAAAGAACGTACTCCACATCGTGCAGCCGATTTCGATTGCTTTTCGCAAGACTGCTTTACCTTCTTCGTCTGTTCCTGGTGCGCCGTACATTCCGGAGAGACCTATCGAGGTCAGGGTACGATGTAAGTGACCGAGAAGGATTCGGAGCGCAGAGTGAGAGAAGAGCACACCCATTGCGCCGTAGCCAATCTTTGGCCAGACTTCTTTTCCGTCGATAGAGATGGTAGTGCTCATGTTGATCGAGTAGGTATAAGTCGAGGTAGGTGGAGTGATAGAGTGTGGTTTGGTATACGAGACGAGGAAGATGCGAGAAGCAGATATCACGGTCGAGAAAGAGCGAAGAAAGGAAAGGGAACGAAGCACCGAAAGCTGCTTTTATACGTTGCAGTGGAGGTCCTGATTAAACCCTCTTTGTCGTTGATAGCGACTTCCTCTTACTTGGCGAAGATAGTGGAGGGTGGAGGCCTGAAGCAGCGGAGGCAGATAGGGTGGAGGAGAGGTGGAGGCCGGAGGTTCGGCTCAATCTTGATGCAAGGTCGTGTTCCCGCTTGCATTCGGGGCATCCTAGATTCTCGATTGTCTTCTTGTGAGCGTCGGGCTTACAGTGAGCTGTCTGAATTCCTGAGTGAATGGATCAATAGAACGAGAAAAGTCGTTTCAGATGGAGAGGCCTGATTTTGATCTCCGGAGCTAGCTGGGATCATGCCTATGATCTGGAACAGTTGACAGAAGCAGGAAAGCGAATGAAGGGTAGGAGGGAGAGAGAGGAGTGCTTTTCTTCCTCCTTGGAAACGTTCCTCTCACTCAAACGCCTTACACGAAGTACTAGCCCCTCAGTAACACTACGAGCGACTTATACGCGAATCTGAATCTGATCAGTGAGTCCCCTCCTCCTCGAGAGACACCTGTTCGTTTCAATCTCGGATCACTCGTCACGCACCACCTCATGCCCCTGAGCATCAATGTGAGGGATACTGGTGGAACAGAGTTTTGTGTTAGATCAACCCTCCACGCTCGAAGTACTGATCATTGACGATTGCTCGCTGTACAGACCCCCTTCATTCGATTTCTCACTCAACCATGTCCACACCTTCCTCCTCAGACCTCGAATCCCTTCGAAACAAGTGGCGAGATTCGAAACAAGACCACGTCTTCACCTTCTACGATCAACTTTCGTCGGAAGAACAATCTTCGCTCTACAACCAACTTCTCACTATCGATCCTTCTCGCGTCAACTCGATTCACGCCGCCGCTCTCCAAGCCGAGAAGGAAGCCTCATCTTCATCATCCGACGACATCTCTCCTCCTCCCGCCGATTGCGTCGGAACGGTCATTGGTCAAGCTGATCAAGTCAAGGAGTGGAACGAAGTAGGATTGAAATCGATCAAGGAAGGGAAAGTTGGAGTGTTACTCATGGCTGGAGGTCAAGGTACTCGACTAGGTAGCTCTGCTCCCAAAGGATGCTACGACATCGGTCTCCCGAGTCACAAGAGTCTGTTCCAACTTCAAGCGGAACGAATCAAGAGGTTGGAAATCGTCGCTGGAGCTAGTCAACCCATTCCTTGGTACATCATGACTAGTGGACCAACTCGCAAACCTACCGAAGATTTCTTCCGCCAACACTCGTTCTTCGGGCTCAAGGAGGATCAAATCGTTTTTTTCGAACAAGGTGAGTCTAGGACGAATTCATGATCCACTCGTTTCGCTCATCATAAACTCCAATCTCACAGGTGTACTCCCCTGTCTCACCGACGATGGCAAGATCTTCCTCGACACTCCTTCCTCAGTCGCCGTCGCTCCCGATGGAAATGGAGGACTCTACGCTGCCCTTCGTTCTCCCCTCTCTTCCTCCGATTCCTCTCAAACAGTCCTCACCGATCTCTCTTCCCGCAACATCTCCTACCTTCACGCTTACTGCGTTGACAACTGCCTGGTCCGAGTAGCCGATCCAGTCTTCCTCGGATACTGCATCTCTCGTCAAGCCGATTGCGGTGCGAAAGTAGTCAAGAAAACCGTCCCAACTGAATCAGTCGGAGTCGTCGCTCAACGTCAATCGAAGTTCGCCGTCGTCGAATACTCGGAGATTTCGAAAGAAATGGCGGAACGCAAAGATGAGAACGGAGACTTATCGTTCAGAGCAGCAAACATCGCGAACCATTTCTACACTCGAGAATTCTTGGACGAGGTCGCAAACTACGACGAATCAAAGATGCCATTCCATATCGCACGAAAGAAGATTCCTCACGTCGATTTGGCTTCGAAGGAAACCGTCAAACCTTTGAAACCAAACGGAATGAAGTTGGAACAATTCGTGTTTGACGTGTTTCCTTTCGTCAAGAATTTCGCCTTGTTGGAGGCAGAGAGGAAGGAGGAGTTCTCACCGCTCAAGAACGCTCCTGGAACTGGGTCGGACGATCCTGAGACGAGTAGGAGGGATCTGTTGGAGGAACAGAAGAAATGGTTGGAGAATGCTGGAGTCGCGTTGGGAGAAGGTGTCGAAGTCGAGTTGAGCCCGTTGGTCAGTTATGCGGGAGAAGGATTGGAGGAGGTCAAAGGTTTAAAGGTTACGAAGAGTGGAACGGTTGAATCGATCGAAGACTTGAAGAACCTCGCTTAGACTACCGTCCCCTTTCCGATATACTCGATAACCCTTCCGCCAACTCCCTACTCTACTATATCTCATATCGATGACCGTCGTTCCGGTACCTCCCCCTCGTTCCCTTTGATTCACTTCGCAAATTTCTCCAATAGACACTTTTGTTCCAACTTCGTTTTCGCCTGTTCGCGTCTCGTGACCTCTTAGATTTGAAGGCAGACTCGCAGCAGAGTGCCCTTTGTTTCCGGGCTGATTGACGAATCTACGAAGCAAGCAGTCTTCAGTCTGCTCGCGAATTCCAGTCTCACTCTCGTAAGACAGTCTCTCGCATCGCTCTCGCTGCGCTCGGTCTCCTGTATCTCATGTGTCGTCGCTCGGACAGTCCGTAGAGAATGAGAAGCATGGGGATTTGCACAGCTAGAATAGTTCCGAAGGAATCCACTATCTACGACACAAAAGGAGCTCTTCTCAGCTTGAACTTGGCGTTAATACTGCAGATCGAAAACAAAATTGATCAGTTCGTGGTCTCTAGTACGTCTCGATTGTCGAAGATTGATGTATAGGCTCAGCGTATACTCTTGCGAGAAATGTCCGCAACAACTAAAAGTCGATCGGATTTTGAAGCCCGATGCTCCGTTGATGAAATTAGGAAAGACTAATCGTTATATGAAATCATAGCCGTAGAGTCGGAGAGAAAGTACGAGGTGGGCGAAGCCGGGAGAGGGAAGGGATGGAGAGTGATGGGAATGGGGATGAAGGGAGACGAAAGGAGAAGCGGGAGCGAGACTAACCTCGAAAGCTGAGTGAAGGGATCCTATTGTTTGTTTCATGTTGACCTTGGTGTCGAGAGAAGCGAGCGTCTTCGCGTGACCAAAGTCGAGATATCACGAATTTGAGCCATCTTCACCTTGCTTAGAGCGCCGACTCCAAACCATTTTATCTTGTGTGCAGAGCGGGTAGCTAGTGATGTAATGAGCGAGTAGCAACCTAGAGGAACGAGAGAGAAAGACGATAAAATGGTCAGCTCAAAAACAGTTCCTCAGATCGATTCGGGAGGGTTGTGTGAAGAGTAGAGGAGGGGTGATATGGCTCAGGATTTTCAGTGTTTTGTGTTATAGGTTAGTCCCACATAGGCAGACCAAGTGCAGAGCGAGTCATGCTAAGGAGGTCCGCTCAAGGGTTTAAAAAGTTAAAACGTTCTCGTCTTTGCCAAACACAGAGATGCTTTCGAAGTGTTGTAACAGAGTAAGGATGAGAGAGACTAACCAGTCAGACCATCTTGATGAGTTGAGAGGTTGAAGTCGAGAATTAGAAGTGAAGTGAAGGAAAGAGAGAGACGAATTGGACATTGAAGTCGATTGAAATCGAGTGACTCCCCTTGATCTCTACTCGACCCGACGATACCATGTTCTCATCAGTACGAACTTCGTTAGCTAGATCAGCTCGTCCTTTGAGACAACAAGCTCGTCAAGCGTCTAGTAAATCGACTGGTCAATCTACCGAAGAAGTCGGTCAAAAGGCTCAACAAGCTGCCGATAAAGCCAAAGAGGTCGCTGGTCAAGCTACTCAACGTGCTAGTCAATTATTGGGTACCGCTCAACAACGAGTTGGAGACGCTCTTGGTTGTGAGTCTCTCTCTCTCTTTCTGACGAATCTCTATCCCGATTCCCCCGTTTCACTTTGCACTCACACTTCTGCTCATGTAAACAGCTTACAAGCAACCCATCTTCTACAACGTATGCCTCAAATCTCCTTCACTCCTTGCGCGAGGATCGAAGACTGAAACTCTGATTGAATTTGATCTCTTGACAGGCTTCCGTCGCTAAAGAGTTCGCAAAGCAAGTCTACCAAAAAGAGAACCTCGCTCCTCCTCCTTTCTCAACTTTCTACTCTACCTGTAAGTAAACCCATTGCAGCGCTGTATCGTGAATTGCGAGAAGTTGACATTTCACTTTCACCCTCTAACCTCTTTCCTACCTCCCTCATCTCGTACCGCTTCCTTGCCCCATCTATCTATCGTCCTATCGCCAACTGTACCATCGTAACCCTTCGAAACCGACCGCGTGCTCTTCCGCTCGACTCATCCTCGAAATATCTCACCAATTCCACTCGCTTTCGCAATGCACTCAAATTCTCCCTCTTTCCTCGCTCCCAATCCTCTCCTCTTTCCCGTCCCTTCCTCCATAACCAACCTCTCACTCGCGTTTCCTTCACCAACCCCCGTCGGTCGTGTAGACCAGCATTTCGTACGCCAAGCGCCTCACCTCGGATTCTGGCAAAAGTTGTACGAATCGGGCGAATACAAACGTTGGATCCTCTATGGTGTCGAAGCGTACGGAATCTTTTCGATTGGTGAAATGTTGGGGAGGAGGCATGTTGTAGGGTATGAATTGGATGAGTCTAGGTAGTAAGTCTTTTTCTCTCTCTATAAAATCTCTGATTTGATTCGAGAACGAGCTGATCGGGCTGGAGAACGCGTTCGAATAGCGCTAAATTGACTTGAGAGGCGAGGTTTATGTATGAGTCGGTGGATTAGAAGTCGGTTCGAAGAAGAGAGAGAGGAGGACCGATGGTAGTTCAGTCAAAATTCTTGTTTCTTCTTGCTTTCGTTGTTTGGTTTTGTGCAACCAATAAATATCTCCCTTTGATCCCTCTCATGATGATCACTTACTTGAGTGCCGTTCGATCTGGCGAGGGGTAGAGAGGGGAGTGAGAAGCTAGACAAAAGTCGCGATTGGGTTTCGCAAAGGATCTCTGTTGGAGTTTGCTTTCATCAGAACGGGACTTGCTCTACCCGGTACGGTAGCAATCAAGTTCTCTCTAGTCGGCTTAATAGACTGGTATACCTTTCAATCGAGAGCGGAAAACAAAAGAGATTGCCTGTTCCGTCTTTTTTTCGACTTGGGCGCGGAAATTCAACGAGGCAAGAGGCTTGATCGAACCAATTTCAACTACTTTCACCCTCATCACTCGACTCTCACCCTTTGCAGCTCAGCTACTCGATCGTATCACCATAACCCAATCAAACCCTCGTCACTCTTTTGAACCATCAAGTAAAACTCGGAACTTTCGGAAGGAACCCCTTCGACTTTTCCCTTGCTGAAACTAGCGGAATCTCTCAACTCTCCCTTCAACCTAAATAGTCAGTAGAAGCATCATGGCAAGGGGCGGCTTCGATCCTAGACCAGTGTACGCTTTCTCTATACTCTCCCTCCTCTCGAATTCAAAGAACTGAACTTCCGTCTCGCTCGGCTCCAAACTCCCCTCAACATTCCCTTCTCTTGACTTGGTTCGATTGCAGCTTCTCGCATCCTTTCTTCCTCATCACGAGTTTGATCGCAATCGCTGGATGGTGGACTGCTTTGATTGGTCGTGAGTTCCCAAATCACTTTTCAATCTCACCGAAACGAAGTTCGATCACTGAAACTGTGACTTCACTCCCCTTCCTTCTTGAACAGAGATTGTACTCGAATCGAAATGTAAGTATCTGTCGCTGTTCCTGGAAAAGCGAGCGACAAGGAGAAGAAGCAAAGTTTGAATCTAGCGAAAGTCAAGAGCGAAACTGATTCCCCTCTTCGCTCGGTTACGTCAAATAGATCATGCTCAACCCAACAGTTCGGGATCAGCAGTAGGAGCTCCTTGGTTTGGTGAGTCCTCTCCTTTCTATCGAGCCGAACCTCTCATGCGAAGTTTCACTGACAGTTCATTCTGTTCTCGGGCTTCTGTAGGTATCTTCTTACAGATGTTTATCAACTTGGGAGTATTCATTACGCTGGCTAGAGGTACTCTCGGTTCAAACAGATTCCAGGTGAGGCAGCTTCTCCTTAATTTTTACATTCGAAAAGGCAGAATTAATGAAAATCTCGCGTTCACAGCTCTCTATCTTCTTGGCTATTGCTGTTGTTATGGCTGTTATTGGTGTCAAGTGAGTGGACTTTGCTTCGTCAGCGCTAAATTTTAGTTGGGTGTTGACACCGAGTTTCGTTCACAGCTCCGGTATCTTTAACACCACCTCGTTTCAACTTGCTGTTGGTGCAGGATGGCTACTTCTCGCTGTCGTAGACGTAAGACTTCTTTCCCTCTTCCCATCCTCCGTTTCATACACTGAAATCTCAGCACTCGAAAAAAACCAGATCCTCTGGCTCCTCTACTTGACTTCCGAACCCAACACGTTCTGGCCCAACCTATTCGATTCCGGATCGTCCATCTCGTTCTCGTCCCGAATTTCTTCCTCATCTTCCTCGATCGCGCAAAACTCGACTCGACGAGGACTCGGTGCGAACTCTGTCATGTCTCGTCAACAAGGAACTGGATCTCAATCCCAACTCGGCATGTCACACCCTGGAGGAAGTACCGCCGCCGTCAGTTACTCTGGAGGAGGCGGTTATCAAGGGGTTGGATTAAATAGTCAACATTCTTCTCACAAGAATTTGGGAGGTCCTGGAAGTCACGGGCAGAACCAAGGAGGGATGGGAGGGTTGGGAGGACAGGCACAGATGAGTGTTGCAGATTTGGGAATGGGTGGGATGGAGAATGGTGCGTTGTTGGGAGGGAACGGGTTACAATCTCAAGGTGGAGGTGAAAGTATCGCTCCTGAATACGCGGTACTCAAAGCTAGAGCTCTCTACTCCTGTAAGTTTCTCTTCAGTCTCTGTCTCTTGAAGGTCTTGCTTACTGATCGAGTCCGAGATGACATTCAGACTCTGCTTCTCCCGATGATCCCAACGAGATTTCGTTCGCAAAGGGAGAAATCCTCGACATTCTTGACAACTCGGGTAAATGGTGGCAGGCGAGAAAGTCGGATAGTACGAAAGGAATCGTTCCTTCAAACTACCTCGTACTCGTCTAAACCCACCTTCTATATCTACAACTCTAATCTCCCCACTATACCCTTCCTATACCGACTTGAATCCTCCTACACATCGTCCCCTCGCGTGCAGTCGATTCAGTCAACCCCTTCCTTTCTTGTTCAAAACCCTCAGTTCTCCTCGATCGTCCGTTTTGGCTCTCTATTCCCCACTTTCCCTCTCTTGTATCCTGCTGTTTTGGCTCTCCCTGTTTGAACCCTCTTCTGTATGTTTGTAGTAGTCTATTCGTGCTGAACGCGGCGGCATCGGAATCCACAGTGAAAACCCTATTCTAGCTCTCTCTTCTCATCCTCGCAAACTCCAAACCGTTGAGGGAGACGAAATGCAAAGAGTATGTTCACACAAGTAGATCGTCTACAGCACCTCCTTCAACTTGGACATGAACGCTTCCCTCCCTTCCAATCCGACACTTGCGTTTCTCGCCAACAAAGTTCTCGCATGTTCAACCGCTTTCTTTCCCTTTCCCTTTCCCTCCTTTCCCTCACTGCTCTCCTTCGACCATTGCGAGTAATCCCCACTCATGACTTTCCTAGCGTGTTCCCTCGCTTCCTGAGTTTCGGCATCCTCATCCAACAACCCTTGTCCAACCGCTTGTTTCACTTGGAGTGCCTTCGCCGCTAGATCCGCACGTAAGAGTTGAGCGAGGTTGACCGAAGGGTAAGCGATACCGGAAGGAGGTTCGAGAGGTTTCGTGTCTTCTGCAGAAAAGTTCGAGGTAGGGGAAGAAGAGTTTTGTCGTCGGTTTCCTCCTTTTGGTTTCGAACCGGATTTGGAGGAGGGCGAGGAGCGGGGAGATCGAGGAGAAGAGGATTGGGAACGAGGAGGACGGTCTCCCGGTGTAGAGTAGGAGGGGAATCGAGGGTTGAAAGGTCTTCGTTCAGCGTTTCCTCGCAGGAGAGAGATGGGATCCGTAGCTGATCGCTGAGGTTGCGATGGTTGTTGTTGCTGAGGACGACGGTTCGAGAGGTTCGAGCCAAGTCGGGATTGACCTTGGGATGAGCCAGAGGAGGGACGAGGAGTTCGAGGTGAAGAAGAGAGAGAATCGGTTGACTTGTTTTCGTTCTTCCTCCTTTCCATCTGTCTCTTTGCCTGTTCCAATCTCGCTTCCTTCGTTTGTGCTCCACCAGCTTTGTTAGGTTTCGCTTGACCTTTCTCAGTGTTCTTTACGGCGAGAGCGATCAATTGAGAGTGAGCTCCTCCTTCTTCGCTCACTTTACGAATCGAGCGTTCACGCTGTCGACCTTGAGCTTCATGCGAGTCTTGTGAAGCTGGAGTGGATTCGGTGGAGAGGGAGCGGGAAATTGAACGGCTAAGGTTTGAAAGTTGAGATGAAGTTGCTGTGAACCGACTAGCAGCTTTGAGGGCAAACATGCTGTTTCAGAAAGCGTCAGGGGGCTCTTCTGATCAGAATAGAGCAGATTCTAGCTCACCTGAGTGATGTGAGTAGATTGGGATGAAGTGAACCGATCAATCGTTTCGAGGGTTGCACTTCTACCAATCACATCGACGCCGATAATACTGCTCTTGCTCAGTAGAGTAATGGGTCAAGAAGCACACAGGCTGAGCGAATTCACAGCTTCTGTCTTCTCGCTCTCTCCCTCAGATTTCCCAACTCACTGTTTCTCTTGCGTCCTATCTCTACCATTTCAGATGCTACCACGGGCCAGCGTGTGTGTCAACGGCATATCAACAGCTGATTTTGAGGAGCATCGCAATCGATGAAGACGGTGCGACGGGGATCATCTTGACTTGCTTTCGTTTTCGATCTTTCGCTTCCTTCCTCTCCTCATACTCCACTCAGTCACCAGGCTTTGTTCGCTGCACTTCCCTCGTCCGCTGCTCAGAACCTCAGGTGACAAGGTAGCTGATCTCCGGTTCCTTCCCGCAGCGTCGAAGCGGCTCGAGATCAGCTCTCATTCAACTTGAACGTACTTCTGTCCTCGTTCTCGGTCTCGAACAAGTTCGCGCCAGTATGGACAACGCTCCAAGTATCTCCTCTTCGTCGTCAGTGTCCTCCGGATCGAGCAGCTCAACTCCGTCGCCTCCTACTTCGCCTCTCCGCTCTTCTCCTCCTCCTCCTTCCAGCTTTCGACCCACAAAGACCTCCGCAAAGACTAGACGCTCACGGAAGAGGATCTCGGAAGTATGTGACTCGTGCAAGAAGAAGAAGAGGAGGGTAAGCTCGTTGTCGTTTCCTTTCTTGCAATTCTCGAATTCGAAACTTATTCTTGACGTTTCCGAGCAGTGCAATCTCAAAGAACCCTGCGGCTCTTGTGAGTCAATCTCGCTTCTCAGCTCTTTCTCGAGTATGCTTAGCGCCGTTCACTTCGCAGGTCAATCTACCGGAATTTCTTGCACCTACAAACGTTACTCGCTCAACGTGAAGTTCCCTCAACTTTCTTCCAACGATCTCAACACCGTATCGTCAGTCTCTGCTAATTGCTCTCCGTCTCCCAAGCTCACGTCTCCGTTCGATCGCAGTCAATTGCTCGTGCAGCTCGACGAAAGCAAGAATTCACAAACAACAACTTCGCTCAAAACCACTCTAGCCAACATCTCAAAACGTCTCGGTCTCTCTCTCGACGAGCTAGTTGATGTCGATAGTGATCACGGTGACAGCGAACAAGAGGATGATGGTCGAGAGGAAGAAGATGAATCAGAAAGCGAACCGATGGAACTTTCAGATCAAGTCGAATCTCACGAAGAAACCGAGTCGAATCTCGCTGACTCGACGTTCTTGTACAACGGATCGGCTTCAAAGATGGATATCAATTCGTCGCAATCTCTACCGTACACTCGTCGACAAACTCGTTCATCGATCAAACTCGCTCCTCTCTCGGTTCCAGCTTCTCCCTCAACCCGAACCGGCGCCTATCCCGCTCCTCTTCCTTCGTCGACCACTCGAATCATGTCTCCGATGAGGTATCATTTTCCTGGACTCTTCCTTGCGAAGTGAAAGAACTGTCGATGGTTTGTAGAGTGCTTGACGACGTGAGAATACTAGAAAGCCTCATGTTGTACTCTTCGTGGGCGTAGATCCGTAGAGAGAGTCGACTTCGGGGAAGCTGGTCTTGTCGTGAACAGAAGTGTTGGTTCCTCTTTGCAGACACAATGCTCGATTGCTCATCCTGCGTTCTCAGAGCGTCGAGGAGTGGGTCTACACTTCCGACTCAGGCCTTACTACACTCCCAGAGATGTATACGACTTTCGAACTCTCGAGCAAAAGCGAAGCTGAACTGCAATAACGGTACTAGACGAAATCCTCGAACCAACCAAAAACCCTCTCTTCGCTCGCGCCAATGATGAGCTTTCTCGTCCTTCCTCACAGCTATCCAGATCAATAGCTCCAACTACCTTGCGAGAAACCGCTGAGCGAGACTTCGGAGAAGCAATGAGGAAAGAAGAAAGCGTACCAGAATTGAGCAATCGAAGCTCACCAACGACGGCGGTGTTGAAGCTCTTTGTCCGTCACGCCATAGATCTGGGATGCTCGCAGACTGATCCTTCGCGAACCTAGCTCGTGCGCGCTCGTCTGTGTGGTAGCAGAGAGGCTTCGTTAGCGATCCGAATAGCTCGTGGAAGGGTCGATAAGCCAGTGGGCAGTCTTCGGGATCTCACCGTTCCAGGGGCAGCCTGTGATCAATACGCAGAATCGGTTGAGCGGATGTAGCGGGGACGAGACAAAAGCCAAACGAAGTTAAAGACGTACCACGATGTGTTGAACTTTTTCCTTTTCGGTTGCCTACGAGCAGAGAGACTATTGAGCACAATTCCGTAACAAAACTAGGGGAAATACGACGTTACGAGCTTTGCTGAAGTGAGAGTTTTCGCCTTGAGCTGAGCAGTTATCGTTCGCATCGAGGCCCGGATGTCGCCTCTTTGAGTGTCGTCACGACTGTTCCATTTGGCGATAGCGCGTCCGACGACATCGACGTAGGCTCCAACTTGTCCCGGTAAGAAGTTATTCTGAACTTTTTCGAGTGCTCTAAACTCCTCGTCTCGCTCTATTTCGTCGACGCCTGGCATACTTGAGCGAGTGACTGGACGACTGATCGGCCCAGAGTGAAAGGATCAGGCGAAGTCGGGTCCCTGATGGGATAGCAGAGGAGAAGAGAGGTGTAGAATTAAGGAAAGAGTCGAAGGCAACAGACGAAACGAAAGTCGACCTGCTCCGCGGCACGTATACGGAGTTGTCACCAAGGGATACCGAATCGGAACTGGTGAGTGCGGAGAAGCGGGTCGAAGTGGGTGACGGTGAAGCGAGGCAGGAGCAGAGAAGGAAAGAGTTGGGAAAAGAAGAATGAAGCGGGTTCCAAGCATCACGGCAGAAGGA
>Ga0308169_10002762_pt1 | contig 17790 bp, 18 predicted proteins | sample PhyBR1_2_FD_202139 | JGI IMG/M metagenome (GOLD analysis project Ga0308169, IMG submission 202139) | Phyllosphere microbial communities from UC Gill Tract Community Farm, Albany, California, United States - DLSLSB.R1 | ecosystem: Host-associated > Plants > Phyllosphere > Unclassified | place... | reverse complement strand
GACGCAGGGCTGCCTTTGTGGCGAGGGAGCAAGCTCCCTCGCCACGGAATTGCGTCAGCATCAATGCCGCGTCGCAATCCAGATCAACAGCCCCGCCTGGAACATCGCAAACGCCACCAGGCAAGTGATGGTGAAGCGCAACCCGGTGTCTTCGCGCTTGAACTTGTTGACCTTCTCTTCCTGCTGCTTGAGCTTGACCTCCTGTTCCGCCAGGTTCTGCTCGGCTTGCTGGAGCATCTGCGCAGCTTCGAGGATCTCGACGAATTGCAGCTTTTCGGTGTTCCAGTCGCCCGTTAGATCGCCGACCTGGGCTTGTTTCACGCTGCCCTTGAGGTGCTGCGCGTCGGCGTAGACCACTTCGAAGCCGTGGGCCTTGAGGAAGTGATCACGGCGCAGGCGTGTGTCTTCGTTCAGCGCGTCCTTGTTGTTCAGGTCGGTGCCGTCAACCCGATAGCTCGACCAACGCTTCTTGGCCCAGGTGATGCCCTGGGCAGCGAGGAAGCGGCCAATGCCGCGGTTCAAGGGTTCGACCTGCAAACTGTCAGGCGAGAAAAACAGGCGTTTCTCGACGTGGTCGGCCCAGACGTCGAGGTGGTTCTGTTCCTTGCGCACCCGCTGGCCCGGCAACTGAATGCTCATGCGCAGCAAGCTGCGTTCCTTGCTATGGCGTTCGGCATAGCTGAACTCGACAAACCGCAGGGGCCGCACGCCAGTGGCGCGATCGGTCTTGAGCGGGGCCAGCCGGAGCATCTTGTGATGCTCGGCCTGCACGTCCGCCCAAGGCAGTTCCGCCGCGGCTGTGGCGGCCGTTTCGGCGGCGGTGTCGGGTGAAGTTTCAGTTTCAGTCATAACGGCAAAATCCTGTCCTGGCCGGCTTGTCGGCAGCTGTTGCGCTGTCCGACACCGGTTTATCGGCCGGATTTGCCAAGACTGGAGGGCTATAGGCCACTAATCCCGCTTAACGGGCGGCCAACGTGCCAATAAAACTCAGGATGTGCCCGCTGAGTTCGGCTGCCAGCGGTAGGTTGGGATCCTTATACGAGGCCAGTTGCCGTTTTACATCGTTGGGCACGATGCGCATTACGTGATTCATGCCGTCGATGAGCGCGAGTTCGGCGTCGGGCTTGGCGGCTTTCAACTGTCTGGCGTCGTCGACGCTGACCTGGATGTCGTGGCTACCCTGGATGATCAAGGCCGGCATCTTCAGCGCCGCGAACGCCTGGGCCGGGTCCTGGCGGAACAGCGAAATCAGGTAGGGCTGCACGCTGGGCCGGAAGATCACTTGCAACTGCGCAGGAACATTCGCGTCGGGGCGTCCGGCCTTGAGACTGTCGAGCAATTCGTTGCTGCGCAGCATTAGCGGTGGTGGCAGGCGGGCGCTGAGTTGCTGGCGCAAGACCTGGTCGATGGGACGGGCGCTGCCGGCCACCGAAATAACCGCCGCCGCGTTGGCTTGGGGCGCGGCGAGGCTGGCGATCAGGGCACCTTCGCTGTGGCCCAGCAGAATCAACGGGCCCAGTCGCGGGTCGGCGCTCAGCTTGTGGCTCCAGGCCACGGCATCGGCGACGTACGCTTCGACGCTCAGGTTGCGCTCGTCCGGTGTCGCCGCAAGGCTGGCGGCCACGCCGCGCTTGTCGTAGCGCACGCTGGCGATGTTGTGTTTGGCCAGCACCCAGGCCAGGCGCTTGAGGCTGTCGTTGCGCCCGCCCTCGGGGTTGTTTCCGTCACGATCCGTAGGACCTGAGCCAGAAATGATCAGGACTACGGGCACCGGCGTGTCGGACTTTGGCAGCAGCAAGGAGCCGAAAAGTTCACCGTTGCCGGTGTCGAGGCTGATGGGACGTTGCAGCACGGTGGCCTGGGCGAAGCCCGAAAGCAGGCCGGTCAACAGGGTAAGGCTCAAGGCAAGCGCTCTTAACATCATGACGCCATTAGTTACGAAGGTGCCGGTTGGACTGGCGGGCACCGATAAGGTTCGAGGATGAACTACTTGGGGAGCCTGCGTATACTGGCGCCCATCTCGACTCTCAGCGATTTCACGGAGCGCCCTGCATGTCCGGCAATACCTACGGCAAGCTGTTCACCGTCACCACCGCGGGCGAAAGCCATGGCCCGGCGTTGGTCGCCATTGTCGACGGCTGCCCGCCGGGCCTGGAGATTTCCCTGGAAGATCTGCAGCGTGACCTGGACCGCCGCAAGCCCGGCACCAGCCGCCACACCACCCAGCGCCAGGAAGCCGATGAAGTCGAAATCCTTTCCGGCGTGTTCGAAGGGCGCACCACCGGTTGCGCGATCGGGCTGCTGATCCGCAATACCGACCAGAAGTCCAAGGACTACTCGGCCATCAAGGACCTGTTCCGCCCGGCCCACGCCGACTACACCTACCACCACAAATACGGCGAGCGCGACTATCGCGGCGGCGGGCGCAGTTCGGCCCGGGAAACCGCAATGCGCGTGGCGGCCGGGGCGATTGCCAAGAAATACCTGGCCAGCCAGGGCATCGTCATCCGTGGCTACATGAGCCAGTTGGGCCCGATCGAAATCCCGTTCAAGACCTGGGATTCGGTGGAGCAGAACGCCTTCTTCAGCCCCGACCCGGACAAAGTGCCGGAACTGGAGGCCTACATGGACCAGTTGCGCCGGGACCAGGATTCGGTCGGTGCGAAGATCACCGTGGTCGCCGAAGGCGTGATGCCTGGCCTGGGCGAGCCGATCTTCGACCGCCTCGACGCCGAACTGGCCCACGCGCTGATGAGCATCAACGCAGTGAAGGGCGTGGAGATCGGCGCCGGTTTCGCCTGTGTGGCCCAGCGCGGCACTGAACACCGTGATGAACTGACCCCGCAAGGTTTCCTCAGCAACAATGCCGGCGGCATCCTCGGCGGCATCTCCTCGGGCCAGCCAATCGTCGCGCACCTGGCGTTGAAGCCGACGTCCAGCATCACCACGCCGGGACGCTCCATCGACGTTCATGGCAACCCGGTCGACGTCATCACCAAGGGCCGCCATGACCCCTGCGTGGGCATCCGCGCCACGCCGATCGCCGAAGCGATGATGGCGATCGTGCTGATGGATCATCTGTTGCGCCATCGCGGCCAGAATGCCGGCGTCAGAGTCGGCACGCCGGTGCTGGGTCAGCTTTGATGGCTGGCCTGCCGACCGCCACGGCCTGACGACCATGGCGGCGTTGCCGTACTGGCGGCTTTCCAGTTTTTACTTGTTCTATTTCGCGTTGCTCGGTTCGACCGCGCCGTTCCTGGCGCTGTACTTCGATCACCTGGGGTTCAACGCGGCGCGCATTGGCGAGCTGGTGGCGATCCCCATGCTGATGCGCTGCGTGGCGCCCAACCTCTGGGGTTGGCTGGGGGACTATACCGGCCGGCGCCTGGCGATCGTGCGGTTCGGTGCGATCTGCACGCTGCTGAGCTTCTCGCTGATCTTCATTGACAAAAGCTACGCCTGGCTGGCGATGGTCATGGCGCTGCATGCGTTCTTCTGGCACGCGGTGCTGCCGCAGTTCGAAGTCATCACCCTGGCCCACTTGAGCGGGCAAGCCTCGCGCTACAGCCAGATTCGCCTGTGGGGCTCCATCGGTTTCATCATCACCGTGGTGGTCCTTGGCCGCTTGTTCCAATGGCTGAGCCTGGACATTTATCCCGTCGCCCTGGCCTTGATCATGGGCGGCATCGTACTGAGCAGCTTCTGGGTACCCAACGCCCAGCCGGTCCAGGGGCCGCGCGTGGCCGGGGACGGTTTCCTGCGGCAATTGCGCAACCCGGGGGTGCTGGCGTTCTATGCCTGCGTCGGCCTGATGCAGATGAGCCATGGGCCGTATTACACCTTCCTGACGTTGCACTTGGAGCGCCTGGGTTACAGCCGTGGATTGATCGGCGTGCTCTGGGCCGTCGGCGTGATGGCCGAAGTGCTGGTGTTCCTGTTCATGAGCCGGATCCTGGCGCGGTTTTCCGTGCGCCGGGTGCTGATGGCGAGTTTCCTGCTGGCGGCGCTGCGCTGGTTGCTGCTGGGGTCGCTGGCCGAGTTTCTTTGGGTGTTGTTGTTTGCCCAGGTGCTGCACGCGGCGACGTTCGGCAGCTTTCACGCCGCCGCCATCCATTTCGTGCAACGTAGTTTCGGCCCGCGCCAGCAAGGCCAGGGCCAGGCGCTCTATGCGGCGCTGGCCGGGACCGGCGGGGCGTTGGGCGCACTGTATTCCGGCTACAGCTGGAATGCCTTGGGCGCCGGTTGGACATTCAGCATCGCCAGTCTCGCAGCCTTCGCTGCAGCCGTTATCATTGCCATACGCATGCAAGAGGACAGGCCATGAGCCTTACCCGTGAACAGCTCGCCCAGCAGATCATCGACGCCGGGCGTTTTTTATACGGTCGCGGCTGGTCCCCGGCCACCAGCAGCAACTATTCGACCCGGTTGTCCGCTGACCAGGCCTTGCTCACCGTGTCGGGCAAGCACAAGGGACAGTTGTGCATCGACGATGTGCTCGCCACCGACCTGGATGGCAACAGCCTGGAGCCAGGCAAGAAACCGTCGGCCGAAACCCTGCTGCACACCCAGTTGTATCGCTGGCGCCCGCAGATCGGTGCGGTGTTGCACACCCATTCGGTGAACGCCACGGTGCTGTCGCGCCTGACCGACGAAGCGTTCATTGACTTTGAAGACTATGAACTGCAAAAAGCCTTCAGCGGTGTAACCACCCATGAATCCCGCGTCCGTGTGCCGATTTTCGACAACGACCAGGACATCGCCCGCCTGGCCGCCAAGGTCCAACCCTGGCTGGAAGCGCATCCCGATTGCGCCGGTTACCTGATCCGCGGCCACGGCCTGTACACCTGGGGGCCGGGCATGAACGATGCGCTGCGCCAGATCGAAGCGTTTGAATTCCTGTTCGAGTGCGAGCTCAAGACCCGCGCACTCCTGAACCGATAATTGCTGGAGCCATTGCCATGAGCAGCCTGTCCGTCTACCACGTTTCGAGTCCCGAAATTCCGAACAAGGTCCTGACCCACTTCGAGGACATCGCCTCGACCCTGGCCGAAAAAGGCGTGCGGTTCGACCGTTGGGAAGCCGCGACGAAAATCCAGCCCGGCGCCAGCCAGGATGAAGTGATCGCCGCCTACAAGACCCAGATCGACCAGCTGATGAACGAGCGCGGCTATGTCACGGTCGATGTCATCAGCCTCAACAGCGACCATCCACAGAAAGCCGAACTGCGGGCCAAGTTCCTTGATGAACATCGGCACGGCGAGGACGAAGTGCGATTTTTCGTCGCCGGTCGTGGGCTGTTTACCTTGCACATCGACGATTACGTCTACGCGGTCCTGTGCGAAAAGAACGACCTTATTTCCGTGCCCGCCGGTACGCCGCACTGGTTCGACATGGGCGAACACCCGCATTTCGTTGCCATTCGCCTGTTCAACAACCCGGAAGGCTGGGTCGCCAAGTTCACCGGCGACGACATCGCCAGCCGCTTCCCGCGCCTGGAGGACTGACTTCGTGACGATCAAAGCCATCCTCACCGACATCGAAGGCACCACCAGCGCGGTGAGTTTTGTCTTCGACGTGTTGTTTCCCTATGCGGCCGAGCACTTGCCGGATTTCGTCCGGCAGAACGCCGGTCGCGCCGACGTGGCGGAACAATTGGCCGCTGTGCGTCGCGACAGCCATGAGCCGGACGCCGATGTGGAGCGGGTCATCACAATCCTGCTGGGCTGGATCGCCGAGGACCGCAAGGCCACGCCGCTCAAGGCGTTGCAGGGCATGGTCTGGGCGCAGGGCTACCAGGCCGGGCAGTTGAAAGGTCATGTTTACCCGGACGCGGTGCAGGCACTGAAAGATTGGCACCAGCAAGGCTACCGGCTGTTTGTGTATTCCTCGGGCTCGATCCAGGCGCAAAAGCTGATTTTTGGCTGTTCCGAGGCGGGCGACCTGTCGCCATTGTTCAGCGGTTATTTCGACACCACGTCCGGGCCCAAGCGGGAGGCGCAGTCCTACCAGCGCATCAGCGAGGCGATGGGCATCGCGCCAGGGGAGATTCTTTTCCTGTCGGACATCGTCCAGGAACTGGACGCGGCCCGTGACGCCGGGATGGCCACCTGTGGCCTGGCGCGAGAAGGTGGCGAACTGGCCGGTCACGAAACCCTGGCAAGCTTTGCGGACATCGAGCCGTCCCGGTTCGGCGCCTGAACGGCAGGCAAAAAAAATCAGGCCATGGAACCGTAAGGTTCCAGGCCTGATCCCAACACAGCGTGTCAGGCGCTGTGGTAGGTCGGTAGCGCGAAGCGGTGCTGGCTTTGCAGCATCGCCACGGGCGGCAATTCGCTGGCTTGCTCAGCCAGATCACGGCGAATCGCACTGATGGCCCAGGACAATTGGTCCCCGGCGTGCAATTGCGCGTAGGAAATCGTGCGCTTGAACAGTTTGCCGTCGCTGTTGCGCAAGGTCAGCAGGATGCCGCCATCCGGGCGTGCCTGGGTGGTGACTTCGTAGTTGGAAAACAGCGATGCAAACTTCTCTTGAATCATATTCATCGTTCATTGCTCCATGGTGTGGCAAACCGTGGAGAGGTAGTTGCAGTGTCTGTGCCAGCATTTGATTAATTAAAAAACTCTTGAAAAACAACGACATACTGATTTTGCGTATTTTTGCTTTCGTGCAACTTGCATGAACGGCCATCGTGCATCCTGCATTTTGCGTGGTCGGACGATTATTTATGGAACCAAACCGTGTCCTCGCGCTCACGCCTCGCCTGTGCCGGGCAGCGGATACAAAACATTGCAAAAACCGCATGTACAGCCGTCAAACGGCTGGGTACTTTCGAGCCGAAATCCGCACACGCCCATGACAAGAACCACGGCCCACGAGGTCGAGCGGGGAAGGATCACCCATGAGTCGTACACCCAGCGACGCCATTACCTGGGGCATGATGCTGCGCAAGCTGCCCGCCATCGCCAGGGCGGTTCCCCGCATTGTCAAAGGCATGAAAGTCGCCAACGTCCAGGACCCGACGCAGCCCTGCGGCCTGGCCTGGTGCTTCGAACAGGCCACGCAACGCAATTCCCAAGGTCCGGCGCTGCTGTGCGGCGACACGGTGCTGAGTTATGCACAGGTCAACGAGCAGGCCAATCGCATCGCCCACTACTTGTTGACGCAAGGCGTCGCGAAGGGCGATTGCGTAGCGATTTTCATCGAGAACCGTCCTCAACTGCTGGTCACCGTGCTGGCGGTGGCGAAGGTTGGCGCGGTCAGTGCGATGATCAATACCGCGCAGACGGGCGATGCCCTGGTCCACAGCCTCGCGTTGGTCACGCCGGTGGCCGTGGTAGTCGGGGACGAACGGGTTGCGGCGTTCGACGACGTGCGTGGCCGGATCGGGCTGTCGCACGGGCGAACCTGGTGGGTGGCGGATCAGGAAAACGTCCCTGCACCGTCCGGATTCGTCGACCTGATGCGCGCAAGTGGGCAATACCCGGGTGATAACCCGGCCAGCAGCCAGCACGTATTCTTCGATGATCCCTGTTTCTATCTGTACACCTCCGGCACCACCGGGCTGCCCAAGGCCGGGGTCTTTCGCCATGGCCGCTGGATGCGCACGTCCACCAGTTTCGGCCTGATCGCCCTGGACATGCAGCCTGAGGACATCGTCTATTGCACGCTGCCGCTGTATCACGCCACCGGCCTGTGCGTGTGCTGGGGCGCGGCGATATGCGGTGCTTCGGGGTTCGCCATCCGCCGAAAATTCAGCGCCAGCCAGTTCTGGAGCGACGTGCGACGGTATCAGGCAACGACGCTGGGTTACGTCGGTGAGCTGTGCCGTTATCTCGTTGATCAGCCCGCCAGCACCGCGGACCGGGAGCACCGCGTGACGAAGATGATCGGCAACGGCCTGCGCCCCGGCGCGTGGGCTGCGTTCAAGACCCGTTTCGGCGTTGACCACGTCTGTGAACTCTACGCGGCCAGCGACGGCAATATCGGTTTCACCAACATCCTCAACTTCGACAACACGGTCGGGTTTTCCCTGATGGCCTGGGCGCTGGTGCGCTACGACCACGACAGCGGCGCGCCATTGCGCAACCTGCAGGGACGCATGCAGAAAGTTCCCAGGGGTGAGCCGGGCCTGCTCTTGGCCCGCATTGATGACAAGGCACCACTGGACGGCTACACCGATCCGACCAAGACCGAGAAAATCATCTACCGGGACGTCTTCATCCCGGGCGATCGCTACTTCAATACCGGTGATCTGCTGCGCAACATCGGTTTCGGCCATGGGCAGTTCGTCGATCGCCTTGGCGACACCTACCGCTGGAAAGGCGAAAACGTTTCCACCACCGAAGTCGAGAACGTGCTGCTGCAACATCCGCAGATTGCCGAGGCGGTGGCCTATGGCGTCGAGATCAACGGCACCAATGGTCGCGCCGGCATGGCCGCGATTACGCCTGCCGAATCCCTGGCGACCCTGGACTTCAGCGAGCTGCTGCGGTTTCTACAATGCAAGTTGCCTGCTTACGCGGTGCCACTGTTCTTGCGCATCAAAGTGAAGATGGACACCACCGGCACATTCAAATACCAGAAGACCCGTCTCAAGGCCGAAGCCTTTGACCCGTGCCTCACGGGTGATGAGCCGATCTACGCCTGGCTGCCTGACAGCTCGACCTATGTGCGTGTGGACCGGCAATTGTCGACAGGGATCCAGGGCGGACAGTACCGCTATTGATTCTGGCTATGACCGCTGCAGATAAAAAAGGGATGACAGGCCTCGGGTCCCTCGGGAAACTAGCGGCTTTGCAACGAACCGATGGAGTTTCCATGTCCGATACAAGCCGCCAGATGACCCCGGAAGAGGCTGCGGAGTTTGCCGAGCAGGTCTTCAACGTTGCCCGCCAGGGCGACGCCGCGATGATGGCCGCGCTGCTGAACAAGGGCTTGCCGCCGAACCTGCGCAATCACAAGGGCGATACCTTGCTGATGTTGGCCGCGTACCACGGGCATGTTGAAACGGTGAAAGTCCTGCTGGAACACAAGGCCGATCCGGAGATCCGCAACGACAACGGCCAGAGCCCGATTGCCGGCGCGGCGTTCAAGGGTGACCTGGCGGTGGTTTCAGCCTTGGTGGACGGTGGCGCGCAAGTGGAAGGTTCCTCGTTCGATGGCCGCACTGCGTTGATGATGGCGGCGATGTTCAACCGGGTAGAAATCGTCGATTACCTGATCAGCAAAGGCGCCGACCCCAAGGTCAAGGATGCCAACGGCGTCTCGGCACTGGACGCGGCCAGGACCATGGGCGCGGTGGACACCACGGCGCAATTGGAAAAATTGTTGGGCTGATAATGAAGCTTTTGTGGCGAGGGAGCTTGCTCCCGCTGGGTTGCGAAGCAGCCCTGAATCGGGTCAACGCGATCCATCTGGCTCAATGAATTGACGACTGCTTCGCAGCCGAGCGGGAGCAAGCTCCCTCGCCACGGGACCCTGACTTGGCCTGGGGGATGCGCTATTCTGCGCGCCTGAAAATTCAGCCACAGGATCCGCCCCATGAAAGCCGCACTCGTCGAACTCATCAGCAACATCAGCTCCGGCTGCCTGGGCGAGGCGGACATCGAGAAGATCGCCGATGAAGCGGCCCAGGCCTACGCCGACCCGGTGGCCTTCCTGGCGGCCAACCCGGACATCAACTACGACGACACTTTCCCAATCCCGCTGGGCGAATGGGTGGTGGTCGGCAGCCTGCCGGACACCGTGTTGTTCCAGGCCGATACCTACGTCGAATTGTTCGAACAGATCGTCGCCTCGTTCGGCCCCGGCGTCGCGTTCAATCTCAAGCCCAAGCAACTGGCAAAGACAGAAGCCCTGACCGCGCTCAACCGCATCCAGATCCAGATGAGCAGCCTGAACAAGGAAAATGGCGGCTATGTGCTGATGAACTTCAGCCAGTTGCTCGACGATGAATTACAGATGGTGCTGGTGTACGGCAATGACCTGCCACGCGTGCTGGAGTTGTGTGCCGAAGTCGGCATCGCTGCGGCGCCGGCCCTTGAAGCCCTCAAGGTCGCGGTCCACGTCTGAAGCAATAAAACGGAACCCTTGCCCAGGCCCCGCTATCCTAAGTGGGCATGTCACCATTTGGGAGCGACACCATGGGTTCCACCTTCAATGGCCTGATCGGCCTGATCATCCTGGCGCTCGATATCTGGGCGATCATCAACGTACTCAAGAGTGGCGCGGAAACCGGGATGAAAATCCTCTGGGTCCTGCTGATCCTGCTGTTGCCGGTGTTGGGCCTGATCATCTGGGCGATTGCCGGGCCGCGTGGCAACGTGCGGGTCTGACCGTTCGCCAATAACTCCCTGATAAAAAGAATGCCCGACAGGTCGTGACCTGTCGGGCATTCTTTTGCGCGACGGTTTCAGGCGGTCGCCAGCGAAGCCTTCTGCGAAGCGCTCAGGAAGCGCAACAATGCCAGCAGCGGGAAGGCGCTGCCGACGATCACCACCCACAGCCAGCCGCCGTGTTCGTAGACCGCGCTGGCAATCGACGAACCGAACGCACCGCCGAAGATGCTGGTCATGTACAGCGCGTTGAGTCGGCTGCGGCTTTTGGCGTCGAGGGCGTAGATAGTGCGTTGGCCCAGGACCATGTTCATCTGTACACAGAAATCCAGGACCACGCCGGTCACCGCCAGGCCAATCACGCTGTAGATCGGGTGGATGAACGCCGGCAGGAAACTCAGGCTGGCGAACAACATGGCCAGCAGCGAAGCGATCCGGGTATGACCCGCGTCCGCCAGGCGACCGGCAATGGGTGCGGCGATGGCGCCGATAGCGCCGACCAGGGCAAACAGTGCGATCTCCGACTGGGACAGGCCATGGTTACGCGCCAGTTCCAGCGGCACGGCGGTCCAGAACAGGCTGAATGTGGCGAACATGCAAGCCTGGTAGAAGGCCCGTTGCCGCAATTGCGGCTGCTGGCGCAACAAGGTGCCGAGCGAAGCCAGCAACTGGCCGTAGGACGCGCTGTGGTCGGGCTGGCGCTTGGGCACCGTTAGTGCCAGGACGATGCTGATCGCAGCCATCAGCGCGGCGGCGATGATAAACATGGCCCGCCAGCCGAAATGATCGGCCACCACGCTGGAAACCGGCCGCGCCAGCAGAATCCCCAGCAACAGGCCGCCCATGATCCCACCGACGACCCGTCCCCGGGATTCCTCCGGCGCCAGGTGCGCGGCCAGCGGAATCAGGACTTGTACCGAGACGGAACTGAAACCCACCAGCAGCGAGACCAGCAGGAACACATTCGGCTGATCGGTGAAGGCCGCCCCCAGCAGGCTGGCAATCGCGACCACGGTGGTGAGGATCATCAAGCGCCGGTTTTCCAGCAGGTCGCCCAGCGGCACCAGGAAAAACAGGCCCAGGGCATAGCCGATCTGCGTCAGCGAGACGATCAGGCTGGCCATGGTGCTGCTCAGGCCGACGTCGGGTGCGATCAGTTCGATAATGGGTTGGGCGTAGTAGATGTTGGCAACGATGGCGCCGCAGCAGAAAGCAAACAACAGGACCATGCCGCGGGTCAGGGTGCTGCCGGGCGAGGCGGGTGGGTGAGCACTCATGGCAATCTCGTCGATCAATTGAAAGGATGGCGTGAGGCTAAAGACTTGCAGGGCTCTGGAACAGGGCTTTGTGGCTGATATCAGTCATGCCTGTTGTTAATGGTTCAGCGAATGCTCTTGTGGCGAGGGAGCTTGCTCCCGCTCGGTTGCGCAGCAACCGCCGAAATGGGGCCGCTACGCCCGAGGCGTCGGACCGGCCCAGCGGGAGCAAGCTCCCTCGCCACAAAAGCTTGCATGTGATCCTGGCTGTATCAGTGCCTCACTGCCCGCTATAGATCTGATCGAAAACCCCACCGTCATTGAAATGAGTCTTTTGCACGGTGCGCCAGTCGCCGAAGGTCTTCTCCACCGACAGGAAGTCGACTTTCGGGAAGCGGTCCGTGTACTTGGCCAGCACCGCCGGATCCCGTGGACGCAGGTAGTTGGCGGCGGCGATTTCCTGGCCTTCAGGCGACCAGAGGTATTTGAGGTAGGCCTCGGCGGCTGCGCGGGAGCCTTTCTTCTCGACCACTTTATCCACAACGCTCACCGGCGGCTCGGCTTCGGCGGACACGCTTGGGTAGATCACTTCGAACTGGTCGCGGCCAAACTCGCGGGCGATCATTTCCGCTTCGTTTTCAAAGGTCACCAGCACATCGCCGATCTGGTTGGTCATGAACGTCGTCGTTGCCGCGCGACCGCCGGTATCCAACACCGGGGCTTGCTTGAACAGCTTGCCGACGAAATCCTTGGCCTTGTTCTCGTCGCCACCATTCTTGAGCACGTAGCCCCACGCCGACAGGTAGGTGTAGCGGCCGTTGCCGGAGGTTTTCGGGTTGGGCACGATCACCTGCACGCCGTCCTTGAGCAGGTCGGGCCAGTCCTTCAGCGCCTTTGGGTTGCCCTTGCGCACGATGAACACCGTGGCCGAGGTGAACGGCGCGCTGTTGTTCGGCAACCGGGTGACCCAGTTTTCAGGAACCAGCTTGCCGTTGTCCGCCAAGGCATTGATGTCGGTGGCCATATTCATGGTGATGACATCCGCCGGCAGGCCATCGATGACCGAACGCGCCTGCTTGCTGGAACCGCCGAACGACATTTGCACGGTGATGTTCTCGTTGTGTTCGGCTTGCCAGTGTTTCTGGAACGCGGCGTTGTAGTCCTTGTAGAAGTCGCGCATCACGTCATAGGAAACGTTCAGCAGGGTCGGGGCGGCGTGGGCCAGGCTGCCGAAGGTCAGGCCAGCGGCGAGAAGGGAGGCGCCGAAGAAATTTTTCACTGCGAATTCCTTTTTGTTTGAACGGGGTTCCGGGCAATTAGCCAGCACACTAGCGACTGGCAATTAGGCCTTCAAGTATTAAAAAGTGCTTTGCTTATTCCATTTTCTTGAACAGCGCGTTGCCACAACGGGAGCAAAAAGCCGCGCCGTGCTCATGGTTGTTTTTGCTGCACACCGGGCAGTCATGCTGGAGCTGATCGCCGCGCATGGCCGTGGCGAGTTCGGCGGTGAAGATACCCGTCGGTACGGCGATGATCGAATAGCCGGTGATCATCACCAGCGACGAAATCACCTGGCCCAGCGGCGTCTTCGGCACGATGTCGCCGAAGCCCACGGTAGTGAGTGTCACGATAGCCCAATAGATCCCCTTGGGGATGCTGGTAAAGCCATGCTCGGGCCCTTCGATGACATACATCAGCGTGCCAAACACCGTCACCAGGGTCGATACGCTGACCAGGAACACAATGATCTTCTGCTTGCTGCCCCGTAGCGCGGCCAATAGGTAATTGGCCTGCTTGAGGTACGGGCTGAGCTTCAGCACCCGGAAGATCCGCAGCATCCGGATGATCCGAATGATCAGCAGGTACTGGGCATCGCTGTAGTACAGCGCCAGGATGCCCGGCACGATCGCCAGCAAGTCCACCAATCCGTAGAAACTGAACGCGTAGCGCAGCGGCTTTTGCGAGCAGTACAAGCGCAGGCCATATTCGACAAGAAAGATGAAGGTGAAGCCCCACTCGATGTAAGCCAGCAGGGCCGCGTAATTCTTGTGAACGCTATCGATGCTGTCGAGCATCACGATCACCAGGCTGGCGAGAATGATCAGCAACAGGGTGCTGTCGAAGCGTCGGCCAGCCACGGTATTGGTCTGGAAAATGATGACGTAGAGGCGTTCACGCCAGTTGTTGCTGCTGTCCATGACCTTCGCCTGAATCGATAATCAGCGAAGCCTAGGGCGATTGCCCTGCGGAGTGCAAGGCGCGGTATCGAGGATTGCCTGACGCCAAAGCCGGCCAGTTGCATGAACCAGCCAGCAGGCGAGGATGAACGGCGCTGTCAGCGGTGCCACGCCCAGCGCTGCGAAACCTGGTGTGAGAAAGACTGCCAGAGCAATGCCCGCCAGCGGCAGCCATGGCTTGCGGGTGTGTTGGCCGAGGGCCAGGGCCACCAGCGCCGGGTTGTAGCCGCCCAGCCCAGACACCGCCATGTTGCTGTCGTGATGCAGCCAGGCGAATGCAAGGCCGACGATGGACCCGAACAGCGCCCAGCCGGCGGCGCGGCGATTGGCGACCAGCAAGCCGATCGCGATCAGCGCGCCGGCCAGGGGATGGTCGAGAAACATGACCTGGCCCAGGCCGTTCAAAGGGGCGAGTAGCAGATTGGGCAAACTGATCTCCACCGACGCGAGCGGTGGGGAGGGCGGGGCCAAACCCGGCAGCAACCAACCCAGCCCCACGAATGGCGCGGTGTAGGCGGGCAGGCAGTGAGGGCCAGGGGTTCGCTTGAGCCATTGCTGGATCAGCATCGCACTGATGCCGCCGCCGGCAATGATCAGCGGTGGCAACAAGATTGACCAGGGCAGCGCCAGGCTCAACAACAATCCCAGCAGGATGCCGTTGTAGCTGAACAACCCGGCTTGCCGATCTGCCTTGGCATAACCGCGTCGCTGCGCCGTCAACAATCCCGCCACACCGCCCAGCAGTGCCCCGCCGAGCAAGGCGGGCGCGGTGAACAGGATTGCCAACAGGCACAGCAAGCCGCACAGCGGATGGCGCTGGAGGAAAATCTGGCTGAAGCCATTGAGCAGGGCGGTGGCCCAGTCGGGGCAGTGAGTATTGGGCATGTAGGTTTGTATCTGATTGACCGAGTCGACTTCTTCGCGAGCAGGCTCGCTCCCACACTGAATTTGCGGCGATCACAAAACCCTGTGGGAGCGAGCCTGCTCGCGAAGGGGCCAGTACAGGCGCTAGATCAACGTCTCGATACGCAGTGAATTGGTCGACCCCGGTTGCCCGAACGGCACGCCTGCGGTAATCAGCAAGGTGTCGCCACGCTGGGCCATGCCTTGGGCCTGGGCGATTTCCAGCGCCGTGGAGCACACCTCATCGACCTGCTTCAAACGGTCATTGACCACCGAATGCACGCCCCAGGCCACGGTCAGGCGGCGGGCCGCTTGGAGGTTCGGCGTCAGGTTGAGGATCGGCACCGTCGGCCGCTCCCGCGCCGCCCGCAGGCTAGAACTGACCGACTCGCTGTAGTTCACCAGCATCGCCACCGGCAGGACGTTGCTGATCCGGCGGATCGCGCAACTGATGGCGTCTGACACCGTGGCCTCGGCTTTCGGCCGGCTGACGTCCAGTTGCGCTTGGTAGTCCGGGCCGTTTTCCACCTGGCGGATAATCTTGCTCATCATCTGCACCGCTTCTAGCGGGTAATCGCCCGACGCGGTTTCCGCCGACAGCATCACCGCATCGGCACCTTCGGCCACGGCGTTGGCGACGTCGGTAACTTCGGCGCGGGTTGGCGCCGGGGAGAAGCGCATCGATTCGAGCATCTGCGTTGCCACCACCACCGGTTTACCGAGGGCACGGCAGGTGCCGATGATGGTCTTCTGGATCTGCGGCACGCTCTCGGCCGGGACCTCGACGCCAAGATCCCCGCGGGCAACCATGATCGCGTCGCTCAGTTCAGCGATCTCGCGCAGTTGGGTGACGGCCGATGGTTTTTCGATCTTGGCCATCAGGAACGCCTTGTCGCCGATCAGCGCGCGGGCTTCGCGGATGTCTTCGGGACGCTGCACGAACGACAGCGCGACCCAGTCCACGCCCAGCTCCAGGCCGAAGCTCAAGTCGCGACGATCCTTGGCGGTGAGTGGGCTCAGGTCGAGCACGGCCTGGGGCACATTCACGCCCTTGCGGTCCGACAGCTCGCCGCCGTTGAGCACCTCGGTGTCGATGGCGTCGTGGTGCTTGGCGACCACGCGCAAGCGCAACTTGCCGTCATCCAGCAGCAAGTCCATGCCCGGCTCCAACGCCGCGATGATTTCCGGATGGGGCAGGTTGACCCGGCGCTGATCGCCCGGCGTCGGGTCCGGGTCCAACCGCAGGGCCTGGCCGCGCTGCAGCAAGACCTTGCCGTCGGCGAACTTGCCCACCCGAAGTTTCGGGCCCTGCAAGTCCATCAGGATGCCCAGCGGGTAATTGAGTTGCTGTTCGACTTCGCGGATCCACTGGTAGCGCTGGGCGTGGTCGGCATGATCGCCGTGGCTGAAATTCAGGCGAAACATATTCACACCGGCCTGCACCAGTTCGCGGATGTCATCGATGCCACGGGTGGCGGGGCCGAGGGTCGCGAGGATCTTGACTTTTTTATCAGGCGTCATTTTTCGGGTTCTCGAGGATGAGGATGGCGCGGAAGTCGTTGACGTTGGTGCGGGTCGGCTCGGTGACGATCAACGCGTCCAGCGCGGCGAAGTAGCCGTAGCCGTTGTTGTTATGCAGCTCGTCGCTGGCGCACAGGCCCAGCTCGGCGGCGCGACGATAACTGTCGGGCGTCATGAGGGCGCCAGCGTTGTCCTCGGAACCGTCGATGCCATCGGTGTCGCCGGCCAGCGCATGGATGCCAGGGTGGCCCTTGAGGCTGTCGGTCAGGCTCAGCAGGAATTCGGCGTTGCGTCCGCCACGGCCATTGCCGCGCACGGTGACGGTGGTTTCACCGCCGGACAGGATTACGCACGGCGCCGCCAAGGGTTGGCCATGCAGGGCGATTTGCCGGGCGATGCCGGCGTGGACCTTCGCCACTTCCCGGGACTCGCCTTCCAGGTCGCCGAGGATCAATGGGCTGAAACCCGCTTGGCGCGCCTTCACCGCTGCGGCTTCCAAGGATTGCTGGGGGCGGGCGATCAGTTGGAAATGACTGCGGGCCAGGCGTGGGTCGCCGGGCTTGACGGTTTCCGATTCCGGGCTTTGCAGCCAGGCGCGCACCGAGGCCGGTACGTCGATGGCGTAGCGCTTGAGAATCGCCAGGGCCTCGGCTGAGGTGCTGGGGTCGGCGACGGTGGGGCCGGACGCGATGACCGTGGCCAGGTCGCCGGGCACGTCGGAAATCGCATAGGTGTACACCGTCGCCGGCCAGCAGGCCTTGCCCAGGCGTCCGCCCTTGATCGCCGAGAGGTGCTTGCGCACGCAATTCATCTCGCCAATGGTAGCGCCGGATTTGAGCAAGGCTTTGTTGATCGACTGCTTGTCGGCCAGGGTGATGCCGGCCGCCGGCAAGGCCAGCAGCGCCGAGCCCCCGCCGGACAGCAGGAAGATCACCCGGTCCTCTTCATTCAGGTTGCTGACGAGTTGAAGCACCCGTCCGGCCACTTCCAGGCCCGCGGCGTCCGGCACCGGGTGAGCGGCTTCGACCACTTCGATTTTCTGGCAGGGTGCGCCATGGCCGTAGCGGGTCACCACCAGACCGCTGACTTCGCCGTGCCAGCAACGCTCGACCACTTGCGCCATCGCGGCCGCCGCCTTGCCGGCACCGATGACGATCACCCGGCCACTGCGGTCGCTGGGCAGGTACTGTTCGAGGACGTTCTGCGGATGCGCCGCGTCGATGGCTGTGGCAAACAGCTCGCGCAGCAGTTGTTGCGGATCGACCGACATGGCGGGCTCCCGATTTTTATTATTGGCTGAGACGACTCGGTAACCTGTGGGAGCGAGCCTGCTCGCGAAGCGATCCACCAGTCATGGAAGTGTTGACTGACACGCCGCCTTCGCGAGCAGGCTCGCTCCCACAGGTTTTTTTGCGGTGTCAGTTATCGCGGATCGAGAAATTCGCCATGTGCTCCAAGCCCTTGATCAACGCCGAGTGGTCCCAGTTGCTGCCACCGATGGCCGCGCAGGTGCTGAACACTTGTTGGGCGTTGGCGGTG
>Ga0308169_10002761_pt1 | contig 17791 bp, 16 predicted proteins | sample PhyBR1_2_FD_202139 | JGI IMG/M metagenome (GOLD analysis project Ga0308169, IMG submission 202139) | Phyllosphere microbial communities from UC Gill Tract Community Farm, Albany, California, United States - DLSLSB.R1 | ecosystem: Host-associated > Plants > Phyllosphere > Unclassified | place... | reverse complement strand
CTTGCAGTTGCCGTGGCAGTCGTCGCCGTCATCATGGTCGTCGGCTGCATCATGAGGCGCCGTCGCGCGCGCGCCTTCAAGACGGCTTATCCGCTCCAGCAGGTCCACGGCCAGCACAACCAGGCCGAGCAGGGTGCTGCCGGCTACTACGGCCAGCAGTGGAACCCGCAACAGCAGGGCATGGCCGCTCAGCCGCAGTATGGTCAGCAGTACGTCCCGAGCCAGGGTGCGCCGGCGAGCGAGGCTCCTCCTCAGTGTGCGTCCTCCTCCTCTCCTCCCTCTCGTCCTGCTTCGTCTGGACGACCCGAAGCTGACCCTCTCTCCTCTCCGCTCGCAGACTCGAACTACCGCCAAGACTCGGGCTCGCACTACGCCCCGCCGTCCGTCCCGCCGCCCATGTCGTCGCACCCCTCGTCGACCGGCAACTTTGCCCCGCCCTCGTCCCCTCCTCCTGCGGCCAACACGTCGACGTACGCGCCCCCGAGCGGCCCGCCGCCGACGCACGGCGAGGACGGCAAGGCGTTGACGGGCGAGGAGCGCGAGGCGTGGCAGGCCGCTCAGGAGGCGCGCGAGCGCGACTTCAGCAGCGGCGGCGGCGGCGGCGCCAAGTGAGGCCGACGTCGCTAGAGGATGTGCATGTGCATAAATTGGAGGCTGTCGGCGGCAGCGAGCAGCACGAGGCGGCTCTGTAGCACTAGCTTTACCTACAATTTTAAGTAATCTTGGCCTCGACGATCCGGACCGCGCTCTTCCTTGCCTCGCTTTATCCTTCTGCTCTCATTGCTGTTCTGCTCGGCGTCGCTTGCTCTCCTGCGCGCTCGGCCCAGCGCTTCTGGCTCGACGGGCGAGCCGCTCGTCCTCGCCGCTTCCTCGGCCTGACAGCGCCCTTACCGTTCTACCGCTCTCTCGTACACGCTGTAGCCGATCGGTGCAAGGTAAAGGATCCGCTCGCCGTGCTATCTCGTCGCTGCGCGACCGCACGCGCCGACCTTCCCAAACTCGCCGTCTCGCCGAGCTCGCGCAGCTCTGCTCTCTTCCCCTCGGGCGAGTCTCGCACAAGCACGATGGAAGCGAACTGAACAAGCTGCAAGCGTATCGTCCTATCAAAGCGCCGCCTCAAGCATGCTACGAGCTCCTCTCGCCCGCCGACAAGCATCGACCGTCCCGCTCCCGGCCCTCCTCAAGTGCACCCTCTCTGCCAAAGCCCGCCCTCGTCGGCCCGTGTCGCTGCACCAACCTCGACTCACGCCTCGAGGTGCTCCTCGATCGCCTCGGGCTTGACCTCGACCTTGTCCTGCGGCTTGTCGCCCTTCTCCTCGGCCGCCGCGATACGCTCCTCGGCCGCCTCGACCGCCAAGCGCTCCTCGTTCGCCTCGACCTTGACCCTGAGACGGTGTTGCGCCGCGTCGTCGAGAGGCACGAGGCTGAACGCCGCGCCGTCGCCGCCGAGCGCAGGAACCGAGCTGGGCGCGAAGCTCGGCTCGTGCGCCTGCGAGCGCTCGGCCGTGACGAGCGGCTGCTGCGGCGTCGCCGAGGGCTGCGACGTCGAGTCGGACGCGACGGTGAAGGTGGAGCGCGACGAGTCGGCGGCGGGCGCGAGCGCCAGGAGGGCCGACGAGCTGGCGCCGGTGACGGCGGCGGGCTCGAGGGACTGCGCCGCCGCCGACGAGAACGCCTCGGCGCCAATCGGCTCGGGCTTGACCTTCACGCTCGCCGTCGCGGCCGGCGGAATGGGCGGGTGCGAGCCGTCGGGCTGGATCGAGGCGGGCGCGAGGCTCTGCTCGGCTGCCGTCGGGAGCTCGCTCGCGACGAGCGGCTGCTGCGCGGCGGACGACTGCGACGCCGAGTCGGTGCGGATGGTGGACGGTGAGGGGCCCGCAGCGACGACGGGCGCGGCCGCAGGAGCGAGGGCGACAGGCGCCGACGAGCTCGAGCCGCCGGGCTCGGTGCGCTTGAGAAGCTGCGGCGCCGTCGGCGCCGCCGCCGCCGATGCGGTGGCGACAACGGGCTCGGTCTCGACCGACATTCTCGTCGTCGTCGTCGACGGGGACGCGTGCGAGGGCGCGTGCACGGTGCGCTCCGAGCCCGTCGAGCCGACCATCTTCGGCGCGAGGGGCTCGAGCGCGCCCGCCGTCTCGACGTGCGCCGCCTCGACGTGCGCCGTCTCGACCTGCGCGGCCTTGCCCTGGGTCGCCTTGTTCGGCGGCGCGGCGTCGCCGAGCTCCTTGCGCTTGTTGGGGCGAGGCTCGAGCTGGGCGCGGAGGCGGGCGTTGGCGGCCTCGGACGCGGCGAGCTGCGCCTGGAGGAAAGCGACGAGGTCGGTCGAGGCGGGCTTGGGCGCGACGGACGACGCCTTCTTGGCGGCGGGTCCCGAGCTGGTCGACGCGCGGCGGGGGGCGAGGAGGTACGAGTCGCCGTCGCTGCCGCTGTCGTCGTCGCTCATGCCGTACGTGTGCGGGTCCTCGCCGCCGAAGTCGCCCGAGCCGTGCGGCGAGTCGCCGCGCGTCGAGGTCGGCGACGGCGAGCGCGAGAGCGGGCGCGCGGCGCGCTTGCCCTTGTCCTGCGGCGCCTTGTCGACGCGCGGGCGCTTTGCCGCGCGCTTCTCCTCCTCCTCGACCTCGTCCTGCGTGAGACCGATGTAGAGCGTGTCGCCAACCTCGACAGGCGGCGTGACCGAGCGCTCGACCTCCTCGGGCTCTGCGAGCAAGGCAGTAGAGGCATCAGCTGAGTCGCCCGCGGGGCAGAAGAAATGGACGAGCGGCGCACCTTCATCGGCGAGGCGGGAGCGGATCCAGGCTGCAGGAAGAGCGAGAGTCAGGGCCGAGTGCGAGCAAGCTTGACGGGCGATGGGCGAGGAGCAGGGGACGCACGGTCTGAGCGGATGTAAAAGACGAAGACGACGTCGGGCTCGTCCTTGTTGACGTACTCGTAGGTCGTGGTCGTCTTCTTGCCATTGTCGACGTACTTTTTGACCTTCTTGAGCTCGCCGAAGCTGCAGTGCAAGAGGTGCTCGTCAGCGAGAGCACGAGTGGACGTAGCGAGGTCGGACGAGGAGGGAGAGGCGGACGCACGACGCCGCAACGCCAAACTGGCCCTTCTCCTGCTGCTCGTGCACCGCGCGCTTGTCCTTCTTCTGCTTGGCGAGCGGGTCGGCAACCTTGCTCGTCGACGCCTGGAAGACGTGTTTCTTGGACTTGCGGTCGACCTTGATCTTGACGTTGTGGATCTTGCGGTACTCGATCTTGATCGCCGAGACGCCGTCGAGGAACTTGGCGTCGCGCGAGGCGCCGTCTCGGCTGTCGGTGGTCGGGACCGGGCCGAACTTGAACGGGCGCGTGTGCTCCTGCGGGCGAGGGAGCGAGGGGTCAGTACGTGCGAGCGAGCTTCAAGAATCCCTGATGGGATAGCGCACATCGTCGACTCGAACCTCGGACCAGACGTGGAAGCGGCTTCTGGCATCGGGCGCGGCCTTGTACTCGACGTCGCCCGCTTTGCAGTAGTACCCGCTGACCCTGTTGCCCAGACAGAAGACCGTCAGGCAAGAGCTCAACGGCCGGGACAGGAGAAAAGGGACGCACTCGTGGTCGCCGAAGTACAGAGTGCGCTCGAAGCCCCTCGTCGCCTTCTTGGTGCGGCCGTCCCACAGGCGGACCTCGAACTCGGAGTCGTACGCGCCGCTGATGAAGCCCGTGACCTTGTTGCCCGACTCGTACATGTCGAACACGAGGCGAGGCTTGCCGTCGACGACGACATGGGCGCGCAGCTCGGGCACCTTGGACGGGTAGCTGCGGACGCGAGGAGGGAGGGAGGGGCGAGAGCGCGTCAGCTACTGCGGCGAGGGGCGGGGCGTGAAGCTCGAGGGGACGCACAGCGAACGGCTGGGCTCGGGGACGAGCATGGCGGCGGTCGAGCTTGAGGTGACGACGAGGGGTGCGGGGAACGAGGCGCGTGCGGCTGATGAGGTTTGCTGGAGCGGTGAGTAGGGCCTGGCGCGAGCGGTCGAGGGCGTAGTGCGGTCGCGAGAGCTGCCGGGAAGCTCTGGTGCGGTGGCGGCGGGTCCTGGCGGCGAGACCGCCGAGCGCGAGTGAGGAGGAGGAGGAGGAGGAGCGGGCGACGAGGACGAGGCGATGAGTCGTTCCTTCGCTGTCCACCTGTGGCGGGCGCGAGGCATGCAGAGGTCTTCTGATAGCTTCAAACGCGCACTGGCAGCCTGGCGTCCCCCCTCGAGCGGTTGTCGACACCGCTCGACGACCCCCCGGCCGTCGACTCGCTCGAGCCGCATCTCTCGCTCAGAGTCGCTCGCCCTCTCGCTGCACATCGCCTCGATCTCGAGATCTCGAGGAGACGTCGCCGGAAGCTGTCGAGCGGGAAAGGGTGTCGAAGGGACGGTCCTTGAGCCGTTGCGAGCAGACGGCGGTCCGGCGTCGATGAGGCGGTGTGCAAGAGCCAGGGCGAGAGGACGCACAGCCAGGCGCGACGAGGCTCGAGAGCACGCACAGCTGCTCGCAGGGTGGACGAGAAAAGAGTCAGGAGCCTGTGCGCGCCGACGAAGGGAGCGAGAACAGAGGAGGGCTCGCGCACCTTGCGAACGGGCTCGACGAGGCCAACTGAGGGCTCGTCCCGTCGCGCGAGGCAGCACCGATGTCGTGCGACGGCGACGGTGACGAGTTGGCGCAGCTGGACGCGCAGACGCTGCGGATGTCGAGGCGAGGAGAGGACGACTCGACAAGGACGAGGCGGACGACCGAGAGACGTGCAGCGCGCTCGGGCGGTCGCGACCTGCCGAAGAGCCGAAGGGAGCTAGTCGAGGCTGGCTTGTGCGGGTAGGCAGAAGCAGAGAGCGCGAGCTGTTGTGACCGTGCAGCGACGACGCCGAGAGCTCGCGACCCACGCGGTAGCTCGACGGCAGCGAGAGGCGGCGAGCGGTATGTGCGAGAGCCAAGTCGCTCGGTGGGTAGAGCCCTCGAGAGCTGTGCTCGGCCGGTGCGTCGTCGGGCCAGGGAGAGTGGGATGAGGTCGACGAGCGGGGAGCTGCGAGGAGGAGGGGAGCGAGGATGCATGGAAGGTGGTCGAGGGAGGGAGAGGGGAGGGTGTGGCCCTGACGAAGGCTTTCAAGCTGACAGCTGCGGGGCCACAAGCGAGCGGGAGAGAGAGAGAGAGCCGGACGCGGTCGAGAGAGGGGGCAGCGAGCGCCGACGAGAGTGAGCTCGCTCGCGGCCGGCCCAGCTCCTCGTCTTTCGCTCGCACCCTCGCCGCGTCTTCACGCCCACTTCTTAACGCAGCCATGGGCAAGTCTACTGTCCCTCCACCCACCACCATCCTCCCGCCCTCGCCGCCTCGCCACCAGCCCCTCGTCGCCGCCCTCTGCGACCTCCACCACCCGCCCAAAATTCGCTCCCCCGCCTCGCCTCGAGCAGCCCTCGCCACCCTGCCGCACCAGCCACCCGCCCGACCGTGCGACTCGGCCCTTTGCGCCGGTCGACGAGCGCGCGCGCGACTTGCGACGGCTCCCGCTCGAGCTGGAGCCGGCCGCACGCGACTTGGCGCCACGGGCATGCCTCGGCTCTCTCGCTGCGAGCGGGCCGCTTTGCACGGCACGGCGGCGGGCCTGCGTCGAGCGACGTGCTCCTCGGCAGCACGAGACGTTTTCGCGGGCGGCGGGCGGGCTCTGGGCGGCGGCAGCAGCAGCGTGCACGACGACGACGAGGACCCTCGAGCTGACTCGCCCTCTCTCCCCCTCGTGCAGCCGTCGGTAAGAACAAGCGTCTTTCGAAGGGAAAGAAGGGCATCAAGAAGCGGGTTGTCGACCCCTTCACCCGCAAGGGTGTGTCATCCTCTCCCTCGTCTCGAGCTTCCAGTTCCTCCTCGTCTTGCGCCTGTGCTGACGCTCCCTTCGCCCGCGCGCAGACTGGTACGACCTCAAGGCGCCGTCCATGTTCGACACTCGCAACGTTGGCAAGACCCTCGTCAACCGTTCGTCGGGTCTCAAGAACGCGAACGACTCGCTCAAGGGCCGCATCTTTGAGCTCTCGCTCGGCGACCTCAACAAGGACGACGAGCAGACGTTCCGCAAGATCCAGCTCCGCGTCGACGACATCCAGGGCAAGAACTGCCTCACCAACTTCCACGGCATGGACTTCACCTCGGACAAGCTCCGCTCGCTCGTCCGCAAGTGGCAGACCCTGATCGAGGCCCAGGTCGACGTCAAGACGACCGACGGCTACCTCGTCCGCATCTTCACCATCGGCTTCACCAAGCGTCGCCCGAACCAGGTCAAGAAGACGACGTACGCCCAGTCGGCCCAGGTCCGCGAGATCCGGAGGAAGATGTTCGAGGTCGTCCAGCGCGAGTCGACCAGCTGCGACCTCAAGCAGCTCGTCCAGAAGCTCATCCCCGAGGTCATGGGCCGCGAGATCGAGAAGGCGTCGCAGGGCATCTACCCCCTCCAGAACGTCTTCGTCCGCAAGGTGCGTCCTCCTCGCTCTTCTCGAGTCTCCTCTCCCGCGATCGGGCCGCTGACTCTCGCCGTCCCTCCTACTCTACCCTCTCCTCGTCCCCTACCTCCTCGCCGTGCTCGCCACCGCCGTCGTCATCTTCATCGTCGCCGTCCAACCCCGACCTCGACCCCGGACCCCGACTCGCCTGTTCCTCCTCGCCTTTCGCCGACCGCCTCCTCTCCGTCCTCGACACGCACAACACACTGCACACACCTTGCGACCTCGTTCCTCCTGCCACCGCCGTCACCTCATCGCCGCCTCGACCTTTCGACTCGACTCTCCTCCTCGACCTCGTCCCTCTTCCGCCTGGGACACCCTCTCGTCGCAGGTCAAGCTCCTCAAGCAGCCGAAGTTCGACGTCTCGAAGCTCATGGAGCTGCACTCTGCCTCGACCGAGGCCGAGGTCGGCGCCAAGGTCCAGCGCACCGAGTTCGTCGAGCCGGCCGTCCTCGAGTCGGTCTAAGCTCGCGCTTCGAGCGATGGAGGTGACGGATCGGAGTGTGTAGCAGTCTCTTCTTTGCGAGGGCATGATGCTGGCTAGCGTGCAGAGCGAGCAGCAGCAGGCGCGGGCGCGCAATGCAGGCCGTCCTACGGGGCGAACCCTGTTTCCTCTCTCCCTCGTCCGCTCGTCTCGCTCTTCGTCTGGCTCTCTCTGCTTCAGACTCTCTGCGTCCATGATGCACGCCTTGCCTCCAGTAAGCTCAGCGAGCGAGAGCAGGCCGAGAGAGACGCTGCTCCATGTGCGCCGGCCAGAAAGCGAGGCCCGAGCGGGGCACTTGACCCTCGCCGCGCTCGCCGTCCTCGTCTCTCTGTGTTCTTTCACTTTGCTGCTCTCGACTCCATGCGTGTTGGCTGCAGCAGCAACTACTCGCCGGCAAGAACGTCCAGGCGTGCATCTCCGGCATTGACAGCTCGCTCTGGCCTTCGCTGCCGCTGCTCGCGCCCTCTCGCCGATCTATCTTGCTGAGCTCATGTCATGCGGCAACGAGTAGTCGAAGCCTGAGGCAGACGAGCGAGAAAGGCGAAGCTTGCGAGGGTCGACGAGCAACTGCTCGTCGAGGTTCGGGCGGCGCGCTGCTCTCGACAATAACCGCTGAGCCTATGTTGCTCGCCTGTACGTGCGGAACAGAGTCTGAAGTGAACAGGTGTGACGTCGGCAGCGAGAGAAAGAGAAGTCGTCCGAGCCCTGTGAAGCGAGAGCGAAACGATGCGGAAGGAAGGGCACGAGGAGCAAGCCAGAGCGACCTTCTGCCTGCTCTGCATTTTGCAGAGCCGGTTTGTACAGAGAGAAGAGAGCGTAGCAAGGAAAGCACGAGAAGCGAGCTCGGCAGGCGGCGAGGGAGGGGAGAGGAGGGGGAACGAGGCGGACGGCCCGCTCAGGCCTCGGCGGACGGGCCGGCGCGAGTCTGTCGCCTCGTCGCTCCTCTGGGCATGACCCTCGCAGCAGAAGCGCCGAATCCCTCTCGAGTGCAGAGAAGGTGAAGAAGCGCAACCAAGAAGCGCTCAAGTCGGACGAGAGGGAGAGAGGAAACAGGGCTCGCCCCGTAAGACGGCCTGCATTGCGCGCCCGCGCCTGCTGCTGCTCGCTCTGCACGCTAGCCAGCATCATGCCCTCGCAAAGAAGAGACTGCTACACACTCCGATCCGTCACCTCCATCGCTCGAAGCGCGAGCTTAGACCGACTCGAGGACGGCCGGCTCGACGAACTCGGTGCGCTGGACCTTGGCGCCGACCTCGGCCTCGGTCGAGGCAGAGTGCAGCTCCATGAGCTTCGAGACGTCGAACTTCGGCTGCTTGAGGAGCTTGACCTGCGACGAGAGGGTGTCCCAGGCGGAAGAGGGACGAGGCCGAGGAGGAGAGTCGAGTCGAAAGGTCGAGGCGGCGATGAGGTGACGGCGGTGGCAGGAGGAACGAGGTCGCCAGGTGTGTGCAGTGCGTTGTGCGTGTCGAGGACGGAGAGGAGGCGTCCGGCCAAGGGCGAGGAGGAACAGGCGAGTCGGGGTCGGGGTCGAGGTCGGACGGCGTGCGCCGACGGCGGCCGCGCGTCACAGCTCAGGTTCACTGCGACGAGCGACAAGAGAGAGAGTGAACAAGCAAGAGAGGAGGGGAGGGACGAGGAGATTCAGCATCTCGGCCGCGAGCGAGACGACGAAGAGGGGAACGAGCGCACCTTGCGGACGAAGATGCGCTGGAGTGGCTGGATCTCCTGCGACGCCGGCTCGAAACTTGCGGCCCTTGACCTCGAAGTGAGCTCCTGCAGAGGCTCGGCGAGACTGAGACGCGCGCGCACGAGGAAAGCGCGCTCCGCTCTCGCGCAGACGGGGAGGACATGAGGGAATGCGCTGATGTACATGCTGCAGGGCGCCGTTGCCCTGCAGCGCCGAGCGTCTACATACAAAGCCGAGGAAGGAGAGGGTGACAGAACAACGAGGTCGAGACGAAGGGCGCGAGCGAGGGTCGGGCGAGTCGAGGCGGAGGGGGACGAGGCGCGGCGGTCGGAGGTCGAGCCGATGAGAAGAGGGAGGGGAGGAAGAGTAGGCGAGGTTGTGGGAGCGACTCTAGCGGCGGCGCATCGGCTTGCAGCCCATGCGCTTCTCTGCAGGACGACGACGAGTCGGGGTCAGTTCCGGCTCGCGAGGGCGGCGCCGAAGGCGAGAAAGAGAGAAAGAGAGAGGGACGCACTCTCGCCCATGGCAGGGAAGTGGGTGCGCGGCGTCTGCTTGACGGTGATGCCCTTGGACGCGCGGTACTCCTCGCGGCGCGACATGCGCGGGCCCGAGGTCGAGATCTTGGGCTTGGGCGCCGCCTCGGCGGGCTTGTCGGACGTCGACGCCTCGCCCTCGACGTCCATGGCTGCAGGGGATGCCAAGAGGATAGTCAGCGAGTGCTACGGGGCACGGCAGGAGCGAGAAGCGTCTGGGCGAGAGTGCGACGAGCGTGCGCAGGTCATCTCGCCCGACCGATGTCGGTGAGGGTGAAGAGAGACTGGGACGCACCGCCCTCCTTCTTGTCAGCGTCCCTGGTGGCCTCGTCGTCGTCGTCGACCGTCTCGTAGCCGGCCTGCTCGCGCTCCCACTCCTCCTTGTCGGTCAACGCGCGGGGCTTGAGGGCGCTGGCCTTGAGCTTCTCGTTGAGCTTCTGGATGCGCAGGTCGTGCTTGAGCTTGTAGTCGGACCTGCGAGCACGTTGCGTGGGTCAGCGTAAGGCTCGGCCAGAGCACGAGAGCGTGAGAGGTCGCGGGGACCGACGGCGACAAGAAGAGGTGCTCACTTGGGATCCTCCCGCTTAATAGCCCGGTGCGCGCGCTGCTTCTTGCTGCGGAGTCCTTTAGCCATAGATCTGGGAGTGTAGGTGGTCTGCACGAGGGGTGCGGGTGGTGGGGGAGAGCGAGGGCGACGAGAGCTCAGCTCCGAGCTCCACGGTGGCTGTGTCGCCCTTCTCCAAGAGCGAATCTTCCTGGTTGTTCGGTGGACTTCTTGTACACTCGCTAAGCCATCAAGCCGGACCAACCAGCCAACACTGCGGGCCGCGAGGGCGAGACGGCGGCTCCGAGCTTGGTCGCGCGGCGGTGCTGCTCCGCGGCGGAGAGACGGCAGCTCGCCTCGCTCTCGACACCCTCGTCGCACACGCTAGCCACGAGTGAGCCATGCCCAAGAACCGCACTCAGCAACAGCCCGCAAAGCCCAAGGGCAAGGGCAAGGCCCGCGCCGCCGCTCCCGCACCCGCCCCGGCCCCCATCGCCGCGTCGTCGTCGTCCAAGCCCTCGCCCAAGACCCGCCTCTCAAAGGCAAAGGCCACCCCGCTCCCGCAAGAGAGCGACGACGACCTCGACGCCGCAGCCGAGCTCGCCGGCATGAGCGACGACGACGACGAGCAGCTCGACGCGCTCCTCCAGGGCGACGACCTCGACATGGACAGCGGCGCTTCGATCGAGGGCGAGTCGGACGACGACGATGACGACGACAGCGACGACGAGGAGGACGATGTCACCGAGGAGGCTCTCGAGCGCATGATGAAGGTGCGTCGTCTCGCTCTCTCGCTCTCCGCCTTGCCAGCGTCCCGACCTGACTCCGCTTGCCTGCCTTGCCTGCAGCTTCTCGGCCCGGTCGACGCCGCCGAGCTCGGCCTTCTCGACGGCGAGGACGAGGACGAGGGCTCGGACGACGACGAGGAGGAAGGGTCGGACGACGACGAGGACGACGACGAGGACGACGAGCTCAAGCCGTACGAGGAGCTTGACGAGGTCGACCCGGACGTCGCACCCGTCGAGAAGAACGTCACCAACGACAAGGTGCGCTCGACGTCCTCCTCCCGTCGCTGCCACCCCTCGAGCAAGACTGACCCTGAGCTGTTCGTCCGCAGGCGGCCCTCGAGCGCGTCCTCGCATCGTTCAAGACCGACGCCGGCTTCTTCGACACGCTCACGCTCACCAACCCCAAGGCGCTCAACGTCCCCGACGCCGACAACGACCTTGAGCGCGAGCTCGAGTTGTGCGTCCCGCTCTCCCTCTCTCGTCCCCGCCTTTGCGCTCGAGCCTGCACTGACCTTCTCACTCCGACGCTCGCAGTTACAAGCAGTCTCTGTGGGCCGCCATGCACGCCGAGACGCTCTTCAACCGCGCCGACCTCCCCTTCCACCGCCCGACCGACTACTTTGCCGAGATGGTCAAGACGGACGCCCACATGGCCAAGATCCGCCAGGGCCTCCTCGACGAGCAGGCCGGCATGAAGGCGAGCGAGGAGGCGCGCAAGCTGCGCGACGCCAAGAAGTTCGGCAAGAAGGTGCAGCACGAGCGCCTGCGCGAGCGCGAGCGCGACAAGAAGGCCGTCGGCGACAAGCTCGAGAGCCTCAAGAAGCGTGCGTCCTCGCTCCCTCTCTCTCGCTCGTGCTTTGCATCTCGACGAGCTCCCCTCCCTGACGCTGTCTCGTTCTCGCCCCGCTCGCAGGTCGCAAGGGCGACGCTTCGTTCGGCGGCGACGACTTTGACGTCGCGCTCGAGGACGCGCTCGCGTCGGCCGGGCCCGCCTCGAAGAAGCGCAAGACGAACGAGAGCGAGCGCCCGGGTCGTGCGCGCGCCGGCATCTCGCGCGCCGGGCGCGACAAGAAGTTCGGGTTCGGCGGCGGCGCGGGGAGGAGGAGCAAGGAGAACAACATGAAGGAGGACGACCGGTCCGGCGGTGGGCGCGGCGGTGGAGGGAAGGGCCGCGGCGGCGGGCAGGGCGGTGGGAGCAGGGGCGGCGGGAAGGCGGGCATGTCGAGGAAGCGCCCGGGCAAGAGTCGGAGGCAGGCCGTCTGAGGAGGAGGACCGTGCACGAGCCTCTTCTTTCTCTCGCCGCCGCTTGCAGTGCCAGCACCGTGTTCTCACTAGCTCTCCCTGTGCGCTTCGAACCGAGAGAGTCAAACCTGCTCGCGACGCTGCAGACAAGCTAGAATAGACGTCGACCTCGCCCGTCACTCGGACCCTCACGAGCTCGCCGTCTGTCCCCTCTCGGCCCAGTCGACCCTACCGAGCCCGATCGCCGTCCCCGTCGCACACAGCGGCGCAAGCGCAAGCGCAGGGTGCCACGTCGCCGCCGTGACGGCCTGTTCGGGCGGCCAGGCGGCCGTCGAGCGCTCGAGCGGGACCGACGACGACGACGTTTTCGAGAACGGGTTGTACGGGTCGAGCGCGACACGAAACTGCAGTGCACGCCGTTCTTCGGATCAGCCTGCTGCCCTGCGAGCGTGTAGGGCGAGAGGGAGAGAGAGCGACAGCCGGCGCGACGCACCTCGACATCGAGGTTGTCCCACATCCTGACGGCGCCCGACGTGCGCTCGACCTCGAGGCGGTACAGCCTCGTGAGGTAGTGGCCGCGGAGCCGACGCTTGCGGAGCGCGCGCACGCCCGAGGCGAGCATGGCCGAGCCGTCGAGCGACGCCGAGAGCGTCGTGGCGTGGTGGGGCGAGGCGGCGATCGACTGCGAGCGCGAGATAGGCTCGAGGCGCAGGTCAGCGTGCGGTTCGCGAGCTCGAGAGGGAAGTGATGAGAGAGAGAGAGAGAGAGGAGAACGCACCCAGACGGGCCCGCGGTGGATCGTGACTCGGCCCTCGTTGCCCTGCATGCTCGGCTTGAGCCCGAGGGCCTTGACACGGTCGTCGGCGTCGGTCGTGTACGCCATGCCCGTGTGCGCCGAGAAGGCGACCGTGTAGAGCGCAGCTGTAGCGCGTCGAGGTCGTCAGAGAAAGAGCAGGGAAGAGGGCGAGGCGAGCGAGAGGGGGACGCACTGCGCTCGTGCGTGAGGGTGCTTGTCGCCCCACCGGGCTCGCGCAGGTCGCTCAGCATGGTAGAGCCGTCGTACCCGACCGAGATGATGCCCGTCGGCGAGCCGTCGAGGTCGTGCGCGGCGCGGTTGGCGAGCCGAGGAGGTGGCGTCGAGATGAAGACGAGCTGGCGGACGAGGGCGGTGTGGGCGATGAAGTAGTGCGTCGGGCGCAGAGGACGATCTGCTTGGTGGGAGGAGGAAGAGTCAGAGCGCGCGCAACAGTCTGAAGGAAAGGCGAGGCCCGAGCGCACCTGGCTGCCACCTGTTGCGGACGACGTCGCCGACGCGCCAAACGGCGATGTAGCCTGCGAGCGCGGCTCCGAGTCAGCATGAGCTTCTTATACAGGACGAGAGTCAGGTGAACGAGGCGGACCGTTGAGGCACCCGGCAGCGAGGACGTCGTGCCCGCCCCAGGCGAGAGAGTAGATGCTCGTGTCGGGGAGCCGCAGCCGCAGCAGCGGCGTCGTTTTGACTGCGTACGGCAAGTTCGACATCAGCATCACGTACAGGCACGAACGAAGACGCTGAAGAACGAGCGCAGCGACGCACCGTACGCGACCTCGTCCTCCTCCACGCCGAGCTTGTCCCTCGCCCTCGCCGGGTCCGGCACCGCCATCACCGCGATCGACCCATCGCCAAACACGCCCGCGACGAGCCCCAGGTTGCCCGGGCTCTCGCCCGCCGCACCGGCCGCCTCTCCCGCCTCGTCGTCGACGTCCATCGCGTCCTCGCGCTCGCGCCCCTTGCCCTTTCCCTCGCCCTTCACCGCGCCGTCACGCGCTGCGCGCCCGCCGCGAGGGCACCACACAGCCTCCCTGCACTCGCCGAGGCCCTCGACGCAGAGCGCGAGCTCGAGGCGCATGCGCGCCGAGTCGTCGTCGGTCGTTTCGGGGGCGAGCGACGCGCCCGAGGGGACGGACCAGAGCTGGAGGAGGGCGGTCATCGTGCTTGAGGTCGAAAAGGAGGTCGAGGGAGAGGTGGCGCCCGTGGAGGAAGAGGGCGAGGGCGAGAGCGGGTGCCGAAGGAGGGCGTCGGGCGAGGAGTTGGTCGTGACGAGGAGGTACTCTGCGAGGGTCGGACGTGCGTCGTCGGCTGGGCGTCAGTAGGGTGTAGGTGTGCGAGTAAGAAGGAGGAGAGGCATTCGGACGCACCTTTGTCGGAGGGACCGTCGGTTCGAGGCGCAAAGGCGAGGCTGCCGATGGGCGCGCCGGCGTTGAAGAGGTGGCCGGGCTTCTTGCTGACGATCTCATCTGCGCAGCCATCGTTACGAGCGAGATCAGGCACTGCTTCCTGCAGTGAGGAGCGTGACATCGAGCGAAAGTGGACGCACCGAGCCTCCTCGTCTCGAACCTCTCCAGCTCGAGCGCCTGCTCCTCGATCCCGCTCGCGACGATCCCACCGCACAAGACCTTGATGCGCCCGTCGGCCTCGCTCGACGTGTCCTTCTGAGTCGCCGAAGCGGGACCCTGCGAGATGCTCGGCGCGGTCGACGCCTGGAACTCGGCCGGCGGGATGGGCAGGCCGAAGGACGGGCCGGGCGCGGGCGACTCGGCGGCGGCGGTCGCGGCGGCGGCGTCTGCGGCTTCTTTGCTGCCGGGGAGGGGGACGGACGGGGTGAAGATGGTCGAGGGGCGGTCGGTCGGGTAGACTTGGCGAGGGAGGAAGTGCGAGAGGTCGCTGCGGCCGTCTCAGCGTCAGCGACGCACTGGTGAGGACGACGTAGGGAAAGGGGACGCACTGGGACGACACGCCGATGATATCCTGGACCTCGAGCTCGTCATACCACCCGCCCCACCTCTCGCGCTCGCGCAACTCCTCCCGGCCGTCCTCGCCGCCGGCGTACCGGCCCGGCACGTAGTCCATGTCGCGCACCCACGCCTTGTCGACGCCGAACGGGTTGCCCGAGTGCATCTCGAGGAGCTCGTGCACGTCGCCGTCGCGCAGCACGCCCGGCTCGCCCGCTCGGCCTGCGGCGAACGACTTGGGCGTGCCGCGCTTGCCCGAGCCCTCGAGCGGGATGGACGGCGCGAGCGCTGCGAGCGGGCCGATCCACGGGTGCTGGACGCCGAGCGCCGACGCAGGGTGCATGTCGGAGGGCCGAGCGCGAGGAGGAGCGACGCCGCCGGCTGCGGACCCGGTGCGCTGCGCGACGGCGCCGGCGGCGACAACGACCGAGGCGCGCCCTGCGGCCCTCCCTGCGCCGACGCCCGCGCGCGCGCCGCGACCCTTGCCCTTGCCCCTGCCGCGCCCGCCTGCGCCTCGCCGTCCGCCGCCGGGAGGAGGAGAGGCGCCGACGATGGAGCCGCTGAGGCCGCTCGCGCCCGAGATGGACGCGCCGTCGTCGAGGTCGTCCGAGTCGAGGGCGCTGTCGGGTGCGCTGTCGTCGTCGTCGTCGTCGTCGTCGTCGTCTGGGGCAGCGCCGCCTGGCGCGCCGGCGTGTTTGTCGGGGAGCTCGAACTCGGAGCCGGACGAGTCGTCGGGGATGTAGACGGGCTTGCGCTTCTTCTTGGGCTTGGTCTTGGGCTTGTCGGGGCCTTGCGAGGTGCCCTGGGGGTCGGCTGGGCGAGTGGCCGAGTCGTGTTGGTCGTCGGATGATGAGGACGAGGACGAGCTGGTGAGGTTGAGCGGGGCGAGGAGGTGGGCGTAGCTGGTCGAGGCGGTGGACCTGCGAGGCCTGGCTGCCATCGTGGCACGCGTCCCTCCTGCTAGCGAGCTCGAGGGGTGAGAGGGAGCGAGCCAAGAGCAAGCGTCCGTCTCGTCGGCTCTCGTCCTCGTCCCGCACCATCCTCTGCTGAGACTGCGCTTCATTGGGCCGTGCTAGACTGGGCTTGCAGTCATGCTGAGGGTGCTCGCCGTCAATCCAACGGTGCGTCCACCCTCCCTTCCTCGCCCTCCTCCTGGTTCCGAACCCCCACTCACGGCGCTCCCCTCGCGCACGCAGACGACGCTCGTCGGGTTCAGCCGGTACCGCACCAAGCTCCTCCTCTTCTACCTCCTCTGGATCTACGCCCCGCCCTACCCGTCGCGCACCACAGCCGTCCAGCACTCGCCGCCGCACCCTCCACCGACCTGCACCGCCTCCGCCTCGCTCTCCCCTCGATCGAGCCCGTCTGCCGCGCTCCTCAAGCCCGACCTCCCTCTCGGCGCAACACCCTTCTCGAATGACGTCGAGCAGGATGCCGACCTGCCCTCGCCCCTCACGGCCGCGTACCTCTCGAGCGCGTCGTCGTCGCCCAGGTCCGCCGTCGTCAACTCGGCGTCGTGCGCGTCCTCGGCCGGTGAGCACATGCCTGCGCGAGGCTCGACGTCTCGGGACCTCAACGCGTCGAACGAGTCGGGCCCGACCCCGCCGCTGTCGGAGCAGCCCGCGGCAGAGTCGGCGGCGGCATCAGACGCTCTCGCCGCGGGACGGCAGCGTGCGGCGGGCCGAGGCGCAGCGCAGGGCGCGCTCGGCGACTCGGCAGATGATCCTTTGCTGAGAAGGCGGGTGCGCCGCGAGGCGGCCGTCTACGACTCGCCCATGTGCTCAACTACGCCTCCCGCTCCGACTTCGCCTCGCCTCACCCCTCTCACCTACACCCTCCTCGCCATGCACCTCCTCTTCCTCGTCGAGCTCGTCCTCGTCAACCTCGAAACGTCCCCCGCCATGGCCAACCTCCCGAGCACCGTCCCCTCGCCCACGCCCCGCTCGACCTCGTCCAGCCCGCCGGCCCGTGCGCCGACCCGCCCGCCGTCCTCGCCTTCGCTCGCCAAGCGTCTCGCACGCGCTCGTTGGCGTATCAGTACAATCTGGACGGCGTGCGGGCAGGAGCTCGTCGTGTGGGCGGGCGCAGCGCTCGTCCTCGGCGCGATCGGCGCGACGTGGCGCACGGGCGGCGGCGAGGGGTGGAACGCGGTGCTCGGGCCGCTAAGATGGACGAGCTACTTGCGGCTCGCCGACGGTGACGAGGGGAGCCGCGAGGGGGCCAAGGGATGGAGGGTTATGAGGAACGTCGTCGCGCTCGAGGTGCGTCTTCACAGTTTCGGCTCTCCTGCTCCTCGAACTCGAAGGGCTGTTGCTGACTCTCCTCGTGCCTTCTACAGGTCGCAGCAGTCGGGCTCGGTCTGATGCAGAGCTTTCTACCGCTTCTCGTCGGCCTCGGGCTCGTCCCCTCCACCGTCCCCGTCCCCTCCTACCTCGAACCGCCTCCGACCTCGCCGTCATCCCCGCCCAGCCGCCTGCCCGACACCTCGCAGCCTACCACCTATACCGTCCCCCTCCTCGACCTCACCCAGCAGTACCTTCACCCCTCGCTCTCCTTCCTCCTCTCGACCCTCCAGCTCGCCCAGCTCGTCCTCGCCCGCCCGCCCGCGCACAGCCTCCTCAACTGGCGCACCCTCGCCTGGCTGCACGCCGCCTGGTGCGCCTTCGTCGGCGCACGCCGCACCAAGGCGCGCATGACGAGCCTCGTCGCCCAGGTGCGCGAGCTCGCGCAGGCGTTCCCGGGGCCCGAGCGCGGCGCGGGCGACGAGTGGCGCTGCTCGATCTGCTTCGAGGGCGAGGCGCCGGCAGCGTGTGAGGTGCCGCCTGCGTGTGCGGGCGCGGCGGGCGGGCTCGCAGGTCGAGCGGCGCCGGACGAGCCGAGGCGCAGGGTGATCGGCTTCAAGACGCTGTGCACACTCCCTTGCCGACACAGCTGTGCGTCCCTCTTCCTCTCATCTTCTCTCTAATCCTCTTCTACTACTCGAGCACGCCCTGACGCCGACCCCTCTCGCTCGCAGTCCACGCCGACTGCCTCGTCCGCTGGTTCCGCCGCGTCGCCTTCTGCCCGACCTGCCACCACGACGCCCGCACGCCCTCGGCCCCGGCGCCGCTCGACGTGTACCAGCACGCGCTACGCACGGTGCACGAGGCGAGCTCGCGCGCCGCCGCCCTTCTTGCGACGGCGCAGGGCGCGCCGGCGCGCGAGGACGAGTACCCGGGCGAGAGGGCGGCGGCGGCGAGGGAGGGCC
>Ga0308169_10002759_pt1 | contig 17795 bp, 28 predicted proteins | sample PhyBR1_2_FD_202139 | JGI IMG/M metagenome (GOLD analysis project Ga0308169, IMG submission 202139) | Phyllosphere microbial communities from UC Gill Tract Community Farm, Albany, California, United States - DLSLSB.R1 | ecosystem: Host-associated > Plants > Phyllosphere > Unclassified | place... | reverse complement strand
TACTCCTGTCCTCCTGATTCGGCGTAGAAATTGGTCTTGTCGAGAATGATACCGAACGAGGTAGAGTCGGAGGAAGAAGGGATCTCGGAAGTGGAAGTGTAGAAGTTTGACGAGTGGTAGATAGCCTTGATCTGCGAGTCGACGTTTCCGGTACCTGGGCGGAACGAATGGAAGCGAGTCAGTTTCATCAAGAAAAGACTAAGTTCTCGATCGCAAACGCACCGAATTTGAAGGAATCGTCAGTCTTGGGAACGTTCTCATTCGCCTCTAGCGCAGCGATATCATGAACGTCCAATCTAACGGTCTGACCATCCCCCTTTTTCCCAACACCTTTACTAGCCTCCTTACTCTTCTCCATCGCTTCTTCGAACTCCTGCTGATTGATCGTCAACCCAGCTTCCTCGGCCATCAACATGGTCAAATCGACTGGAAATCCATAAGTGTCGTACAGTCTCCAAACTTCTGCTCCGGAAAGAGAGGTCGAAGAGGAAGCTTTCGCTGATTGAACGTATTGTTCAAAGAGTTTCTCTCCTCGGTCGAGAGTACGAGAGAAGGATTCTTCCTCCTCGTCGAGAATCTCTTTGAGATCGTCGTACTTGTTCGTAATCTCGGGGAAGAAATCGCCCTACGAACTCGACAACAAATTCAGCTCGATTCCTCCAAGTGATGCTGACTAGAAATGGGGTACGCACCATTTGATCGATGAGGGTAGGAACCAAACTCGAAAAGAAAGTTCCAATAGGAGTTCCAAACTTTTTCCTGACATACCTCGCACCCCTCCTCAACACTCGTCTCAAAACATAACCTCTGCCAACATTCGAAGGTACACCTCCATCACAAATCGCAAACGTCAGAGTTCGGACATGATCCGCTACTACTCGATAAGCAGTGTCGATTCCATCCACATCGTCCTTTCCGAGTTTTCCAGTGTAAGAACGAGCACCGGTGAGTTCTTGAATTTTGTTGAACAAGGGTAAGAACACGTCGGTATCGTAATTCGAGGGTTTGTCTTGGAGGACTGAAACGAGTCGTTCGAATCCCATTCCAGTGTCGACGTGTTGAGCGGGGAGAGGTTTCAAAGAATTGTCGGATTCTCGGTTGTATTGAATGAAGACGACGTTCCAGACCTGCAAATACTCGTTTCCCGATGAGCCGAATGCAGAGACCGGCTAATCAGAGACAAAGGAGCTTACCTCGAGAACATCGGGATCATCCATGTTTACTAAATGAGCAGCGTTTCTTCCACCGGTACGATCATAATGAATCTCGGTACAAGGTCCACAAGGTCCAGTAGCACCCATTTCTGTCATCCCTCAAATTCTCTCATCAGCCGCTTACTCGCGAATGATGAGAAGGGAGAAAAAAGGAGAAAACTAACCCCAAAAGTTATCTTTAGCGTTTCCAGGAATGATATGATCCTCTTGTACTCCCAACCCCAACCAAAACTGTTTCGTTTCCAAATCTGCGGGTAATCCGAACCCTCCCTCGAAGTAACTGACATATAACCGATCTTTAGGTAATCCATAAACTTCCGTCAATAACTTCCATGCCATCTCTGTAGCTTCCCTCTACACAAACTCTCCCTCTCAATCATCAGTTTTCATACTCTACCTAAGAAAGTAAGGGATAAGGCAAGCTGACCTTGAAGTAATCACCAAATGACCAATTACCCAACATTTCAAAGAAAGTATGGTGGTAAGTATCTTTTCCAACATCGTCTAAATCATTATGTTTCCCTCCCGCCCTGATACACTTCTGTGAGTTACTAGCCCTCTTCAATTTACTGAATGAACTCGAAGGATCCACGGTTCCCAAGAAAATAGATTTGTATTGATTCATTCTGAAATACGCTCATCTCGACTCATTAGTTGACTTTCCTAGTGCAGGGAGAGAGAGAGAGAGGATATGTACCCGGCATTGGCAAAGAGTAAGGTGGGGTCTTCGTAAGGGATCGTAGAAGATGAAGGTACGAAAGTATGTTTGTGAGTATCGTTGAAGAACTCTAGGAATGTCTTGCGAACTTTGACGGCGGGCCAATCTCCCCATTGAGATGAGGTAGTCGAACTCATTCTAGAGAGTGAGTGAGAGTGGAGATGATGAGAGAGTGAGAGATGTAGATGAGGAGGATTCCTTGTCAAGGAGGACGAAGGGGAGCGAAGGGCGCTGAGTAAAGGGCGATAGGAGAACGTGGTGAGCTGGTTTTGGAAGCTAGGAGCAGTCCTTCTCTGAGCCTAGGTGGGAGAGAGAGTGAAAGAATCAAAGTCGAACGAGTTACAATTGCTCCTTATGTTTGCTATTTGATGATGTGTAACTCGAGAAACCTTCGCTCATTCTTCCCTCTCTCTCTCTCCTTCATTCCCACGCTCTTGCTTCTGCTTGATCCCTTTACGCGCCTTATTCATGCGTTCCACGCTCCCACTCTTCCTTGTCCCCTCCCTCTTCTTCTTCCCTCTCGCCTCCACTTCATCATTGGATCGTTCCCGCACAGCATTCCTCCAAGACGTTCTCACTTCAACTTCAAAATCAGCAGACCAACGATACTGCAAGGTAAGCCCCCTTCCCCTCTTTCTCCAGAAAACACGTCGTTTGAAAGAAGCTGACTCAATCAACAAAATCGCCACGAATATTAGCCTACAGGTCAGATTCAAGATGCATGTTGTGATTTCGAGACTGTCGAATCTGTCAATACAGATCTATTTCAAGGATTGCATAGGTTGGTAGCGAAAGATTATTTCAGATATCATAAAGTAAGTCCTCTCTTCTCTCCTCTTCTCTTCCTACTTGTTAAGACGGTGCTAATGAAGAGGAAGAATGAAGGTGGATCTGTATAAGGAATGCCCATTTTGGAATGAACAGGGAGCTTGTATGAATAGAGCTTGTGGAGTAGAAACCACTCAAGAGGTACGACTCACCCCGTTTCCCCCCTTCATACTCCTGAGGGTTTCTCGCTAATACTGGGCAAGGTAATGATCGTGTGTCGTAGGATCATTTACCTGAAGCATGGAGATCTTATACTTTAGGAAAACTGAATCAAACGAATTCTCGAAACGTGCGATTTTCTTCTCTCTCTTTCCTTAAGACTTCCACGTCGATCACTCAAGAAGAAACTCTGACACGTACCATCTAAATCTTTAGGCTTCACCAGTAGGATGTCAAGAGATTAAAGATAGTGAATTTTGTGTTTCAGAGGACGAATTAGATTCCGGTTTGTGTCTCCCTTCTTTCCCTTCCTTTCCCCCTTCCTCGATCTCAACTAACTCCTCCCTTCGCTGTAGAGGGTCAATACGTCGATCTCCTCGAGAATCCCGAGCGATTCACAGGGTACGCAGGAGCCTCATCAACGAGAGTTTGGAAAGCGATTTATGAAGAGAATTGTTTCACTCCCGTTCCATTCATTGACCCGGCACGATCTACTTTCGAAGGAGGGAGTGGATTCGCGAGTGTTTCATCAGGATTTGGAGGAGGGTTGGGAGGAGGGTTGAGTCAGGGGGGTTGGGGAGAGAGTGAGAAGAGATTGGTGGGGAGTTTACAAGGGCCTAGGGATGCGGGAGATGAGGTGTGTTTGGAGAAACGAGTGTTTTATAGAGTTATTTCGGGTGCGTTTTCGAATCCTACTTTCTCCATCTTTCGTCGGAATTGGAACTGATGAGGAGATGGAGATCACCCATAGGTCTTCACGCATCAATTTCGATTCATATTTGTGATGATTACCTCGATCAATCCACTGGACTATGGGTACGCTTCCTACCTCCTTCTCTATTCCCTCTCTGCCGTTTCTCACCGCTCTCGTTGTCAATAGTCACCCAATCTCGATTGTTTCATTACCCGAATAGGCCAACACCCCGAACGACTCGAAAACATGTATTTCACCTACGTCCTCTTACTTCGTGCGTTCGCTAGATCCGGACCAAGTTTGATGAGGACTTTGGAAGAGACCGCGGTTGGAGAAGAAGGGACTAGAAAGGAATTGAAAGAGTTAGTGAGGGTCGCGAATGGTTGTCCGTCAACTTTCGATGAGACTAGTATGTTTATCGGTCAAGAGGCAGAGGTACGTTTTCCCATTCCTCTTCGAAGGAAGAAGTAAGGAAGGGCGAGCTGATGAAGGATGAGAGAGGAATTCCAGATTTTGAAAACTGAATTCAAGCAACATTTCCGAAACGTTTCAAGAATTATGGATTGCGTAGGATGTGACAAGTGTCGATTGTGGGGTAAAATGCAGATTACCGGACTAGGGACTGCGCTCAAACTGTTATTCTCGGACAAAGAGGATGGGGAGGAAGTATTGTTGAGTAGGAGTGAGGCGGTCGCTTTCGTCAATACTTTACATCGATTGAGTGAGTCTCTTGGGGCGGTGGAGAAGTTCAGGGAATTGTGGACGAAGAGGGGAGAGAAGGAGGAAGCGAGTGGGGGCAGAGAGGAGGAGGAGAAGGAGCAAATTGGATTCTCAAGTATACCTCAAACTGGATTCTCTCCTCCGCCATCTCAAATCGATACGGAACCACTCGTCCCTCCGCCAACGATCAATGAAGACGAAACATTCGGTTCGACAACTGGAGTAGGAGGGACTCGAGGGAACTTATCGACATTACCTTTATTCTGCGCTCGAGCGATTTGGACAAAGTTCGTTGATTTGTGCGAGAGTGCTGGTTGGAAGGTTGGAGGAGGAGGAGGGATGGGGACGAGAAACGAATTATAGACACTCTCAGATTTGGGGTAAAATCTCGTTACGTCGTTCTTCTTTTTTCGCTTTTTCGCACTTATTGTATTACTCAAGAATGGTTAGACTTGGAGGTGTTGCATATATAGCATTCGATTCGTTCTCAATTCGCTTTCTCGATTCGGCTAATCGATTCGCCCTTCGTCGTCGGTTTCTCCTCACTCGTTCCTTCGACGTACGAACCCCATTCCGGCATCTCCCTCGATTCTGGTCATCTACGGTGCGTCGGTTCAATGCTCGAGAACCCTTGCGAGTGCGGTAGTCCAGCTTGGCAACGTCGTCGAACCCACTTTCCGACAAGTCTCTCCGCGGGTCTTTTCTCTCGTCTTTTTCCGCCTCTCTTTCTTTCACTCTCTTTGTCTCTTCCCTCTCACTTTCTCAGCTCTAGCCGACCTTTCTTCCGATTCCATCTTTCTCGACATGGCAGCAAATTATCCTCATTCATCGCAGCATCAGGCAGAAGCAGATTCCGGTAACAGAACGGTTCCTCCCAAGGACCGGTGTTACCCGACTTTTAGTGAAGACGGTCGCACTCTCTGGCACTGCTCAGCGGAGGGCTGTCTGTACAAACCAAATTTCAACCGCGACGTAAGCTGCTTGTTCTCTCGTTCTCGATTTCATTTTTCCAATCTCGCTAACGCTCTTGCACCACACTCGCAGAAAGTGATAGATCACTACAGAAAAGTGCACTTGCAAAAGCTTCACCTCTGTGATTTCTGTGATTTGAGAACGCATGCTGGGGTACGGAATCTTTTCCCTCGTTCATCGTGGCCAACTCCCCGTTGAGCGTTTTTTCATGGCCAGCAGGGAAAGCAGCAGCATCTCAACGACGCACATACAACAGGCAAGACCCACAAGTGTAAATGTACAGTTACTTCACACGACAACCTTGAGTGAGCTTCGATTTCTTTCCAAAAACAAGCTCACGAGCGCACTAGACTCATTCGACCGAGATCTATAGCTGGTTCAACAATCATCAGGACAACTTGTGTCCCGAGCGTCCGACACGTGCTCTGGGATTGGAAGGGCGGAATTGGGATTTCAACGAGAAACGTTTTGAACCAGTTGTGAGTTCGTCTTGTTCGCATTTCAGCTCGACATTTTGGCTCATCGCCGCTATCGTCGTTCTCTGTTTAGTCCTCGCTTGCACCAGCTTCGACCTCTTCTCGATCTGCTCCTCGTGAACCACCTCGACGAAGTCCTTTCTTCGCTTCCGGGATTCCTAGAGTCGACTTCAACGATAGTGCAACTCTCTCTGGTGGAGGACAAGGATATCAACCATCTGTCTTCAACCCTACCTTGTTCTCGAATCAACGGTTCTACGAGAATTCTCCATTCGTTTCCCTCTATCCGCCTCACAATAATTCCTCGTTTCCCAATCATTCCGACAACCCTCACACCGGATTTTCTCCCAGCGATTATGGCCCTCGAGCGAATCCTCCGATGCATCCTCGTTCCTTCCCTTCTTCCGATTCATTCTACATCTCTCCCAACCCGACTTTCCACTCGTCCAGTCTCGACCCTCAGCCTCGATGGACTCAGTATGACTCAGAATTTTCAGTGCAAGAGCCTCCAGCCCTCTCGGATACCCTTTATAGGAGAGGATCATCCCATCGTCGTGGAGGAACTTCGAACCATTCTCGATCTTCGTCGCATCATCGCCCTTACTCTCAGCCCTGTCCACCTCCACATCGATCGGATGCTCCCGTGACTAGAGATTCTCACGGGCAGCCCCGTTCCAGTCGAGCACCTCAACGCCAGAACGATTATCTGAACGCCTTCGACTTTGACAATATCGATCCCGCCCTGGATAAGCGACGACTTACACAGCGCCAAGCTCTTCGATACGAAGAGATGTTCAGTCTGTAGTTGAGGGAAGGGGCGAGGGAGAGGGAGGAACGAAGGCATCGAAGGAGGGGAACGAGTACGATGGAAGAAGCGGAAAGAATGGGATTGGGCACGGCTCAGAGGACTCTGGAGTCATAGTTGGGAGTAAAAGAGATACGCTAGGGAAGAGCTGCGCTACAGATTCCTTGCTGATTACTAGACTTGTCAAAACTTAGTTTCTCTCTTTTTCGCAATGATGGTCAGATAGGAATCAACTTGCATTCTCCTCAGTTTCGACGCCTTCACTCGTTCGATCCTACTTTATAGTGACACTTTGCTTAGATCTTGCTCTCCTACGGTCGTTGCGAGCTGCGGAAGAGAGCTTTAATCGATCGGTAATAGGAAGTTTCGTTTCGTTGCGCTCATATCGCTATTTGTCACACTTGCGATACTCTCGTACAATTCACTCATTGTGCTCTCAATGCTCCAGTACTCTCGAAGTCAAGCAGTAGATAAAGCAACGTCCCGGAACAATCGAGCTTATTCAGCAAATCTCAAGCTACAAATCCATTTCCCTCCTCGGTGTTCAAGCGTTCGACTTCTCACTGCATCTTCTTCTCCTTCTTACTTTTCTTGACCTTCCTCCCTTGCTTGACTTGGGGAGAATTTGAAGTATTTCTGACAACCTGCGAAATTGACGAATCTCTCTGTTTCGTCAGTTTACGTTCGATTGTTGAAGCAGTTGAAGCAGTGAATGGCTCACCTTCTTCTCGATCACCTGCTTCGCTTTCATCTTCTCCTTCTGCCGCTCAACCTTTCTTTGCTTTTTCGTGACTTTGCTCTGAATATCTTCCCTTCGCTTCTCCAGTTCCAACTTTTCAGCTTCGTAATTTATGACTCCCTCGAGATTGTCGAGAGCCAAAGCGGTTGATACTTTGTGATCGAGATCGAGAATGAGTCGTCGAATCGAAAAAAGCGAGTCGATAGCTTTGACGAGAGATCCTTGTCTGTTCTGAAGTTCGTCGGTTTGAGCAGTGTCGGCGGGAGAGTTGGAAGAGGTAAGAGTGGTCGAGTCGAGAGGTGCGGGAGGTGGAGCTTGTTTCGAGGAAGCATTCGACTTTGAGAGCTGAAGTGGTTCAACGAGATTTCAGCTAAGCCTCGCCGGGGTTTGTCGCCGATCCTGAAGCAAAGCTGAACTTACTGGAGGACGTCCTGCATAGGTCTGCTCGATCTGCGCGCTCAACACTTCTATTTTGTGCGTCTGTTTCGTGACCTTTTCAACCTTCGATTCTTCCTTCTTCCGCTTGTTGACGATCCGTGAGCTCAAGCTTTTGACCTCTTCGGTTTCGTTTGATGAGCGTGCCTGCTGTCGATCTGCCTCAAGCGTGTTGAGTATTTGCCGAATACTAGCGAGAGAGGCAAGAGTTCTCGAAAGTGAAGATCGACGAGATTCGAGTCGCTGGAGAAGCTTGGCTTGTGACTATATCAGGCACAGTACGAGATACTGATTCAGAGATGAGATTGATCAGCTTTCCAAAGAAGCCGAGAATCGGGCTGACCGCTTGGACTGATGCGAATGATCGAACGGGCCATTCACCCAGTTGCTCGTTGGTGACAGATACTTTCTAGAGGCTCATTGAGGTACCAATGAGCAGATACCTAAGTAGAGAGAGTTGGGGAAGGAGACGCACGAGAGCAGGACTCGAGCGTTGTCGAGTGGTAGGGAGCGAGCAATCACCTTTGAGCTCGACTTGTGGCTGCAAAGCGAGCAAGGGAGAGCGTCAGCCACGCTGAAAATGTTAATTGGGCTGTATAGGAATGTATCAGACAAGACGAGACTGACCCAGAAAGAGAGGAAATCGTGAAGTCTGCGCGAGATCGTCGGTGCCGAGCTCACACATGTGTGCTGAACACATGCATCTCTACAAATCCACCCTTCCCCCTCAAATTGTTTGTGAGGACTGAAGCAGATATAGAATGGGCAGCGATCGCGGAGCACGCATGCGAAGAAGTACGAGAATTTGAGAGGACCGTCGGAGGATTCGCTCTTCAGAGGCGGACCAGCGTAAGAGTTGATGTATCGACCTTGAGCGCGAGAGACCGATCGCAGTGAAGCCTCGAGCAGATGCATGGCCTGCCAGCTTCTGACAACACGACCGACCGAAAGCTTTGGTTTTTTCGTCGGAACGTTCTGTAGACCGCAAGACAGGTCAAATTGTCCTAGCTCAAAACCTCAGCGATTGCTGACGCACCTTGCGACCTTTCGAGATGCCAATGCCGCCAGCGTGATTCCCATGTTGTCCCTTTGCAAGATTCTCGATACGAACCAGATCGACAACCCACACTTCCTTCGTGGTGCCAGGTTCCTTGATTGCCGCTCGTACGAGAGCCGATTCACATGAGCCTCCCCTTCCCGCTGCTTTCTTTATGTCGCATCGAATGGTGAGCTGACCGGGTTTGAGGGGTCTCCAATGTTTTCGAATTCCGGTGAATCCTGATCGGAGAGCGGCGAGCTGAGTGGCGAGCAGGAGGTCACTCCAATGTGCATATGTGTCTCCGACCTGAGGCCAAGTGTCGTGAGCGGGTGCTGACATGACTTGGTGATGGAGAAGAAAGGGAAGTTGAGCGAGTCGAGGAGTTGGCGGCTGTTCGAGACTGTCTGACAGCCTACTGAGGTGTCGTCCTACTCTACTGTGCTATTTGAGTGTGTTCAATGAGAGAAAGTGAAGAGAAAGAGAGAGAAAGAAGAGAGAGGAAACTCCGAGAACGCCTCGGATCAACAGAAACAAACAAGGTGCGAGCGTGACCTGTCTTTCTCTCGCTTGTCAAGGTGTCCACTCTCCTCTCGACGGAGGGCTCTCCGGGATGAAAGTGGCACGAAGGGAAGACAGGAAGCAAGGTGAAAAGAGAGGAAACCAGAGGAAGAAGAAAAGAGCGAAATCTTCGAAGATTCGAAGCGAGAGGAGTGATTTGGTGATGAGAGTCTCGAAGAGTGCACCTCGTACACTAGTAGTAGATGGCACGCCGAAGCTGCTGTGAGAGTTAGGAGAGCGACGACCGGAATTCGAGCAGCTCTTCGTCTGAATTCTCGTTTCCTCACAAAATCTCGCAAAGTCGTCCACATCGATCCGTTTCGCCTTCTGCTTCGGTCTCCACTCAATCTACACCCATTATTCCCTCCAAGTTCTCTTTGTTTCCTCCCTCGAATCCGTCGAATTGTCCTCACTTGATCCTCTTCTTCGGGCGAAGCTGAGCTGAACCACCAGTGAACGGCCTCCAAGTAGTTGATGTAGGTGTACGAGCCGAGTGCATGTGAGCACGAGCGCGTGCAGTATTCCCAGCGATCATGGCTGGATAAGAGTCATATTCTCGCTCCTTTTCGACGTGCTCGTGTGGAGTGACAGCGGAAACGGCTAGAGAGTTTCGATCCAAAGGCGTGAAGACAGAGGAGTTCGAGTGAGAATGTCGAGGGTAGAGGGACTCGATCGATTCGAGCAACGACTCGGCTTGAAACTTGGGTAGAATCGATTGAACGATTCCTCCTTCAGTCTGTACGCGATTGAGCGTCAGCATAGATCTCCTGCTCTATCGATTTGGGACGAAAGGAAGCTCACTATAGAGTTCCCGTGGTTCAAGTCGAGCTGCATCCTAGTAAGCATATCATCCACTTTCTCCCACCCTTCGTCGTGGTACAACTCGTAATTTGCCCTTCCCCTACTCATGAATGTATCCCTCATCTCCCTCGCCCACTTCTTCATCACTTCCCTCTCAACTCCTTTCTCGATCCCCAAATTTTTGATCGTCTCTAACCGGTTTTTGAAGTCCTCACCTCTGACTTCCTCCTTGTGTAGATCTTCCTCGCGTTCGCGCTCCTCATCCGAGTTAAGAGTGTGAGAATGTGACATGCGCGATCTTGGTTGAGAGACGATGAAGGAAGTGAGAGGGGAGAAGGAAAGAGGAGGAAAAGGAAAAGGAGGTTTGTCTCGTTGTTCGTTCGGCGGAGGTTTCGGAGATTCGGTGTGAGCGCGTGTCGATTAGATGCATTTTTGAGATAAGGTGGGGATGGACGAGAAAGAGAAAGGAGAGAAAGGGGAAAGCGACAGCGAAGAACGAGCGAAACCTTCGAAGGTTCGAAGCGAGAGGAGCGGTTTTAGTGATGATAGAGACAGGATTTTGGTGAGCGAGACCTTGTCAGACTGTAGAAGCGCTGTTTTCGGAGGTTCCAAAGCGACGGTCGATTGTTATTGAGCGTTCCCTCCCTCCCTCCTCTCGTCTCAAGAGTTCGCAAAACTCATCGATGTTTCCCAACTCCACTACTCCGGCAATCTCCGTTCTCCTCCCACCCTCCTTCCTCGACTCTGCTCAACCTTCGTTTCCTCTAATAGCTGTTCATTTCCTCCTAAACCTGAACCTGAACCCTCCTGAACTCTCCTCGCCTGATCCCCTTCTTCATTCGGGCCTGGGCCTGAGAATAACTGCCAATGTATCATCTCCAAATCACCGCGCAAGATGGCGCCTGCAAATCCGGATGAGAATCCTGATAATCCCATCGAGTTTCTTTTCCGACGTGTTCGTGTCGGGCGGGAGAAGGCGAAGACCTGCGCGGGACAGGCCTGAAAGCGGAAGAAGAACTAGGTGGAGATTGAGGTGGATAGAGGGCATGAATCGATTTGAGTAACGATTCGGCTCGGAATTCAGGAAGAATCGAGTAAAGATTTCCGCCTCTGTATTCAGTCTGCTTTCAAAGAATCTATACATTAGCAACGTTCTCTTCCTGAGATATGAATAGGAAAGCTTACGATATCCTTTCCATCAATCAATGCATTCTGCATCCTATCCAACATTTTCCCAACTTTCTCCCACCCCTCATCATGATATAACTCCCAAACCGCTTCTCCACGACGCACAAACGTCCGCTTCATATCCTTAACCCATTCCCGAATGAGCTCTTTCGAGTTTCCTTTCGCAACAGCTAAATTCGAGATCGTCTTTAACCGGTTCTGAAAGACTTCGCCTCTGACTTCTTGTTTGTGAAGGTCTTCCTCCCGCTCCCGTTCCTCGACATGAGTGAGAGTATGAGAGCTTGACATGTGCGATCTTAGTTGAGAGATGAAGAAGGAAGCGAGAGGGGTGAAGGAAAGGAGGTGATGGGTTTCGTGCTTCGTCCGGCGGAGTTTTCGGAACTCGGTGGAATCAACTCGAGGTGACGAGAGAAGAGGTGATTAATAATGGAGGTAGATGGAGAAGAAAGTGTGTCGAGCGGGAAGTCGGTCGAGGATAGCGAGAGGAGGAGAAGAGATTTTCGGAATTCGTGTGAAGAAGGAAAGGGCAGAATCGGAGAGGGAGTGGTACGTCTTGAGCGAGAGGTCGATTGATGCGAGGAGGGATAGATGAAGGAAATTGAAGTGAATCGACAACGTGTTTGGAGGAAGAAAGGTGTGGAAGAGAGGTGGTAGCTCTGTTTCCGTCTCTGTTCCATTGCTGTACCTTCGCCACTCGTCGTCTGTTCGAGCTGTGGATACTTTGGAAACCTGAGCTTGCGCACCACGACGAATAAATGCTCAGAAACCGAAAAGCAGCTCACCTCTCTTTATTCTCCTCCTTCATCTTCCGATCAATTCCCTGCGGATCACGACCGGACCCCTGTACAGTCCCAACGACGGAACCTTGACTGTGTCACATGTAAAAGCTCATCATCAGCTCGTGTTCAACAGGTGAGAGAGAACTGCGAAAACTGACCATTCTCGAAACCCTGTGGAACAGGTTCTCCCGCTCTGATCAATTTCTTCTTGATGTTTACCGCTTTGTCCTTCAATGCCACGGTATTCCTGTTCTTGAACATGTTTGATACTGTTCCTTCTGCACCGTGAAGTCGAATAAACAACGACCAATTCGGACCATGAGTTTCGACTAGCTTGAGAAGGAGTTGTGTCTCCTCTAGTTCCCAGGGTAGTCGTACTCCTGTTTTAGCTCGTTGTGAATGGTAGAGATTCGACATTAATTGAGACGATTGTTGTGTGAAAAAGTGAAATCAGCGAGGGAACGACGAGGGCGGGTTTGAATAGCTTGATCGAGGTCTATAGCAGTCTGGGAGTTGCTCAAAGTGGTCAAGAGCTAGTTCTGAGGTAGTCTGTCGAGAGGTAAGAGTCGACAAGATGAGTTCGTTTCTTTCGCTCTCCCCAATCACTCGCTCTGGCTATTCGAATGGCTGATGACCTGCCAACACTCCTCAAATCTCTCTTGAGCTCCCCCGTACAACGAATACCCTACACGTCCGTTGCCTTCTCCTCTCCTTGATCGGCTCCACATCACTCACTTATTCCCTCTCCCTCACAGAGTTCACTCCTGTTCTGGTTCCCACTCGTCTTTCCCACCAGAGAATATCTCGAAAGATGTGGTCAACTCGAAAGGTGATGGTCAAGAAGAATTGAGTAGATGGAGTTCACCTACTCCTGAGGAGAGGAAGAAGGAGAGGAGGTTACAAGCGATGGGAAAGGGTGTGAGTGGTGTCAAGGTGAGAGGGAGGGCGGAGAGTGAATGGATTCAAGTAGAATTGGACGAGGTTAGTTTAGTTAAAATCGTCGGATTCGGGAAAAGTGGGAAAGGTTCGTTCTGCTACTCCTTGATCACATCCCCATTTATCGAGAGATTGGATGAACTGACGTGAGGAAATGAGCATCGAACAGCTCATCCTTGTAACTTGATCGATTTCTCAGTTTTGGGAGGATTGGATCCGGATCCTTCAAAAATGGAGACGTTATTGGCAGAGGGAACGCTCAAGCATGATGGGAACACTGAGAAAGTAAAGATAAATTACGAGATTGAGGACGAAGGAAGGGAATCTACCGTAAGTTTGCGACGATTCCTCACTTTCCTTAATCACCTCTTTCGCCTTGCTCTCTCCCTTTTCTTTCCATGGTGATCTTCTCTACGCCGTTCTGACTCGCTGACTCAATCTATCGTCGATGTAGGTGATACCCCTGAAGTACCTTCGGATTGAATGTCATGAAGCAGCTTCTCCAAACTACAGTATTTCAATCTGGTATGTTTTGCTCTCATTTGTCGCCTCGTCATTCTTTCCCTCTGACCCCTACTTCCAGTTGCCACCCATACCTCTCTGTACGACGCATACTGATCATCGTCAATCCTTCCTCCCAGGCATTTATTCCTCGAAGGCCACCTCCTCTCACCTCTCTTTCAATCCCATCTCGTCTCGCTCTATTCTCACCACAACACTCTCACTACCTCCCATCTCATCCTCTCCCACCTTCGCCGAACCGGTTCACTCAAAGCATTCGAAACCTACCTATCCTCCCTACCCTCAAACATCAAAGGAAACTTTGAGAATCCACTCATGAGCGAATTGCATCGAATCCTAGTCGTCGAAGGAGATTTCGAAGGATCCGAGAAGATTCTGAAGCGGTGTTTGGACGGAGGGTTATTGAGGGAATGGTCAGCTACTACTCAGAAGGGAGGACGAAGGAAAGGATTGACTACGGCTCGATGGGAGAGATTGGATAGTTTACTTCCTGTTGGCTCGGGTCCAGGTCCTCGAGGTGGACATCAAATGGTGAGAGTTGGAAGGAAGCTCGTTTTGTTCGGAGGATGGGATGGGAAACGAGATTTAGGGGATCTTTGGGAATGGGAGTTACCGAGAGGGAATAGTTTGGAGGGGGAGAATGGATCGAGCGAGGGAGGTTGGAGGTGTGTTATGAGTGGGGAGGAAGGGGGAGATGGGGAGAAGAGACCGGGCAAGAGAAGTTGTCATCAATTGGCGGTCGATGAGAAGGAGGGGTGGGTTTATTTGTTAGGTGCTAGAAGGGATGATGAGGAGGAGGAAGATGATGAGAGGGAAGAGAGAGGAGCGATCGTGGTCCCCGAGAATTGGGATGAAGAACCTTCGGCGAGCAGCTCGAATGGAGCTGGTGGAGGAGACGCGATGGAGATTGAAGAGGGAGGAGGCGAAGGTGGTGAGAGGCGAGCGAAGAGACGGAAGGGAACGAAAGTGGATAGGTGGAAGAGTGACTTTTGGAGATACAAGGCAGTTGGGCCGGGCAGAGGGAAATGGGAATTAATCAGTCAAGATACACGAAACGATGGAGGTCCAGCTTTACTGTGCGACTCTCTCGGCTCTTTGATACTTCTTCTATCGCCAAGACTGATGTACCTCGTTGAGAACTTTGCAGATTCGATCATGCGATGGTGGTCGATTCAGCGAATCAACGACTTTTCGTCTTCGGAGGAAAGTGGCAACCATACGAAGGAGCAGATGCTGTAGTCGAGGATCCGACCTCGAGGTTACCTCCTTCGAGTACTGCTCAAGGCTCTCAGTATTCCGGGATGTATTGCTACGACATTCGACAAAAGAAATGGTCTCATCTATTGTGGGTCACCCTCTCTGTTTCTCTATGTCGCGCTCAACTGACGGGGTTCAATTTTTGTCGATATAGCGGCGATCCTTCGTCAAGCTCGACTCCAGCTAGTTTCCTCACCGATCGATTACTCCCTCGAGCTGGACACTCAATGATCCTCGATCCGTCAGGTCGCACTCCAACGATCTACATCTACGGAGGCCAACGAGATACTCGATACGAAAACGATTTCTGGGCTATTCGATTAGCTTCGCCTCGAGGCGAGGGATCATTCGAGAACGAAGAGGAAGAGGAAGAAGTCGACGATGTCGAAGGGAGAGAGCTGGAACAACTTTGGCGACAAGGTGCAGTAATCGATGCGCCGAGAAGAGCAATTGCAAGATCCCTAATCGACGCTTCCCTCCTACCTGTTTCTCCTGAATCCTCTCCTTCTCGCAACTCGTCAACTCCAACCATTCTCCAAATTCGCAAGATCACTCTCGACGCGACAAGTTCTTCTTCTCTTCCTCCAGCGGCTTTCACACCGAGGCTCTCGATCACAACTGCAAGATCGCTCACTCTTCTCACTGGTCTGACGAGAGTTGGACAAGGAGCTTCGATGGAGGAAGTGCCATTGGAAGGTGTATGGAGGAAAGGTAGAGGAGACTCGATTGGATGGGAGAAGATCGAGGAATGGGGAGCCCGAAGTGCAAGTCAAGGAGGAAATGAAGAGAGGAGACCGAAAAGTCGATTCGCTAGTCAGGTATGCTCCATTCTTCATCCTTCCTCTCGAGTACCTCGACTCACTCATCTTGTTCATAGGTCTGCTATGATCCTCTGCGGAACGAGCACTACGTTTTCGGAGGTCACCCTCACGATTCTGCGAATCCTCAAACGAGATTATCGGATTTCTGGAAGTTGAAGATTGTCGAGTGAGTGAAGTGTATCTTACTAGTGAACAGCGACTGAGTCCTAGTGAATCGATTTCCTCGCAGTCCGACTCCAGAGGAAGCGTTAAGAATGGCTACTTTCCTCGTTCGAAAACAAAGGTGCGTTTGATCGAGTTCCGTCCAGCTCGTCAATATCGCTGACCTCGACGCTCCCATCCATCGCAGGTTCAATGAAATGTGTACCTCAGTTCCGACTCTCCTCGCACTTCAATACCTTCAAAACGACCTTTCATCCGTTGTCGACCACTCCTCGCCTTCCGAATCCACCGCTTTCCGATCCTGCATGACCGCCCTCCTAGCCGCTCCTCCTCAACACAATGTCGATGTCTCTCTCGACGGCTCTGGAGAGCTACCTTCACTCGACGGGATCAAGACCGAAGAAGTCGCGAAATATACAGAACGACACAAGCTGTTTGAAGAGCTGATCGAATCCTTCCCTCGAGGTGAACGACAACCGGTTGAAAAACTAGATCAAGTAGGGAGAATATTGCGAACAGCGAAGAGGTAGGGAGGCGTCGAGTTGTAGAGGGTTGCGATGCATTCTTATCATATTGTGATTTCCGCACTAAACAAAAAGATATCTAATGTTGCTACAAAGAGAGAGAGTGAGAGAAAGGAGACAGCCCCATTATAGTACACAAAAGATGACGCGAAGGGGATTAGCGTAAATAAGGAAAGGGTGCAAATAGGTGCGAAATATGAGAGGAGAATAAGGAGTTCGGAAATTCTACTTTGGGGGTTCCATCTTGCCCAATGCGACTCCACAATCGACATCGACTACCGCACCGTGTTCGAGAGCTGGTTCTTCCTTGTCGAGTCCATTGACTCCTCCACAGCATTGATTGAACGCGTCTTTCGATTTGTGGTACGATTCCCTCCATCCCTCTGGCAGCAACTCGGGTGCAGCGTATTCACCCTTCTCGATCTGATCCATCGTTCTAACCAAATCATAGTTAATCTCCTTCGAAATGACTGAATCCTTCTTGTAATCCGGGTGAGAGTGAACGAAGTTTCTCATCCAAGTTGCGGTAGTGATCAATTCTCCACTCGCTCTTCGTCTGACGAGGTCGAGGGATTTCTCGAGGTTCGTTCGAATTGCTGGTGAGATCTCTAGTCCGTCGAGGTATTGTCGGACGACACCGAGGAGACCGGGGAAAGAGCGAGAGGGAGAACCATTGATGATTTCGTCGATGGAGAATTCATCGTATTCCTCCTCGACTGGACCGAATGATGGTTCTTCGGCGGGAGTAGGTGAAGGAGCACGAGAAGGAGCGTGGGAAGAGCAGCAAGGAGAAGTGGGAGCATCGAGTGAAGAGGAAGAAGAAGAGGAATCGGAGGTGGAAGTTCGAGAGTGTCCGTTCGTTTGTGCGGGAGTACCATTCGAGGTTGTGGGCAGAGGTTTGTCGAGAGACGGATCGCAACCGTGTCCAGGTTTCGGGTCGAAAAGGTTCATTCGGAAGTAGAACTTTTGAGAATTGACAGCATCTCGTCGATGGGCTCGGTGCATGTTCTCGTCGACCTGCAGAAAAGATGCGTCAGTTTAAATGACACGCAACAGAAAAGATCGGAAACTCACCTTTGAGATTGGTAGGTAAAAGTTCAGACCCTTGCTCATGATAGCTCGAGTGAGGAGAACGATGAAGACAGCGAAAGCAGCGTTCTCGTAATCCGTCAATTGAACTTCCATCGATCGGAACTCGACTCGCCATCCGATTGGAGATCCTGGTGGTGGAGGCTTGAATCGAACCGTTTGCCAGTTTGTCGATTGAATGTTCTGTGTACACAGTCCTGACTCAGCTTCCCTGTGCAAGATCACAGACTGAGAACAAGATCGAACGCACCTCGAAATGATCTGAACTCTTCTCGTCATCTTGCAGCATAGTCTCTTCGAAGATAACGATAGGATCCCGAATGAACAGATGAGCGAAATGAGTAGCGAGTAATCGATCG
>Ga0308169_10002758_pt1 | contig 17796 bp, 18 predicted proteins | sample PhyBR1_2_FD_202139 | JGI IMG/M metagenome (GOLD analysis project Ga0308169, IMG submission 202139) | Phyllosphere microbial communities from UC Gill Tract Community Farm, Albany, California, United States - DLSLSB.R1 | ecosystem: Host-associated > Plants > Phyllosphere > Unclassified | place... | reverse complement strand
AACAACCCGGAAAAAATGTGGGAGCGAGCTTGCTCGCGAAGGCGTCGGGTCAGCCGACATCAATGTTGAATGAACGGCCGCTTTCGCGAGCAAGCTCGCTCCCACAGGCGTTTCGCTTAACTGACTGGCATTACTCCGAATTAGTCGAACGCACCGTTGAGCACTTCATAGATGATGCCGCTGGCGATCGCCACCAGGATCAGGTCCGTGCCGACTTGCTGCCATTCATAACCGTCATAGTGCGGCAACCGCCCCAGCAGCCGCCCATCTAGCTTCTTGGCGATGCCCGGCGGCAACGGTTTGCCCCGTGCCAGGTTTTTCTGGATGCCTGGCGGCAACGCTGGGCCGGGGCTCCAATAATCGCGATAGCCGCCAATCACACCCAGGATGCCGCCACGGTCGAGGCTCGGGCCGTTATGCCAATCGCCGCCACCCTGGTTTCCCTTGCCGCCCTGATTGCCCTTGTTACCGGGGTTTCCTTGTCCGCCCTTGTTGCCTTGCCCGCCTTTACCTCCGTGCCCTTGACCCGGGCCTTGATCGAATTGGGCGTTGCCCTTGCCGTTGCCCGGGTCCGCTACGACAACCTCGGAACCCGCCACCAAGGCGAGGCAGGTAAAAGCTGCAATCAACGAGCGTGATGTGAACATGGTAGTGCCCTCAAGAAAAGGGATATCCCCCTGTCAATGTAGACGATCAGCACGGTCATGGATTCGTGCAGCCGCAACCACGGGTACAAGGCTCACGCACCGAGGCAACACTCACTTTCCATCAATGCTCGGGCCTGCAGGGCTTCAAGTATATTCCTACTTAGGTTGAAGATTTGTATTTAGGCAATTTCCCACACCTTTACAGACTTATAATACTGTCACGATACCGTGACAAAATCCTTGCGCCAGAACGGCCCGACACGCTTGACAGTCAAACTTCTGAATGGAACTATCAGGCCAATTTCAAGCTATAGCTTGATCATGGATGGCAATAAAAATAATAAGGAGATCACGCGTATGCCGCCTCTCGGCACCCCAATGCCTATCGCCTCTACATACTCTTCTCGATCGCACAGGTATATATCTCTTCTCGCCTATGCGTATCGCCGCCCCGGTAAACCATCGATTCAATTGAAATATCAGGCAATTATTGCAAGGGATCGCTGATGCCTCTTTTTCATCATTTTTTTGAGAACAACGCCTGCCGTACGCCTGGCAAATCAGCACTGGTGATCGACGGTGTCCACACCCGGTATGACGCCTTGGAAAAGCGCGCCACATTGATCGCCGCCTTGTTGATCAAGTACGGCGTCAAGCGCGGCGACCGTGTGGCCCTGTACTCGCGGATCAGCGCGGACCTGATCGCGGCTTTTCTGGGCGTGTTGAAAATAGGCGCAATCACTGCCGCGACGCACCCCACCTACAACCGCAGCAAACTGCTGTATCAACTGGAGCACACCGATGCCCGGGTATTGCTCACTGATCGCTATGAGGATTCAGGGGCGCTGGCCTCGGCGGCGAACCTGGACACAATCCTCGTGTTTGGTGCGAGCCAGATCCTCCCGGCGGACGCATCCAGCCTAGAGAGAGCCCTGGAAACATTGACTCCAGAAGACCTGGAACAACCGCTTCCCATTATCAACGAGCGCCTGCCAACCTCGATCTTCTATACCTCCGGATCCACCTTCAACCCCAAGGGCGTGGTGGTCAACCACCCCATCATGATCGCGGCAGCCACCAGCGTGATCGATTACCTGGGCAATACCGCCAACGATGTCATCCTCAGTTATTCAACCCTGGCTTCCGACTACGGCGTCTACAACATCATGATGCCGTTGTTCTTTGGCGGCACTGCGGTGATCGAGAGCCAACCCGCGCACTGTGCGGACGACGTGCTCGAAGTGATCAGGCGGGAACAGGTGACCGGCCTGCATGTCTTCCCACCGGTATTTTTCCTGCTGGCAAGCATGGGCGAACATTGGCAACGGCAATTACCCTCACTTCGTTATATCTCCAGCAGTGGCCAACCGCTTTATCCACGTCACATTCAACAAATAAGACAGGCACTTCCCAACGTCGACATCTTTTCCAACTACGGTCTTACCGAATGCAAGCGAGTCAGTTATCTGCCGCCCGCCGATATTGCACGGTACCCCGGCTCGGTAGGCAAACCGCTTAAAGGCTTGTATGCCGTGATCGTTAACGAACATGATGAGCCGATTACACAACCGGAAGTGGTCGGCGAACTTCTAGTGAGCAGCGACTATTTGATGCTGGAATATTGGAAGATGCCTGAAGAGACAGACAAAGCATTCAAATACGACTGTTTCGGCCGGGACAGGTATTACCGGACCGGCGACTTCTTCCGGAGGGACGCGCAAGGTTATCTGTACTACGTTTGCCGGAAAGACGACCTGTTTGCCCGCAACCTCTGGAAAGTGAACCCCCAGGAAATCGAACAATGCCTGGCGTCCCACCCCTCGGTCGCACAGGTTGTGGTGGTGCCCGTCGCCGACGAGTCCGCCGGGTTCGTCCCCAAGGCTTGCGTCGTACTGGAAGCTGATTGCCAGGACACAACAGAGCAGATGCTGTTGGAGCACTGCCAGGCATCGCTGGACTGGCACATGGTGCCAACCCAGTACGTATTCATGGATGCGTTGCCGAAAACCGACTCGGGAAAGATCACCGCCAATGGACTGATCTGATATCAGGGAGCGATAAAAATGGACGTTACACAGCCGGCGATTTCTTTCAGCCCGGACGAAGACCTGAAAAGCAGCTCGATGCTGCATCTGGCCGATCACTTCCATCGCCTGGCCACGGGTGCGACCCAGGTTCCGGCGCAGTCGTTGACCAGCCATCTGCGGCACACCATGGCCGATACCGATGTCGTGGCCTACCACGACCAACTGGTGGCGGACGCCGGCCCTCTGTTCCTGCATTTCCTGGCGAGCGTTCCGTACATCCTGGAAGAGATGGCGAGAGTCGGCGTTGCCCTCACGCGGCTCTCACTAGCCCGGCAGGCCACTGAGCCCCGCCCCTTCAGTTTTTTCGAGATTGATGCCTTTGACGGCAGCAATGGGCGCGCACTCGCCGCGCATTCCCGGGGCTTGATCAACACCTTCACCACCTCACCCAACAAAGCCAACCAATCTCACTTCGACCGGCATGCCGACCCGACGCGTTCCCTGTTCTATCCCCAGTCGTTCCTGACCCTGCAATCCCGACTGTTCACTGAAGAGCCTTACGGGCGATTCAAGGAAGGGTTTGACTACGGCTATGAAACCGCGGCCTTCCAGTTTTATACCCGCGACCGCAAAGCCCAGGTCAATCACATCAAGCCATTGCTGAAACCCGGCGCCCTGGTGTTTTTTCTTGAAAAGCTCAACCACGAGGATGTCGGGCAGTACCTGGAGCGTGAGCGGATGAAAGACAACTGCTTCAAGACGCGTTATTTCACTCAAGAAGAGATCGACTGGAAACGCCAACAGATGCTGGAGCAAATGCAAAACGGCCAAGTGCTGATGCACGAGCTCGTCGAAGCGCTATCCAGTCATTTCAAACACGTCTACCTGCTGTGGAACAGTACGATTTTCTATGAGTTCGTTGCCACGGACGATGGGGCCCGACTCGAGCAATTCCTCAACGTGCTGGGCCCGAGTCACCAACCTGAAGGGTTTTGCTTCGAGGCTCGCGCCATTGGCTATGTGAACTGCGCCCCGCGGTCGCACCTAGAGGAAGGCGCCGATGCTTGAGAATGACAGGCACAGCCTCGACGGGGTGATCCGACCAACGCCAGTAGAGCGGGTTCGACAGCGCCTGGCAGGCTGGCAGCAGCGCGCGGCCGATGCCGAGCAGAACCGAACATTGAGCCAGGCGACGTTCGACGAGTTATTCGACGATGGGTTGCTTGAACTGGTCTCCCCTCGCCGTGAGCCCTTGGACACGCCCGGCTGGCCCGTGCTGATGGAAGCCTCCCGACTGGCCGCCCGCGCGTGCGCCTCGACGGCCTGGATGATCAGCCTGGTGGGGGGGCATGCTGCCATTGCGGGCCGCCTGAGCCGGGCATGCCAGCACCGGTTGTTCGAGAATGGTCGGCCGCAGCTATTTGCTTCCGCATCGGTCGGCCCCCACAGTCGGTTATTGCCGGACGCGGACGGTACTAGGGTCAACGGCACCTGGCGCTTCAGCTCGGGTATCGAACAAGCCACTTGGTTATTACTCAATGCGCCCGTGACCGATCACGACGGCACGCCCGGTTCAGAACGGATGCTGGTGGTGGTGTCGACCCGCGACGTGGAAATACTGGATACGTGGGACACCTGCGGCATGGCGGCCACGGGTTCGCACGATGTGTTGCTGCGCGATGTCCTGGTGCCCGCCGAACAGGTCTTCCGCCTGGAGGACATTTTCGCGCACCGGACAAGCGAATTACCCGGCGACTACTTGTACAGCGTACCGATCGTGCCTTTTATCACCACGTCCCTTCTCGGACCCGTGCTGGGCTGTGCCGAAGGGGCCTATGCCAGTTATATCGAATCGCTGAGACAGCAGAAAGTCCCGGCACCGGCCAGGGAACGGCTTGCCCATAGCGCCGCGCAACTGTCCGCGGCGACGGCCTTGTACACGACGCTGGTGTCCATGCTGCATGAATCCGGTCAGACACGACGGTCGCTGTCCATGGACGAACTGCTGCGGCTCAAGCGTGATCGCAGCTACGTGGCGCGGCTTTGTCTTCAAGCCATCCAGCGCCTGGTCGAACATGCGGGCGCCTCGTCCATGACCCGCGATAACACGCTTCACCATCAATGGCGCGACCTACAGGCCATGGTGGCACACCGTGACGTCCATTGGGACAGTGCCATGTTGGGCTACGCCGACTTTGTCCTCGATGCGCCGGCCTGCCCCCATGCACTGATCACGCCGTAACACCACCAAGGAGACAGGCATGTTTGTTCGCAATAAATCCGACATCGAAAAAACCGCCCACTTCGTCGAGTGGGGAGCCGGCACCAGCCATCGGTTGCTGACTGAAAAAGACGGCATGGGCTACACCGTGTGCCATACCGTGGTGCGCGCCGGGACAGAGTCATTGCTGCACTATCGCAACCACCTCGAGGCCTGCTACTGCATTGCCGGTGAGGGTGAAATCGAAGACATGGAGGGCAACGTGTACCCGATTCGCCCCGGCGATATCTATGTACTTGACCAGCATGACCGCCATTACCTGCGTGGTGGAAAAGACCAGGACCTGATTCTGGTCAGCGTCTTCAATCCGCCTCTGAAGGGCGATGAGCGACACAACCTCAATGACGCGTCCGGCTCTGCCTATTGAGCATCAACCGGCTCCCCGTTCCTCGACACGAGAACACTATGCGCAAGGATTACCTGGCCTTTTTCACCTCAATGTTTCTCTCCCGGCTGGCCGACCAGATACTGCTGTTCATCGTCCCGCTGATTGTGTTCCAGACCACCAACAGCGTGTCCTGGGCGGGCCTGGCCTTCTTCGTCGAATCCTTGCCGCGCTACTTGTCGTTCCCGATCTGCGGCGCGCTGTGCGACAAGTTCTCGCCCATCCGTATCCTGCACATCAGCCAGGTCTATCGCGCCGTGGCGTGTGTCGCGGCGGTGGTCTTGTACACGATCTTTGGCGGCATCTACTGGATCGTGGCCCTCTCGGCACTGTGTGGCGTACTGACCACCCAGGGCATCATGGCCCGGGAAGTGGTGATGCCTTACATCTTCAAGCACTACACCTACACCAAGACCCTGTCTTACTCGCAAATTGCCGACCAGACCGGATTGGTACTGGGCCCACTGATCGCCGCGCTGATGCTCGAGGTGTGGGCGTGGCACTGGGTGGTAATGGCGATTGCCGGGCTGTTCCTATTGGCGGACCTGACGATGCTGTACTGGCAGCGCACCAGTTCGGTCACCCTGGAAACGTTCGAGCAACATCGCGATCTCTGGCTCAACCCGCTGCGCATCGCTTTCGGCCATATCCGCAACCTGGCGGAACTGAAGAAGGTCATCAGTCTGGCAGTGGGCGTCAACTTGATCATTGGCGTCACCCTCGCCACTTCGGCGGCCATGGTCATCGGCCAATACGGCGCCGGTAAGGATTATTACGCCGGCGTGCAGGCAGCCGGTGCCGTGACCACCATCGTCATCCTGTTTTTCCTGGCGCGGGTCACGCTGCCCATGAAACTGCTGGGTATCCTGTCGTACACGTTGATTGTCGCTGGTGCGTTCATCACGGCGTTCAGCCCCCACGCATGGGGCTATGTAGTTGGCCTCCTGCTGGTCGTCGGCTTCGACAAGATGTTCAACGTGTACATGCGCAGCATCCGCCAACAAATCATTCCGCCCCAGGATTTCGGCAAGACGGTAGGCGTCATTACGCTGCTCAACAACCTGTCCCAACCGTTGGCAGGCCTGCTGGTTGCAGTGTTGGCCGCACCCATCGGCACACAACAGGTGATTTTGCTGCTGGCCTTCGCCACCAGCCTGATCGGCATTGCCGTGGTCGTCGTGTTTAAAAAAGCGACACCCGCACCGGCAGCCTATGGAATCGATTCAGAGTAATCGATGTTGGTATCCAGAATGCCGGGGTGCCCGGAAAACAATGGCTCGAAGAGGTCAGTTTGTATTATCAGTGACTTATCGTTGAGGCATGGTGGTCATGTTGCCCGGCATTATTGAGCGTCTATCTCGGCGGTTTTGGCTAGTAGACCCGCCATTCGTCGCTTGTTAAATATTGGGCTCGATAGGCGGCCATGCCTGGCTTAGGGTTTGCACTGGCCTGTCTCAGCAGCCAAGAACGACGTAATTCTGACGCGGCGGCAAATCAATCAATGCTTGGTCAGCAAACGGAGATGTACCGTGTCAACTCTTAGTGAAATCGCAGCGAACCACGCGAGAATGGCAAAGGCAAAGGAAGAAGAGTCGATACGGCTGAGTGCGCTTCAGGTTCAGGTGGTGGGAAGTTTCGAGATTCCGTGCAACGAGACGAAACCGCAAATCCCCCTGCACTTGCTGGCAGGCGTGCAGGAGCATTCTTTTGGGGAGGCCGCTGCACAGAATTACTGACTTCGGCATTGAGAAGGGAGAGCAAAGCTCGAACCCATTCCAAGGCATGCGTTACTGTCTGACGCCTGGATTGAAGAGTCTGCATCGTACAACGGTGCGGCTCGTCTCCGTTGTAAAACCGCTATCTCGCCCAGCGCTGAATTGCCCCAGTCATCGCCTCAATAATGCTGCATATCTTTTCAACGCTTCGGAGGCAGAGAGCTCAGAGACGATTTCAAGCAATTTTTGATTATGTTCCAAATACAGGACATTGTATTTCAAGTCGACCGGAAACGTGACGTTGGCAACGGCTGCTTCAGGAAGATCAAACGCCACGGTCACAACTTCGCCGTTGGTAGGTAAGAGCGTGCCTATTTTATAAAATACTTTCCCGTCAGAAATTTGCACATCCGAACTGCCCTGTGCTCTGTAGGTCAACTCAAGTATGCTTCCCTTCCTCAAAGCGCCTAATTCTTCAAGAGACTTTATTTCCATCCTGAAAGGTGCATGATTGAATGCCCCAGACGCTTGAACTACTTTTCTGAAGTTTGGCTCTTTTTGCTTCGAATCATTATACGGTCCTGACCAATTCATATCCGGCGATACAATCAGGCTTGCCTCACGAGTAATGTCGTAATCACCCGGTTCGCCGAGAAGGATAGATCTGGAGATCCCCTGTCCTGCCAACCTTATTGAAAAAACATCTAAACTTTCATGGGTCAGGTAGAAGCGAAATAGCAGATCGAGCCTTGACGGTGCAAGAGAGTAGGCCGAAATAGGACTCGGATAACCTGGGCGATTGATGACATAGCTCTGAATATTTTTCTCAAGCCAGGCAACTGAACGTCTGGCTAGCTGCAAAGGCTCTGCTTTTTTAGAAAACTCTGCATAGTCGTACAATGCAATCGTTGCTATCAGATTTCCGTTCAGAACCGCTATGCTTTCATTCACCGGATACTCTTCAAACAAAACCTCATCGTCAACAAACCTGGTAAAACCGCCTTTATCAACAGGCAAAAGATAAGACTGATAGATCTCTCCCGCCTTATTGGCATAGTAGCTATCACCTGTTTTTTTTGCCATTTCCACATAAAACTCAAGCGCAACGCCTTGGGTAAAAGCAGAAACCCATGGCGCCCGGAGTTGAAAAGGCCAGGCATCGATATAATCATCCTGAAACGCAAAAAATAGGCCGCCGCCGCTATTTTTTTCAAAAGTTTTCAAATTTTCCTCACACGTTGCGGCATGTGTAAGATCACCCGAAAATGCCGCCTCGAGCCCCCGCACTGCGACTTTGCTTGGGGATCTGAAGTTCTTGGTTCTGCTGGACATCCCCACAACTGGATCGCAATCCTTGCCGCTTCCAAACGCCCACGAGTAATTCGGAGATCCTTCGGTGTAGAATTTAAATAAGTTTGACTTCTGCGTTTCTGCCGAAGCACAGGAAATCGCCATCAAACAAAAAAGAAATAGTATTTTCTTTGATTTTAAAAAGATAACCATTTAACACCTTATAAAAGCCATGCCCAGATCCGCGGCCTGGCCACGAAGGAAAAGTCAAAGGAACGTCGGTACAGACTACTAAAATCCCGCCGTCTTGCGACCATGCGATCCCTCAACAAGCAAGCGAAGGTTAACTTCGACCTGTGCTCCCGTCCATTGACATCCCATCATGCCACGGAGCCGAGTGAAGCTGGATGGTTTTGCGGAAAAACGATCTACCTTACCTGATGAGCCAAGCCAGAAAGATCTGGTCTAAATTGAAAAACATCGAAAAGCGATCGTCTACCCGTCGGCCTTTGGGCCGTAAAAATTATGGAATCAAATTGGGTGAAGCACGTCACAGACCAGTCGAGTGCTCAAGCTGCGGGTGTGGAATGTTCAGCAACAATGGCCAGAAAGCGGCACAATAAACGCCTCAGGCGACTCGCTCGAGCCCTTCGTCAGAGATCAAGGCAATCGATGCTCTAGAAAACAGAGCAAGGGATTTCTTGGAAGAGAGAAAAACTATCTATGGAAACAGGAGCCTTGAAATGAGCACAACTGAACAAGTACAAAACGCCGGTAAATACAGTGCCAAGTGGCAAGAACGCTTTGACTTCTTTGAAACCTATGGTGCGCCAAACGACCCGAGATACAAGGAAGCCGTCAAGACGCTGCCTGGCGTCAAGAAAAAGATACTTATCAACGCTAACGTGATCGCGTTTTTCTTTGGTCCTATCTACCTGTTCGTATTGGGCCTCTGGAAGAAAAACCTTGCCCTGCTTGGTATTTTTTTGGCCATCAACATCGTATTGAGCGTGATCTTCGCAGTCATCGGCATGGATTTCCCACGACCGTTGAGCATGGGTCTGAACGTTGCGATGTCCATGATGTACACCCTCATGACTAACTACGCGTACTACCTGAAAGAAGTGAAAGGCGAACAGGGCTGGAATCCGTTCAAAGGCATGCGTCTCTGATTGCAGGCCTGGTGATGACGGGCCGCAAAACAAATGACGCAAACGGCGCGGCTTGAATGTCTACTGGATGTCGCCTGGTGTTATCAGGCTTATCCAGGAGTTCCACAATGGCAGATGACTTGAGCAACCGCGGGCCACAGGACAGGGACCGCATCAATACCTCCGAGGCATGGGAATTGAAGTACTGGACGAAAGAACTCGGCGTGACGGAAGAAGCGCTCAAGGCTGCGGTGAAAGCTGCTGGGCCATTGGCCGCAGACGTTCGCGAAGAACTCAGAAAATGATGCGCTGGCCCCACGGCTTACCGTAGGGCTGGCTTTGGCGGTTCCGGCGGTTTCTCGCAGGCTTCACTGGAGCCGTTCTGACTTTCGACCGGGCCGCCTGCTTGAATGTTGTTTTTTTACAACGTTTCCAGCCTTACGCTCGAACCAGGCATGACAAAACCACAGCATCAACAGGAGCCCAGCCGAACCAAAAATGAACAGCAACACCTCTATCGCAACCCCTTCGTGAGAAAACATATTCTCCACCTCATCCATAAGCGGTGCGACTTCGGATTGCCGCACCTGAAAATATTTGTAACATTCCAAACATTTTCAGGTTAGCGGTCATGGCATCGGCTGACAACCCTTGAAGCGACCCAAAACCCCGTTCCAGACGATTCGCCGACCAGGATCGGTTTGTAGCCGTGAGCCTTGTAGAGTGTCCAGCGCTGATATTCAGGAGAGCCTGCGGTGTGGCGACAGTTCCAATTACCTGGGAGAGGCGACGTTTACTCAACGAGCATCGGATACCGGCCCGCCGCCGGATTGCGCCGAAAGCGGCACATCAAACATTCGATCGAACAACCATTGAAAAACCAGCGAATAGAAAAAGAAAAACGCAAACAACCCCAGGTTGGTCACCAATGCCAACCACAGGCTGATCCCCAGCCATGCCGCAATTACGGGGGTAAGAATCAGTGTCAAGCCACCTTCAAATCCCAGCGAGTGAAGAAGTCGCCGCCGCCAGTTTCGCTGACGGTTGCGTAGCTGGCGCTCCCACCACTCGAACAGACCGTTGAAAAGCATGTTCCAGGCGAGCGCGACCGCGGATATCACCAGAGACAGCAGGGTTGAATAGCCCATGCCCTGCCCGTAGATCAGCGCCAACGCCGGCGCCACGAACAGCACACCGCCGGCTTCGTAGAGTACCGCCTGAAGGATTTTACGGGGCGTGCCTTGCATCGGTGGACTCCTGGGTCGAGGGAAGAGACCACAGCCTGGCAAGTTGAGCGCCCGTCTACAAATGAGCTAAATTGAGCCACGCTCAACCCGAGTAATGCTCCCGCCCATGTTTGCCAAACTGCCCCTCACCGCCGTGCGCGGCTTCGAGTCCGCCGCACGACTGGGCAGCTTCAAGGCGGCAGCCCACGAGCTGAATGTCAGCCCGGCGGCGATTTCCCATCAGGTCAAGAGCCTGGAAGCCTACCTTGGCGTGCGACTGTTCGAGCGCTCCAGTCAGAGCGTGCGCCTGAGTGTCGACGGCGAGCGCCTCCACCCGCAACTGCACCGCGCCTTGCTGGATATTCAACATGGCCTGCAAGCGCTGTCGCCGCCATGTGCCGCGAAGTCCTTGGTCGTGAGTACCACACCGGCATTTGCCAGCCTCTGGCTGATACCGCGACTCGGGGATTTTCATCGGTTGCACCCGGAGATCGACATCAGCCTGCACAGTAGCAACGACGTGGTGGACCTGCGACGGGATGCAAGCATCGACCTGGCGATCCGCGCCCTCTTCACACCCGACCCACAGCTGTTCGAGCAGCCGGTGCTGGACGAGTACTTTGGCGTCTATTGCCGCCCCGACTGGCAACCGCCCGCACCGGGCTCGCCCGTGGAACTGATCGATGTGCCGTGGCTGAGTAGCGTGAATGTCGCGGTTGACTGGCCAACCTGGTGTGCCAAGGCCAACACTTTGGACTGGCTGGGCACCGCCCGTTTGCGGCGCTATGACGAGGAGCACCACGCCTTGCAAGCCGCAATCGTCGGCCACGGACTGGTACTCGCCAGCAACGTACTGGTTGCCGAAGCGATCGCACGCGGACAATTGATCAGCTATCGCCCTGAGATTCGCCTGGCGGGAGCGCGATACACCGTGGTGTGCGTGCCGGGGCGAGAGCGACAACCGCTGGTGCGGGCGTTTAACGAGTGGTTGCTGGGCAGCGTGACGGAGGGAACAACGGTCAGGGCTGGACAGATTCTTTAGCGAACGCGGTGTACGGCAGCAACAGCGTATCGGCGACTAGGCTGAACGGCAGATTGATCACCGCCAGCGGCACCAAGGCGCGAAATATGCCGGCGTTTTCGTCCGTTGCAGCCTTGATTATCTCAATATCCGTGGAGGCCCCGCAGTAGGGATGAACACCGCAACGCGGACGATCATCGAAGGTTTCAGCCAGCGTCGAACATCCCGCCAATAGAGCAACGGCGAACATGCCAAAGAACAGTTTCATGCAGTTACTCATCAATACGGGACAGAAGAAAAGCCATCCAAACTTTACCCCAAGCTACGCGAAACGGGCGACATAAGCCGCCCGTTTTCCTCACTGCGCCGCCTGCGCCCGCAACGACCCCGCCCCTTGCGTCCTCGCTTTTAAGAAGAAGGCGGACCCACCGCGAGATCTGAACGGATATTGAGAAAGGAATGCCAAGCATCCACAGCGTCATGATGCCGCTGGGCGGCATCCTCCCAAAAAGGACCGGATATTTCTTTGGCAGAAACCAACATCATCATTTTCGTCGTCGCTGCGTCCAGCTCCTTGAGAAGCCCATGGGATGTAGCCCTGAATTCTTCGAACGACGTCATTGCGCTTGCCTCGGGCGGAGTTCACCGCGATTGGGGAATACATATTCCTCGAGCAGTGGAGTCCCCCGGGCGGAGGTAATTCCATATAGTCGGACCGCCGGTAAATTCATTTAGGGAAGAAACCGGGCACCGCTTCGTTTCAATGGAGAACCCTGCGGCTCTCTCCAATCCTGATGCGATCCAACGCGCGGTTTAGCGCATCCAAGGCGTCTAGAAGGGCCTTTGCTTCAGCTTCACGGCCATCACCCCAAAGACGCTCAGCCATTTTATTGAGGGCAAGGATCGATCGCTCGATATCAGCGGCAGTTGTTGTTTTGGAATCTGCTGACTGTTTCGTCGTCATCCGGTTCCTCCGCATGAATTGGGTTGCGAACGGGGCGCTCGCTATATGTCGCTGAAAATCTACCACCACTATTGCGCCGCTACGAGCGATGCAAAGAAGGAAAGATTGAGGACAGACCACAATATTCGTACATTAATTCGGCGGTCTCCTATTCGTGGTTTGTCCTATCTTCCCGGCGCGGAATCAGCCCCTACACAGGCGCCTATGGACAGGTAACAGCCTTTCGAGACTGCTTCTTGGTCCACAGCAGACGACCGTTGATTCTTCCCTCAGACCATGACTCAGTAACCAAAGAGCAATTGCCGCTCAGATTCTCAACAAACGTCCTTGGATAACCTTCAGGCTCATCTCCACCCAAACGCATCCAATTTGGATCTGTCGAGGTCACTGATCGATAAGGCATGCAGGCTGTCAGGGTGACCAGCATGAGAGCCAAAACTACTTTCTTCATATAAGCCCCATCAATTTGGTAACAGATTACTGTATTTCATCCAGCCATCTTAGAATCAGCAGCCGTCTGAACGGGCGTTGGGCGCACCCGCATCTATTTATGGACGAGGTTCGCGTTGAGGCTGTGGTGCTTTCCTCCGGACGAGGGAGGGAAAGAAAATAGGAGACAGACCAGGACCCTCTTCAACCACACGATCATCGGCATTTTCCAGCTTGAGATGAGCGGGACGGCATGATCAAATAATTGATAGCCTTTTGACATGGATATTTCAATTGAAGCAGTACCGCGGCCCCATCATATTTTTTTCAGTAATGATCTCTCTCTTTGTCCTGCTTCAGCTCTGGCATGCCCGGTCTGCTTCGGAAGACAAAAAGGAAGAGCGAGAACGCCAGCTCAAAGGGATCGCGCTCATCATGAATGCCCAGTCCCCTAAGATAATCGATGACACTCGCCTCGATTCGGTAACCTATACAGACGGGATCATGCGTATCTCCTATACGCTTACAAAAATCTCGAAAGATGAAATCGATTCCGACGTATTTACTAGGGAAAAAAAGACCCTTGCGGCCTCTGTATCCTGCGATGAAAAAGGTCTAGGACAGTTCGTGAAGTCGGGACTCTTAATCAAATACATAATCAATGACTCAAGCAGCTCTCCAATCACTGACTTTCAGATAGGCAAGTCCGATTGTCTTTAAAGGTCAGCCCTGAATAAGCCCGCCTCTCTTGCGGGCTTTTTTATGCGTGCCGTACCCGCCCGCTCGACGTCTTTGCGCAGCCCGTAACAAGCCCCCTCGAACCATCCCAGATTCCTTTTCGCTGCCTGCGAAGATGGTTACGGTACATCTACCGCGCTACCTTTCTAAGCTTCGCAAAAAACACATAACATCAATTTGCCACGAGTCAAGGCAACAAGCGATCAGGACGCAGCCGCTTGAGGGACTGAGCTTGGTGGAGCCTGCATAATCGTGGTCTGTCCCTGGCTTCACTCAAAAATATGCTGACGCGGCTGCCAACGCAGCGTGCCAGCGAAATTGATCAATTCTTGCCTTATCGGTGGATGCCGACCCGATTCATGCAAGGTGACTTCGGCGGACGCTACTTCTTAGCGCCAGTAACTTTTATTCAAGGCTCCAGCCTATTCCGCCGTGAGTATTTCAATCCATGCATCTAATGGGGATGCCTGTGGTGGATATCCGGAAAATGAGGGTGGCTATGCCGGATCTGCGCATGTTCATGAACATGGCTATGTGCACCCGTCCCGCTCCACTCAAACGAATGTTCGTGCTGGTGATGCTCATCGTGAACGTGGCGATGCGCATGCGTCAGCGGCATGTGCTGGTGCTCGTGCGCGTGGCTTTCAGTGAGGTGAAGCCATACCCCAATCCCCATCAGCACAGCGGCTGCCCAAAACGACAACGACACAGGCTCGCCCATAGCTACGATTGCGATGGCCGCGCCTAGAAACGGCGCAGTCGAAAAATACGCCCCTGTACGCGCTGAACCGAGGCCACGCAGCGCCAGGACAAAGAACACCAGACTGACGCCATAGCCCAGAAAACCGAGCACTAGCGTCGGCGCAAGCACCGAAAAATCAAGAAGCCTGGATCCCAGGAGCAGCGCCAACGAACAATTGACCAAGCCAGCTACCAAGCCTTTGAAACCTGCCACAAAAAGCGCGTCTGACGCAGAAACCTTGCGTGTCAGGTTGTTATCAATGGCCCAGCACAAGCAGGCTAGAGAGACCGCCAACAACCCTAGCCAATCATGATCCTGCATGGTTTCCAGAGGCCAAGCCAAGACCATGCCGCCGGCAATGATCGCAATCATGCCCCACACGATGCGCCGATCAGCGTTTTCCTTGAATACGACCCAAGCCAATAATGCAGTAAGCACAGCTTCGAGATTAAGCATCAACGAAGCCGTCGCGCCGGATGTCCTGGTTAATCCGAACATCAGCGCAACGGGCCCGAGCACTCCCCCGAACGCGATTGCGCCGAGAAGCCAAGGCCATTCAGATGACGCGAGGCCGACCGGTTTCCAGCCATGGTCACGCACAAAACGGACAACTGTCAGACCCAGACCACTGCCCAAGTAAAGGAGGCCGGCGAGTAATACAGGGGGAACATTGAGACCAAGCAACTTGGCAAGCGGCGTGCTGGCGCCAAATAACGCGGCAGCGGCCAACGCATACAAAACGCTCAGGTTCATCAATAACTCCGCACCAGAATTTCGTGGAGAGTCATCATACCGCGAGGCGCACGGTTTGCTTCGCTTGCTAAGGGGTATTGGCTGGACGGTTACGGAAAAAAACGCTCAGCCATTTATTGGAGGCCAGGATCGATCTCGATATCAGCGGCGGTTACTGTTTCGTTCATAAGCTCCTCTGATCCACACCGATCATTTGGAGTGAATGAGAAAACGATTCGTCCAAAATAACCTCACGGGTTGGAGACGTTGCCCGTTTGATATCAACCGTCCTGTATTTCAAAACCCGGCCCGCAAGCATCTGTTTCAGAATGGCCTTGGCTTTGTCGCCCCTGGCAAGTACGTTGCCGCCCATGACCTTGCGGACATCCAACCCCTGGGTCCGGGCCTGCTCTGTGACATCAGGGCTCAGTCCGAGTAACAGCTCCAGAAAACCTGGGACAGACCACGGTTTTAGAAAACCTGGAAAACCTAGGACAGACCACGGTTTTTAGTTAACTTAATCGGTCCGTTTCATAATCGTAGTCTGTCCATTGAAGTCCCTCTGAATAGCGGACTCTTAAATGCTGAACAAGCGCTTCCTATTTTGCCGAGAGCTGATGAGCTGCTGGCACTTATCAGCCAACTGCGGATGGGATACAGCCACATAGGACAGCACCCGGCACATTTCATCTTCTTCCACAAACGGGTAGACATCTAAGTTCAGAGCAATCTGAACCTTTCGCATATTTTCGCCTTCGACAAGCCAACGTTCAACGGTGCGAGTCATCGCCGAGCCGTTGTCCTCCGTCTGCCAAGCCAGCAAGTTAAAGAGTTTGGCAACCAGAAGAAAAGAGATCGAATCGGGGATATCGGAGAAAAGCCGATCAGCCAAATTGCACTCACCAAACTCGGATACGACTGCCTGAGCAGCGCAGAAAGCCTCAGTATATCCAGTCTGGACGCTTTCTATTGCAATCACATCTAATGCGTATGCAACAACCTGACGCATAGTAATTTCATCTCTAGAGGAGAGGGGCCGATGCTACCAGCCTCTGGTGGTAAGGGCTGAATAACCAGCGCCAATGCCAGCCAGACGCTAACTGCCCGAGCCCTTGGCGCCGGAAGGAATGACCAGCCCGCGTAGAACGAGCCAGGAAGCAGACCACGATTGGGTTCCCTTGTAATTGACCCGCCTCATAAACGTAGTCTGTACCCGTGGGACTTAACCCGTCAGTAACAGTTGGTGTCGACTGTCTGCCCGTAAACGGTCGACGTGCAGTGTGCTTGTTTTGGTAATACGGCTGGTTGTTGGGTAGGCGGCACATAGGCCTTCTGCTGATTTTGCAGATTCAATAAGAACGCTTGAATTGCTCGCTGCTTCTGGTCAGCAGTCTGCGTTTGTCCATCAGCAGCAATTTTCTTCAACTGGATACGGCAGTTCACATACGTATCCGTACCCGGGAGAGCTCCAAACGACTGGCATTCAGAATCATCGCTGTTCGCCTGATGCCCTTCAGCTAAAGCAAGGTTCCTCAGGCTTTCCTGCCGAATTGCGTAACCCTTGGTTCCGGGCAGGCAGTCATCCCACGCGATTAACCCTGTAGCACAGTCCAATGGGTGATTGGCACACCCCGCTAGCATCAGACCTACCGCCGCTGTCATCCACGTCTTCATGTTAATCCCCCTAAGTAAGGATCAGAGGGAAACCGGGGGGCAGACCACGATTTGAAATGAGTTACTTGGCTCTCACAATCATGGCCGGCCCCGGTTTCTCTATTTAGAAGGTTTGTGCACCGGCAGTGTTGGATGTTTCGGCTTATTTTCCGGATTTACGTGGCGCCTTCTATCATCCTTACCATCGTCGCGCGCTGGCTTAGGTCCCGGTTTGATGTTGGTTAGCATGCATTTCCCCTTGTGTCCGCAGATTGATTTCGATGTGAGATAGAAAAACAGTTGCGGAGCATCTACCGCGCAACCTTTCTAAGCTTCGCAAAAAATACGTAGCGTCAATTTGCCATGGGTCAAGGCAACGAGCGAACAGGACGCAGCCGCTTGAAGGACCGAGCTTGGTGGAGCCTGCATAATCGTGATCTGCCCCTAGATTTGTTAGCCTTGTCACAGCGGGCAATGGACCGACAAGCAGACAGGCTAATGAACCAGGGACAGCCCATGACGTTGAGTTTACTCATCATCAGATCGTGGCCTGCCCCGTTTTCCAGCGACGGTCAGCCGCTAGCACAGGATTTACACACGCGCAGATTCCCTGTCTCGGGCGCTTTGCCCGGCCGGATAGCCGGCATTGGCACCACCTTCGTCTCTTTGCTGCAGTTATCACAAAAGATACCGCCGCACGCTCGACAGTGGTGCTTACGGGTAAAGACGCCAAAGGTGGTATTGCAGCCAGGGCAGCGTTGGACGCTGTCGTCTGGTTTCCAAAGACTGGGTCGG
>Ga0308169_10002757_pt1 | contig 17802 bp, 11 predicted proteins | sample PhyBR1_2_FD_202139 | JGI IMG/M metagenome (GOLD analysis project Ga0308169, IMG submission 202139) | Phyllosphere microbial communities from UC Gill Tract Community Farm, Albany, California, United States - DLSLSB.R1 | ecosystem: Host-associated > Plants > Phyllosphere > Unclassified | place... | reverse complement strand
CGGCAAGCAGTTGCTGATGACGCGCGGGGCGCTGACGACCTTCTCGGTCGCCAATGACGTGGCGAAGTATTTCGCGATCATCCCGGCGATGTTCGTCGTGCTCTATCCGGGGCTTGGCGTGCTCAACGTGATGCGGCTGGGGAGTCCCGAAAGCGCGATCCTGTCGGCGATCATCTTCAACGCGGTCATCATCCCGTGCCTCGTCCCGCTCGCGCTGCGCGGCGTCGCCTACAAGCCGATGGCAGCCGGACCGCTGCTCGCGCGCTACCTCGCGGTGTACGGCCTGGGTGGCCTGATCGCACCGTTCATCGGCATCAAGCTCATCGACCTTGTGGTCGGTGGCCTCGGTCTCGCATAAGGATAGACAGACATGGGCAAGGATTTCTCTTCCGCACTGCGGCCTGCGATCGTCATGACGATCCTGTTCGCGGTCCTTCTCGGGCTCGTCTACCCGTTCGCCATGACCGGTATCGGCCAGGCGCTCTTCCCGAGCCAGGCGAACGGCAGCCTGGTGCGCGACGCCCGCGGCACCGTGATCGGCTCCACCGTGGTGGGACAGGCGTTCACGACCGATCGCTATTTCCAGACCCGGCCATCGGCGGCCGGCAAGGGCTATGACGGCCTCGCGTCGTCGGGCTCGAACCTCGGCCCGGCGAGCCAGCCGCTGGTCGATCGCGTCACGCCCGACATCGCGAAACGTCGCGCCGAGGGCGTGTCCGGTCCGCTACCCGCCGATCTGGTCACCGCCAGCGGGTCGGGGCTCGACCCCGATCTGTCGCCAGCCGCCGCGCTGGCGCAGGCGCCGCGGATAGCACGTGTTCGCAGCGTGCCGGTCGAGCGGGTTCGCGCTTTGGTCACGGATGCAACGGACGCATCGATCCTCGGTGAGCCGCGCGTCAACGTGCTCGCGCTCAACCGCGCGCTCGACGCCTTGCAGACCTACGGCGCACCCGCGCGCTGATGCCGGTCTCGGGCGACGGCAGACCTGACCCCGACGCCCTCCTGCGCGCTGCCGCGCAGGAGGGCCGAGGGCGTCTCAAGGTCTTCCTCGGTGCCGCGCCCGGAGTCGGCAAGACCTTCGAAATGCTGTCCGAGGGTGCTGCGCGCCGCCGCGACGGAGCGGATATCGTCGTCGGCGTCGTCGAAACGCACGGGCGCGCGGAGACCGAGGCGCTCACCCGCGGGCACGAGATCATGCCGCGCCGTCCGATCCCTTATGAAGGGCGCACGCTGTACGAAATGGATCTCGACGCGATCCTCGCGCGTGCGCCGGGCCTCGTCCTCGTCGACGAACTCGCGCACACCAATGCAGCGGGCAGCCGTCATCCCAAGCGCTATCAGGACGTCGAGGAACTGCTCGCCGCCGGGATCGACGTCTATTCGACCGTCAACATCCAGCACGTAGAGAGCCTGAACGACATCGTCGCCAGCTTCACCCGCGTCCGGGTCCGCGAGACGGTGCCCGACAGCGTGCTGGAAATGGCCGAGATCGAGGTGGTCGACATCCCGCCCGACGAGCTGATCGACCGGCTGAAGGCGGGCAAGGTCTATCTGCCGCAGGAAGCGACGCGCGCGCTGTCGCACTTCTTTTCCAAATCCAACCTGTCGGCGTTGCGCGAACTCGCGCTGCGGCGCGCGGCACAGGCGGTCGACGCGCGGATGCTCGACGACGTCCGTGCGCTGGGATTGGGCGGCACCTGGGCGGGCGGCGACCGGATCGTCGTCGCGATCAACGAACTGTCCGGTGCGGACACGCTGGTGCGCGCGGGCAAGCGCGTCGCGGACGGCTTGCGGGGCCCCTGGACCGCGGTGTTCATCGAAACCCCGCGCGCGGCGCATTTCACCGACGCGCAGCATCAGCGCGTCGCCGCGGCGATGACGCTCGCGACGCAGCTCGGTGCAGCCGTCGCCACCGTGCCCGCGACCGACGTCGTTTCGGGCCTCCAGAGTTTCCTGATCGACGCCCGCGCGACGCAGCTGGTCATGGGCAAGTCGCGGCGGTCGCGCTGGTTCGAATGGCTGCACGGTTCGGTCGTCGACCGCGTGATCCGCGATACGCCGGGGGTGACAGTCCATGTCCTGCCGATGGTCACTGAAGGGGCCGCGCGCGAACGAGGCCGCCGCCGTCCGGCGCGCTGGGGCACGCCCGGTGGCTATGCGGTCACGACCGCGATGATCGCGGGCATCACCGGCATCGCCAGCGCGCTGCTCCACATCCTCGATCTCGGTAATGTCGCCTTGCTGTATCTGCTGCCGGTGATGGCCGCGGCGAGCCTGTATGGCCTGCGCACCGGGCTGTATGCGGGGATCGCCTCCAGCCTTGCCTACAACTTCTTTTTCCTGCCGCCGGTCGGCACGCTCAGCATCAGCAACCCCGAGAATCTGGTCTCGGTCGTCGTCCTGCTCGGTATCGCGATCGCGACGAGCCAGCTGACCTCGCGCGTCCGCGCGCAGGCCGATCTCGCCGCCGCCAGCGCGCGGACCAATGCGACGCTCGCCGGTTTCCTGCGCCAGATCACTAGCGTGAACGACATCGACGTCGCGGCGCAGATGATCTGCGACGACGTCGGCGGCCTGCTCGACGTGCAGGCGATCCTGCTCGTCGCCGGGACCGGCACCAAGCTCGAGATCCTCGCGGCGAGCGATCCGGCCTACCATCTCGACACGATGGATACCGCCGCCGCCACCTGGGCGCTCGACACCGGGATGGCAGCCGGCAAGGGCTCGGGCACGCTCGCGGCGTCGGAATGGCTGTTCCAGCCGCTCAAGGCCGGTGGCCGCGTGCTCGGCGTGCTCGGCGTGGCAAAGGAAACGACCGCCGACCCGGTCCGCGCCGATCAGCTGCCGTTGCTCAGCAGCCTGCTCGACCAGTCTGCCTTGGTGCTCGAGCGGTTGCGGCTCGAAGTCGAGATGCGCGATGTCGAGACCGTGCGGACGCGCGACCGGTTGCGCGCGGCGCTGCTGTCCTCGGTCAGCCACGACCTGCGCACCCCGCTCACCGCGGTCATCGCGGCGGCGGACCAGCTCGAGCATGGCGCGACGCCAGAGCTGATCGCGACGATCAAGGCCGAAGCCGCGCGGCTCAACCGCTTCGTCGCCAATTTGCTCGACATGGCGCGTGTCGAGGCGGGGGCATTGAAGCTCAACGTCGAGCCGACCGATCTCAGCGATGCCGTGACGGGCGCGGCGCACGATGCGCGGCGCGCGCTGGAGGGCCATGCGGTCCGGCTCGACGTCCCGCCCGACCTGCCGTTGGTCTATACCGACCCGCAGCTGCTCCACCATTGCCTGCTCAACCTGCTCGACAATGCGGGACGCTACGGCGATCCCGGCACCGAGATCGTCATCGAAGGGCGGCACCGCTTCGGCGAACTCCGGCTGGCGGTGAAGGATCACGGCCCCGGCTTGCCGCCGGGCAAGGAAACCGAAGTGTTCGAGACGTTCCGCCGCCTCGAGGGGTCCGATCGCGCTATCGGGGGGACGGGGCTCGGCCTCGCGATCGTCAAGGCGTTCGCCGAGGCGATGGACATGACGGTCGAGGCCGGGAACCGCGACGACGGTCGGGGTGCCGCCTTCACGCTGACCTTCCCGCGCGCGCTCATCGTCCGCGATCTCAAACCCGAAAGCATCGCCTGAATGCCTGCAAAGATCCTCGTCGTGGACGACGAAGCCGCCATCCGCCGCCTGCTCCGAAACACGCTGACTCGCGCGGGCTATGCCGTGGTCGAGGCGGAGGACGGGCGGCAGGCGCTGCACCAGGCGGCGGTCGAGCATCCGAGCGCGGTGCTGCTCGACCTTGGCCTGCCCGATCGCGACGGGTTAAGCCTGATCCCGTTGCTGCGCACGCACGGCGATGCGGTGATCCTGGTCGTGTCGGCGCGCGATGCGGTCGACGAGAAGGTCACCGCACTCGATCTGGGGGCGGACGATTTCATCACCAAGCCGTTCGACAGCGAAGAACTGCTGGCCCGCCTGCGCGTGGCGCTGCGGCATCGCGGATTGTCCGAAACCACGCCCAAGATCGTGCGCACCGGCGACGTCAGCATCGATCTCGATCGCCGGGTCGTGTTCCGCGGCGACGAGGAACTGCATCTCACCCGCAAGGAGCATGACGTGCTCGCGGTGCTCGCGCGGCACATCGGCCGGGTTGTGACGCACCAGCGCGTGCTCGCGGCGGCGTGGGGCGGCGACGAGGATCCGCGCGTCGAATATCTCCGCATCGTCATCCGCAACCTGCGGCAGAAACTGGAACATCCCGGACCCGTCGGCAGCGTGATCGCCAATGAGCTGGGGGTCGGCTACCGGCTGCGCGCGGACGCCTGACAAACGGGCGGGGCATCCTATCACGTCGCCCTGCCCGGCGGCGTGGTTGCGTGCTGCAACCCCGTTCGCTGCGGCCATCTCGACCACGCGCGGACAATACAATGCCTTCGCCGCCAAGGGCAAAGCCTGTCAGCCAGCCTCTCAGAACGCCGCGTCGAGCCCGAGCCGGAGCGTTCGCGGGCGCAGCGGCGTCACCTGGTCGCGACCGGTGGTAAACGGCGTGCCGAGCGCGAAGCGATTGCCGCGTATGTCGGCGAGGTTGGTGATCCCCGCGGTCACGCCGAGCGCGCCGAGCCCCAGCCGGGCGGTGACGCCGCTGTCGAGGTAGCTGCCCTGGCTCTGGCCGAGCACGGGGCCGACGCCGAGCCGTGACGACCCGACGTACCGGACCCAGCCGTCGATCTTGATGTCCTTCGTACCCGCGAGTTGCCGCGTGTACACCGCGCCTGCTCGCGCGGTGATGCGGGCGATATTGGGGATCTGGCTCAGTCGCGCCGCCAGTTGCGCGCGCGTGACCGCGGGATCGGCGGCGAGGGTGCCGACGAGGTCGAACAGCCGCGCGCTCGAGGGTTCGTCGATGCGACTGTCGTTGAACGACACCGCGCCCTCGATCCGCAGCGCCTTCGTTAACCGCGCGCCCGCGGTCGCCTCGATCGTCCAGAGTTCGCCGTCGCCGATGTTGGCGGTGCTCGGCAACCCCGATCCGTCGATGAAATCCGCCTGGATGTCGCGCCACGAGGTGTGCGCGAGCGTGAGCGCCGCATCGAACCGGTCCGCACCCGGCCGGCCCGAGCGAAGCCCCGTCTCGATCGTGGCGACGCGGTCGTTGCGGAACCGGCGTACGAAGTCGCTCTCGATCGCGAGCCCGCCGGGGCGGAACCCCTGCTGGTACCGCAGGAACATCTGGACCTGCGGCGTCAGCTCGAACAGCGCCGATGCCGATGGCAGCATGATCGTCTGCGCCCGCTGCGCGGTCGTCGCCAGCTGTGCCAGCGTGACGCGCTGCGCGATGTCGGCGCCCTCCCCGTCGAGGACCGAGCGGGTCACACGCAATCCCCCGGTGGTCAGCAATCCGGGTAGCAGACGCACGCTGCCTTCGCCGTACACCGTCGTCTCGGCGATGCCGTTGACAACCCCGGTGGTCGGCAGCAGCGCGTCGGGCGCGCCGTAGAGCCGGGTCAGGCGCGTGCGGTTATGGACATAGCTGAACCCCGCGAGCCAGCCCGACCCATCCGCGCGCGACGACCAGAGCCGTGTCTCGTTGGCCTGCATCCGGGTGCGGTTGGCCTGCGCGAACAGCCGTACCGGCTCGCCGGGCGCGGTCGCATCATACCGCTCCATCAGGTCGTGCGCGGTGATCCCGCTGGTCGAGCGGAAGCGCACGTCGCCGAAGGAACCGGAAAGGACGATCTGCCCCTGCCCGAAGTCTGCCGAAAAGCCTTCGGTAACCGGCGCGGACCGGCTGAGCGGGCGGCCGTCGCGATCGGCATATTGGCTGTCGGCGCCACGGATGCGCTGTCCAATACCGATCAGGTCGACGCTCCAGCCTGCCGCGATATCGAGGTGCGCCGCGGCGCGCCCGCCTTCGATGCGGGTGCGGTTGACGTCGGTACGGCCGAGCAGCGGCTTGTCGATATAGCCACCCTCGCTCGACGCGTTGGCGACGACACGGATCGCCAGCCGGTCGAGGAGGACGGGTATGTTCGCGACGAGCTGCGTGTCCGCGCCCGGTGCGCCATGCGTCGTCGCGGACCCGCCGATCGTCGCCGATCCGCTGAACCGCGAAGGATCGGGGGCATTGGGCACCAGCCGGATCAACCCGCCAAGCGATCCCGCGCCGTACAGCGTGCCCTGTGGCCCCTCGAGCACCTCGACCGCGGCGAGGTCCGCGAGGCGCAGGTCGGGGTCCGGCGCATTGTAGCTCAACCGCAGGTCGCCGAAATACTGGCCGACCGTGGCCTGCGTGGGTCCCGTGAAGCTCGAATCGGCGATGCCGCGGATGAAGAGCTTGTTGCGACCCGCGCCGAGATAGGTCGAGGCGACGCTGGTCAGCCGGTCGGCGAGCCGCTCCGTCCCGCCCGCCCCGCCGAACTCCAGATCGCGGCCCGCGACGCGCGCGAACTGGCCGGCGAAATGGTCCCGCGTCGTATCGCGCTTGCTGGCGGTGACGACGATGTCCGCGTTCGTTTCGGGAGGCTGGTCGGATCGGCGCGCGCGTAACGGGCGCAGCGGCTGTGCGGTCGTCGCGACCGTCGGCTGTGCCACCAGCCGCCAGCTGTTCGGCCCGACCGCCTCAACCCGCGCACCGGCGCGGCGGGCGATCAGCGCGAGCGCCGCCTCCACGCGCATTCCCCCCGGCAGGCTTGGCACGCGTCGCGCCCAGAGCCGCGGATCGGGCACCACCACGCTGATCCGCGTGACGCGGCCGAGCGCCATCACCTGCTGCCCGACACTGCCCGCGGGCAGCGCGACCGTCAGCGTTCCGGCAGCGGCGGGGGCCGCTGCCACGAGGAGTGCCGCGAGGGCGCCTCCCGGCATCGTCACCCGCGTGGCTCCAGCGTCCAGCCCTCCGCATCCTGGCGCACCGTCACGTCGAGCAGCGTCCCCAGCAGCGCCGGTCGCGTCCTGACGGTCTCGACATCCAGCGTGCCGCGGAACGTCCGCGCCGTCAGCCCGGGCGCGGCCACCACGCGCCGCCCGGTTTCCCTCGACAGGTCCGCGGCGACCTCTGACAGCGGCGCGTCGTCATAGGCGAGCCGGCCTTCGCGCCAGCTTCCGACGTCCGCCGTCGCGACAATGCGGCGTACCCGCGTCGCGCCGTCGGCGAAAACGGCCTGGCCCGGATCGAGGCGCAGCGCCGCACCGTCGGGATCGACGAGCACCGCCCCTTCGGCCACCGCGACATGGATGCGCGTGCCCGCCGTCTTGACATCGAAGACGGTGCCGAGGTCGACAAGCCGCAATGCCCCCACCTGCACCGCGAACGGGCGTGCGGCATCGTGGCGGACCCGGAACAGCATCTCGCCGCGTTCGACGGTGGCGACGCGTGCATTGCGGCGATCGAGCCGGACGGTCGATGCGCCCGCCAGCACGATGCTGCTGCCGTCGCCAAGGAGCACGGTGCGCTGTTCGCCCGCCGCGGTGGCGATCGCATAGGGTTGCGGCGCCTGTGTCCATACGCCCAGCCCGATCGCACCGGCGAGCGTCGCGGCGATCGCGCCACCGATCCAGGGACGTCGCGCGGGTCGGGCAACGAATTCGACCGGTGCCGTGGCCATCGCCGCCCCTGCCCCTGCTGCCGCCGCCGCTACCGCAGCATCGTTAAGCATTGCCACGGCGCGGTCGTAGCGGCCGGAGCGCGTCGTATCCGCTTCCAGCCACGCCAGGAACGCATCCCAGTCGGCGTCGGGTTCCGCCATGCGGATCGCCCAGCCCAGCGCCTCGTCGTCGATATGCGCGTCGGTCATCGCATCCGTTCCTTCAGGTCCGCGAGCGCACGAGCGGCGACGCGAAGATTGCTCTCGACCGTGCTGAGACTGATCCCCAGTTCCGCCGCGATCTGCCGCTGCGGCACACCGTTGATCCGCGCGCGGCGAAAGATCGTGGCGATCCGCGGTTCCAGTCCGGCGAGCGTGGCGGCAACCTGCGCCGCTTCCTGCCGTGCAGCGATCACGCGTTCGGCGGTCGGATCGGCATCTCCCTGCGCTTCGCTCCAGTCCTGGTCGCGCAGCGTCGCCTGCCGGTGCGCGCGATACCGATCGATCATCAGCATGTCCGCGGCGCGGAACAGATAGGCGACCGGATTTCCGATCGGTCCGTCCGTCCGCCCCGACACCTTGATCCACAGGTCGTGGACCAGATCCTCGGCCGCATCCGCAGCACCACGCGCGGCGAGAAAGCGGATCAGCTTGTCGCGATTGGCGAGGAAGACGGCCTCGATCCCTGTGGGAGATCCGGGGGGCGGCATGACGATGACCGGTTCGAAGGGGCGGGAAGGCAGCCGTCTAGCCGAACCACCGGGAAGAGAGAAGGCGCTCCACCCGGGGGGATGGTGGAGCGCTGCCATTGCAGGCATGCAGCGGCCGGGCATGCCTGCCGCGCCTAGAAGGCGAACTGGAGGGCCGCGCGCGCCGACAGCGCGACGTCGCCAAGCCGTTGTTCGGCGCCGACTTCCCCGCTCAGGCGCACCTCGGTCGTGCCCGTGATCGCGCGCACCTTGCCGGTCCAGCCGCTGTCACGGCTCTCGGGATCGAGCGTGAAGGCGTCGCCGCTGCCGAAGCTGGCGGTCGTGCGACCAAGCGCCCCCGCGATGCGCTCGCGCCGGCCGCCCTCGACCTCGATTCGGCTCCACTGGTCGTAGCGGTTGTCGCCGCCGAAATTGATCCCCGCCGCAAGACTTGCAGTGACCGCGAGCTCGTCGCTGTTCCGCTTGCGCACCGTCAGGTCATATCCCGTGCCGCCGCCGGTCTCGCGATAGGAATCCTCGTTCAGCCGGTAATAGTCGAACGCCAGCACCGGCCGCAGGCTGAACTGCCCGATCGGCTGCTCGTACGATACGGCGCCCGATCCGGAATACAGCATGCCGTTCCAGTCGGCGTCGGCGCGACGCAGGACGTTTTCGGTTTCGAGCTCGGCATCGAACTGCCGGACGCTGTCGAACGAGACGAACGCCGCCGACCCGCGCAGCTGCGCTGCGAAGCCACCCCAATGCCCGCGCCAGAAGCCGGCGAGTTCATACTGGCTATGCTTGACCTTGTTGACCGCCAGCCCCTCATTGTCGGTTCCGCTGAGATAGGCGAGCGAGACGCCGAAATTGCCCGCGCTGGTCTTGCGTTCGAACCCGCTGCTGAGACCCCAGCCATGGACATCGTACCCGGTCGTGCTGCGTTCCGCCTTCGACGCGTCCCATCCGACCGGGCTGAGAAAGAATCCCCAGCCGCCCTCTTCGGTAAACGCGCCGGCAGGCTCGCGCAGCTGCGATGCCGCCGCACGCGAGGCGAGCGTGACGCTTTCGAACAGCCCGCCCGAATAGTTCGGCAGCATCTGATCGATCGCCGCGCGGAACGCTGCGCCATCATAGAGGCCGCGAATTGCCACGGCGAGCTTCGCATCGCTGCCGATCGCGCTATCGACCGCATCGAACGCACCCGTCGCGGCCGTGTTGAGGCCAAGCTCGGTCTTTGCCTTGCGTACCACGTCGACCACGATCTCGTTCGGCGCGGCCGCGACGATCGCCCCCCGGTAGAGGAACGGCACCGTCGCGTCCGACAGCGTCAGGTTCTGCGTGCCGGTCAGCGTGCCCGATCGCAACACGACATATTGCCCGGCGATGTCGGCGCCCCCGGCGACGCGCAGCGCGAGCTTGCTGCCCGTACCGATCGTCGACGCGCCGGTCACGGTGATCAGGTTCGCGGCGGGATTGGCCTTGTCGAGCGCGACCGACAGGACCGACTGGTCCCCCAGATTAAGCGATCCGATCGTCGCGCCGCCGCTCACCGCAAGCGTGCCGCCGCCGGATGCGACCGTCACCGCGACGTTGCCGGCATTCACCAGTCGCCCGGCAAAGACGCCCTTGCCGCTGATCGCCAGCGTGTCGGCGCCACCGCCGGCGAAGTCGGCCGTGCCGTTGAAGCGGGCCGTGTCGCCAATCGCGATCGTGTCCGCGCCGTTGCCGAAGGTGGCGGTGCCGGCAAAGCTGCTCGCGCCGCTCATGACGAGCCGGTTGCTCCCGGCGCCGAACGCGACGTCGCCGTTGACCGAGCCTCCAGCCAGTTCGAGCCGGTCGCTGCCGGTGCCGAACCGGATCGCCCCCGTGATGCTCGGCGCGGCACCGGTCGTCGGAGCCGTCTGGCGCACCACCGCGCCGCTGGTGTTTGCCGACAGGTCGATCGCCACCGACCGCGATGCGTCACCACCCGCCGCTGTGATCACGCCGCTATTTTCGACCAAGGTCACGCCGCCGGTGCGGTCGAGGATCGCGACCGCGCTGGCACCGGTCGCCGCCGCACGGACGGTGCCTGTATTGCGGATCGTGGGTACCGAGGCGCCCGTATCGACCAGCACCGCGACCGACTGGGTCGTCGTCGAACCGCCACCGGTAACGGCGACGGTTCCGCCCAGCCGCAACTCGGGCGTCGTCGCGCCTGCGCCGAACCGGATGCCCGTCGCCGACGCACCGGTGGCGTTCGCCTGCACCGATCCCGCCACTGCGACACCGCCGGCGATCGTGACGGCACCACCCAGCCCGCCGATCGCGAGTCCCGTGGCGGCGATACCGCTGTAGACGCCGTTGGCCGTGACGCGACCGTTGACCGCCAGCCCTGCCGCCGGCGTGCTGCCGGCGATCGCGCCGATCGTCACCGCCCGGTCCGCCGCGCCGATCTGGAACGCCGGCGCCGCGCCATAGGACACGACATCCGCCAGCTTGTCGGTTGCACCCGACAGCGTGATCCCGCCTGCCACATTGCCCGCGACGACCAGCGCCGATCCGCCCTGCAGCAGATCGTCGGCGTCGAGCTTCGACGGGTCCGCCGGCGACGTGGTGGAGCGATAGCCGGTCACCCCGATCTGCCCCTCGATCACCAGCGCGCCGCCGATGTCGCCGTCCAGACGCGCGCCGACCGCGTCGTGGCCGGTCGCGGTGATGGTCCCGCCGAGCGTGACGTTCCCCGTCACCGCCGCAAGCCGCACGCCCACCGATCGGTCGCCCAGCAGGTTGGTCTTGCCGCTGTGGCTGAATGCGCCGGTCAGCGGTCCGCCCAGATGGACGCCAGCGGAGTCGTTCCCCTCGACGGTGATCTCGCCGCTGTTGACGATGTTGCCGGTAAACGCGCCCGACGTGCGGATCCCGGTGCGCGCGCTGCCCTGCGCGAAAGGTCCGTCGAGGTCGCCGTCCTTGTCGGCATCGATCGGGGTATAGGTCTCGTCGATGATGATCTTGCCGGTGTTGGTGATCGAAGCGCTCACCCCCGCCTGCGCCGAAATGCCCGACGCGCCGTTCGAACCGGTGACCTGGATCGTCCCTGCGTTGCTGACGGCGTTGTTGCTGTCGATCGTCACCGCGGTCCCGCCTGTCGGCACGACGCTGCCCGCCGCGACGATCGAAACGTTATCGGCACCACCGTTTTTGACCGTGGACGTACGCACGGCGGTCGTGCGCTTCGTATCGACCACCGTCTGCGCGGAAGCGGCAGAAGCGATGGCAAGCGTGGCGGATGACGCGAGAAGCAAGCGGTGCACGGATAGGTCCCCTTTTGGATGTCTTCTGACACCCCAGACGGAGCAAAACCGCGAAAGCCTTGAATGAACGCGTCGGGCCGGAAGCCGACGCCGCGGTCAGGGTCGGAACGCGCACGGCGACGCGAGCGCAAGACATGTTGAAAACCAGGCTGCCCGAGCGCAAAACCGGCACGGGGCGTTCAAACCTGCCCCGACACAGAAGCCGGATTCACCAAACCGGCCGAGGAGAGGTGGATTGATCCACGACGAAGACGGGACGGTGATCCGCACTGCCGATCGTGCCCTGGCGCCTGCCGAAGCCGATGCGGCGGCCGTCGGTACATGCGGCTCGTCCGGGATGCGCCGCCGACAGTCCTTGGCGCGCCCCGGAACTTCTCGCAATTTCCAGAGGGATCAGAATTTATGAACATAGACGGCGTCGCAGCGATCGTGACCGGCGGGGCTTCGGGTCTCGGCGGCGGGACGGTCGAGCGGCTTGCGCGGCACGGCGCGAAGGTCACGATCCTCGACCTCAACGCCGAACTGGGTACGACGCTGGCGACCGCGGTCGGCGGGCATTTCATCCGGGTCGACGTCACCGACGAGCAGGCTGTGGCCGGCGCAATCGCGGAAGCGGAGGCGGTGAACGGCAAGGCCCGCATCCTCGTGAACTGCGCCGGGATCGGGCCGCCCGCAAAGGTGATCGATCGCGACGGCCACCCGCTTCCTCTCGCCGCCTTCTCGAAGATCGTCACGATCAACCTGATCGGCACGTTCAACGTCCTCTCGCAATTCGCCGCCGCGCTGCACACAGCCGATCCGATCGGCGAGGAGCGCGGCGTCGTCATCAATACCGCCTCGGTCGCTGCCTATGACGGCCAGATCGGACAGGCGGCCTATGCCGCGTCCAAGGGCGGTATCGTCGGCATGACCCTGCCGATCGCGCGCGAACTCGCCCGCTACGGCATCCGCGTCATGACGATCGCGCCGGGCATCTTCTGGACGCCGCTCCTCGCGATGCTGCCGCAGGACGCACAGGACAGCCTGGGTGCGCAGGTGCCGTTCCCCTCGCGTCTCGGCCAGCCGGACGAATATGCACAGCTCGTCGAGGCGATCGTCACGAATCCGATGCTGAACGGCGAGACGATCCGGCTCGACGGCGCGATCCGCATGGCGACACGATGACGGTCCATCCCGCGTCCCGTCAACCGCACTTTGTGGGAGCCTGATCATGGCCGATGCCTATATCGTCGACGCAGTCCGCACCGCCGGAGGCCGCCGCAACGGGCGCCTCGCCGGCATACACCCCGCCGATCTCGCCGCGACCGTGCTCGACGCGCTGCTCGATCGGACCGGGATCGATCCCGCAGCGGTCGAGGACGTCATCATGGGATGCGTCACGCAGGCGGGCGAACAGTCTTTCGCGTTCGGCCGCAACGCCGTCTTCGCCTCGAGATTGCCCGACAGCGTGCCCGCGGTCACGATCGACCGGCAATGCGGCTCGTCTCAGCAGGCGATCCAGTTCGCCGCGCAAGCGGTCATGTCGGGCACGCAGGACGTCGTCATCGCCGCCGGTGCGGAGAGCATGAGCCGCGTGCCGATGTTCACCAACCTGTCGCTGCACCGCCAGGCGGGCATTGGCACCGGCCCGGTGAGCGAGAGCATTGCCGCACGGTTCGGCGTCGCCGAGTTCAGCCAGTTTCACGGTGCGGAGATGATCGCGCGAAAACACGGCTTCGACCGCGACACGCTTGATCGCTATGCGCTCGAGAGCCACCGCCGTGCCGCTGCCGCCACCGAGACGGGCGCGTTCACGCACGAGATCGCAACCGTCATCGTCGACGGCGAGCTGCATCTGCGCGACGAAGGCATCCGGTACGACGCCACGCTGGAGGGTATCGGCGCGGTGCGGCTCCTGCAGGAGGGCGGGGTCATCTCTGCCGCCAACGCCAGCCAGATCTGCGACGGCGCGAGCGCTGTCCTCGTCGTCAACGAACGCGCGCTGAAGGCGCATGGCCTCACCCCCATGGCCCGGATCGTCGACATGACGGTGACTGCGGGCGACCCGGTCATCATGCTCGAGGAACCGCTCTTTGCGACCGACAAGTCGCTGCGCAAGGCGGGCCTGTCGATCGACGATATCGACCTTTACGAGGTCAACGAGGCGTTCGCACCGGTTCCGCTCGCGTGGCTCGGGCATGTCGGCGCCGATCCCGCAAGGCTGAACGTCAACGGCGGCGCGATCGCGCTTGGCCACCCGCTCGGCGCCAGCGGGACCAAGCTGATGGCGACGCTCGTCCACGCGCTGCGCGCCCGCGGTAAACGCTATGGCTTGCAGACGATGTGCGAGGGTGGCGGCATCGCCAACGTGACGATCATCGAGGCGCTCTGATGACGCCGCGCGCGGGCGATCTGACCGTGGCGCCCCGCTCCGGCCCGCTGGTCGGCCTGCGCGTCGTGGAGTTCACCGGCATCGGGCCGGGGCCGCACTGCGCGATGCTGCTTGCGGACCTTGGCGCGGACGTCGTCCGGATCGACCGCAAGGGGGGCAACGGATGGCCGAACCCCGTCGTCGACCGGGGCCGGACGACACGGATTCTCGACCTTCGTACGGCCGAAGGGCGCGATGCGGCGCTTGCGCTGTGCGACGACGCGGACGTGGTGATCGAGGGCTTCCGACCGGGCGTGATGGAGCGTCTGGGGCTCGGCCCGGATATCGTGCTCGGCCGCAACCCGCGCCTCGTCTACGGCCGCATGACCGGCTGGGGACAGGACGGCCCGCGCGCGACGACCGCCGGCCACGACATCAACTATATCGCGCTGACTGGCGCCCTCGCAGCGATCGGCGCACCAGGGCAGCGGTCGGTGCCGCCGCTCAACCTCGTCGGCGATTTCGGTGGCGGATCGCTGTTCCTCGCGTTCGGCATCATGGCCGCGCTGTGGGAGCGCGAACGATCGGGATTGGGCCAGGTTGTCGATGCGGCGATCGTCGATGGCGTAAGCAGCCTGATGGCGACATTTGCGGGTCTCATCCCCTCGGGGCGGATAACGCTCGACAGGTCGCGCAATCCGCTCGCCGGGACCGCCCCCTATTACCGGACCTATCTGTGCGCCGATGGCCGGGAGGTCTCGGTGGGCGCGATCGAGCCGCAATTCTGGGCCGAGATGCTCCGCCTGCTGGGCGTCGAGACCGACGATGCTGCGTCCATGCGGGACGAGGCACGATGGGGCGAGACCGCGCTTCTCCTCGAACGCACCTTCGCCAGCAGAACCCGTGACGAATGGAGCGCGGTGTTCGCCGGTTCGGACGCCTGCGTTACCCCGGTGCTGACGTTTGCCGAGGCGATGAGCGATCAACACCTTCTCGACCGGAAAACCTACCTCGGAGCGGACGGCAGCCGGATGCCCGCGCCCGCCCCCCGCTTCTCGCGCACACCCGGAAGAATCGACGACACGGTGTGACGGGCCGCCGTTGCATTCACCGTCCGGTGGGACGACCGGGCCCGCCTTCTCCACACCCGAAAATCTGCCGCTGAGGCGGGCGAAAGCCAAAACGTCACCGAACAGTCGTCGGGCGGTAACGCGGATCGGCAATGGCGCGAACCGAAGCTGCATCACAGCAGCCCAAGGGGACCACCATGAACCGTCTTTCCAGCCTGCTCGCGGGTGTTGCCGCACTTGCCATCGCTTCGCCGGTCCTTGCGCAGACGCTGGTCGAGCCCGCATCGCCGTCCTCAGCGTCCCCCGCCCCCCTCCCCGGCCTGGTCACCACGACCACCGATGACGCGTCGACCGGTGAGATCGTGGTCCTCGGCTTCGGTGAGAGCCGGCAGATCCAGAGCATCAACGCGAGCGACCTCGCCCGCCTGACGCCGGGCTCGAGCCCGCTGAAAGCGATCGAGAAGCTGCCAGGCGTAAATTTCCAGGCCGCCGATCCGTTCGGCGCCTATGAATGGGCAGTGAGGATCTCGCTGCGCGGGTTCAACCAGAACCAGCTTGGCTTCACGCTTGACGGCGTGCCGCTCGGCGACATGAGCTATGGCAACGTCAACGGGTTGCACATCAGCCGCGCGATCATCTCCGAGAACGTCGCGCGCACCGACGTCGCGCAGGGTGCGGGCGCGCTCGGCACCGCGTCGACGAGCAATCTGGGCGGTACGATCGAGTTCTTCAGCGACCGGCCCCGCGACACCGCCAACGTCACGGGCGGCGGCACCTATGGATCGGACAACACCTATCGCGCCTTCGCCCGCATCGACAGCGGCGACCTCGGCGGCGGCCTCAAGGGCTATCTCAGCTACGGCTATCTGACGACCGACAAGTGGAAGGGCGACGGCGTCCAGCGCCAGCACCAGGCCAACGGCAAGATCGTCAAGGACCTGGGGACGCTGGGCAGCCTGTCGGCATTCCTGAACTTCTCCGATCGCCGCGAACAGGATTACCAGGATCTCAGCCTGGACATCATTCGCCGGCGCGGGCTGCGCAACGACAACATCGCCGACAACTACCCGCTGGCGCTCCAGATCGCCAAGGTCGCGCAGAACCAGGCCGCGGTCGCGGCGGGCGCCGCGCAGCCCTGGGCGGGCGTCGGGACGGCATTTCCCGCAGGCTTCGGCACCGTCGACGATGCCTATTACGACGCCGGCGGGCTGCGTCGCGACTATCTTGGCGGCGTCACGTTCGACGCGCACCTGACGCCCGGACTGTCGCTCACCACGACCGGCTATTATCATGACAACACGGGCCAGGGCTCGTGGATCACGCCCTATTCGCCAACGCCCGCAGGCGCCGCCAATGCCGACGGCAGTCCGATCATGGCGCGCAGCCCGCTGGGTTTCCGGACGACCGAATATGCGATCAAGCGCGGCGGCGCACTCAGCAACCTTGCCTATGAGACGGGCGCGAACACGCTCGAACTTGGCGGCTGGTACGAGACCAACATCTTCACCCAGTCGCGCCGCTTCTACGGCATGACCGACAGCGCGACCCCCAATCGCGACGTGCTCGAATTCCAGAAGAACCCCTATCTGACGCAGTGGGACGGCAAATACACGACTGACACGATCCAGTATCATGTCGGCGATACCCTCCGCCTTGCCGACGGCCGCGTCGTGCTGAACGCCGGGTGGAAGGGATTCCACGTCATCAACCGCGCGATCATGCTGCCGGCGACGACATCGCCGCTGGCGGTCGGCCGGATCGACGCAAAGGACTGGTTCCAGCCGCAGGCCGGCATCCTGTTCAATCTTGCGCCAGGCGCCGAGCTGTTCGCGGACTATAAGGAAAACGTCCGCGCCTATGTTTCGTCGGCGACGACGGGGCCGTTCTCGACCACGCAGGCTGGGTTCAACGCCATCCGCGACCAGCTCAAGCCCGAGCGTTCGAAGACCGCGGAGGGAGGCCTGCGCTTCCGCCAGGGTCCGATCCAGGCCTCCGCGGTCGGCTATTATATCGACTTCTCCAACCGCCTGCTCGGCTTCGCCAACGGCGCGGGCATCATCGGCAACCCGGCGACGCTGAACAATGTCGGCAGCGTGCGCACCTATGGCGCAGAGGTCGCGGTGAACTACCGCGTGGTGACGCCACTCTCGCTGTTCGCCAGCTATTCCTACAACATGTCGAAATATGCCGACGACGTGCTCGCCGCCAACGGCGCGGTGCTCGTCGCGACCGATGGCAGGATGGCCGTCGACAGCCCCGAGCACATGCTCAAGGGAGAGATCGTGCTCGACCACGCCGGCTTCACCGCGCGCGCGGGCGCCGACTACATGAGCAAGCGATACTTCACCTATCTCAACGACCAGTCGGTGCCCGGTCGTGTCCTCGTCGATGCCAGCATCGGCTATCGGTTCGAGGGCGAGGGCCCGCTCCACGGCATCGCGATCGAGGGAAGCGTCACCAACCTGACCGACAAGAGCTATGTCTCGACGATCGGCTCGAACGGTTTCACGGCCAGCGGCGACAACCAGACGTTGCTCGCGGGCGCGCCGCGTCAGGTCTTCGTCTCGGTGAAGAAGGGGTTCTGAGCCCGTGCCGCCGCGCGGGGCTTGCCCCCGGCGCGGCGGCGTAGGACGCTCGATACGTGCCAGCAGCAGGACATCCATGCCCAACGATCGCCGCGCCTTTCTCAAGACACTCGCTGCGATGACCGCGGCGGGTACCCTGCCTGCCTCGATCGCCAGGGCGCTGGCGCTGCCCGCGACCCGCCGCACCGGGTCGATCGCCGACGTCGAGCATGTCGTGATCCTGATGCAGGAGAAC
>Ga0308169_10002755_pt1 | contig 17810 bp, 18 predicted proteins | sample PhyBR1_2_FD_202139 | JGI IMG/M metagenome (GOLD analysis project Ga0308169, IMG submission 202139) | Phyllosphere microbial communities from UC Gill Tract Community Farm, Albany, California, United States - DLSLSB.R1 | ecosystem: Host-associated > Plants > Phyllosphere > Unclassified | place... | reverse complement strand
CTGCTGTTATCAACTCGACGTTATAGATAAGTATTGAAACTCAATCGACGCATTATTTTTTGATAAATCAAATACTTTTTCCGCGAGAGATCGGCCTTTCTGCGCCATTATTTTGGTCTTTTTTGGATCTGTCATAACACTAATAAGAAGCTTCGATAAATCAGTTGAATCAGCTGATTGGGCCACGGCGCCAGCTTTCGCCTCGTCAAGTAGCTTTCCGGCAGCCTGCCCATCGAACACGACTACTGGTACCTGTAACGCGAGCGCTTCCATTATTGCGATCGGCATACCTTCGGCATCGCCTGACTTTGCTCGAACGCTCGGTAGGCAGAATAGGGCGGTTGAGGAGAGCTCTTCGAAGATTTTAGCCCGCGAACATGGGCCGACGAAGTTCGCAACAACACCAGACTTCTGAGCTAGCATTTCTAGTTCCTCGCGGAGCGGGCCGTCGCCGATGATATTAAGCGGATGCACGGCTCGTAATGCAGGTGGCAGCTTTGCATATGCCTCAATAAGGAAACGGGTGCCCTTCTTTTCAACAAGACGGCCGACAGTTAGGATACCTCGCTTGGGGCCTTCGGGACGCGGACGGATGGCGGCCATATCAACGCCAAGCGGCTGCATGACGAGCCGATCTCTGGGATAACCTCTCGTAATCAACTCGTCCCGAATGAATTCCGAAACGCAGAAGATGCGCGTTGCGTAGGCGGCAAGTTCGGCTTGCCTCGCAAGAAGTAGCCTGCCCTCAGGTGTCCGTTTCTGCACCTCCGGCCAAGTCGTCGCATCATAACCATGTGCGGTAACGACCAGTGGAATATTCAGGGCGCGCGCATATGGAAGGATACTAGCACCGTCGGTCAGGAAGTGAGCATGAATCAGTGCGGGCCGGGTCCGGCTGAGCAAAGCGTGCGTGCGCCGAGACCCGCCACGGCGCCATATGCAACCCGATAAAAGTCCAGCGTTAGGGACTACCTCCATATCGGCGGTTTCCGTCGGACCGTGCGGGTCGACGCGGTTCGCAAGCACCAGCGGATGGAACTGACGTAAGCCATGGACATGGTCGCGCACAAAGGTTTCTGAAAGCTGGCCATAAAAGCTGCGGTATATGACGACTTGGTCCATGCGACGGCCTTTGAGCATTTGGTAGGAGTTGAGTTCGCCACTGTATTCTGCAATCGAACGAATAATAATTAGAGGTGACGAGTTCGCATGGCTACGGGACGCATTGCATTTCTTATCCAAGCGCACTGCAACGTGCAACAAATTGGCGAAGCTATCCGCCGGCTGGAGCGCAACGGGCATCGCGTCTTTGTTCATTACGATCGGAAGGCGTCCGACGATTTATCGGCAATCGAAGGCAACCTGATCGCGCACCGTATCGCGGTGCACCACGCGGGCATTTCTCAGGTAAAAGCTACCTTGCATCTGCTTAGGGCGGCGCATTCAGCCGGGCCCTTTTCTCATTATTTTTTGATGTCTGGCCAATGCTTCCCGGTTAACACCGTTGAATGGCTTGAAGACAAGATAAATGAAGAAGACATATACCTTAATTACCGTTCTATGCCGATTGAGGCGTGGTCGAAAAGACTCGATCGCCTCGAAAGCTTTTACTTTGAGCGCAAGAGCCTAATTAGTAAATTTGCAAATACCGTTTCACGACGACTTCCCAAACGAAATTTCATAAAGGGTATTTCGATGTGGCCGTATGCCGGGTCAAACTGGTGGTGCCTTCCCAAGGACGTCATTGATTATGTGCTAATTTATATTGACAAATATCCCGAGTTTCATCGCTATATGAGATGGACATCGTATTCAGACGAGGTTTACTTTCATTCCATCATTAGTAACATGACAGTAGAAGATCGAATGAAGCCTGCGTTATTTTACGCAAGGTTTGATCCAAATACTGGGCGGCCATTTGTTTTCGAGCATACTACATTTAGTCAGATACCTAGAGACCAGGTCTTTGTTGCTCGTAAATTTGACAGCCGTATCAACTCAGACTTCCTGTCAGTATTTTAGCGGTTTGTGAGCGGTTTGCATCGTAGCCAGCGACTGCGAGTAGCTCGAGCATTCTCGAGGCAAGTAGAGGCCGACGATACGGCTGATGACATCCTAAAGGCCGTGGATGGTCCGCCCAGCTGCTTTTCGCAACTGAGCCTTTAGCTTCGAGAAAGCCATCTCGATGGGGTTAAAGTCCGAGCTAAGAACCGGAGACTGGCACCCGCGGCTTCATGACCACACACTGGCAGGCGCCTTATGGTTCGACAGGTTTTCCATGCCGACAACGTTGCCGGCGATAGTTCGGATACCCCCATCATAACCCAGCGACGATACGCCGGAACACGCTGTTCCACTTGGTCGTCGCAATAAGCGCTACTGGGTCAAGCGCTTCGTCGCAACAACGTTCGGACAACAAGTGGGCGTAACCGTAAAGTTATCACCGTTAGATCGGGATCGCGGAGCAGGAACAGTACTACTCCATAGACGATCGCACCAAGCGCCACGCACGAGAATAGTCCGCCTACCGACCCCAGCCTAATCGATAATTCAAGCATAACGAGATTAACTGCTACCATCATGACTAAGGTCGCTACCGCCTTGCGCCCAACTAATCCTAAATAATCTATTACGGAAACGCTAATCAATCGGCCAGCAGCATACATGTTGAGGATGCCGGAAATCACAGCCCAAATTGCGTATCCCCAGGTTACACCCAACAACCCGTAGCGAAGGCCGACAGTAATTAAAGCAATGAATATCGGAGAAAGAATAAGTGTAATCACAAATTGGTCTTTATTGTGACCAAGGGAATTGTATATCCAACCTACTGGAAATATAATGCACTGGAACAGTCCAACTAGGCTTAGTATCTGGAGAACAGGAGCAGATTTCTCCCACTGTGCGCCATATAGTAACATAATAAACTGATGGCCTAACACACTAAGTCCACCCATAATCGGAAAGGTAACCAAAGCAATCAGCCTTATGCTTTGAATGTAGAGCCTCCGAAATTCTATCATGTTGCTACGTGCCCGCGACAATGTCGGAAACATCACCTGACCAAGAATCGTATTAACATTTTGTAACGGTAGAAGCATTAATGTATAAGCTCGATTGTAAATACCTAGTGGAATAGCACCCAGAGCACGTCCTATTAAAAGGTTGTCCCCATTTCTAAGCCAGTAGTTTAAGCAGTTATTTAATAATAGATAAGCACTATAGTTGGTCATCTGCTTGGCAACGCTGACTGAAAACCTTAATCGAGGCCACCATCCTGATGCAATGCTGGTACCAATCATCAGAGCGAGCACATTAACGATAGACATCCAAGCAAGCGCCCATACGCCATAACCACGTACGGCCAATATTAACCCACAAACACTCGACAGAAATGTGGCCGAGAAATTTGCAATTGATATTGCTTTGAAGTTCATCTGACGGGAAAGAATCGCCGTCTGAATAGAACCAATGGACTGAAGAACAAACGTTACCGACATAAGTTGTGTCAGCGGTTTAAGGAGTGGCTGCCCGTAGAACTCAGCTATCTGGCCAGATGAGATAAAGAAGGATGCCATAAAGAAGATGTTTACCGACAATTGCATCCAAAATGCAGTCGAAAATGTTTCATCATCTGCCTTTTCAAGATAAACAAGTGCGGAATTTAACCCCGCCTCACCGATCGTAAGGGCAAATCCAGATAATACAGCAAGCATCCCGATCAGCCCGTACTCTGCTGGAGTCAGTAGCCGAGCTAAAAATATGCTGAAAATAATCTGGGTGATCTGCGCGCCCATGCGCGACCCGAAGGTCCAAGAGATGCTTTTTAAGATGGACATTTGTGCCTTCCCCCGGCTCCGTACGGCGGGGCCGGGCCCCGGGTATCGACTTGAACTATAAGCGCGGGTCGCACTGAAGCCGCTCCCCGCATTCTCCGCGTACTTTCTTCCGGATCCGGTAGGGCGGCGTCGATGACAAGGCAAGTTTGCACCGCACTGCAACAATGCTACGGGCAGGTGCTACTTATGGGAATTTAGCTATCATCTTGATCTGTCAAAACGTGTGCCAATCGGACGTGCGCTACGCAGGGCGTTTCATCCTTACAAATCAGTAAATTATGCGGTTTGTGATTGGGCTATTACTGATCCTAGTTAGGGCGGGTCTGGAATTGCAGCTGACGCCTTAGAGGAAAACGCCATGCGTTATGTGCTGATTAGATGAAAATGCGCAGTCACCATCCGGGTCGCCCGCTGGTAATGCTACTCGGCCTACGCGGCATGGATGGTGTGCAAGGCGGGGTTGAAACGCACGTTACTCAGTTGGTGCGTCACTTGCCGATATCAACAGAACGGATAGAGGTGTTTGGCCGTTCCGCTTATCGACATAGCGACGTCCCATCCGACCCGTCTCTGCCAATCACGCGTTGGCTCCCTACCGTGGGTCATCCAGCGCTGGAGGCACTAGTCCATTCGCTGCTAGCTGTCGGCTATGCTGCGATCCGGCGGCCTGCGCTGCTGCATATTCATGGAATTGGCCCTAATATTGTTACGCCACTTGCCCGGCTTTTGGGGCTCCGGGTGGTCGCGACACATCACGGAGCAGATTACGATCGCGAAAAATGGGGCAGATTTGCGCGTTGGATGCTTAAATGGGGTGAGCGGCGCGCGGTCCTCAATTCGAACGCATGCATTTGCATATCACCGGTAACAGCTGATGCACTACGCGCGCAGTATCACCGTGATGTGATATATATACCAAACGGCGTAGAGCCCATGGTGCGAGAGCCCCCAGGACCCGCGCTGGCCAAATTCGGTTTGGAATCAGGCCGTTATATCGTCAATGTTGGGCGCCTAGTCCCGGAAAAACGTCAGATTGACTTGATTGAAGCGTTTTCTGCTGCGAACTTGCCAAGCGACGTCCGCCTGCTCTTAATTGGAGGAGCCTACCATGAGGGCGACTATGATCAGCGTCTGCGCTTGCGTGCAGCCACTGAGCCTCGCGTCATTCTCGCCGGCCACGTCAGTGGGGAACCCTTGGCAGAGCTGTTTTGCAATGCCGGGCTGTTCGCGCTTCCCTCAGCCCATGAAGGACTCCCGATCGCGTTGCTCGAGGCGATGGCCTATGGCTTACCACTCATGTTGAGTGATTTACCTGTCTATCCAGCGATGGGGCTGCCGGAATCATGCCTGTTCCCGGTCGGTGATATTGGCGAGATCGCGCGCCGCCTTACAACTTTCTTTGCGGCGCCTCCTGATCCGGTCGATTGGAGAGCAACGCTTGCGTCATATAATTGGAACCAGGTAGCGCTGGAAACTGCGCAAGTTTATAATAATGCCTTAGGATATAATGATAATGCCCCGGCTCCTTAATATTAACAACTACCATTATAGGCGTGGCGGAGCTGAGGTTGTTTATCTAGGCCACGGAGAAATGTTTGCTGCTCAAGGATGGGCAAGCGATTGGTTTAGCATGAAACACCCTTCCAACATTCCCGGAACAGATGAGCAATATTTTGCTGACCTTATAGATCTTGAGCATATGGAAGGTAAGCTTGCTAAAATGCAGGCTGCTGCCGCGATCGTCTATAATCGCGATGCTAGGCAAAAGATTGCAAGACTTCTAACTGATAGACGGCCTAATATTGCACATCTGCACAATATTTATCATCATCTTTCTCCCTCTATTCTTAGCGAGATAAAGCTTCATGAGGTGCCGGTAGTTTTGACCGCACATGACTTGAAGCTTGCCTGTCCAAGCTACAAGATGTTGTCGCACGGTAATGTATGTGAACGTTGTCGGGGCGGAAAAATATGGAACGTAGCCGTACATAAATGCTTGAAAGACTCACGTGCTCTATCTGGACTAATTGCAGTAGAAACAGCCGTACATCGGCTCTCGCGGATGTACTCGTCAAATATTGATAAGATTATCGCGCCGAGTAAGTTCTATCAAAATAAATTGATAGAATGGGGATGGAATGCTGAAAGTGTCATTTATATCCCTAATTTTGCTCCAAATAGGTGGAAGGAGACCGCTATTCCTGATGAAGGTGGAGTGTTATATTTCGGCCGACTATCTGAAGAAAAGGGCGTTGCTACCCTTATTCGAGCATCAGCAGCATCTGGGGTCCCCGTAGTCATTGCAGGCACCGGGCCAGCAATGACTGATCTCCATAATCTCGCGCATGAGATGTCTGCACCTGTGGAATTTGTAGGATATTGTGCTGGGTCGGATTTGGAATCGCTATTTCATAGAACCCGGGCGGTAGTACTCCCATCGGAATGGTATGAGAACTCTCCAATGTCTATTCTTGAAGCATATTCAGCTGGTCGTCCCGTGATCGGTGCTGATATTGGTGGCATACCCGAAATGATTTGCAACGGCGAGACAGGATGGATTTTTCCGTCAGGTGACATTGATGCACTTGCTGAAAGATTGATTGCTGTAAGCACGACATCGTCGTCAGCGCTTTCGGAGATGGGCCACGCAGGATCTCAGCTTGCGCGAGAGAAGTTTAGTGAGGATAGCTACTTACTAAATATGACAAATCTCTATGCTTCTTTAGGGGTAAAAGCCTAATTTACTACGTACTGATTGAAGTATCTGCTTTGATATTCACGTTGCAATCATGGCTTTTTAAAAAAATACTATTTTCATTCGATGCCTCTTGGCCCGGGACTTTGCTGGTGCCGCATGGTGCGAATGCTCGTCGGCACCGTCGCCATCTCCTCGAACCAAATGCTTCCTCACGCGCGCGCTCGCTGTTGTCCCTGTGAGAGGCTCGTAGCGCTCATCGCCTTCTTACGTCCCGGTGCGCGCGCCGGTAGCTTAGCGCGCCAGCAGGTTGGTCGCGAACTCGCGAACCACCGGTCCGATGTCGTCGCGCGCCAATGCGATCGCCAGATTGGCCTGGATGTATCCGGCCTTGTCGCCACAGTCGTAACGCTGGCCGTCGAAGGTGAAGCCGTGGAACGGCTGGTTGCCGATCAACTGCGCCATTGCGTCGGTCAGCTGGATTTCGCCGCCGGCACCCTTTTCCTGCGTCTCCAGGATCCGCATCACCTCTGGCTGGAGGATGTAGCGCCCCGGGATCATCAAATTCGACGGTGCGGTGCCACGCTTGGGTTTTTCGACGAGTGCGGTCACTTCGGTCAGACGACCATCGATCGCACCCGGCGAAATGATGCCGTATTTGTCGGTTTCCGGATCGGGCACTTCGAGCGCGCCGATCACATTGCCGCCGACCTGGTTATACGCCTCGAGCATCTGCTTCATGAAGCCGGGCTTGCCGACCATCAGCTCATCGGGGAGCAGGACCGCGAAAGGCTCGTCGCCGACGATCTCGCGCGCGCACCACACCGCATGGCCGAGGCCGAGTGGTTCCTGCTGGCGGACATAGACCGGCGAGCCGGGCTTCATCCGAATATTGCTGATCGCGTCCAGCGACTTGCCGCGCGACCGCATCGTATCCTCGAGCTCGTACGAGATGTCGAAATGATCCTCGAGCGCGCCCTTGCCGCGCCCGGTCACGAAGATGATCTGCTCGATCCCCGCCTCGAGTGCTTCCTCGACCGCATATTGTATCAACGGCTTGTCGACGACGGTAAGCATTTCCTTCGGCATGGCCTTGGTGGCCGGAAGGAAGCGCGTACCCAGTCCTGCGACCGGAAACACGGCCTTGCGCAGCGGCTTTATCGTCATTCAAAGCTCTCCGATGATCGGCAATTACGTATCGCCTGCATGTGCAATACCGCCAATGTGTTGGTATTACCTGACCAAATTCAGTGGTTCTTTTACAACGCAGAGAGGCGGGATCGCGTGATTATAAGTGGTCGACGTCAAGGCTAAGTACACCTCACGATTCTGCGCTTCGAACGAGGCAAAAGCAGAAAACGTACAAATACGGGGCAATGACACCTGCGGCAGACTATGTTCCATAGTACCTGCAAAGTCCTTCGGCGTAGTTACCCGTGCAGCGCCTGCTCTAAAGCCTGTCGAATGAACCGCTGGTAGGGCATCCCCTTGCGCGCCGCAGTCGCCTTCACGGCGTTGAGCAGATCCGCAGGCAGACGCATGTTAACTCGCGCATCCTTGCTCGAAAACTCAAACTTGGTGGGTGTGAGCGCAGACAAGTCGTATCCAGTGAGATCAGCCGAACCGACGAACGCCTCGGCATCATCATCGCTCGAAAACAGCGGTAGGGGCTTATCCTCGCTCATAGTGCTCAACCTCCTTGGCGTGCATGTAGCGGGCGCTGATGACCCGGATCAGATTGGCGCCGTTCCGACTGCGCCACGTGAAAGCTAGAAACACGTGTCGGCCACTGCTGGCCCGCCCGATCGCAAGAAACCGCGTTTCCGCCGTCGAATGCGCCGCATCCGGCCCGATCGCCGGTGTACCGGCGAACACGCTTTCAATCTCGGCGATCATGACGCCATGCTTCTGGCATTTCTCACGATTGCCATCGTCCCAGTCAAAGCCTGCAACGATTTTGCTATTCATGATTTGGAATAGCATTTGTATGTACGTTTGTCAACATAACAGGTGTTGCCTTTAACGCATACGTGTGGCGATAGTCGGTCGCTGTCGCGCATATTTTAGGATTGCTGCTTCGATTTGCTCACGCATCTCATGCGGCGCGTCCGCCGGTGTGCACGTCTCGAAAAACACGAACGCCATATCAGCCGCACCGAATGGCTGCCTCTCACCGCGTAGCGCGAAATACAGCACCGCGTCGGCGACCTGAGGCACGAAAGCCCCGGCAGCCGATACCGGCGATCCCTGCTCGTCAAAGATATAACCGATCATCCGCAGTGCACGCCTGCTTCGTAGGCGGCAAGCGGATCGGAAAGGCCGGGCAGCTCCTCGATAGTCTCCATATGTCGTTCGTTAGGACCTGACTCGGCGTCGGTCTGGACATGCAGCTCACGCTGCGGGCCAGAGTTGTCGGTAAACGGGAGCCCTTTAACGCCCGCGCGGAAGGCCACGCCGGTTTCAGGTGTCTCCATCGGAATGGTCCGATCGCTCGTTGCCATGCTGGCTTACTCCTGCCCTTGCCCGTCACGTGGGCGCGTTGGTGCCTGCCCCTGATCCTGGGCGACCTGCCTGGCGCGCTGCAAGCGGTCAGATCCCGATACGCCTTGCCCCTGCCCCGCTTGCGCGATCTGCCCGGCCCGTTGCAGCAATTCGGCCGCAGACGATCCTTCAGCTCCCGACTGACCCGTTTGAGCCGCCTCCCTTCCGCGCTGCAATCGCTCGGCTGCATCGCTGCCCGTCCTGGCCGATGACACCTCTTCCCGGTCCTGCCCGGTCCAATGACGCCACGTCTGGGAAGCACGCTGTGCCAAGTCCTGCGCGAACACTCGCACGGCCTCCAGCCGCTCGGCCGCGATCGTCCGCACCTCCGCCAACCAGCCCCCACGATCAGTAACCGGCTCATACGCTGTCCCTGCCGCTTCGGCTGACGCACGCGCCTTCTGCTCCATGTACCAGGATGCGCGAAGATAGGGTGACGGCTCACGATCCATCTCCGCCGCCCGCACGTCCAAGGCATCGCGCTGCTCGCCTTCGGACTCGGCCGATGCCTGCGCCATCGCCTCCGCCCGCTGCGCAGCTAGTGTGCGATGATCGATCCGCGCATCCTCACCGGCTTCCGCGAGCTGCGCGTTCGCTTGATGCGCCCATTGCTCACGCCAGTGCACCAGCAGCTCGTCACTGTTCCAGTCGCGCACCTTCAGCCCGAACCCAGTCTCATCGATCGACCGCATGGTGAGCATTACATGCGCATGCGGCTGGGGCTGCCCATCGCTGCCGATATGATCGTGCAGAGAGAAGTCCGCGACCATCCCCCGCGACACGAACTCATCGCGCACAAAGCTACGCAGCAGCGCGATCTGCCGATCCGCGTCCAGCTCGCGCGGCAAGGCAAGCTGCACCTCACGAGCGAGCTGAGCGTCCTTGCGTCGCTCCCCCGCTTCGACCGCGTTCCACAATGCAGGTCGATCCAGCGACCAATCTGGCGAGCCCTCCGGCGCCATGATTTCGCTGTGCTGGATATCGGACTTGCGCGTGTAATCATGCACGGCGCCGGTCCGCTCATCCAACAATTCTGCACCTGCGCGATATGCCGCAGCTGCAACCGATGAACGCCCTTTCGAGCGCGAAATTACGGTGGCGGCGAAGCGGAAGATCGCCACTTACGAAACGCGATCCAGCAGCATGATGCTGGCCGGAGTTTGAGGCGGGAGCCTCATAGCGCGAAAGCGCTTCGGGAGCCGTCGGCAGGGCATCGCCCTTGAGACCACGCACATTGACGAACGTCAATGTATAAGCGTGCCCTTCACTCATTCTTCGCTTGGGACTGTTGACGCCGTTTGTAGTTCTATGACAGCTTGCAGCCTCGGGAGATTGCATATGGCACTTACGCTCGAACAGAAGATCGCCGAAGCTCAGGCAAACCTCGCCCGTCTCAAAGACAAGGCGCGTTCAGAGGATACCCGGCAGAAAATCGTCGTCGGTGCAGCCGTAATTTCTCAGGCGCTACGATCGTCCAGCCTTGCAGGTAGGCTGCTAGCTATCCTCGAAGCCGAACCGCTGCGCGATCATGACAAAAAGGCGGTCGCGGATCTGATCGAGAGGCTCAAATCCAAGTCCGCCGACGAGAGCAACCACGGTACCTCATAACGGTCTCTTACCGGCGTAAGACGCTAAAAATCCCGTGTAATACGCGACTTTCATTGCGCTCGGATGCGGCATCGAGAGGATAGCGCCATGACCGGAAAGAAACTGCATACGATCTCCGTACGGCTCGGTGATGACCTCTACGAAAAGGTTTGTTCCGTATCCCAAAGCCGTTTGCGGGACATGTCCAGCATCATCCGGGAAGCTCTCGACAGGGGACTGGATGCCATGGAACACCCGAATTACGAGACCCCGCCCGTCACCGATCCCTATTATGGGCAATATCGCGAGTTCGAGATCGGCGAGCATCGTATCGGCGTCGCGGTCACCCCATGGCGCAACGAGCCGGTGGTCATTTTCCACGACCTGAGAAGGCAGGGAGCGACGTTTGACCCGATCAATCTGCCTGCGCACCCTGCAACGGACGCCTACAATCGGCTGGAGGTCACGCGATATTATCACTGGGGCACACCGGAATTTCTCGAATTCTGCCGCACCATCGGTCTGAACCCGGAGGAAATTAGACCCCGGTTTACCGATGGCCATGACGCACTCGTGCAAAGGTTGCTCGAACGCTCCTCTCGCTATGACGATTTCAAGGATTTTGGCCCGCAGGGAATTGGTCATTATCGCAACTACATTCACGATGTTCTGGATTTGATGCGATCGGATCGTGAGCCAACAGCGGAGACGTTTTTGCGCTGCTGCCGCGATCTCGTGGACTGGGAAGAGCAACCGGAGGCGTCCGAAATCAGGGCTTTTCTGCTGGAGTTTGACTACTCGCGCTGGTCGTGGGTTCGTAACCACCCGCTCGATCGAAGAGATCAGACAGACCCAATACCCTTTCCCTCGCAAGCCGATAGCAACGACCAATGACTGGTGGCCCAAGCCTGGGCCTTCGGATCGCCGGTCTGGTTGTGTTGGCGCTGCTCCTCACCGTCGGAATGGCGACGCTGATCTTCCCGTTCATCGCCGGATTTCTCAAGCTCGGCATGGCACCGGGCGTAACCGGCTTTGCGTCGCTCACTGCTTGGATCGGGTTCGCCTTCGGCGCCAAAGGCCAGCCGGCCCACTGGTTCGCCTTCTGGTCGCACCTGAACTTCTACCTCGCTGGGGCCTATGACGCTGCTCCAGCCTATATCAGGGCCGTTACCGTCACTTTGGCACTTGCCGGAGCCTTAGGGATGCTCTGCGGCCTGGGAGTGGCCTATAGCCTTTGGCTGGCCCGGTCGGCACAACCGGCCGTCACCCGCCGGCATATGCGTGGCACCACCCTCATCGCCCGCACCGACATGCCGGCCTTTACCGCCGCCCTAGTCGCTCGCGCTCTCAACCAGACTGACGATCGCCGACGCCGGCGCGACGAACGTGCGCTCGCGGCCATCAAGTCGAGCAGTGCCGATGTCCGTTTCATCCTCGACGATGCCCGCAAACAGGATCGCGAGCTGACGAAGGCAGAGGCGGTTGCCGACGCCCGCATGAACCTGATCGGCGACGAGGCTGCTCGGCACGGCTTGGTACGCTTTGGCAGCTTGCCGATGCCGCCCGACGTCGAGACGCTGCACAGCCTGATTTGCGCCAGCACGGGCACGGGCAAGACCGTCGCCCTCCGCCAACTCCTTGGCGACATCCGGCGCCGGGGTGATCGCGCGATCGTTATCGATGCCGGTCATGATCTCTCCCGCTCGTTTCGCCGCGCTGACGACCTGGTTCTGTCGTCCGGTGACGACGCTTCGTTGGGCTGGGATTTACGCAACGAGATCCGCCGGCCTTCCGAATGGGCGCGGTTCGTGGCGGCAAGCGTGCCGGCGATAGGTAGCGGAGAGTCGGGCGAGTGGGTTCGCAAAGCCCAAGCCTTTCTAACCGCGATCTGTGAACAGGTTGGCACGGAGACCACCAATCAAGAACTGCTGACGATCGCGACGGCTTGGTCGGCCACTGCCCTTGCCCCGATCCTGGAAGGCACACCTGCCGCCTCGCTGCTGGCGGAAGGTGGTGACCGTTACCTCGTTAGCGTGCGCAATAATCTAGGCGAGCGCCTGGCGAGCTGGAAGTACGGTAAGTCCGGCGACTTTTCGCTGCGCAGCTACATGACCGGTGACGATCGGCGCTGGCTGTGGCTTCCCTATCGCGACATGGAAAAGGGGACGCAGGGGCCGGCCATCGCTGCTTGGGTCGATATGCTCGTTCTGGCCGGTCTGGAACGCGCCGAACGGCCTGACACACACCGGACCTGGATCATCATCGATGAGCTGGATTCGATCGGCACCATCGTCGGGTTGAAGGAGGCTGTCACGCGGTTGCGCAAGAGCAACGTCGCGGTGGTCGCTGCGATCCAGGATTTGAGTCAGCTAGTCGAGCGCTACGGCCGGGAAACTGCGCAGACGCTGTTCGGCTGCTTCTCGAACCGTCTATTCCTGCGCTGTACCGCCAGTGATCTCGCCGAGAAGGTCGCCAAGGAGCTGGGTGAGGCGGAGTTTGAGGAAACCCGGACCCAGACCGCCCGCAGTCTCAGTCGCCAATCGCAGAGCCGCACGTCCAAGGGCGAGAACATCTCGCTTTCCAGCCAATATACCCGCTCGCCCGTTCAGCTTGCGACCGAAATTCGTAACCTCCCTACCCGTACCGGGTTTGTGACGTTCGCCGGCATCAACCGCGTCATGCCGGTCAATCTTTCGGTCGGCCGATAGCATCGCCGAGACATGTATACGGTTATACACTACCGTAATCGATACACATGAAGATCGAAAAGTGAGTTTTGGGGTATCGCCTCACCTTTGGCTCCGCACGTCCTAGGACAAGTATCAGCTGCCAGTCTAATTTGGCTCACTGAAAAGCCATTCGTACGGTCGGTCTTGGTGATGGTGGTTATGGTTGGGTGTGGTGATTATTCCTGGCATCGACGGCGTAGCCGGCAACTAGCAAAAGCTTATCGGCCATAGGCCGATTCCGCTCTTCAGCTTTGCGGTCTGCTATGCTGCGACGACTGGGGCAGCAAAGCATCGGTGATCTCCGACTTATCCACAGGTATGACTACCCCAAAACTCACCTTTCGCGTTCAGATTCTAGTATTCTTCTTAGATTCAAGATTCAGGGCCGTGAAACCCGCAGATTTCTGGGCAAAACCGCCTTGAAAAGTGAGTGTTGGGGCCGATTAGCGTGAGTTTTTGGGTAGGGTGAGGTGAGCTTTGGGGTAGGTTAAAGTGAGTGTTCGGGCAGAGTCGAGTGAGCTTTGGGGTAGGAGATTGGCCCTGACCCAATCAACGGTGAGTTTTGGGGTATCCGCCTCCTGCCTGTCGGCGAGCTAGAGAAGTTGCCAAGCTCACAATTCACGCTAAAGTGAGCCGCTGATCCGCCCCTCCTCACCGGACTTGCCATATGTCGTCCCAGTCCGTCGCTGTCGATCTGACCTTCCGCACATTGACGCAGAAGGGTCGTGGCAACCCGTTTGATCCCGCCAATTACGGCGAAATCGTCAAGCCCGGCGAGTTGGTCGATATCGTCGAGTTAAGTCCTCTCACCCTTGCCGATCGCCGCATCTATAATCTGCTGATCGCCAACGCCTGGGAACGAATCGGCGAACCCGTCATCCACCGCATCACAAAAACGGCCTTGAAAGGGACGCATCAGGGCAACGAGCGCGTGGAAAGCTCGCTGCTGCGCCTAATGGGCACTATCGCGATCGTAACGATCCGCAAGGCTGGAAAGAGCTACAAGCGTCGCGTCCAGCTTCTCGGTCCCAGCGACGAAAGCCTCGAAAAGGACGGCTTCCTCCACTACCGGATTCCCGAGGAGCTGATCGAAATACTGCGGAACAGTGAGGTCTATGCCCGCCTCAAGACGCAGGTGATGTACTGCTTTGAATCGAAATACGCTCTCTGCCTCTATGAAATGATCGAGCGCCGCATCGGCCTCGAATACAAACAGAAAGAAGAGTTCACGATTGAGGAGTTGCGCGGGTTGCTGAACGTGCCGGAGGGCAAGCTCGAACGTTTCGCCGATCTCAACAAATACTGCCTCAAGGTCGCGGTCGGCGAAATCAACAAGCTCTGTCCCTTCTATGTCGAGTTCACGCCGATCAAGAAAGGCCGCAAGGTCGAGCGCGTCGCGCTCCATTGGTTCCCGAAAACGTCCAGCGGCAAGCGCGACGCTCAGAACCTGATAGACCAGCACAGCATCGTCCGCCGCGCCAAGCTACGCGGCGGTATCCCCGAGTTGCCGGTCCTAGTCGATTTTCAGCACACCGACCAAAAGGTGAGCCACTACCCCAAACCTCACTTTTGAAGTGCCTCCCTGCGGCAGTGGTCGCCTGACACTCAGGCTCTCACTGCGCCCCTGCCGCAGTATTGAAGCGTATAGCTGTATACGAATATACAGCTATACGCTTCGGGCGACACGGCCTTTGCCCTTCTTCACGAACAGGTCGTCCAGCGCCTCGGCAAGCAGACTCTGCACCGTTGTCCCTTCCTCGGCAGCAAGGATACGGAGCTGAGTGCTGACCTCGGGGGCGAAGTGTCCACCGATCAGCTTTGTCCCCTGCCGTCCGCTCGACACGGGCTTGTTAGAGGGCGGTGCGACTACCGGCCCAGACGTTGCCGGCGTATCCCCGCTGGCCTTAGCACGATCGAGAACAGCTTGAAGTGCGTTAGGTTTCGCCATCACGCCGTCTCCACTTTGTCGTATAGGCGTATAGCCGTATACTCGTATAATTGCTTGATTTCAGCTGCAGCTGGACCATTCGGTTCAAACTCTTGCACAGCCTGCCCTACTGCCTGTGCACGGAAGAACGCCTTACGGTTGCCGATCGTCACCGGACAGACCGCCGCGCCAAGTTCCTCCACTGCCTTCATCGCGTCGCTAGTCTCCTGACCCTGAGGCGGCACGAACGTCAGCACAACAGCGAAGGCGCGATCAAGCTGCCGCACAACATCAAGGGTGTGCGTCATGCTCATGGTATCGAACACGGCGGTCTTAGTAGGCACGAGTATGAAGTCAGCGTGGCGTGCCGCTTCATAAGCCACATCACGCGCAACGGCTGCGCCGTCGATCACCACAAGGTCGGTGCCGGCGTCGGCGCAAGCCTTGAGCATCGCACCCAGCCGCACCGGTTGAATCGAAGCGACCGCTGGTGTGTCTAGCTGGCGCACGTCCTTCCAGAAGGAAGCAGTCGCCTGCGGGTCTAGGTCGATGATCGCGACTTCCTTGCCGGCCTGCTCGGCCGCTACGGCAAGGCATGTCGCGATCGTGGTTTTGCCGACGCCGCCTTTTTGCGACAGGATGGCGAGAACCTTCATTATACGCTCCAACAAGTATATGTTTATACGTGTATACGCCCGTAGCGGGTTGGGGAAGGGGACAGCACTGTTCCGATCTCTGAATTTGTTAACGTGATAGCATTAACAACGCTCCGGTCACCGCGGAAAATCCACTTTAGTTTGCAATATCAATGGCATGAGAAATAGCGGCCGGTAACGCCTCATGAAACCACGATAGTCAGCGGTGGCCGTCTTATCGGCAAACACGTCGATCTGTCCGGACCGTCTTTGACGGTCGCAGCCACGATACCAGCGTATGCCTTACTGCCGAACCCCAAGGGGAAAACACCTAAGTGGCTGAGTTATAACGAACAACCGATCAGCAATATACTTGTATACGCCTATACAGAACGGAAGCAGATTAATTGCTACCTTGATTCGCAGTAGAATAGCCTGCGTTACCTTGATGCCCCCAGTTCCAGTAGCCGAATACCATCTCCAGATTAGGCCAAAGCAGCAGAAGCTGCGCGCGCAGCACCGCGGCGAGCCAGTCCTTTTAACTGTCAGTGCCTGTGACACAGCTCCCTTGCATTAGATCAGCACCCGCTCCACCTCGTCCAATGTCACGTCATCAGATCGACGATCGTAAAGCTGGGTGGTGCGGGTGGACGCATGGTTCGCCATGTTCGCGGCGTGCTCCAGCGTGCCGCCATTCTTTAGATAAGCGGTAATCCCGGTTGCCCGAAACGAGTGGTTGCCGATCGCCGTCTCGATGTCTGCCGCGATGGCGCGACGACGAACCATCTGAAAGGCATTGGCTTGGGGTAAAGCCGTGTTGCTTAAACGCTTTGTTCCGCGTGCAATTGTTCGGAACAGCGGCCCTTTCCGGTCCTTACGCAGCTGGCACTCATCGAGATAGGCGTGGAGATATTCCTCTAGGTTGTGATGGCAAGGCATTTCATGGCGTTTGCCGCCCTTCTCGTGGAGCCGCACCCACAGGCGCCGGTTTTGCACGAACACGTCCTCGACACGCATCGCGAGCGCCGCGCCGATCCGCGCGAACGAATACACCATCAGCCCGATCAGTGCCCGATCGCGCAAACCTATCGGCGTTGTCACGTCAATCGCGTTCAACAATCGCCGCGTTTCGTCGGCAGCCAGCACTGGCGTCTTGCCGCGCCGGACGCTATGCGCCGGTCCGCGCACCGCAGCGGCCGGGTTCGTCAACATGATTTGAACCGTGACCAGCCAGTCGAACAGATGACGGACGCCTGCGAGCCGCTGCTTGACGGTCGGCACGCTCACCTCGCGGCCAAGCTGCTCGACCCATGCCGCCACGTGAAGCGGCTGCACGTCTGCGATCGACCCGACTCCCCGCGCCTCGCACCAGGCCAGAAACTCGCCTGCCGCGCGGGCATAGGCGCGGCGCGTGTGTGTGTTACGGATCGTAACCACGAAGAATTCGAGGAAACGAACCTGCGCACGATCGTCGGCTGACGCGATCAGCGCCGGCAACTCCGGTGTGGAAGAGAGAAGTGTGGTGAACTGGTTCAACGGGCAAAGCCTCCACTACGACCATAACCTGCCCCTGCCGTCATTGAACCTGTATCTCTAGTTTTTCTGCTTTTGCTGCGTTTCAAGCAGCAGAATTGTAGGTGTGCATAGCTTTGATGTCGCCGAGACGGCCACCTTCGCCTTCGTTACGGGGTCGCACAATAACCGGCTCGTTGCCGTTACCGATGCCGACAGATCCAACGCAACCCCGTCTCCTACATCTGATAAAGGACATTATCAGCCGACCAAATGGGCCTCTTTACTGACGGTTCACTTGACCTAATGTCCTGATTATGTGGGGTTTATCCCCCGATCATGCCT
>Ga0308169_10002754_pt1 | contig 17810 bp, 20 predicted proteins | sample PhyBR1_2_FD_202139 | JGI IMG/M metagenome (GOLD analysis project Ga0308169, IMG submission 202139) | Phyllosphere microbial communities from UC Gill Tract Community Farm, Albany, California, United States - DLSLSB.R1 | ecosystem: Host-associated > Plants > Phyllosphere > Unclassified | place... | reverse complement strand
AGCCCGTTCCTCGCTCCTAGCACTGACCGAACAAACTTCGGAATCCTCTTCCAAACTCCTCTCTTCCCTCGGACTCGCGACCCCTCAATCCCTCTTCCCAATCCCCCAATCCGATCTCGACGAATCCCTCTCGTCCCTGAAACGAGTCTTGGCAACCCGATTACAATTCTACAAGTTACTCCTCGGTAAAATCGACGACATCTCTTCTGAACTCTCTTTGGTAGCTTCCCAAACCTACCTAATCAATTTCGAGAAACGACTTCTTTACACTACATCCCTCTTTACCTCCCATCAACAACACCTCACTTCCCTCCTCTCCACTTCCCTCTCTCAACCACCTTTCAACACCTCCTCTTCTTCTTCTTCTTCTTCACACCCACTGACCTCCCTCTCCTCCGCAACACTCTCAAACAAACTCCTCCAACTTTCCCACCCCTCTCCAACCTCTCCTTCCTACCTCTCTCCCACCTCGCTCTCCTCCCCAATCCTCCAACGTCGTGCTCAACTCCTACACCCCACTTCCTCCCCGATTTCGACCCTCCACAGACTCACTCAAAAAGCTACGACTTCCTCCCTGACCCTCAGTGCAATCAGTATCGTTTCATCAGTAGGATTGAACTTTGTACATGGATTAGATTTGGCGAGTTCAATCGCCGTCGGTGTGTTGGGAACTACGGTTGCCGTTTGGAGGTTACAAGGGAAATGGAAGAAATTTCAATCGAGGTTCTTGGATGACGTCGAAAGGTTAAATGGTGGAGTATCAGAAGATTTAACCGTAAGTTTTCCCACTCCTTTTCTCCGAGTTTTTTTTTTTGGGTGGTGCGAGGAAACTGATTTGAGGTTACGAGACCGAATGTTCTTAGGTTAAAGTGAGGGATTTGATCAAGAGGTGTGAGTGGACCACTAGGGAGGCTGTAGAGTTGTATGGGGAGAAATTGAGAGAGCGGGAGAAAGGGTTTGAAGCGTTCAGAGAGGAATTGAGGAGGATTAATCGAGAGGCGGGGAGGATTAGTGGTGAGCGGAGCAGCGACGTCATGGTGGAGGCGGAAGAGAAGAGAGAGTGATTGAGAGTATGGATGAGGAGAAATTGAGATTTGGATTAAAACGGCTTGCGACAAGTCGAAATTTGTGTTGTATCATTGGAATGAAGGACTTGGAAGAGCGGTCTCTCTTTCTCTGACTGGAGGGACTGCGGGAGTTCAGCGAGAGTGAGAGAAAGTAATGAGAATTGATTCATCCAACAAAGAAGTAAAGGAGAACGAGGAAGTAAAGAAGAAAAACTGAGAACTAATCGAGGATTGGAAAATAAGAGAGTAGAGGGGTGTGATCGTAGAAGCGAAACTTGAGGACTACGGCTCGGACGAGCACAATCAAGAACGGAAAAGGAGCGGTGAGGGAGGGAAGAAGTAGTCGGCGGGGGATAGCACGACCAGAGGAAAGTAGCTTCGAAAAGCGATTTGTGGGTGTGGTTCTGGGCGTGTATTGCGAAGGGCAGCGAAGAAGTTGCCGGCTCGACAAACGAGGGGTCGTGTCCATCTTGAGAACGATAGGTTGAAGGTGTTATAAGCTGGAGGCGGAGCCTTAATCGAGGAGGAGTTACTTGATCAGCCAGCGATTAAAGCGATTTCCAATACTTTCTTCAACTCTTTCTCGTCCGTCGCATCCAACTGTCTCGCCCTCGCTTTCAATCTCAGATTCCGATCGAAAGTCACCAACACGACTTGAGCCGTTTCACTCGGAACTTTCTTTCGTTCGGCGATTGCTCGAGGATTGACGAGTCCTAGACGTGAAGTGAAGTGGTCCTTCTGCCAGGAAACGGCTCGGAGGATTACGTCGTCCATGTTGCGAGCATAGTCGTGAGAGAACAGGGGATCTGAGGAGGGATCGAGTGAGGGAGGTGCGAAATCGATCGATTCGTTGCGGATCGCGAGGTCTTTGAGGTAGTTGCCGCGAGACGTTTGGATCTTGAGGTAACGTGAATGGGTACGAACAGCTTGTTCAAGGTAATCGATCACTTCGCTCGCCGCGAGTCCAAGAGGAGTTTCGTTGCGTTTCAAACCGTCAAGTTCGGTAACGACTGATCACGATCACAAGCTCAGCGACACGATCATGGGCGAAAGATAATGGAGAGGAAGACTTACCAGCGAGAGGCACAACGATAGTCCAAGTTTCTGCCTCGACAAGTTCCGAGAAGAGTTTGATCGAAGTGAGGAGAATGTTCGTATCGAAAACGAGAACGGTGAATCCAGGGAAGACTTTCGGGAGGGAAGCAGTCTTGGCTGAGAGTTTCGATCCTTTGCGAGATGAGGAAGTAGTGCTGGAAGTTCGAGCGGATTTGATGACAGATTTGAGTTGTCGACGGCGAGCCTGTGATTATCTCGTTTCCCTTGATCAGTTCAGCTTCAGAAGGGATAGAGGCGAAACACAAACCCACCTTGAGCTCCTTGACAGCAGGAGAATCGTTCTCGTCCTCATCATCTTCGTCGTCACTTTCCTCGGCATCAAGCACATCGTCCTCTTCTCCAGCGAGACCTCGTTCCCGCAAGCTCAGCTTGCTCAATCTCTCTGCCTCCTTCGCGTCTTCGTCTTCTTTCTTCCATCGTTCGATCTTGACTCGGAGAGGTCCACTGATCCTGAACTTTGGTTCATCACCTCGAACATTCGGTTCGTAATCGAATCCAGCAACGTTTCGAACCATCCAAGCCGCAGTGATTGCCAGCCTCCTCCACCGCGCTTCACTCAGAACGAGAGCTGTTGCGAGTCCATCTTCTTCCCCGATTCCTCCATTCTCATCGTCTTCGAGGGTCGAAAGGTCGAATTTGAGGGCGTCCATCTCGCTTTCAACTCTCATGGTGGTCCCATCGACGCCTTCGATCGGCGGAGGTAACATCGAGTCTCCATTCGCTCCTCCAGAACGAGGTCCTTTCTTGCTATCCGTTCTCCAGTAACCTCTTCCGAAGAGTTGACGTCCAGCCCAATCCATTCCTCTGACACACCAATCTTCGGGAAGAGGAGTTCCTCTCGAGCTCATAAGCTTCGAAGGAGTGTCGAGTCGGATCTCGAGAGTTGGAGGAAGGAGGTTGAAGAATTCGACGAGGGATTCCCAAGGAACTGATCGCTCGAGGTGTTTGAACGCTTCGGAATGGAAAGTCATGTGAGAGAGGAAGGTGAGGATGAGAGTGATGTAAGGGTTTGCGAGTGCCGAATTACCGATACGACGAACTGGATCAGAGAGAGCGAAGTCGAGGAGACCGAAAGAGAGTCGTTGGGCAAGTTTGAAGGGGAGTGGATCGTCATCTACTGAGGTCGAAGCGGAGGGAGCGAGTTGTTTGACAACGTCCGAGTCTTGAGCGAGAGAAGGAGATGCGGCTTCATCGTCTTGTTGCTGTTGACGAGTCGAGTTGAGCATGATGGCTTGAGGAGCGACTTTGTTGGCGGGTTGACGATTGTTGTGAGAATGTCCTCGATGATGGTGGTGCTGAGACTTATCTGCAGGTTCCTTCGTCGTGAGCTTCTTGAGGATCCCATCTTCGGTTCCGTACTGCATCATCGAAGCGATATTGACGACTGCCAACATGAACCATTCTTTATCTCCATACAATCCCGACTCGTAACCGTGACTCTCCATTCCTTTCCCCAAAGCCCAACCTTCTTCCTGCAATCGTTCGACAAATCGTCCAAAACAATCTTCGAAGTCATCAAGTGAGATCTTGGTGAAGAGCATTCCGTGAAGATGGACGAAGAGTTCGGATTTGCCAACTTCGGGAAGAGTTCGTCGAGATTGGTGTTCTTGATCAAACAAAGGTAGAATCGATTCTCGAGCAGAGAGGTAAGGGTTCGCGGCCGTGAGACTGTGAGATCAAGCGACTTACGAAATCAGCACATCTTCGATTATGTTTCTTCGAAGAAGCGAACACTCACCTTTTAGCGTAATGATACAATCCCTTCAACTCATCACCTTCTCCCTTACTCAATAGAGCCAAATGATGCTGCAGCCTTCCCGTTCCCGGCGTCTCTCCGACTCCTTGAGCATACCAATCCCTCGCCATTTCTCTCCAAGTCTCCTGTTCCTCGAGATCCCAATCGTTCAGAGCGGCTTGTCCGATCGACGCTGCGTCTTCCCTCCGAACTTGAATCGAATCTTGCGGTTGGGAAGCGGATGCGAGAGCGCTCGAAGTGAGTTGTTGAGATTCTCGTTGTTGTTGAGCGGCATAAACTCTCGAAGCGAGTCCCGCGACTGCCATTCGATAACGAGCTAGGTCTCCGAGTTGTTCGATCCATGCCGCTCGGAAGACTGCGACTGTCGGGTCCTCGAATAGTTGAGAGTAGTGACCGTACGCGTATTGAATGAATTCGATCAAATGTTCGAGGACGTTTGCAGAAGGTGCGTCGGAAGAATCGGAAGAGGTGTTTTGAGTGCCGGAGAAGGGAGAAGCGAGAACTGCGTGTCGCATTCGCTCGAGGAGTTGGTGGAAAGCGACTTGCCAAAGTCGAGTCGGAATGTTGTATTTCTGGGGGAGAGTGTGATGTGAAGCGGGAAGTCGAGGATCGAGAGCGAGTTGAAGGAAAGAGTAGTGAGCATCGGCGAGTCTGTCGAGGGGGTCCGGGAATCAGCGAAAGCGAAACGAAAGAGAAAGAGATGAAAAGTTCTCACTGTTTGTGACCATTCGCAAGTCTGACCCAATACTCGTCATCGTATTTGCCTGATCCATTCCCGCTCTTCGTCGCGCCATGCAATCTCACTCCCTTCCCTACGTTCTGTTCATCATCTTCCTTGTCCTTCGCAACCATCGCAGCCCTATGTTCGTCCTGTAACCTCTTCTCGAGGTCCATGATTTCCCTATACGCTCTTTTGAGGTTTGCGAGCGCTGGATCGTTCGCCGTAGGTCGACCAGAGTTGGTCGTATTGATCGAAGCCGAATCGTCGACTTCGACTCCCGTAACGTCTGAAGTGCCCGAGTAAGCCGAATTGAACGAGGCGATCGATTGACCAGCGATACTGCGGTTGTCTGCAGCAGATGCGGCCCTCGAGTTCGCTCGTTGAGGAGGGACTGGGAGTCGGTCGTGACTGGCAGAACCGTTACTATTGAACCTCGTAGGATCATCTCTTCTCGGATCGAACAACTGCCTCCTACTAGCCGCACCAGCTTCTCCACCTTCTCCTTCTCCGTCCCCATCTCCTTCCCTCCTTCTTCTCCTCCTTCCTCCCGAAGAACTCTTCGTTCGTCCACTAAAATCCGTCTCGACTGAATCCAATGAATCTTGACTCTCTTTGACTCCGCTCGCGCCACCTCCAGCTCTCCTTCCTAGATCCTGAGGATCGACAACTTCTCGTTTCGAACGAGGTTTCCTAGCCGTACCATCTTCCCTCAATTCCCTTTCCCTCCTCCTTTCCGGTCCGAAACTTCCCACTGAGGTGGTCGAAGACTGAGGTTGAGGTTGTGGTTGTGGTCGAGGTGCATCGGGGTTGAAGAGAGCTGGAGCAGATGCAGTCGAAACGGGAAGTTTGTTGCTCCCTCGATCGTAATCTGCATCGTACCGAGGTTTGTCGTATACTTTGTGGAGTTGCGCAGCGTGCCTGCCACCTTGAGGAGGGAAAGAACGTTGTTGGCGAGAGTGAGCAAGGGGGAATTGATGCGGGTGCTGCGAAGAAGATGGGGAACGAGGAGGATTAAGAGGAGGCGGGGGAGGTTGACGAGTCGCCGAACTGGAAGGGAGTGAAGTCGATGAGGAAGAGTAAGGATACCTTGAGGCTACTGTTGTAGTTGGGGACAAGGGAGGTTGTTCGAGGGAGAGTAATGAAGGGTTACTTGATAATCTGTTTGAACTGCTAACTCCCGAAGGTGGTCGACTCCTGCTTGAACTTGCTCTGTACTGTGGTTGCAAGTGAGGAACAGTAGGTCGAGCTTGTTGTTGTTGTTGTTGGGTCGAATTGCCGTTCTGCTGCCTCAGAGAGGACCTCCAGCCCGAAACTATCGCTTCTGAAGGAGTAGGACCAGTCTTGATCGGTCTAGTAGATGATCGTGATCCTTGTGGTGTTACCGTAGATGGGTCATCTGCCATTCGAGGTTGAGGGAGGGGTAAGGGGAGGGGAGAAGTCTTCGAAAGTGAATTCAAGTCAAGTTTGACTGGCACTGCGACAGCAAGCATTCGTTTCCTCCTTAGTCGTACTTGATATTGTGCGTACTATCGAGACGTGTATGAGGTCGAACGAACAGAACAAGCGATTTGAGTAGAGAAAAAGGTTCATTCGCAGTTTGCAATTGCGGCCCCTCTTTCGAAGAAATTTCGCAGCCGATGTTAGCGTCGAAGTCTGCTCAGAGACAGGCTGCGACGCGTTCTTCGCAAGTGTTAAAATATACGATACGTAAGTCAGCCGACAGCGTACTCAAAGATTGAGCTGGAGAGCGACCTTCGCAGTGCCCGTCTCGATGAGACTGAGAGTTGAAGCGATGAATGTTGTTCAAGGAAATACCAGAGAAAAGTAACACAATATCTACAAAGAGGGTACAGACTATGTGTTAAGAGCAAGAATCAAATACGGACAAAAAAAAAGTGAAAACCCAAAATCCTCCCTGATTCCTCACGAATCAAACCTCTGTTGAAACGAGACCAATTCTCTTCCCAATGAATCCATGACCTTGAGTGTCGCCTCCGAGATAGCTGAAGTGCCCAAAGCCTGACTCCCCCCAACTGCTGACATTCCCATTTCCTCCTCTGCCCCTCCAACGACCTGACCACTCTTCATCATTCTATTCGCTTCAATCGCCCTCCTCAACACCTCATCCTTCTTCTCTCGATCCCCCAACTCCTGTCTCACTTTATCCAAATACTCGCCCAAACTTTTGATCCGTTTCTTCATTTCCGGCATCGTAGTCCTCTTCGCTGGAAACTTGACTTTATGTGGTGGTTCGAAATGATGTCCCGACGTATTGCCTCCTCCCTCTGATTGATCTGACGAGTTGGGTCGGAATGAAGAAGATAATTCTTCGTATTCTTGTAAAGGGTTGTATTGTCCTCCAATAATCGATCCTCCTCCTCCTCCTCCTCCATTCAGCATCGTAGCAGCATACACGCTCGCGCTCGTAGGTACCGTGATAGGTTCAGGAGTAGGAGTAGGTAAGAGGTATCCCAAGTGTTTGAGGTGTTCGGGCATAGACCATCCTAAATGAATTCCCAATTCTGAAGCCCACTGTTTCTTCTCTCGTTCCCGTTCGGCTTTCTCAGACTTCGTCATCCCTCCTCCACCCGATGAACTCGATTTCGAGGATGACTTGGAATTTGTTGTGGGAGGAACGGCCAGGGTCGAATCATCTTTCGCGTGGGAACGTCCTTTGAGAGGTGACGCGCGAGGATTGCGTGAGTACCGTTCTTGGGTCGATAGGTGTATTGGTTCGGATGTTTCGCTCGGGAAGTCGCGTGATGCGTCGTGGGAGGAGCGACGATGGTAGGGATCGGTAGAGGTGCGGGAGAGGCTTCATTTGCTGCAAGTACTCACCATCACTACAGTCAGAAACCGAGTTTGCGAGTGTGAAAACGAACTTTGAAACTTACCTTCTTCCTCTTCTTCAACCTGTTCAACACCGTCCCCCATGACTTGTCCCTCTACATCCTTCATCTCCTCATCCTCATCTACAACTGCTTTCCCAGCCTCTGTGTCCTCTGCATCGACGACTATCGATTCCTTTTCGACTCGTCCCAATTCCGGTGAGATATTCCTCTTCTTCTTTCCTTTCCCCGTTTCCTGAATCTCCCCCTCTTCGCCTTCTCCAATCTCTTGATCTTCGTCGACATCATGTTCAGGTTCCGTTTTGGGTACGACGAGTGAAGTTTGTTCAGATTGTTCAGATTTCGATCGAGCGTTAGAAGATCGTCCATTCGATTTCCTGTACATCGTTTCATCGAACTTGACTCAGTTCCGCTACTCGTGAATGACAAGCGTCGAGTAAACAAGAGCGACGTACCCTTTCCCTCCTGTATTCGCAGTTTTCTTCGCGCCCGCTTTCGCCGTCGTCCCTCCACCTTTCCCCTTCGCCGTCCCCTTCGCATTCCTCCCTTTCTCCTCTTTCTCCTCCTCGCTTTTCTCTTCCTCGTCTTCCTCTCCCTCCTCCCCCTCTTCATCAGAATCACTATCACTCCTCTCTCTCCCTTCCAACTTGTCCCTCCTCGCAGCTCCGCCTGCCTCCAAAATAGACAAAGCGATCGCATCATCATAAGCTGCATCTCTAGAATTCATCGTTGACCTTTTCTTCGGTGGAGGTCCAGGAGGTCCGAGAGATTTCTTACGTTTTGACGAGGAGGAAGTAGAGGGTTCTTCGTGGGATGGAGAACGAGCGTCGGCGGCGTGAGAGTGAGAGTGGAGGGAATCGAGGGATTCGCGAGGTTTAGGGTGCGAACGAGATTCTGGTAGAGAGGTAGAGGTTGAAACACCTTTGTGAGAAGTCGTGATGGAGGGTGAACGAGTCGCTCGTCGGGCAGCGGGAGCAGAGGATTTACGTGATACTTTACGAAGTAATCTAAGAACGTTATAGGTGAGGGTCAGCGGGATGAGGGGAGACCTTGGAGAAAAGAAAAGTGAGGTTTCTTGATTTACCCTCCAGGACCATGAAGAGCAGGTTTGCACAACTCGCAGAAGTAGCGATTTGGACATTCCTAGTCGCCGAACGGGTGATGAGATCAGCTTGAAAATTGCGGACAAGTTGAGTGGATAGAGCGAGTCGGGGGAAAACGCTTTACCTTTTCTTCCCATAATCCAACACAAGGTCCATGTTGCCAACACTTGCACGTATCACATTGAATCATTAATCCACTAGACATCTCCTCATCTGCACTCGAGAGAGATCAAGCGAGAGAAGACGAAGAGTCAGCTTGTCTCCCTCATCTCGTTCTTCTGCGAAGTCTTCGAAAGGTTTTCACTCACTATCATCACCACAAACGCATCTCGTAACTCCTCCATCTCCCCCCTCCTCATCCTCTTCATCCTCTTCGTCGTCCTCTTCCTGATCCCTCTCTTTCCCTTTACCCCCTTTGTCACTCGCTTCTTCATCGTCCTCGATCTCTTGCCCAACTCCCAATTCTTCCTCTCTCAATGATTTCTTGCCATTCCCTACTACACTCCTCTTTGCTCTCTTTGATGCAGTAGTGGTGGATTCTTCGGGAGGTGCGAGAGGAGTTGAACGTTTCTTGCTTGTTGTCGTTGAAGAGGACGAGATGGGCGCTGAGGAAGTGGAAGGTTTCTTGGATTTCGATGTGGGCTTCTTCGAGTGAGAGTGGGATGACATTGAGGAGAGTATGGGAGATTTCATGTGAATGAGGGGAAATGGAGTACGAGCGAGACGAGGGGGATAAAGTCAAGGGTGCGCTCTACTGTGTTCTTGAGGTAATGGTGCGCTATCTAACTGGTGGGAGAATTGAGAGAGTGATTGGTTAGAGGTAGAAGAAAGAGCGAATCGCTTCTCTGTCTCTTCCGACACTCACTTTCAACAAAGAATTCGACGTACAGCTCACCTAGGGACTCGAGAAGTAGCTCGAGATAGCCCACAGGGTGCTTTCGTGCTTCTGGTCGTGTCCTCGCCGTTCTCTAACCTATTTTCGCTTCCTTCCATTTTCAACCTCCCTCAACTCGCTCAAGGAACCCATCTGTGGCTTCGCATCGAATTTGTCACCATATTCCAGAACTGCCTCTCGCTCGGTGACTATCATTCTCGTTTCACTCTCTCAGGCTCAATTCTCCACCAACTTTCTACCTCTCCCTCGTGTTCCTCTAGCTTCATTCCAATCTCAGAAGAGAACGAGAAGTCGATAGCTGAAATATCTACATCCATTACTACTTCTAAAATATTCGACTCAAAAAATCAGAAAAACTAGATCATCTTCTCCTTGATCATATAATCGATATCCTCGACTACACTCTCCTGCACCGTCTGCTTCTCGACGATCTTCCATCCCCACTTCCTCAACAACTCAGCATGAGCCCTACTTTGAGTACCCGTCTCAGTTTCATTATCCTCCTTATCTTCCTCGACACAGATCTCTTTCGAAACCAATCCTTTCTCTTTCAATCGTTGGTCAATGATCTCGCCTAATTCTCCCCATTGGTGTTCGCCCGTCTCGCAGAATACGTAGAGAGGTGCGGACCCTTCGGAGGAGGAGGTGAGAGTCTTTTCGAGGTGAGCGAGGAGGGTCAAGTAACCATTCGCGAGATTGACGACCTGCGATAGGAAAGCGGGAGGAGGGTAAGTAAGTACTCAAGCGAAATGGGAAGGTGTAGGAGGAGAGGGAGGGGTTCGTACATGAACGTGGTTCCACCATCTCTTGGGTCCGAATTGAGTAACTTGCTTGTCGTCAACTGAACGTTTGATCCATCTCGGGATTTGGATCGAGATTTGATTGAAAGGTCCAGTTCCTCTTCCGTAGATGTTAGGAGCTATTCATCGTCATCAAAAGCGGGTTAATCGAATCAGCAATTGCAATTAATCAGAGAGAAAAGAGAACTGAGAAGAAACCCACGGAGCATGATCGAAACCCTTGCGTTGAGGTCGCCTTTCTCTACCGCTCGCCTTATTAATAAATCTACGTCTCTATGAGGGGCATGATCCGGAACGAGGTTATCGAATTGTTCAGGGTTCTCATCCGAGAAATAAATCGATTCGGGATGAAGAGGCACTGTCAAGATACCAGCTACATCCGAATTGTCCGAGTCAGCTTCCATAGTTACTCGTCGAAAGTGGAAAGAGATGGAGAAACGTACTGCCGGAAGTGTGAATGTAGATTGCGGGAGATTTGTCTTTGGGTCGTTGAGCGAGACCTTTGAGAATGGATCTGACAGATGGTTGATCATCGGCAGTAGCAGCGTGAATGATGATCTATCACGATCGCAACGGAGAGTCAGTTTCAACTCGGATCAGAGAGCGAAACCCGTTGCGAGATTGCGAAATATGCGAAACGACCGCGAGAAGAATGCTCACATCTGCTTTAGCTGATTCCTCTACCAAGATCTCATCATCCAAGGATCCCATGACTGGTCGCACTCCCAACTCCTTCAACTTGTTCGCCTTGTCCTCGGATCGAGAGAGAGCCGAAATCTCGTGCTTCCCCTCTTTGAGGAGAGAGGTCAACAGAGTTCCACCGATGAATCCGGTACCGACTAGGAATAAGGTGGGTTTTGAAGAGGTCATTCTGTTCGTTGAGGAGAAGGGGAGGGAGGAAATGGAGCGATGAGGTCAGCGGGGAGAGGGGGAAAGAGTGAGGCTATTGGGAGACTCGAGGCTCACTGTAGAGGGTTCTTTTGAGTAAGAGGTGATCTGGTCAAAGGAGAAGAGCAGCAAGAGCGTTGTCGTCAAGATTCGAAGCAGTTTAGTAAGCGAAAGTTTTCGAAAAAGTGAGGGGAGGATTTCGTCAGTTCTCATGGCCGAGATAGATTGCTGTAAACCTTCATTGTCGGAAGGAGAAGTAGCGGATCCGGTTCGGACAACTCGTCGATGTCGATTCGAGAATTTCTTCGCAAGAGTCGGCGTTTCGTCGCAAACAGCGATTCTACCCGCTTTAACAGCTCAGTCACAACGAGCCGGGTCCCATAGTCTTCTAGAAAGCAACGACTAGCTCATGATTTGGTGTGCCCGATTGAGCGGTCTACGAAAGAAACGCTCTTGCGTGCATTGCGAAGGTGAGTTTTGCTAAGTAGCTTACACTTACTTCCCCCTAGCTGGACTGTCGAGGTTGGCCAGCCGTCTTTTATGTCTCCTACAGGGATGAAAGAGCAAGCGAGAGCAACCTGCAACGATGCGATAGACGAGGAAATCCAATTTCGTTTCAAAACATTAACTATAGAGAGACGACAGGTAGAGAGAGACGACAAAGGCAGGATGGGAACAGACAGACACAAAAGTAACCGATAACAGTACAGAAAAGGGGGAGTCTAGACAGAGTGCTCACTCTTGTAAGTGTGAGGGTCTCGGAAGACTTGAGATTCACGAGTCACAGCTCGGGAAGGGATTTGGAAACCTCGAGCTTCGTTGATGGCGTCGACTTGTTGGGTGTGGGAAGGAGGGTGATTGACGATCATACGAGCACTGTCCGAGAGAAGGAGAGTTTGAATTCCGGCTCCGATGATCTATGGAAGAAGAAGACGAGACGATGGATATCAGCAATTAGACTGGGAGCGAAGAGACTAAGGAGAGAGACTTACAGTAGCAGGGAAGGTAGTGAGAGCTGCGATAGCAGTATAACCGGAGTGAGCGGTAAAGCATTGACGTCCATAAACAATCGAGCAAGCGATTCGACCACCCAGATCACGAGAGTTGTTCAGAGCGACCGAGTTGATGGAGAATCCCCAGATGACGACTGCATATCCAGCTCCGATGACGAAAGGCGCAGATGAGAGGGTTACGAAGAAGTTGCAGGCGTCGAGTACCGAGAAGACGAGAATTGCGAGGAAAATGTTGCCAATAGCTTCGTTGAAGAATGCCCAACCCAAGTTTTCTGTTCGAGAACGCGAGCAAGGTTAGCTACTTAACTTTCGTAACGTTCTTAGCAAAGGAAAGGCGACTCACGACCAGCTGCAGGCATTAAACCGAAAAGTCCTGCCGGTCCTTGCGCACTGAAAACAGCCTGTCCCAAACCGACCGCTCGAAGTTCCTCCGTGATGAGAGCGAGTTGATCGTGGAAGATACCGGCTACGATGAGGGCTCCTACCATAGCTCCGAGGATTTGAGAGATAATGTAGTACGGCGCTTTTCTCCAGGGGAAGCCTGGTAGAAGAGCAACAGAAATCAGCTCCAGGACATGATCGGAAACAGACACGAGAGAATCACCCTTGAAGAGACAGAAAGCGATCGTGAAAGCGGGACTGAGGTGACCTCCGGAAGTAGGAGCAGCGATGATGATAGCGACTGAAGCACAGAACCTTGTCAGATTGCAGCTCGAACGACGCTGAGAAGAAACGAGAGACTCACAGGAGATACCGAGAGCGTAAGCGAAACCAATCGTGAGTAAAGATCCGAACCCGCTTTGTTTCGCTGCCGTAGTGATGAGAAGAGTTGCTGATGCGCCGACTCCCGAGAAGACATAAATCCCGACTCCGAGGAACTCGGCGAAACACTCGACGAGGAGAGGCGGTCTTCGCATTTCCCTGTTCAATTTCACTCGGAACGATCAGTATTCGTCGACATCGAGAAAAAGATACAGGCAGGAGAGTGCGAGAAAGTCGGGAGAGTACGAGAAAGTCAGGCTTACCAAGTACGAAGCCATTTCGGCGCTGCAGGGAGAGGAGCAGCGTGATGAGCGGCAGTCGCCATCTCATTCTGTCGCAACAAGTCTGCTACACCGACCTCGACATCTCCTGCGTTACGATTCAGGTGGTCTCGTTGGGCTTGCATTGTCGATCGATAGAGATTGATTATTGGTCGGAGAGGAAGGAAAGTGATGGAAGGAAGAGAGGAAAGAGAGAGAGGTTGATCGGTGGGGAAGAGCAAGGCCTCCTTTTCGGCGGGGGATTGCTGTAGTGTTTGGCGGAGGATAGGGCTGTAATCAGCGGGCCCCGCAAATAGTCAGCACGCTGTCGTACTAGTCGGAAATAGGCTATTTATGGGTCAAAAGATCGGAGCGAAATCCGTTTCAAAGTGTTCCAAAGCAATTTCAACTTGTACTGTACGTAAGCAGCGAAAGGTGACAATCGAACACTTCACGTGATCCCTCAGCGTCGTCGAAGCGAAGAAAGCAGGTCGAAGAATTCAGGTCGAAGACCGCACAATGAAACGAGTTCACGAAACGCTTCGCTCGTCGACCCTAGTCTACTCTTCGACCCATCTGCGAGCGTTGTGCTGAAAGACACTTGTTGTACGACGTCCGGGCGAATTGGTACGAAATTGTTGGCGATCAGTTGACTTTTGCGTGCCATGCGGTCGAAACGAAACTGCGAGCACGGAAACAGTCAATTTGATTTCGGCTCTCTTTCGCTGGCCGACTGTCCACCACCGTTATGCAATCTTCCGCTTTGCCTCAAATTCTCCAGTGAAGGGTGAGGGAGAATAACGTACAAAGTTGGAAAACTCGATCACTTTCCTGCCTTTCGTAGCCCACGCCGACCCACTTCTGATCAACCACGAGTGCTGCCATATTCTCCGGCGGAAGCAATGATTCTCCTATCAATCGGTACCTGCTGTTCTTCGACGACGTGGGTGGTTTAGGCTGTATATTCCCGCTCTTCTTCGGCCTCGAGAGCGAGACAGGTGATCAAATCTTGAGAGCCTTCGCATACTGATCGGTGTCGAGAAGTCGTCAAAGTCACGAAGAGAAGCACTAACAGGAGAGGAAAGTGAAGGAAAGGAAGGAAAGAAGCATTCGCAAGACTCTGCTTCGTCTCCACCTCGAGATTGTTAGACGTGCCAAGAGAGCCTTCTTGGCAAGCTCGTGTCTCGCGTGCGCGGTCTAAAAAAGTAACGAGGAAATGAGTGATCGACAGAGGAGGAAGAGTTTTCTTTTCGTAGAGATTTTCCTTTCGCACCGTTGAAACCGCTGCAGAACAATGTCTCTTCGAGCGCTGGTACGAGTAGGCTGACAAGAAGGACGAGCTTGGAATCAGTGTGAGTGTTGAATTGCAAGTCTCGATTGACCGGATGAAGGAGACAAACGAGAGCAATATTCGACAGAACGAACGAGAGCAACGAATTCGGTTCAGATATAACAGGACTCTGATCTACTGATCTAATTGCAGCGAGTTTAGAGGTGACGACGGCTGATCGGGGAGTGAATAGAGCGTGAAAGCGAGTTCTGAGTCGCGCCTTGCGATATACTGCGAGACCTCGTCTATAGTGTCATCAGACACGAGTTAGCTATCGTTCTTCAGCAACGACGGAAAAGACACGGTCTAACCCTGCCGTGTTTTTCGTGCTCGATCTCAGTGAGAGGCAAACAAGCGGGATCAGTACATGAAAAGAGTTACTTGCGAGACTCAAAGACCAGATGTACCCTGATTTCTTCAAGTTCTGTCAAACTCTCGGAGATGAGCTTGGAGACACGTGCGATTTCTGCGTTGGCGGCGTACTCGAAAATGTCGAGCGCGATGTGATAGCGAAGGATTGAACTCCTCGATCCGGGCTCCGTCCACGCGGATTGATAGTGGTCCTGAAGGGTATAGTAGAGTTTGTCGAGCCATGTGGTGGTATTGGCGTTGTGAGAGAACATGTTGCGCTGAAAGCCCAGCATGTCGTGAAAGGTTTGGTTTGACTGCAAGAGTGTCGAGATGCAGTCCCACAGAGCCGGGCACTCTTTCTTGAGGATCAGTTCCTATGGGTGATATGTTGGTATCTTGACAGCGGAGATTCGGGAGAAAACGACAGAAACGCACCTTCCAATTCTCCGTCGGATTCGACTGAAACATAGCCAATTCTTCTCGAATACCTTGAAGACCGCCAGGGGAAGTCTGCGCCATGATACCGTTGTCGAGGAGCCAAAGGAAGAGTCGGTACGCTGCCTTCACTTCAGGGCCACGCACTTCTCGCTCTGCTTCCGTCCAAACATCCTTCATCTTCTTGTGATAGTCTTGAGCGGTCGGTGACATACTCTTCAATGGTCAATTTGAGTATAGACTGGTGCGGGAGAGAAGATTCGGCGAGGGAGAGGGAGAGGAGAAAGAGAAAAGCGAAAGATACCTCAGTCCGTTTCTTTATCCGACCTCCTATCGATCCGGGGCAACAGTCTCGATCTCCTATCTACGAGCCGCGAGGGAGAGATGGCGATCGGGGCCATGCTCTTCGTAACTCCGGGTTCGTCTGTAACCGTTGAATTCTCTTCCCTCACCCTCGTTCTCCCTCCTGATAGATTGATGTGGTATCTGTGAGGTCCCATCGTAAGATCTCGCCGAATACCGAGGTGTACATTCAGTAGATCCCATTGAGCTTAGTGGAGACGAGGTCGAGTTTGAGGATCGGGAAAGGACTACGAGCTGACTACTGAAGCCGCACGATGACGGCAGACAGGAGTGGAGCGGGATCAAAGTAAAGAGTGCTGTGTGAATATCATCGGCACGCCCGTGAGCTCTTGTGAAACAGCCTGGCCGAAACAACTGAGAGGTTTAGCGAGACAAATCAAAGTCTGTGAAAGAGAAGGGAGGCAAAACTCACCCATCTGCTGAAGCTTTGCAAGGTCTATTTCGAAAATCTTGAGCACCTCGTGGCGGGAGCTCGAAGCCGTTCCCGACGCAGATACAGCAAGGTGCAACTCTGATGAGGGAAGAGCGAGGATTTGGCGAGGAAAACGGAGAGGAGAAGCAGCAGAGCTATTTTGACGACGTCATAGGTTCTAGAGAGCCGTAGAGCTACAGTCTGGAGTGCTTCCAAGCAGAGCAAGTGAAAGGAAGGAAGACAAGAGGAAGCGAGTTGAACGATTCGTATCTTGGCCTCCTTCCCACAACGCTTCACCAAGTCTAGCCAGCTCTTCGATCAAACAAGTACAAGTACAAGTTCTGAGAGATGTTCTCGAGCAAGTCTCGCAAGGCGCAAGAGAATGTAGCAGGACTCGATTTCTCATCAATTCTTCGAAATCCTTCAGCATGGCAATTAGGGCATTTGGCGAATCTAGGGATAGGTGGAGAGCTTACTGCTATGACTTATGGTACGCTCGCCCGAGACAGACTTGCCGTATCGAGAGGTATTGACTCCCACTTTTCGGATCAACAGACCCAGTTCAATCTCTCCTAGCGGTAGGGACAGAGCACGGCAAGCTCTTCGCATTCGGGGCACCTGGAGTACAGCTATCGTGGGATGTAGGGATTCCGACAAAGATCAAACATCTCGCTTTCAAAGCAGGATCTGGCTTTCTCGCTGTGGTCGGTTCGTCTTCTTCGTCACTCATCGAGCTCATACAGCAGGTTGACCCAAGAAACGTCGAACAGACGCAAAGGAAACGCTCTACATCTTCGACTTGAACAGACTCGACAAGAACCGCCCTCATCGAGATGCAATGCTTTCCCTTCGTTCGAAAGTCACCTGTCTCGAAACCTCCGCCTCTCATTCTTTCCTCTTCCTCGGCTTATCAGACGGTACCGTCGATATCTTCGACATTGATCGAGGAGTCCTCTCTCGCGAGGTCCGTATTCCGAATCTTTGGCTCGCTCAAGAAGAACTCCTGCGCCGAAGTGGAGTTCCCGATGCGCCTTCTCGACGACACATTCCCATCTGTACCGATCTCAAATCTCACCCTCTCGACCTCAATCTTCTCCTCATCGCTTACGAAGGAGGAGTCAGTTTATGGAATCTTGCAACCCAAGTTTGCGAGCGAAACTTCGATTTCGTTGTGCCTCCTGGTGCTCCGGGTGGAGGAAACGATGTTGAAGAAGCTCTCTTCACGGAGAGACGCCCTCCTGTCACGTGTCTCGCATTCCGACCTGACGGTCAGTTTCGACTCTCTCTGCTGACTCGATTGTCGACGGCTGACAAGTAGAACACACGTACAGGTCTCGTCTTTGCTGCTGGTCATGAAGATGGTACGATATCGTTTGCAAGCACGCAAGACGACACTCCTATAGCGATGCGAACTCTTGAACGAGCCGACGTCAACAAAACAACTGAAGAAGATCTGTTCGGTTGGTCGCAAGGAGGTGGACAACGTCAACTCTCAGGTCGAGAACCGATCTTCCGCCTCGCTTGGTCAGGATTCCCGGAGGAAACGTATCTCGATCAAGCAGCGGCAGCTTTCGCCTCGGCGACAGGTCCAGCTTCTCCTACCATTCCCGCATCTCCCGCCCTACCCTCATCTCCGAACACTGGCGAAGATAAGACAAGTCATCGAGGCGAGACAATGCTCACGGTGAT
>Ga0308169_10002752_pt1 | contig 17823 bp, 14 predicted proteins | sample PhyBR1_2_FD_202139 | JGI IMG/M metagenome (GOLD analysis project Ga0308169, IMG submission 202139) | Phyllosphere microbial communities from UC Gill Tract Community Farm, Albany, California, United States - DLSLSB.R1 | ecosystem: Host-associated > Plants > Phyllosphere > Unclassified | place... | reverse complement strand
GTGACCGACATCAGCGTCCGCCGCGATCTCGAGGAGAAGATCGCCGAGACCGAGCGGATGTTCAACGATGCGTTCGAGCACGCCCCGATCGGCATCGCCGTCGCCGACGCCACCGGCCGGATGGAGCGCGTCAATGCGGCGTTCGCGACGATGCTCGGCCTGTCGATGGACGAACTCGCAGGCCAGAATTTCTGCGCGATCACGCATCCCGACGATCGCGGCGCGAGCGACGATCAGCTGCGCGCAGTCAGGGCCGGTGCCAGCGACGAATACCGGGTCGAGAAACGCTACATCCACGCCGATGGCAGCCTGATCTACGTCGCGCTTGCGGTATCGGCGGTACGAAGCGCGAAGGGCGACCTCAAGCGCCTGATCGTCCAGATCGAGGACATTACCGAACGCCGCCGCGCGGATCGCGAAATCCAGGAGATCAACGCGCGCCTGACGCTGGCGATGGAAGCGGTGCGCGGCGGGTTCTGGCATATCGACGTCGGGTCGAGACAGTTCGAAACCTCGCCCAGTTTTACCCGATTCGTCAAAGGCCCCGACGCGCCCGGCTCGATCGATCTCGATGCATACGGCGAACACATCGCGCCGGCGAACCGCGACGCCGCCTCGGTCCAGACGCTGCTCGATGGCGACATCGACGAGGCGTCGGTCGAATATGAGCTATCGACCGTCAACGGCCCGCGCTGGATGCGGTGCGACCGCAAGCTGTTGCGCGCGTCCGACGGCAGCCCCCTACGGATCGTCGGCGTCACCATCGACATCTCGGAAGACCGCGAACGGCAGCTGCTGGCGGTCGTCGCGGCCGAAACCGATCCGTTGACGGGATTGCTCAATCGCCGCGGACTGGACCAGCGACTCGCCCAGATCGCCGACACCGTGTCGACCGGCATCATCGCGATCGATCTCGACCGGTTCAAGGACATCAACGATCGCTTTGGTCACGGGGTCGGCGATCTCGTCCTGGTCGAAGTCGCGAAACGCCTGCAGAACGCCGTCCGCGCCAGCGATCATCTGGCCCGGCTCGGCGGCGACGAATTCGCGGTGGTGTTGCCCGGCACCGACGAGGCGCATCTGACCGTGGTCGCCGACCGGATCGAGCAGGCATTGTGCCAACCGATGACCGGCAACGGTATGACGCTGTCGATCAGCGGCAGCGTCGGCGCGGTGCTGATGCGCGGACCACGATCCGCCCCGCTGGTGCAGGCCTTCGCGGCAGCGTGGCAAGACGCCGATACGGCGCTGTACGAGGCCAAGCGCGCCAAATCGCCACCCCGTCATCGAGTTGAATAACCTGAGTTATATCAGGAATGGGGTGAATTTACACTAACTTAAGCCATAATGGCGCTTACTAACATTATGGCTAAATTCGCGAACGAAGCGGTCCGACTCGACGCGCTTAGACAGCTCAACATTCTCGACACGCCGCCAAGCGAGAGCTTCGACCGGATAACGCGGATGGCGAGTCAGATTTTCGGGCTGCCGATTTCGGCGGTTTCGCTCACCGATGAGGATCGCCAGTGGTTCATGTCGCGAGTCGGTGTCGCCGACTCCGAGCTGGGTCGCTACGGTGCACCATGCGCCGAAGTCGCGGAGACGACATCCACTCTGGTCATCCCGGATCTGCTCGCCCATCCGATCTACGCGCATAGTCAGCTCGCCGAAAATGGTACGCGTTTCTACGCGGGGGTACCTTTAGTGACGCGCGACGGCCTTGGCTTGGGGTCGTTGTGCGTGCTCGGTACCCAGCCGCGTGCAGCGACCGCAGACGAAATGGCGGCGTTGCGGGATCTTGCGGCGATGACGATGGCACAGATCGAATTGCAGCACGCGTTCGGCCGGATCGATCCGATCAGCGGCCTGCCCAACCGCCAGCAATTCCTCGACGATCTCGCCGATCTCACCCGCGACCATGCGAACGAGCGTCGCCTGCTGGTGATGCTCGATCTCGCGCGCACCGACCAGATCGACAACATGACGCGCGTGCTGGGTTCCGAGCATGTCGTCGAGATGGTCAAGATCGCCGCCATGCAACTTCGCCAGACATTGTCTCGCGAGCGCCGTGCCTATCACGTCGCCGCGACCCAGTTCGTGTTCTTCGCAGAACCCGACGTGGACGATGCAGCCTATGTGGCGCTGCTGACCGAGAAGGTCGCGGATTGTACCGCACAATCGCCGATCCGGTTCGCAGCGACAGGCGCCATCGGCGTTGCGCCGATCATCCTCGGCACCGTCACGCCGGCCGACGCGCTTCGCTTTGCCCATGGTGCGGCGCAGGATGCACGAACGCTGGAAACGACGATTTCCTTTTTTTCGCCGACCAACGATACCGCGCATCGTCGGCGGTACGAACTGCTGCAGGATTTCGACGCGGCGCTGGTCGCGCAGGATCAACTGCGACTGGTGTATCAACCCCGCGTCGATCTGGCCGGGCGGCGGTGTCTGGGCGCGGAGGTTCTGCTACGCTGGGTCCATCCGGTGCTGGGCGACGTGTCACCGGCCGAATTCATCCCGCTGATCGAACAGACGGTCCACGCCAAGCCGCTGACCCAATGGGTGATCGACCATGCGCTCGCGCAATTCGCCGGCTGGATTGCCGAAGGGTTCGTCGGCAACCTGTCGATCAACCTGTCGGCCAACAATCTCGAAGAGCCCGATTTCGCCGCGCGCGTCCAGCTCCTGCTCCTCAAGCACCGGGTCCACGCCGATCGGATCGAACTCGAGGTCACCGAAAGCGCGATCATGCGCAACGTCGCGCACGCACGCGATCAGTTGGCCGCCCTCCGCGCCGCGGGGATCCGCCTCGCGATCGATGATTTCGGCACCGGCTACAGCAGCCTTGCCTATCTCCAGCAACTGCCGGTCGATGTCGTGAAGATCGACCAGAGCTTCATGCGCGATCTCGGCACGGCCGACAGCGGCGGCGATGAACGGACCCTCGTCCGCACGATGATCGGCCTGTCGCACGAACTCGGCTACCGGGTCGTCGCCGAGGGAGTCGAGACGGAGGCGGCAGCGACCTGCCTGACCGAAATGCACTGCGACGAGGCGCAGGGCTTCCTGTTTGCCCGACCGATGGAAGCGGGACGGTTCATCGCCTGGTACAAGCGACAGAGTGGCCCTGCCGAGACGCCGCGCGCGGCCGCCTGATCTGGCGCCTGACGCAGCGCCGGCCCCGGCGGCTGATCGGTCGCGTCAGGCGCCGGTCACATCGGAGATGAAGACATACCCCTTGCCGCGCACGGTGCGGATGATCTCGGTACCATCGAACGCCGCCAGCTTGCGAAGCAACCGGCTGATATTGACGTCGATCGTGCGATCCTTTGCCAACGCGTCGATGCGACCAGACAGCGCGATCATGTCTTCGCGAGTGTGGATGATGTCCGGCCGCGTCACGAACGCATCCAGCATCTGGAACTCGCCGTCGGTCAGCGATACGATCTCGCCGCCGGGCGCCTGCAATGACCGCATCCGACAATGGAGCGTCCAGCCGGCAAACCGGTAGGTTGCGCGTCCGTTGGCCATGCCGCCAGTGGCCGTCGCGCCGCTCGCCTCAGCGCCGCCCCCACCGAAACCCCCGCCGCCGCCGCCGCCGCCCTCGCCCTCGTCGATCATCGCCCGGTTGCGCCGCCGCAGCACCGACCGAATACGCGCCAGGATCTCGCGCGGGGTCGATGGCTTGGTGACGTAATCGTCCGCACCGATCTCCAGCGCGACGACCCGGTCGACCTCGCCCGACAGCGCGGAGAGCATGATGACGGCCGGCAGATCGTCCGTCTGGGTCAGCGCGCGCAGGACCGACAGCCCATCCTCGCCGGGCATCATCATGTCGAGGATCACGAGGTCGCAAGGCTGTCGACGCAATCGCGCGCGCAACGCCGTGCCGTTCGATACCGCCTCGACGCCCAGTCCGTTGTCGAAGAGATATCCCGCGAGCAGGTCGCGCAGCCCCGGGTCGTCGTCGACGATGACGATTTGGGCGGCACCGTACGCCCGCGCGCGTGTCGAATGATCCGCCAGCGCATCCGCGACACCATGCGGATCGGCGGGCATGTCAGCACGCGTGTCGACGTTCGTGGCGGCGTTCTGCCAGGCGGCCGGCGGCGGCTGACGAAGCATCACAGGCTCTCGAAATGCGGATACGATCATAGCCGATGACTTTCGACAAGAGGGTGACGGTGCGCCATCCGGAACCCTTGCACGCTCTGTTTGTCCGTCATGTTTCCCGCTGTGACGCGGCCTCCGGATCGCTTACCCGGTCAGGCTGTCCATGCCTCGGTATGACGCAACCGGCACGCGCGTGACAAAACGTGCGATGCGATGACGGTTCGGGCATGCTGAAACATCGCAAACACATGCGCCCGCTAGGATCGTCGCATCATGCCGAATCCCGACCCCGACCCCACGCCACGCACCCTAGTGGCCGACTCGCTTTCGTCGCAGCCGACTCTGCTGGTGGTCGACGACGATCACATGATCCGCACGCTGCTGGCGCAGAGCCTCGGCATGCACGGGTATACCGTCGAGACCGCGACGAGCGCGCAGGAGATGGACAGCGTGCTGGCGCGCAAGTCGATTGCGCTGATCCTGCTCGACGTGATGATGCCCGGCGAGGACGGTATCTCGGTGTGCCGCCGGCTTTCGCGGACCGCCGGCCCCCCGGTGGTGATGCTGAGCGCGCTCGGCGACGAACCCGACCGGATCCTCGGTCTGGAGATCGGCGCGAGCCATTATCTGACCAAGCCGTGCAGCCCGCGCGAAATTCTCGCGACGGTCCGCGCCGCGCTGCGCACCCGGGCCTTGCAGGATTCGGACGAAGCACGCGCCTACGGCTTCCTCGGCTGGCGCGTCGATTTCGCCGCGCACGAGTTGTTCGATGCCGACGACACATTGATCGACCTGACCGACGGCGAATTCGCGGTGTTGCGCGCATTCGTCGAGCGCCCGCGCCGGGTTCTCGCGCGCGATGCCCTGCTCGAGGCTGCACGCGGCCCCGACACCGACGCGTTCGACCGTGCGATCGATGTCCAGGTCAGCCGATTGCGTCGCAAGCTCCGGTCGCGCGGCGACGACATTATCCGGACGATCCGCAACGAAGGTTATTTCTTCGTGCCGCGCGTGGTGCGCCTGTGAACGTCGCGATCCAGGACGACGTCCGCACGCGCAATCTCCAGCGGTCCTGGCCGCTGTTCCTGCGGATCTTCGCGTTGATGCTGATCACGGTGCTGCTGGTGCAGGTGCTGAATTTCGCCGCGCTGCTGCTGATGCCGCCGCCGACCCCGATCATCTTCACCACCACCCGGATCGCGGCGTTTGCACGCAGCGGCGTCGATCCCGCCAAGCTGCTGAAGACCGAGATTTCGACCCGCCGTCCAGACCCTACCGACAGTCCGCGCGATGCACGGCTCGGCGCGACCATCGCCACCGACCTGGGTCTGCCGAGAGGCGCGGTCATCGTCGAAGCCGAACGGTCGGGGATACCGATGTTCGCCGGTGCGCTGCGACCGCCGATGCCGATGGGCCCGCGCCCGCATCGCAACTTTGCCGCACTGGAAAACGCGTTGTTCGGGCCGTTCGTCGTCTCGATCGATCTCGGCGGCGGTCATTGGCGCGTGATCCGTCCGACCAGCGGCGCGATGGGGCCCTGGCGAATGCGGATCATCCTGTGGTTCCTGGTCGCGCTGGCGGTCGTCGCGCCGATCGCCTGGGCGTTGGCGCGCCGGGTGGTCAAGCCGATAGGCCAGTTCACCGCCGCGGTCGAGCGCCTCGGGCGCGATCCGCGCGCCGAACCGGTGACCGTCACCGGACCCCCCGAAATCGCCGAGGCGGCGCAGGCGTTCAACGTCATGCAGCAGCGGCTCAATCGTTATGTCGAGGATCGCACGACGCTGATCGCTGCGGTCGCGCACGATCTGCGGACGCCGTTGATGCGGCTGTCGCTGCGGCTTGAAAAGGCGCCCGACGACATCCGCACCGCCAGTGAGGAGGACATCCAGGAGATGAGCCAGCGGATCGGCGCGGCGATGGCGTTCGTCCGCGACATGACGCGGCACGTCCGTCGCCAGCGGCTCGACCTTCGCTCGCTGGCCGAGAGTGTCACCGACGAGTTCGCCGACCGCGGCGACGACGTCGTGCTCCAGGCGGGGCCGCCGCTCGCGACCGAAGGCGACGCGGCCTCGTTGAAGGCCCTGATCGGCAATCTGGTCGGCAATGCCGTCAAATATGCCGGCCATGCCGAGACGCTGCTGTACCGCGACCGCGACATGGTCGTCATCGAAGTCCAGGATCGCGGTCCCGGCATGAAGCCCGACGATCTTGTCCGTGCATTCGAGCCATTCTTCCGTGCCGAGCAGTCCCGCAGTCGCGATACCGGCGGGATCGGTCTCGGACTGGCCAGCGTCCGTGCGGTCGCGCGCGCCCACGGCGGCGACGCGACGCTCGAAACGCGACCCGAAGGCGGGTTGCGCGCCCGCGTGACCCTGCCGGGCTGATGCCGACTTTTTCCCTGACGACATTCGAGGAGCCATCATGCGGTCCTGTATTCTGATCGGGCTGGCCGCCGCGCTGGCGGGATGTGCTGCCAGCGCCCCCCGGCCCGGCGGTCCACCCGAACATGGCCGCGGCCAGCTGTTCGTCAGCCCGATGGGCGAGCCGTTTCGCACGGTCCTCCGCCCCGGTGCCGCGCAGGCGCTGTGGTTTGCGGGCGCCGATACCGACGGAGACGGCCGCCTCACACTGGCCGAATTCCAGCATGACGCGATGCGGTTCTTCGCGGTGCTCGACCGGGGCAAGGACGGCGAGATCGATCCCACCGACATCGCCGTCTACGAGAACATCCTGGTGCCCGAGATTCGCGTCGTCGGCCGCGGTCGTGCGCCATCGCCGGGCGGCCGGGCATCGCGTGGCGGCGGGAGACGCGGCGGCGGCGGCGGCAACAATGCCACGGGCAACGGCGGACAAGGGATGCAGTTCGGCAGCGGTGGGGATAGCAAGCCCGCCGCATCGCTCGAACGTCAGGGTGCCGCGCGCTACGGCTTCTTCGACCTGCCCGAACCGGTGATCGCCGCCGATCGTAACGGCAATCGCGGCATCGACGCGGGCGAGTTCGCCAGCACCGCCACGATCCGCTTCGCCGCCCTCGACCGCAACCATGACGGCGCCCTCACCCGCGGTGAATTGCCGCGCGCGGGTGCGGAGACATGGCGCAACGGGTCCGACATGCCGACGACCGAGCCCCCTGTCGAACGATAGGCAATCGGTCAGCCGAGTAGGCCGGAAACGATCCAGCGGCGGCTGACGGCGGATTTGACGATCGCCGTCCCGCACCGGCGACACGCCGATCGCTGGACCGGTTGGCCGAGGATGTCGCGGTGGCGCGACCGTGGCGCGTGGCGCCCGAGCATGCATTCGGTGGACGGTTTCGACTGGCTGCGCACGGCATTCCCTTCCATAAACCCGGAATCGTCCTGCGCGGCGATCTTGTCCGCAGTATTTCAAACCGGGCCCGCGGCGATCGGGCACATCTACGCGTTCCAGCTTTTCAGCATCTTAGCGCTGCCCAGCGTCATTCCGGAGCCGATCATGGTCACACCCGATCTTGTCACCTTTTCCAACGTGCAGCTCCGCCCCGACCCCTCCCGCACCGTAATCCGGCCGTTCAACGTCGAATATCCCGGCCCTTTCAAGCTCGAGGGACACCCCCGTGTCGCCCGCGTGATTGACCGCGTCCTGTCGCTGACGCCGGACGAACTGCACGCCGAGCGCGAACGCGTGATGGTGTCGCTCGACGAACGCCACCGCGATGTCGACGACCTGCTGTTGCACCGGTTCGGCGTGATCATGACGGCGATCGAAGAATCGCGGCCGATCGACCGAGACCAGCAACTGCTGATCGGTGCGTATCTGAGCGAGGAATATTCGTTCGAAGCGGCCGCGCTGTTCAACCCGAGCATGGTGCTGGACCCCGACCAGAGCAGTGCTCCTGATGGCGGCCTGCGGTTCATCCTGTCGCTCCGCGGCATTGGCGAGGGTCATGTCTCGTCGGTCACGTTTCGCACCGGCAGCTGGTCGCCAGACGACGGCTTTTCGGTCGATCCCGCCAGCCACACCGCGGTACCGCCGCGGATCGAGCCATCGGACCAGGGCGCGACCGACGGCGGCCCGACCCGGCTGCAATGCGGCGCTAGTCGAGAACTGTCGGAAACCGTGCTCTTCCCCATCCTGCCAAGTCAGAAACAGGGGATCGAAGACCTTCGCCTCGTCCGGTTCGAAGACGGGGGCGAGGTCCAGTATCTCGGCACTTACACGGCGTTCAGTGGCTCGGAGGCGCGTTGCGAACTGCTCCGCGGCGAGGACTTCAAGACGTTCGAGATGCAGCCGATGCGCGGCGCGGTGGCGGCAACCAAAGGAATGGCGCTGTTCCCGCGCAAGATCGACGGGCAGTATGCGATGCTCGGGCGGCAGGACAACGAGAACATCTGGTATCTGACCTCGGACGACCTGCTGACGTGGGACGGCGGCACCAAGATCGTCGAGCCGAAATGGCCATGGGAATTCATCCAGATGGGCAATTGCGGGTCACCGATCGAGATCGACGAGGGCTGGCTGGTGCTGACGCACGGCGTCGGCAGCGTCCGCAATTACTGCGTCGGTGCGTGCCTGCTCGACAAGGCTGACCCGACCAGGCTGCTCGCGCGGATGACCGATCCGCTGATCGTGCCGAGCCCGAAGGAACGCGACGGCTACGTGCCCAACGTCGTCTACAGCTGCGGCGGGATCGTCCACGACCGCACGCTGTTGCTGCCGTTTGGGGTGGCGGACAACTTCGCCTCGTTTGCAACGGTGGATGTCGGGCGCCTGCTCGCAGCGATGGCGTAAGGTCGGACTCCATCGATACGGCAGGTCAAACGACGAGCGCTTTGCCGGCGAAATCCTCCGCCGCAACCGCATCGATCTGCCGTACGATCCCGCGCGTGAGCCCTGCCGGCACGGTTACAGCGAAGCGGCGCGCGATCAGGCCTTCGACGGCCCAGCGAACGCAATAGTCCGCCGCAACGCCGATGACCGTGACGTCAGTAACGCCCCTCGCGGCAAGGTCTGCGAAGAAATCCTCCCTCGAGGTTGTCGGGCATGCCGCATCGCGCGCATTCTCGATCGCGAGGCCCGGCTCGGCCCACATATCGAACACCCCCTTCTCGATCCGCCACGCCGGGATCGCCGGATTGACCGACGCGACGTCGAGCATGTTCGCCCAGCCTTGCGTACCGCGGACGCAATGGATCGGGAACATCGCTGCCTCGGGCGATGCCCCGTAGGTCTCGACGAAATGCGTGTCGAAGGTGAACAGCACACCCGCGATCTCGTCGGGCCTGAGCGCCGCCAGCCAAGCCTGCATCGGCGCGACCAGTGCCTCGGCCCCCGCCACGCTCAATGCGCCCTCAGCCGCCATGAAATCCCACTGCGTATCCACCACGACCACGAACCGCGCCATCGCCTGTCTCCTTTGAGCGTTGCTTGACACAAACGCGTCATCTCGGACACCCGCGGCTCCGAGCAACGCAGGAGCCCGCGCGCATGGCCGTGACCGATATCGCCACCCGGACGTACAATCACAATTTCCGGCTCGACCCGATCGTGCGCAGCCTGCTCGATACCGATTTCTACAAGCTGTTGATGCTTCAGATGATTCGACAGGTGTATCCTGACGTCAGCGCCACCTTCGCCCTCATCAACCGGACCAAGACGGTGCGGCTCGCCGAGATCGTCGACGAGGCCGAACTGCGTGCGCAGCTCGATCACGCGCGGACGCTGCGGTTCGCCAAGAAGGAGCTGATCTGGCTCGCGGGCAACAGCTTCTACGGAAAGCAGAAGATGTTCGGCCCCGAGTTTCTGGCGTGGCTCGCCGAGTTCCAGCTGCCAGCGTACGATCTGCGCAAGGTCGATGGCCAGTACGAATTGCATTTCGAAGGCCCTTGGGCGCACACGACGATGTGGGAGATCCCTGCACTCACGATCATCAACGAACTGAAGTCACGCGCAGCTCTGCGCGACCGCGGCCGGTTCGCGCTCGACATCGTCTACGCGCGTGCCAAGGCCAAGCTGTGGGAGAAGGTCGAGCGGCTGCGCGAGCTTCCCGATCTCGTGCTGTCGGACTTCGGCACCCGGCGGCGGCATGGTTTCCTGTGGCAGCGCTGGTGCGTCGAGGCGTTGAAGGAAGGGCTTGGTGACCGGTTCATCGGCACGTCCAACGTGCTGCTGGCGATGGACGCCGACCTCGAGGCCATCGGGACCAACGCGCACGAATTGCCGATGGTGACTGCCGCGCTGGCCGAGAGTGACGCAGAGCTGGCCGATGCGCCGTACCGCGTACTCGAGCATTGGCGGCAACATTATAACGGCAATCTTCTGATCGCCCTCCCCGACGCGTTCGGGACCACCGCGTTCCTGCGCAACGCGCCGCACTGGCTGGCGGATTGGACCGGCTTCCGTCCCGACAGCGCGCCGCCGATCGCAGGTGGTGAGCAGATCATCCGCTGGTGGGAACGCCAAGGCGTCGATCCGAAGACCAAGCTGCTGATCTTCTCCGACGGGATGGACATCGACACGATCGAGCAGACCTATAGGCATTTTCATGGCCGCGTGCGGATGAGCTTCGGCTGGGGGACCAACCTGACCAACGACTTCCGCGGCTGCGACCCCGATGGTGCGGCGGCGCTGGAACCGATCTCGCTGGTCTGCAAGGTCATCGAGGCCAACGGCCGGCCGGCGGTAAAACTGTCGGACAATCCCGCCAAGGCGACCGGCGAACCCGCAGAGATCGCGCGGTATCTCCGCGTATTCGGAGAAGCCGATCGGGCGGCGGCGCCCGTTCTGGTCTAATTGACGGCGTGTCCTGCGCGCAACACGTACCAGCCTTCTCGCAACAAAGTTGTCGCAATACGCAATCTTCCCTTGCTTCGTTACGCCCCTGAGCCATCATCGACACACATAAGATAAATGAGCGGATGTTTCTGGGGCGTCGACAAGGGGGAATTTCATGCGTGGGATCAAGACGTTCAAGGGCGCGAGCACTTATGCCGGCGCCAGCGGATTGGCGTTGGCAGCAATGCTAGCAGCGATGCCGGCCTTTGCGCAGGCGGTGACGACGCCAGCCGCGGAAGGCGTGCAGGCCGCAGACCCGGCCACCGATCAGTCGGGCGACGACGAGATCGTCGTGACCGGATCGCGCATTCGCCGCAGTCCGCTCGACCAGCCATCCCCCGTCGTCACGGTCGATGCGCAATCGATCCAGCGCACCGGTCTGTCGTCGGTTGCCGACGTACTCCAGCGGCTGCCGAGCGCGGCCGGTGGTTTGAATTCGAAGGTCAACAATTCGGGTAACATCGGCAATCCGCCCGACGGCGGCGGCGTCGGTGCAGGGTCGGCCGAGATCGACCTGCGCTATCTGACGGCCAAGCGGACGCTGGTGCTGGTCGATGGCCTGCGCTTCGTCAACGGCGCGTCGGCGAGCGGCATTCCGTCGACGGTCGATCTCAACACGATCCAGGTCGGCTCGATCGAGCGGATCGAAATCCTCCAGTCGGGTCAGTCGCCGCTTTATGGCTCGGACGCGCTGGCCGGTGTCGTCAACGTGATCACCAAATTGAAGCAGAAGGGCCTGAAGGCCTCCGCGCAGTTCGGCACGTTCCGCCAAGGCGATGGTCATACGCAGGATTACAACGTCAGCTACGGCATCCAAGCGCCGCGGACGAGCGTGGTGTTCGGCGGCAGCTATGTGAAGCAGGAAGCGGTCCGTACGCGCGATCGCACGATTTCGCAGTTTCCGTTTCCCAACGAAACCGCATGCACCGACCCGCTCGGCGGCTGTTCGGGTTCGACCCCCAATGGATTCTTCCAGGTCGGTGGCCGCAACCTGACGCTGAAGTCCGGACCCATCCTCGGGCGGCCACGCTACGACGCCGCCAATCCGACCGGCCCGAACAGCGATTTCAAGGAGTTCACCGCCGCCGACCGCTTCAACTTCGCACCGTTCAACTACTTCCTAACCCCCTCCGAGCGGTACGGCTTCTTCGTCAGCGCCAAGCAGGAGCTCACGGATAATGTGAACCTGCGCGTGAAGATGAACTACACGCGCCGCAATTCACAGAACCAGGCGGCGTTCCTGCCGCTCGTCCTCGGCCCCGACGCGGGCAACGGCAATCTGCTCGATACGATCTCGATCGACGCAACCAATCCGTTCAATCCGTTCGGCTACACATTATCGGCAGGCGGCGCAGGCAACGGTCCGGCAAACTACTCGACGGTCCGCCGTCGCCTGGTCGAAGCGGGGCAGCGAACCTATTCGCAGACCGTCGACACGATGTCGGCAACCGCGACGCTCGACGGCTCGTTCAACGTTGGCAGCCATAAATTCTACTGGGACGTCAACGCGGTCCTTGGCTTCAACGACGCCAAGCAGCTGTTCACGGGCAACATCAACGCCGCCAACCTTGCCCGCGCACTTGGCCCAGTCGCGAACTGCACCGGGGCATGCGTACCGTTCAACATCTTCGGCGGTGCAGGCTCGGTCACGCCGGCGATGCTTGGTTACATCGCGTTCGACGAGCGTGCGCGCAGCGCGCAGAGCCTGGAGGACTATACCGCCAATATCTCGGGCGACCTGTTCGACCTTCCGGCGGGCGCCGTGGGTCTTGCCGCCGGCTACGAACACCGCGTCCAATATGGCAGCTTCACGCCCGATCCGATCATCACCGCGGGGCTTGGCGCCGACATCCCCGCGCAACCGGCCCGCGGGCATTTCAACTCGGACGAGGTCTATGCCGAGTTGCGCGTACCGTTGATCCACAACACGCCGCTCATCCAGTCGTTTGAGATCGGTGGCGCGGTGCGGCATTCGAACTATTCGATCAGCGGCAGCAACACGACATACACCGGCAGCGGCCTGTGGAAGCCGTTCAGCGACCTGTTGTTACGCGCCTCCTACGCACAGGGTTTCCGCGCGCCGAGCATCGGCGAATTGTTTGGCGCGGAATCGCGTTCAGACGCCTCGATCGACGATCCCTGCACCAACGTCGCCGGATCGCCTTATCAATCGTCCGCGACCGTTCGCACCAACTGCATCGCCAACGGCGTGCCCGCAAACGGCAGCTATCAGGAGCCGAATGGCGGTCAGCTCAGCGTGCTGACCGGCGGCAACCAGGCGTTGAAGCCCGAAACGTCGCGGACGTGGCTGTTCGGCGCGGTGTATGCCCCGAGCTGGGCGCGGACCAGCGGTATCGCCAGCCAGCTCAGCATCGAGGGCAATTACTATGACATCAAGGTCGATGACGCGATCGCCGCAACCGACGCGACGCTGACGCTCAGCCGCTGCTCGCAGGCGGCGGATGCCCTCAGCTGCGCGGCGATCACCCGGACGCCCAACGGCCTGATCTCGCGGATCAACGCGCAGTTGCAGAATATCGGCGGCATCCGCACTCGCGGCGTCGATGTGACCGCGGTCTATCGCTCGCCGCAGACCTCGGCCGGCACGTTCGGGCTCTCGGTCAACGGCAACATCCTGCTGAAATACGCCGAGAGCTTCCCCGCGACCGTCGGCTTCACCACCACCAACTACCAGGGCACGACGCGCGGTTCGCCCGAGCAGTCGTATCCGAAGTTCAAGGGTAACGCAGTCGTCGACTGGGATATCGGCCTGGTGCGTGCCTCGTTCACCGGCCGGTACATCAAGAGCGTGAAGGAAGCGGACGGCAAGACGCTCGACAACACCTTCTATGGCGATGTGCAGCTGACGCTGACGCCCGACTGGCTCGAACGCCGGCTGGGGCTGACGATCGGCGTGAACAACGTATTCAACCAGGACCCGCCGGCCTGTTTCAGCTGCACCGGGCCGAACTACGATCCGACAACGTACGACGTGCCGGGGCAGTTCGGCTACATTCGCCTGTCGTGGGGGCTTTGATCTAACGAAACTCCCGTCTGCTCATCACAGGCGGACCGGCACCGTCACGTCATCCTGATGAAAGTCAGGATGACGTGACGCTCAATCCTCGACGAGCTTCATGAAACGGCGCTCGACCGGGGCCAGCACCGGTCCTAACTCGTGCCCGCGCTTCACCACCGCGCCGCCCTCGCCGATCAGCGCCCACATCCCCTGCTTGTTACGCAGCGACGGGCGTTTCTCGATCCGGAACTCCGGCCGTTCGGCGGCACGGCGGAAGGCGGCGAAGACCGCGGCGTCCTTGCCGAGATCGATCGCATAGTCGCGCCAGTGCCCCGCTGCGACCATCCGGCCGTACAGGTCCAGGATCCGGTTCAGTTCGAGGCGCTCGAAGCCGACCTGCGTTGCCTTAGACGGTGTGGGAAAAGGTACGACGCCCATCAGTTATCCACCATCATGCGCGGTCGCGGCGGTCCTCTGGATGCTCGTCGGCGAGCAGCGCGTCGAGCCGCTTGCGCATCGTCTCGAGCTCGCAGCGCATGATCTCCATCTTCTGCGTCGCAGGGTCGAACGCCTCGCTGCACGGGGTACCATAGGGTACGAAGCGCGGCAGTTCGGGGGCGTTGCCGCCCTCGATCGTCGTTGCACGCGCTGGGATGCCAACGACCGTAGTGCCCGCCGGCACGTCGCGCGTGACGACCGCGTTGGCGCCCACCCGCGACCGCTTGCCGAGCGTAATCGGGCCCAGCACTTGCGCACCCGAGCCGATTATCGCGCCATCGGAGATGGTCGGGTGGCGCTTGCCCTGGACACCGTTATCGGGGCTGGTGCCGCCAAGCGTGACGCACTGGTAGATCGTGACGTCGTCGCCGATCTCCGCGGTCTCGCCGATCACGACGAAGCCGTGGTCGATGAAGAAATTGCGGCCGATCGTCGCGCCGGGGTGGATGTCGATTGCCGTCATGAACCGCGACCAGTGGTTGACACACCGCGCGAGGAAATAGAGTTTCGCCTTGTACAGGCGGTGCGCGATGCGGTGATAGCCGAGCGCCCAGACGCCGGGGTACAGCATGATTTCGGCACGCGAATGTGGGGCGGGATCGCGGGCGCGGATCGAGTCCAGATAGGCCAGTAATCCGCTCGACATCCGCAGTCCCCTTCGCGATTTCCGTATCTAGGGTATCGAACCGCCGATTTCCAGAACCGCGCGCATGGGCCGCCTCACCCCGTCAGGATCGGGGTAAAGCCTATCTTTGTTGTGGGATAAGCCCGCGCGTTGCACTCTGCGCGCGATATTGAGGGGATGCCGATGTTCGACCTGACGACCTTGAGCTTCGAGACGCTGTTGCCGTTCATCCTGGTCGGGTTCGCCGCGCAGATCGTCGATGGCGCGCTGGGGATGGCGTTCGGGGTGATTTCGAACACGTTGCTGCTGTGGGTCGGCGTGCCACCGGCCGCGGCGTCGGCTGGCGTGCATACCGTCGAGACCTTCACGACCGCTGTGTCGGGGATCAGCCATGTGCTGCACAAGAACGTCAACTGGACGCTGTTCCTGCGGCTGATGATCCCGGGCGTGATCGGCGGCGTGCTGGGCGCGTACGTGCTGTCGAACATCGATGCGAGCACGGCGAAACCGTTCATCCTCGCGTATCTGACGTCGATCGGCGTGTACCTGTTGTACCGGGGCTTGCGCTATCCGCCGAAGCAGAAGGAGCCGAAGATCGTCGAGCCGCTCGGGCTGGTCGGCGGGTTTCTCGACGCGGCGGGCGGTGGCGGTTGGGGGCCGGTGGTGACGTCGAACCTGCTGGTGCAGGGCGCATCGCCGCGCACCACGATCGGCACGGTCAACACCGCGGAATTCTTCCTGACCGCGACGATCTCGGCGACATTCATCACGCAGCTCGGCTGGGCGGCGTTTACGCAGGCCACCGTGGGGTTGCTGATCGGCGGCGTGCTGGCGGCCCCGTTCGGCGCGATGCTGGCGAAGCGCGTGCCGGCCAAGACGCTGATGGTGTTGGTGGGGGTGATTCTGACAATCACGAGCTTGTTCGGGCTCTACCGCGCGATCTGGCACTGACCAAACTCCCCTCCCGCTTGCGGGAGGGGTCGGGGGAGGGGCGCGCCAGATACGACCCCGAACTTGGGGTCAGCCCCTCCCCTAACCCCTCCCACAAGTGGGAGGGGAACAGCCCGAGCTTGAGGCCAGCCCCTCCCCTAACCCCTCCCGCAGGCGGGAGGGGAACAGAAGTCACAGCGTTGCGTGGACCGTGGCGACTGCCGCCATCACCGCGCCGATCCGTACCGACGTCTGGATCGCTTCCGCGGTCACGCCGGCCTTCTTCAGAATCTGCTCGTGGCTGTCGATGCACATGCCGCAGCCGTTCATCGCAGATACGGCCAGGCTGAAAAGCTCGAAATCGACCTTGTCGATGCCGGGCTGGCCGATCACGTTCATCCGCAGCTTGGCGGGCATGTTGCGGTATTCCTGGTTCCCGGCGAGGTGCGTGAACCGGTAATAGACGTTGTTCATCGCCATCACCGCAGCGGCTGCGCGCGCCGCATTGGCGGCCTCGGGCGAGAGCTTCGGCGCGCATTCGGCCTCGGCGGCCTCGACCAGCGGCTTGTAGCCCGAGCCGTGCGCGCAGGTCAGCAACAGGCCGTATTTGCGCTGGTCGGTCAGATGCGTCTCGTTCAGCAGCGAGCCGACGTTGAGGCGGATGTCTTTGGCGTAATCGGGCAGTTGCCCAGCGAATTCCTTGAGTGACATGAATGGGTTCCAGTCCAGAAAAGCGTCACCCCAGCGAAAGCTGGGGTCTCCCCGTTACGAAGAGACCCCAGCTTTCGCTGGGGTGACGGAAGAAATGGGAGCGGGCGTTCAAGCCCGCTCCCAATAGATCAGGCAGCGAGCTGGAGGACGTCGTCGCCCTTGTTCCAGTTGCACGGGCAGAGTTCGTCGGTCTGCAGCGCGTCGAGCACGCGGAGCGTCTCGGCGGGGTTGCGGCCGACGTTCAGGCCGTTGACCTGGACCGCCTGGATGACGTTGTCCGGATCGATGATGAAGGTCGCGCGGAACGCGACATGCTCGTTCTTGTCGACGATGCCGAGCGCGTCGGCGAGCTTGGCGCCGTTATCCGCGAGCCACGGGAAGTCCGCGGCAGCGAGGTCCGCATCCGACTTGCGCCAGGCGAGGTGGACGTGCGCGGTGTCGGTCGACGCGCCGATCAGCACGGCGTCGCGGTCCTCGAAATCGCTGCGGATGTCGCTGTAGCCGACGATCTCGGTCGGGCACACGAAGGTGAAGTCCTTCGGCCAGTAGAACAGCACCTTCCACTTGCCGGGATATGCCGTCGTCAGGTCGAGCGTCTCGCCGGCGGGCAGCGCTGCGGTGCCCTGCTGAACGGGAATGGTCATCGATGGAAACTGGTCGCCGATGGTCAACATGATGGAAGCCTCCTGGAAATAAACTTGGCTCCAGGCATCCTCAAAGGCGGCGGTTGGCCCGCTCGGTTGTTGTGCATTGCGGTATAGGGGACTGGTGTAATCGATCCAACGCTCTATTTATCATCTGATGATCGATAGAGGCGATTAATGGCTGCGACCTACCTACCCACGTTGAAACAGTTGCAATATCTTGTTGCGTTGAAGGACCACGGCCATTTTGGACGCGCCGCGGAGGCGTGTTTCGTGACGCAATCAACGCTGTCGGCGGGCCTGCGCGAGCTGGAAACGCTGATCGGCGTGGTCCTGGTCGAGCGCACCCGGCGAGTCGTGCGGTTCACGCCGCTGGGCGACGGGATCGCCGACAAGGCGCGGCGCGTGCTGCGCGAGGCGGAGGAACTGGGCGACATGGCGCGCGCCGCGGGCCAACCGCTTTCGGGCGA
>Ga0308169_10002749_pt1 | contig 17846 bp, 17 predicted proteins | sample PhyBR1_2_FD_202139 | JGI IMG/M metagenome (GOLD analysis project Ga0308169, IMG submission 202139) | Phyllosphere microbial communities from UC Gill Tract Community Farm, Albany, California, United States - DLSLSB.R1 | ecosystem: Host-associated > Plants > Phyllosphere > Unclassified | place... | reverse complement strand
CCGTCCGCTTCTTCATCACGTTGTATCGAACCGTGATGCTGTTCCGTTCGACCATGTGCCGAACGTTGGCGATTGTCGCGGGAGGCCCCTCCCCTTTGGCCGGCTGATCGGGGAAATCGCGAACGTCGATGTCCACGGGGCGCGGGGGATGAGCACCCGGCGCAAGTGGCGCTTTGAGTTTGATAGTATTCACTGCCTGTCCATTCATTAGGCTAGAGAAAGTCGTAGGCCAGCGACGACGGCGAGGACGTCGCGCTACTGATGCAAGGGGTGGGAGCCCGCCGCAAAGGATCGCAACTTGCTCCCCTGCTTATCACCTCGGACTTATCGAGGTAGGTTTACGAGGTAACGCCCCCTGGAATTCCTCTTCCACAAGTGGTGGTAGGGATTCTTTCCTCTATATTGGTCTAGAATAAATATAACCTGACCCTCTGTGTACAGGCTTACTTTTTGGATATGCGCGATGATCGCGGCTCGATCCCCTTCATCGAACAAGACGAATAAGAAAATAAGGCTTATCAGTGTGGGAATGTCAGATCCGCCGAAATCAGAGCGGCTAGGATTTTGCCCAAGAAGTACTGCGACTTCATTGAGGCGAGGCATTACATAGTGGGATATGGTATTCATAAGACGTCCTTGAGCTCGTCTCGGCGCTCGTGCGCCAAGGTTGTCAAATCCGCTTTCAATCGTGAAACGACCAAAAACGCCGAAACTGAGATTCAAGGTGCTGTGAGCCTGCGCGATCAGGGGATGGCTACCAAAGTGCCGGCAACCCTATACTGTCAGCGATGCACCATCGACTGAGGAAGTTTTACTCTCGCGGTTTGTGATTTCGCGCCCCTGCGGGCTACGTCAGCGATATTGCCATGATAAGGGCACCATCTGAAACGACCTGGACATTTGTCAGGCTGCCGCGGCGATTAGAGTACTCTGCTATCGTCCCGCTTCTCCAAAACATTCACATCCTTTTGCGGTTCCGCACAGCTAAAAGTTTCTCTCGGACCACCGCGACTGATTTTCGTTGGGTTGCTAGCCGACACGCTGAGCCCATTCACGACATAAACAGAGGAGCTTCGACGGAACGCCTTCGCTGTCTTGAATGAGGAGGACATAGGCAAAGGTGCTACCGAACGTCACGATCATCTCGAACCAGCCGTTTTGATCGGTCAGCCAGTCCCAGTGCGGATGAAAACCCGGCTCGCCGAACCGCCTGCCGTTGATTGGCTCCACCAGCGGCGAAAATCCGACGTGCCGGATGATGTCGGCCTCCGTGTCTCCGGACTCGATAACAAGGTATTCCGTCCAATCGATCAAATCCTCTCCCAACGCCGCTATGCGCGCCGTCAGCAAGCGGCGAAGTTGGGTATCAAGGTCGGCATTCAGCGCGAGTGCCATTGTCTCGCGGTCGTGCAAGTGAAGCATGAATTTCTCCGGACATAAAAATAGCGCCCGCGGCGGGATGCCGGGACGCTTGGGACTGATTGGAAGTGGCGTGCTTAGGCGGCGACGCAGCGACGCAAGAGAAGTGTTATAGAGGGGTCGACGGTGATGAGATCGGGCACCAGCAGCACAAGCGCGAAGCCGTCGTCCGTCGTGATCATCACCGCCTCCAACCAGCCCTCGTTTCGCCTCACGTAGTCGAAGGACGGTTCGAATTCGGCGTCTCCGAAGCGCTTACCGTCGACGAGATTTGTTGCGATGGGCACGCCGGCCTCCGCCTCGATCTGCGCCAAGGTGTCACCGACCCGGACCACGATCGCGTGCATGAACTCGCCCAGATCGAGCCCGGTATCTCCGACCAGTTGGTCGCGTCGAAGCGTCAGCAGACGCCTGAGATAGGGTTCGAGCGGTGCGTCGAGTGCCCGGTCTAAGTCGGCGGAATTGCGGATTGAAAGCATTGTGTTTCTCCAAAAAAAAAGGCCCCCGGATTGCTCCGAGGGCCGAGGGCTTGATGATGACGGAGGTCAGGCAGCGAGCGCGACCCTGGGGACAGATTGCGTGAGTACGTGGTAATTGCCGGTGCGGTCGGCACGCCAAAGATGGACTTCCGGATCGCCGCCCCTCAGCTCGATCAGGACAGACAAGACCGTCGATCGCCTACAGCGGGAAAGGCGAGCCACGCCGTTTAGGATTTCGTCTTCGGTGATCATGCCCTGTTCGATGCACGCGAGGATAGCACCGGGCACGACGGCCAACCCCGTCCGACGCCGCAATCCCGGAACATAGGCGGCGGCCGAAGGACCGCACAGGACCGCGGCCCGGTAGCTGTTGAACGCGGACTTACCGGCAGCAATCGTGGCGTCGGTGAGATGTATGATATGCATGAAAAATTACCTCTGAGATGAAAGCGCCATCGAAAAAGAGAACGCAATAATTCAACGGGTTTGTAACCCATTGATCAGAGGGCTTTATTTTCAGAAGCTAGAATGCAGAAAGGGGCCCCGGATTAGACCCCGGCACCCCTCTTCGTATCGGCAAATGCCGTTCCTATTTGAACAGCGCGACCACCTTCACGTCGGGTTGCCCCGCGATGCGGAGCGGTATTTCGAAGTAGCTCGCGACGTTTTCTCTGGCTTGCCTTTGAGCCGCGTTGATGAGGCCGGCCTGTTGAGCCTGCCCAACCATCGCCCGCCGCGCCGATACATAATTGAGCTTACGCATGGCCTCGACCTGATCGTCGTCCCAGGCAAGCAGACCGCCGTTGATGGTCGTGGCGTTCTCCGGCTGGAAGACGATGTCGCCGATGCTAAGCTTGGGCAGATGTACGGTGACGATCTTCGCCGTCTCGTTGTAGCTTACGTCCGCGAGTGAGAGGCCGGTCAAATCGACGTAGTAGTCGACTACCGCCGGCACACTCAGCTCCTGACGCCCGCCAAACAGCCACCACTTGGTACGCTGGGTTTGAACACGTGCGTTGCCCTTGTATGAAAACACCAGAAGCTTGTTTTCATCTCGCAGACTTTCGACCGTAGTTGCTAGCACCTTTGTTGTGTCGATTTGGAAAAAGCCTGTGTGCTTTGCTTCGGTGTCCACCGGGCGTTTGTCAGTGAGCGCGTACACCCCACCCGCCACGGCGAGATGTGACACGATCAGTGTGGTGACCGCGCCCCTCACCGTGGTTTGCAGGTCGCGTTGACGAAGTCCCACTGGCGGTTCGTCGACCTGCAAAGCGATTCTGCCGAGTCACGCCGCGTTTTGTTTTCTCTTGCGCGCTCTTCGGCGTCGGCTTTTGCATGAATACGGGCGACTTCTACGGCGCGTTGGCTCTCGCCAGGGCTTAACTGTGCCGATGCGATTGACGGGAGCGCAAGTGCCAGCAATGCGGCGGCCCAGGTGGCGGTGATCGAGTTCTCCATATTCTCTCTCCTGTTGCGAGCTGATCGTTCCCCGCCTCGATCGGCGGAGCAAGTGAAATTGACACGGTTGGTCTACAGACCCGGACGCATCTCTCCGGTCACACCCAAGTATGGATGTGGTGCAGCTTCTCGGCGCGAACGTGCGCCATTACCGGAAGCTGAAAGGTATGTCGCAGGAGCGGCTGGCGCTCGATGCAGGCATGGAACGCAGCTACGTAAGCGATCTTGAACGCGGGACCAGGAATCCGTCGGTTCGAGCACTAGGCCGCCTTGCCTATGCCTTGAACGTACCACCATCGGATCTGTTGAAAACATTTCAAATCACACGGATCGACGCGTCCCAAGGTAGTGGCGCCTGACTTAAAATTTTAAACGACATGGGAATTACTGATGAGATTGTCTGAAGATGAAATTGCGTTCGCCCAGGTGATCGTCGACGGTCTTGATGCAGGTAAGTATACTATCAAGGATATGTTTGGGCCTGATTACTATGGTTTCATCATAGACCCAACTAAGCATGGCGAGAGATTCAAAGAATCAGTTGAGCTGGGCCAACTCAACAACATTCGGCTTTTTGAAGAGCGCCACCACGTTTGGCATTATAGCATCAAACATGGTTAACGCCCTAATCTACCACAATAAGGTGCTAGTGCTGCCTCCGCGACGTTACACTACTAGCGGAAGCTGAAGGGTATGTCGCAGAAGCGGGTTGCGCTCGATGCGGGCATGGAACGCAGCTACGTGAGCGATCTCGAACGCGGCACCAGGAACCCGTCTGTGCGCGCACTGGGGCGACTGGCGGACGAGCTGGGGACCGAACCGAAGCTCCTGCTCGAAATGCCCGTATCGGACATTCCTACCTGAGATCCCCTGTTTTCCGCGCGTACTCTGTAAGCGTAGGCGCTCATCGAACGACAGCGGCAGGCCGGGCTTCGGCTAACCTTGCTGTTGATCTACTGGCTGAAGATCAAATATCAGCCCTACTTCCCGTTACAAAGAAACAGAAATTTACAACTTGTCAGATGGTAGGCGGTCGTTATTTAGAGATCTAAATGAATGAAATGTCTTTGAACCGACCGGCAGATCTTGCAAACGCCGGACTCAGCTCCCCGGTCGCGCCCGACGGCTTGCCCGCACGGCGGACAGAATTTTCATGACCCGTGCGATCGGCCGATCGCTAGAGCTTTACTATATTGACGGTCGTCCCGATGGAATGCTGACCGCTGAGCTGTTCGGCTGGACCGGTCACGTCCTAATGGCGCCCCGAACGCAGATCGCGGCGGCACTAGCCCGTCCAGAGGCTAACTACGCTGGTGTCTACCTTCTGATCGGCGAACTCGATGGGGAGCCCCGCGCTTATGTGGGAGAGGGCGACGACATCTCTGCCCGCATCAAGAGCCATGACGTCCGCAAAGAGTGGTGGACCAGCGCCATTTTGATCACCGCGGCCGCGAATAAGCTCAACAAAGCGTACGTTCGCTATCTGGAGGCGAGGCTGATCGCCGAAGCACGCTCGGTCGGACGCGTGCCTCTCGACAACGGAAACAACCCGACTGTGGCGTCGCTGAGCGAAGCCGATATCGCAAAGATGGAAGCCTTCCTTGAGAACCTTTTCATCGTCTTGCCGGCAGTTCGCGTCGACATGTTTATCCATCGCTCTAGGCCGGTTCTGAGTCCAAGGACCGCGACGTCACCCAATGATGAGACGGCCAGGGCCTCAGGGCCCAGCGTGCCGCGTTTCACATTGGAGACGCGCAAGCATAGTTTGCATGCGACGGCCGCGCTCGTCGACGGTGAATTTATCGTGGAGGTTGGTTCGACAGCCCGCAAGGACTGGGCCGGCTTGAACCATCACACCTATGCATCGCTGCACCCGGAACTTGTCCGTGCAGGGGTACTAGCGATTGACGGCGACCACTGCGTATTCACTCAAAACTATGCGTTCAGCAGTCCAAGCGCCGCCGCCGCCGTGATCTTCGGTCGAGCCGCCAGCGGTCCGCAAGCTTGGCGGCTGGTTGGCAGCGGCATTACCTACAGAGACTGGGAATCAACACAGCTTGGAAATGCTATAATCGAAGATCGATACCCATAGTCGTATATAGATGACATATTAGTGCTTCCGGCGATCATGAATGCGATTCTGCCTGCCACGCGTCTGACCTGATTACCCTGCTGTTTTATCTGAAGACAAAACAGATCAGTCACATTTAGCGACACGACATTCTCGAATGGCCAATGCGCGTCGCATTCACGTACGCTCAGGACGAGCATTTTTATATTTTTACTAATGGTATTCTTCCTGGTGATTCGATCAGGATGCGACAAAGGGCGTCAGGACGCGGGCGCGCGGACGTATGGATCCGATGCGTTCATTGGATTGCCCCCCTAGCGGGGCGACGTGCGGCTCAGACCTTGCGCCACCCCTATGTTCCTATCAGGGTGACGTCCGAAGCCGGATGTTCGAAACCTGATCGACGAGCAGGCGCATGCGCCTTTACCGGTAAAACCAGCTGGACATGCGCGCATGCCACCCGGCCACAGGAATCCTGTCGACCGAGTTCATCGATTGAGGTTTCGAAGCCCCACCCCCTGGCTTTCACAGGAGGTGAGCCGACCTTGGAAGGGTTGGGTGGCGTTCGCAATAGCCGTTGGAGGCAATCGCAGCGCGCTACTCAGCCTTCCTATATAAGATGACAATCGTTGCGCGTCCGAAACGATGTATTTGCTACAATCGAAACGACCGGCAAATTTGGAGGTGCACGCGAGCCTTGACCTTCAAAGACGGCTGTTGCTACCATGTTCACACTGGCTCTAGCCGGTGGGCTGGCAGGCGGGATGACCGTCGGGACCAAGCGCACCTGCTACGGCGAGGCTACGGCGAAGGTCGGAACCTCGATTGTGCGGCACGGGCCTAACGGAACCGCTGCAGGGTACAGCACCCCGTCGGACGGGTGAGGCGAACTGACAGGACCCATAGGACTTGCCCTCCGATCTGCTCAAAGCCGTCAACAAGCTCGATAATCTCGAACGCGCGTGGCGCGTCATCCAGCAGAATGGCCGCACGTCCAAGTCCGAGACGGTCAGGCTGGAGTTGGAACGCTTTGCCGAGGACGCTCCCCACAACCTTCGCTCTCTGATGGGCAGACTGGTGCGTGGCTCGTTCAAGTTCGGAAAGGCCAAAGGCGTTCCGATCCCCAAATTAGACGCCAAAGGTAAGCCGACCGGTGGCATTCGGCCGATCGTACTCGCACCAGTCGAAAGTCGCATTGTTCAGCGCGCGGTTCTAAACGTTTTGATCGAGGTTGAGGCGCTGAAGCCCTACATTAAAACCCCATACAGCTTTGGTGGCATACGCAGCAACCGGCAGCGCAACGAACAGGAACGTGCCGCCGAACTGTCAGCCGTGCCTGCCGCTATTCAGGCGGTTCTTGTGGAAATAGGCCAAGGTGCACGTTTCATTGCGAGCGCTGACATTCGCGCATTCTTCACCCGCATTTCACAAGATCATGTACTCGCCGTCATCGGTGATGCAATCGGTGACGGCCATGCCGACTTCCTCGCATTTCTACGCCGTGCGATCACGGTCGAGTTGGAGAACCTAGCTCTGCTTAAGGAGAAGGCTGTAAACTTCCCGACGGAAGATATCGGCGTGGCGCAGGGAAACTCCCTTTCTCCCCTGCTCGGCAACATCGCCCTTGCAGAATTCGATCGGGTTATGAACGAAGGCGATTGCCACTGCATCCGCTACATCGACGATTTCATCATCATGGCACCGACTCAGAAGGCTGCCAACTCTCGCCTAGCTAAAGCAATCAAGCTGCTAGCTGCCCTGCAGATGGAACTTTCGCCGGAGAAAAGCTCTAAAGGCGGTTCGCCGATTTCAGATCCGTTTGACTTTCTGGGCATCACGATATGCCCAGGCCTGATTCGGCCCAGCGCCAAAGCCCAGTATCGTTTCACCGAGTCCGTCACCAAAGCCTTCTCCGAGGCACAAAAAGCGATGGTGGCAATGAAGAGTGGTCAACCGCTTGAACGGGAACGGACGCTGATCGCAACTTTAAAACGCGTAGACGGAATGATTGATGGCTGGGGGAAGCATTATTGGTTCTGTAACGACGGGCACTCGTTTGCCGCTTTGGACCAACGAATAGCCGAGCAAGTTGCGGCCTTTCTGGGTTGCTATCGCACGGTGCGAGAGGTGATCGTGCCTGCGAAGCGGATGTCGCTCTTAGGTTTGCCAGAGTTAGTTCGGATCAAGCGTGAACCGTTTTCCTACCCGAAACTGGGTGATGTGCTATAGATATCGCCGTTCCGGCTTACCTTCACACGGTACCGGTTCGACTTTTAGCTGTTGCGACTGATCACGCGAGGATCCTTCGTATGCATGGCACCCGACACGTATCCCTTGAAGTCGGCGCTTTAGTGACAACTTCTTTTATCATTGAGTGATTTCCCGAAGCAATATTTCAGCTTGCGCCAACACCGTTTGAACGGCTTCATCAGCGAGATCGGGCGGATAACCATATTTTTTAAGGATGCGCTTCACTAATACTCGCATCCTGGCCCGCGCGCTTTCCCTCTTATGCCAATCGACTGTTACATTGCTGCGTAGCTGATTCAAAACTTCGTGTGCGATAACTCTTAGTTTCTTGTCGCCCATCGCCTCGACGGCGCTCTGATTTTCGGCAAGCGCATCATAGAACGCAATTTCCTCGAGGCTGAGTCCTTGCTCCTCTCCCCTCGCACGGGCCGCTTGCATATCCTTAGCGATGCCGATCAATTCCTGAATCATCTCGACCGCGGATATTGCACCTGCATGATAGCGGGCCACAGCTTCCTCCAGCCGATTGGAGAAGGCGCGGCTTTCAACGAGATTGGTCTTGGACCGGCTAGCAATCTCGCCATTGAGAAGCTTCTTCAACGCCTCCAGAGCAAGGTTCTTTTTCTCCATCTTCCCGACTTCCATCAGGAACTCATCGGACAGAATAGAAATGTCGGGCGACTGGATGCCTGCTACCTTCAGGATGTCGATGATCTCGGAGGAGGCAACGGCTCGGTCCACGAGCTGCTGGACGGCGAACGCGCGATCTTTCTCGCTGATCTTGCCCGTCGCCGTGGTCTTGGCCAACGCTGCGCGGATCGCCTGAAAGAATCCGACTTCGTCCCGAATAGTCCGCGCTTCGTCGCTGGCGGAGGCAAGGGCGTAAGCCTTGGAGAGTTCCAGCAACATATCGAGGTAGCGCCGGTGCGCGCGCGTTTTATCCTCCACCTCTTTCTGCTTGGCGGCTTGCGATTCTTGCCACCGCAGCACCCAATCGATAGCCCCGCCCAAACAGATCAGACGTTCGCGCGGCTGGCCATCAATTCCGGGTCGGTAATCGAAGCCGTGGAACAGATCGCGGATCGCCTCATAGCGTTCCATCAACGCCGCTACCGCAGCAGATCCATCAATGCCGGTCTTGTCGCGGTCGCTAGCGGTGTATTGGCCAAGCGCGTTGCGCAGGCTCTGCGCTACGCCGATATAATCCACTACCAGCCCGCCAGGCTTGTCCTTGAACACGCGGTTCACGCGCGCAATCGCCTGCATCAGCCCGTGGCCCCGCATCGGCTTATCGATATACATGGTGTTCATGCACGGCGCGTCGAAGCCGGTCAGCCACATATCGCAAACGATGACAAGGCGCACCGGATCGTCGCTGTTGCGCGCCCTCTTGGCGAGGTCATCCCGTCGCTTCTTCGCGCCAATATGCTGCTGCCATGACAGCGGATCGGACGCCGCGCCGGTCATCACGATTTTGACCGTACCTTCCTGATCGTCGGTGGAGTGCCAGTCGGGACGCAGCGCGATAATCCGGTCATAAAGCGCCACGCAGATGCGGCGGCTCATGCAAACCGCCATCGCCTTTCCGTTCATCGCCTCAGTTCGCGCTTCGAGGTGCGTTACCAAGTCCGCCGCGATCTGCTCCAGCCGCTTGTCGGAGCCGACAAGGGCTTCAACGGCGGACCATTTAGCCTTCATCTTCTCGGCTTCGGTCAGAGACTCATCTTCGATCAACGCTTCAATTTCGGCGTCGATCAGCGGCTTTTCATCCTCGTTGAGTTCAATGCGCGCCAGTCGGCTTTCGTAAAAGATCGGCACCGTGGCCCCGTCCTCAACCGCGCGGCTGATGTCGTAGATATCGATATATTCGCCGAAGATCGCCGGGGTGTTGATGTCTGTCGCTTCAATCGGCGTGCCGGTAAAGCCGATGAAAGAAGCGTTTGGCATCGCTTGACGGATATAGTGAGCATAGCCGTACCGCCGCAGCCCGGTTTCCCGGTTGAGCCTCGATTCAAAGCCGTATTGGCTCCTGTGGGCCTCGTCTGCGATAATGATGATGTTGCGCCGGTCGGACAGCATCGGGAAGCTTTCCTCACCGCGGTCCGGCGAGAACTTCTGGACGGTGGTGAACACGACGCCGCCCGCCGCCTTATCGAGAAGCAGCTTCAAATCCTGGCGGCTGTCGGCCTGTTCCGGGTTTTGGCGGATCAGGTCACGGCACAAGCCGAAGGTACCGAACAGCTGATCATCCAAATCGTTACGGTCGGTGAGGACCACCAGCGTTGGGTTTTCTAGCGACTGCGATTTCACCGCCAGCCCGGCAAAGAAAGCCATCAGCAGGCTCTTGCCCGATCCTTGCGTGTGCCAGATGACGCCGATCTTGCGGTCACCGTTCGGGCGGCTTGCTTCAATCGCCTGCCGCACGGCTTTCTGTGCGCCGTGGAACTGGTGATAGCCCGCAACGATCTTGAACGGGCCTTCGCCTTTGTCGCCAAACACGATAAAATCGCGGATCAACGCCAGCAGGTTTTCGCGCGTGAACACCCCGCGCAGCAGGGTTTCTAGTTCGGGTGTGCCGCGATGCGCAAAGTCCAGCCCGTCCACCGTCCGCCACGGCATGAAGCGTTCCTGATCGGCGGTGATCGAGCCGATCCGCGCTTCCATCCCGTCAGTAGTCACCAGCACGGCATTGGTGCTGAACAAGCTGGGTATTTGGTGGAGATAGGTCTGCAACTGGTTGTAGGCGTCGGTCAGCGTTGCGTTCTTCGATGCTGCGTTCTTCAATTCTAACACGGCAAGCGGCAGGCCGTTGACGAACAGCACCACATCGGGGCGGCGGTTGGCCCGGTTCTCGACCACGGTAAATTGATTGACCGCCAGCCAGTCGTTGGCGTCGGGACGGTCAAGATCGATCAGCCAGATTTTGGTGGAAGCGCTTTGCCCCTTCTCGCTGCGATATTCGACATCGACGCCTTCGGTCAGCAGCTTGTGGATGCGGCGGTTCTCTTCGACCAGCGAGGGCAGCTCGCCCGTCAGCACCCGCCGCATGGCCTCGTTGCGCGCCGCATCCGGGGCATCTTCATTCAGCCGGGCAATCGCCGCTTCCAGTCGCCCGATCAGGATGACATCGCCGAAGGATCGCCGCTCAGGGGCCACGCCATCCGGCGCAATCACGGAGCCATGGAGGTAGGTCCAGCCGAGCTCTTGCAGTGTTTCCAGCGCCGCCAGTTCGACAATGTCTTCGGTAATGCTCATACAACGGTGCCCGCGGCTTGGGCCAGCACCGCCGCCCGAATCTGGTCACTATCGAAACAGGCATCTTCCAGCCCTTTCGCGCTAGTGAAGTCAGCTTCAAGGATGTTGTCAGCGTCGCGGAAATCGGCGTTTTTGAAACGGTATCCCTTGAACGACGCCGCCTGCAAATTCGCTTGATAAAACGGGCCATAGCTCACCTGCCCACACCCAGACAATCCGTCGTCATTGTCGAAATATTCCATCAGTGTTTCCGGGGGCCGATCCGTCCAGTAAATCGCAGAGCCGTTGAATTTTGCATTGCTCAAGTCGCTATCCATAAACGAGCAATTCAGAGAATGTGAAAAGTTCGTCGCAAGATCGCCCAGACCAGCAAGGGGGTTGTAGGGTGAGAATTCAACTTTCTGGCAGTTTAGACGGTCGAATGACACTTCCACCAGCTTAACAGTGCTGTCACCGATCCGCTCACCCCATCGTCCGTCATAGAAAGTCGAGCCTTCGATGCTCTCAATGCCGCTGCGGGCAAATTCAAATTTGGTAAGCCGCGCGCCTGTCAGTTCGAGAGCAGAGACACCCATGCGGTTAAGGCGCCGGACGGCCCCGGCAATCCGGTAGTGCGCTTCCGGCTGGTCCCACCGCTTGTAGTCGTCAATTACCTCACGCTGGCGGACGACGTCCTGCTTTCTGTCTCGGCGGTGTTCGAACCATCCAAAAACGATGAGGATGAAAAACACGTCCAGCGTCATGCCGCCCATTTCGGGCCATAGGTTGCTGACGCTCTGCGGCTGGAACAGACACCAGACGAACGTGATTCCTGCACAGGCGACGAAGAGGCCCGCGGCGTAAGGGAAATTTGTCTCCCGGCAATAGCTGCTGGCACCGCAGGTAACGATGCGCAATGCCAGCAGCCGGGCGCGCCACTTTTGGAGGCGAGTCGGCTTACGGCGCATTGCTGGCCCGCCAACTGGCCTTGAAGAATTCCACCAGTCGCCGCGCGCCGGTTTCGGCAACGGCGCGTTTAACCCCGTTGCTCATCAGCCACTTGCGGAATTCGATCTTGAGGCGAAGCTCGGACGAGGTGCGCTGAGGCCAGTCGGTCTCTGCCGTCCGGTCATAGAGCGAGATCAGCTTTGGTGCCCATCCTGCCAGTATTTCGGGCGGAAATTCGCTGTCGTTTCGCACGGTATTGCGCATCAGTTTGGCAATGGCATCTGCGGAAATTGACCCGTCTGCTATCGGTTGTGCATCAGGTTCGCCCAAGGCGCGATCCGCCATTTCCTCAAGGGCTTGCGCTTCGGCTGCGTCGCGTCGCTCTTCCTCGATCAAGCGGCTGAGCCAGTCGTTGCTGTATTTCGATGCGCCGCCCGGATCGGGAAACAGGTTGGCGTGGTGGATATTCATCTTGCGCAGCGTGTTCAGGCAATCCAGGCGGTTTTCGTTCGGCACATGGATTTTGCTGATATAGCGGGCCACATCCATTGGATCGTCGGGATTGATGACCTCGTTCTCGGCCAGTTCGTTGAGGATGGCGGAAACCAGATTTTCCCTGCCGCTGGGCGTGATCGTGAACAGCCCGGCCTGGTTCACCAGCCGCGCATTTTCGTGATGAGTCGGTTCAAAAATGATCGTGGACAGGCTTTCGTCGGCGCGGATTGCCGCCATGTTCAGGCAGAAGACCGCGCGCGATGGGTTGTCCTGCCCCGCCATATCCGGCTCATCAAAGGCGAAAAATAGCGCGACATAGGGCGATTTTGTCCAGTCGATCAGCGGTGTGCGCAAGCCGTGGTGCTGGCCAAAGGCCCATAGCTCTTCATCGTCCAGCTTGCTGCAATCCAGCCCGCGCCCGCGCATGGCGAGGCGGAATTGCGTCAGCAGATTGTCCTGATGCTCCTGCGGCACCGATCCGCCATCAAACAGCCGGGCGAGCGTGGAGGACAGGTGCCAATTGTGCCCGGCCTGCCCGCGATAGACCATTTCGCCCTTGGCGAGATTATGCACTGGCGAGCGCATGGCGACGATGAACGCTTCCCAACTTTCCACCCGGCAGGCCGGAACCAGCCCGTCAATCGCGACATCGCCAATCGCATAGGCGGGGAACAAGGGCAGCGAGCGAAAATAGGGATCGGCCATCAGGCAGCATCAGCCTGCGGCACCACACGCGCCGCGCCGGACATCAGCCGGGGCAAGAGGTAGTCGCGGGTATCAGCGAGCGTCGTGTTTTCAAGTTTTGCCTGTTCGATCTTTTCCCGCAGCGGACTGGCGAAGGTAGAGAATGCTCTCAACACCGCATCGGGGACAACTGGAAAAGGGGTAGCTGCCACAACATCAGGGTTCACAGCCGGATAAGCGCCGCCGTGGCTATCTGCCAGATTGGCAAGCCGCGTGATGTTGTCCGCTGCCGTGGCCGCGACATAGATGGCATCGGCGTAGTTGGCCTGTTTTGGACGAAGAACCGCAAAGCCAGTGCTGACCGTGTAACCTTCCCGCCCGATATAGGCATACGAACCATTACCGGGGCGCACAGTCCCGATGATCGAATCTCCCTTTTTCGCGATACGGCGCGCGCGGCTTGGGGCTGCTTCCCACTTAAGCTGTGCGGTCGTCTCGATTGTCCCCCACTTCGTGTTGGATAGATCGACGTATTCGACTTCGGCGGGATGATTGCTTGCTTTCCAGCTGTCCGAATTGAGCAGTGCTAAGCGCGCCAATGATCCTGCGGTCCACCCAACCGGCAAGCCGTCAGCGCCGAAGGCGGCGGGGAAAAGGGTGACGAGGGCTGCTGCCCGTGCCGGGTCGGTAGTCAGCCCGCCCATGATCGCTTGCGGATCGGTTGCGCCCGCCGCCTTGCGGCGCACAGGGCCGAAATCAACAAACCAATCCCTGAAAATCGCCTGCGCCATCCCCTCCAACGTCTCATTCATCCGCCGGTTAATTTCGATCTTGTCGTCGAGTCCGGCAATTGTTGCCGCGATGGTGCGCTGTTCGTCCAGCGGGAGCGCCGGAATGTCCAGCGAGCGCAAACGGTCTGTGTCCAGCACGCCAGTTCCGTGCCCGGCGGCGCTGACCAGCCCAAGCAAGACAGGCTTGGCGGCGGTCAATGCATAATAGAGGAAGCCGGGGTCTATCGTAGGCCCGGCCACAACGGCTTTGATGTCCTGATTGAAGGTGATGGGCCGCGAACTCCGCACAACACGAATTTCGTTGTGAAGGGACATGCCGCGCACCGCGACGAACGAAGCGTTTTCGGGCGCAAGCCTCGTTCCCTTTCCGATAGCAGCCTTGGTCACGTGCGCGTCCGTAGTTCCTTCCCACTGACCCATATCCTTGGGGGTTAGCCACGGAATATCACCGTTCCAGAATGCGGAATTCGCTTTGCTCGGGGTACCGCCAGAAAGCAGGGTCGCTACCTGACCAAGCGGCACCGTTAGCGCCACCCCATCCCGGTCAACCACCGCCTGAAAGCTTGGCGCGACCGAATGCCAATCGACCACGTCGACGCGAAACGGCAGGTCACTTTCGGAGAAGGCCTCGGCCAGATCGCCCAGCACCGCGCCGGGCAGCGGTCCCTTGCCCTTTACCGCCAGATCAAGATCGGAATGAGGCTTGGCGCTCCACTTCGCGCGGCTGCCGAACACGCGCACCAAAACGCCGCCGGGCAAATGCCGGGCGATAATGTCTGCCACGATTTTCGCATGGTCGGCGCGCATATCTATCGGCTGCTTCATGCCAGCCCTTCGCGCAGGCGATCCCGCAAAAACCGCGCTTCGGTCAGAAAATCAGGGATGATGGCAAACACTTCCCGCGCCTTTTCCTCGTCATAGGTATGGCTGGTCACACCGCGGGCCCGACGATACTCCTTCCACAACGACCAATCGCTGCGCAGCAGGCCGCGTTCATTGCCGGAGCGGATCAGGTCTTGAAACGTCATGCCGTCGTATTCGTCCGGGTTGGCGGACGTGGCCTCCAGAAACCGTTTCAGCATCTTGTGGGCCAGCTCATAGGTGAACTCGAACCGCTGGATGCAGGCATCACGGATCAGGTCATCCGCTGTGTCCTGCCCGTGGCGGTCTAGCGCCAATTCCAGCGAGGTGATGGCCTTTTCAAAAGGCTCGATCGTCAGGTCAATTGCCATCGGATTCCACCATCGCCAGGTTTTCGCGGATCAGGGCAGTCAGCCGGTCACTTTCGGTTAATTGGTCGTCAAGGGTTGCGGCGAGGGCGGCGAAGCGTTCGGCAAACGGCATGCCGTCATCCTCGGCATCTTCCGCTCCGACATAGCGGCCGGGCGTGAGAACGTGGCCATGCTGGCGCACGTCCTCAAGCGTAGCCGACCGGCAGAAGCCGGGAATGTCCTCATACTCGCCCAGCCCCGCCTCTGGCTTGGCCCGCCAGCGGTGATAGGCGCTGGTGATGGTCGCGATGTCGCTGTCGGAAAACTCGCGCCGGGTGCGGTCCACCATATGGCCCAGGTTGCGGGCATCGATGAACAGGAACTCACCCTTGCGGTCGCGGTGGCCGTTCGCGCTTTTGTCGCGCGCCAGAAACCACAGGCAGGCGGGGATCTGCGTGGAATAGAAAAGCTGGCCCGGCAGGGCGACCATGCAATCCACCACGTCCTTTTCGATCATGGTCTTGCGGATTTCGCCTTCGCCCGATTGCTGCGACGACATCGAGCCATTGGCCAGCACCACGCCAGCCGTGCCGCGCGGGGCAAGGTGGTGGACGATATGCTGAAGCCACGCGAAGTTGGCGTTGCCCGCTGGCGGCTGGCCATATTGCCAGCGCACATCGCCCTCTAGCTGCGGTTGCCACCAGTCCGAGATGTTGAACGGCGGATTGGCCATCGCATAATCGAATTTCAGCGTGGGGAAGGCATCGTTCAGGAACGATCCTTCATTGTTCCATTTGATATCCGCATCGATGCCGCGCACTGCAAGGTTCATCTTGCACAGCTTCCAGGTGGCATGGGTGCGCTCCTGTCCGTAGATGGCGATGTCGCTGCGGCGGCCCTGATGGTTTTCGATGAAGCGTTCAGACTGCACGAACATGCCACCAGAGCCGCAGCACGGATCGTAAACCCGGCCATTGTGCGGTTCCAGCATCTCCACGATGGTTTGCACGACAGAGCGCGGCGTGAAGAACTCGCCGCCGCGACGCCCTTCGGCCCCGGCGAACTGGCTGATGAAATACTCGTAGGCACGGCCCAGCAAGTCTTTCGATTTGTGACCGGCACCGTGCATCCCGACCTTGGAAAACAGGTCGATCAATGCGCCCAGCATCGTCTTGTCGAGTTGCGGGCTGCCATAGGCCTTGGGCAAAACATCTTTCAAAACCGCAGCATTGGCGGCTTCGATTGAATCCATCGCGTTGTCGATCAGGTTGCCAATGTCGCCCTCGCGTTCCTTGCCGGTATTTACATCGGTAAAGGTGATTTTCGGGCGCTTCGCATTGGCTTGCAAATAGGCCCAGCGCGCCTCGGCTGGCACCCAGAACACATTGGCAGCAAGATATTCTTCGGGATCTTCAGGATCCGCATATTCTTCTTCGGTGAGTTTAGCGTGGTGCGCATCAAATGCATCGGAGATATATTTGAGGAAAATAAGGCCAAGCGCGACATGCTTGTAACCCGAAGGCTCAAGACTGCCTCGCAGCATGTCAGCTGACTTGAACAGTTCGGCCTCAAAGCCAAGGTCGCTGCCGCTGTTAGATTGTGACGCCATTTAAACTCCCCCGATACGGGCCTAGCCGCGCCCAGCACCCAACGGCAAGCTGGACCTTCGACATTCGGCAATGAGCCAACGTGACCCGCGAGGCGGGGCGCAGAGAGGCTGCTCAAAGAGGTATAGCGAAGGTCGGGTCACTTCCCCTACACAAAGCGTCCCACACAGGACCCAAACGGCTTCGCAGCTGGAAAGCCGTTCGCAAGCCAACTCCGAGTTTGCCTCGCGGGAGTGCCATAAAGTAGGTGGTGCCGCTTACAGGACTCGAACCTGTGACCCCCGCATTACGAATGCGATGCTCTACCAGCTGAGCTAAAGCGGCCCGATGACGGATATCTCCGGTCGAGGGGGCGGCGCTTAACAGGGGAAATTTGCCGTGACAAGCGCTAACCCGCATTTACGTGCCGTTTACCAAGCAGCGTGCACAAGCAGCCGTAAGTGAACGGGGAAGTTTTCGGTATGGGCATGCGACGCGAGCCGGACGGCGAATACGGCGAGATCGACGAGACCGGGGCGGGGCTTCCCGGCGGGGCGACCGACGCGGGCGTCAACGACGTGATGTTCGATCTGGGCGGGGACGAACGCCGGATGCATGTCCGCGCCTATAACCACTGGGTGTCGCTGCTGAGGGGCCGTCCTTATCCGACGATCGCGGACCTCGATCCCGGCTCGATCGCCGATTTCGGCCCGCACAGCGTGCTGCTCGACTTCCGCACCGATCCGGGCACGGGCGCGGATCGGGATGCCGCGGCGGTTGTGACGATCGACGATCCGCGAATCGCCTATCTCGGCGCCAAGCTGCGTGAGGAATGCGGGCTGGTCGGGCCGATCACGTCGATCGCCGACGTGCCCAGCCGGTCGCTGCTGTCGAGGCTGACCGACCATTATCTGCAGATCATCGCGAATCGCGCGCCGATCGGGTTCGAGGCCGAATTCGTCAACAGCCGCGGGCGGACGACGCTGTACCGCGGCATCCTGATGCCATTCTCGTCGAGCGACGAGGGCATCGATTTCCTGTATGGCGTGATCAACTGGAAGGAGCTCGCCGACGACCGGATGCAGGCGACGCTCGCCGCCGAGCTCGAGGCGGCGGTTCGCGCCGCGCCGGTGCCCGCGTCCGGGCTCACCGCCTATGCCCGCCACGCGCCGATGATGCCGGGGCTCGGCGCGACGCTGGCGTCGACCGGGCACGCGCCC
>Ga0308169_10002748_pt1 | contig 17849 bp, 13 predicted proteins | sample PhyBR1_2_FD_202139 | JGI IMG/M metagenome (GOLD analysis project Ga0308169, IMG submission 202139) | Phyllosphere microbial communities from UC Gill Tract Community Farm, Albany, California, United States - DLSLSB.R1 | ecosystem: Host-associated > Plants > Phyllosphere > Unclassified | place... | reverse complement strand
AAGACGGCTCCTACAAGAAGATCCTGGACGGCTGGGGCAACTCCGAGGGCGCCATCACCAAGTCCGAGGTCAACCCGGCGGTTAAGTCTTGAGTTTTCGCGTTACCGACGACAAGTCAGGCGTGCAGATGGAACACCATAAACAGGGAGACGCTCCGGTACTGAACAAGTCCGTGCCGGTGCGCCACCCCGGCCGGTGGATCAGCGCCGTCATCATCCTTCTCCTGGTGGTGGCATTCCTGCAGAGCCTCTTCACCAACCCCAACTTCCGCTGGGATGTTGTGGGCACGTACATCCTGGACGTGAAGGTAGTCCAGGGTGTGGGCTGGACCCTCCTGTTGACGGTCGCATCGATGGTTTTGGCCATCGTCCTGGCCATCCTGCTGGCCGTGATGCGGCAGTCGGACAACCCTGTATTCCGCTGGACCAGCTGGGTGTGGGTGTGGTTCTTCCGCGGCACTCCTGTGTACACCCAGCTCGTCTTCTGGGGCCTCGTGACGGTTCTCTACCCCGCCTTCACGCTGGGTATCCCGTTTGGACCGGAGCTCTTCAGTTACGCGCTGTCGGATCCGAGCAAGGGCCTCATTCCCGCCATCCTGGGCCTGGGCCTGAACGAGTCCGCTTACCTGGCGGAAATCTTCCGTGCCGGCCTGAAGTCCGTGGACAAGGGCCAGCAGGAAGCCGCCGAGGCTCTGGGCATGTCCAAGGGCAAGATCATGTGGCGGATCATCCTGCCGCAGGCCATGCGGATCATCGTGCCCCCTACCGGCAACGAAACGATCGGCATGCTGAAGACCACCTCTCTGGTCCTCGCCGTTCCGTTCACCCTGGACCTGACGTTTGCCACCAACGCCCTGGCCAACCGCATCTACCTCCCGATCCCGCTCCTGATCGTTGCCGCCTTCTGGTACCTCTTGGTCACCAGCATCCTCATGGTGGGCCAGCACTACCTTGAGGCGTACTACGGCAAGGGCGTGGACAACGCGGCTCCGGCGCCCGTCAACCCTGCCGCTGCCAAGGCTGCCGGCCCCGGTGCCGACGCTCAGCGCTCAATGAAGACGGACTTCCCCGAGGAGAGTGCACGATGACCGTCACAGCAGAAAAGCCGCTGGTCAAGATCGAAGGCCTCCACAAGTACTACGGCCACCACCACGTACTCCGGGGCATCGACATGACCGTCAACCAGGGCGAGGTATCGGTGGTGATCGGGCCTTCGGGTTCCGGCAAATCCACCATGCTGCGTTGCGTGAACCTCCTGGAGAGCATCAGTGCCGGGCGGATTTCCGTGGGCGGCCAGCTGATCGGTTACCGCGAGGTCAACGGAAAGCTTCACGACCTCAAGACCAAGGAAATCGCGGCCCAGCGCCGCGAAATCGGCATGGTGTTCCAGCGGTTCAACCTGTTCCCGCACAAGACCGCGCTCCAGAACGTCATGGAGGCGCCGGTGCACGTGAAGGGCCAGTCGAAGGCTGAAGCCCAGAAGCGTGCCCTTGAGCTGCTGGACCGGGTAGGGCTTGGCGACCGCGCCGGGCACTACCCCTCCCAGCTCTCCGGCGGCCAGCAGCAGCGCGTGGCCATTGCGCGCGCGCTGGCCATGGAGCCTGAGCTCATGCTCTTCGACGAGCCCACCTCGGCCCTGGACCCCGAGCTGGTGGGCGATGTCCTGAACGTGATGAAGGACCTGGCCAAGTCGGGCATGACCATGATCGTGGTGACCCACGAGATCGGCTTCGCCCGCGAGGTCGGCGACACCCTGACGTTCATGGATGGCGGCGTTGTGGTCGAATCGGGCGACCCCCGCGAGATCATCGCCAACCCGCAGCATGCGCGCACCAAGGAGTTCCTGGGCCGCGTCCTCTAGGCTCCGAATCACCAATTCCGACGCGCAGATGCTCTGTCGCAGCCGATATCTCGGCAGCGGCAGGGCATTTGCGCGTCGTGGGGTACCATCCGCGTCGACCCCCTACTGCCCGGAGAGCACGCCCTCCACCGCCGCTGCCACGGTTCCCTTGATCCGGGCGTGCAACTCCCGCAGCGACCGGCGGTCCGTGCGGACCTCCACGATGCTGCGCCCCTGCACGGGCCGGTCGAGCGCTTCGGCGAGTCCCGCCGTCGTACTTACCAGTGAATGCCCGACGCCGTACGCTGCGGCGAGTGCCGCGATGTCCACGGAGTGCGGGGTGCCGAAGAGGCGCTCGACGGCGTCCCCGTAGCGTCCGCCCTGTTCCACTCCCCCGTGTTCCAGGAGGCCGAAGATGGCGCCGCCGGAGTCGTTCAGGACCACGATCCGCAAGTCCGGCTGCTCCTCCCCGGCGCCGAGGAGGAGTCCGCCGACGTCATGCAGGAACGTCACGTCGCCCAGCAGCACGGTGGTTTCCTGCCGGCCGCCCAACGCGATGCCGGTGGCGGTGGAGATGGTCCCGTCGATGCCGGCCAGGCCACGGTTGGCGTAAACGGTGGCGGCGGGATCGGGAGCAGGCAGGCCGGCGAGGTCCACGTCGCGGATGCCGTTGGAGGAACCGAGCAGCAACTGGCCGCGGGCGTTCTTCCAGACCAGGGAGGCAACTGAAGGTCCGGTGGCGGCGGCCTCGGCGGACAGCACCTGGTCCAGTGCGTGCTGGGCGGCAGAACCGGCCAGCAACCAGGTATCCAGCCAGGCGAAAGTGCCGCGGCCCGCGAAGTCGGCCAGGTCCGCAAGGTTCTCCAGCGGCAGTTCCGTACGGCGACCGGGCTCGTACCAGGCCACCGGGACGGGCTGGTAGAGCGCCGATTCGACGTCAGCCCGGGCCAGGAGCGAGGCTACCGGGCGCGACAGGGTGGGCCGGCCGAACAGCACCACGCGCTCAATGGGCTGCGCAGAACCGGGCCCGAAGTGCTCCAGCAGCAGCCGGTACGGGCCCACGGCGTTGGGGCCGAACCGGGAGTTGGAGGACGGCTCGGCCAGCAGCGGCAGGTTGTGGGCGCGAGCGAAGGCCTCAGCCACCGGGCCGGCGTCGTGTCCTGCGAGCACCACCGTGCGCCGTTCGGGCAGGGTTTCCGACGCCGGGGGCAGGTTCATGACCAGCGGCTCAGTGCCCACCCGGTAGCGCTGACGCTCCACCGCTTCGGGCAGCCCCTCTTCCGGCGAAGGAACCAGGGGGTCGCGGAAGGCCAGGTTGAGCTGGACCGGGCCCGGGGGCAGGTCCGGGAACACGCCGGTGGCAGCTGAAAGCCCGGTCTGGATGGCCCGCTCCGGGTTGCTTCCGGCCGGGACGTCGGCCGCGAACCGGACCTGCTCGCCGAACAGGTCAGGCTGCACGGTGGTCTGGTTGGCGCCGGTCCCGCGCAGTTCGTCAGGCCGGTCGGCCGAGAGGACGATCAGCGGGACGGCGGCATGGTTGGCCTCCATCACGGCCGGCATCAGGTTTCCGACGGCGGTCCCGGACGTCGTGAGGACAGCGGCCGGCGAGCCGGTGGACAGGGCCAGGCCCAGCGCCGTGAACCCGGCCGACCGTTCGTCGATCCGGACCAGCAGATCCACCCGGCCGGCAGCGGAAGCCTCGGCCAGGGCGTACGCCATGGGGGCCGACCGCGAACCCGGAGAAACCACCACGTGCCGCACGCCGCCGCCGAGCAGGACCTCGACGGCGATCCGCGCCGCAGCCAGCGCGCCCAACTCAGGCGCGTCGAACCCGGGTGCGGGATCATCGGTGGGCGCCGCAAACCCGTTGGAGGCGTCTGTGGCGGCGGCATCGGGGGCAGGCTCGTTCAACGAAGTCACCCAACCAGTCTGCCACCCTCCCACGCCCGCTCACGCCCCGGTTGCTCTATCACCTATGGTCCCTAAACCGGGGTTTTGGGACCATAAGTGATAGAGCAACGAAGGGAAGTCAGCCGCGGAACACCTGGACCACCGAGGGACGGGGCGCGCGCACCTTGCCGGGAGCCGGCGTCGTACCTGCAGGAACGTAGTCCGGGAAGAAGGAGTTCGGCGCCTCGAAGGTGCCGTCCTCACCCGGGTGCTGTACGGAGACGAACACGGTGCGCTCGTCGTCGTGGATGACAGGGCCGCAGGTTTCGGCGTCGCGGGGCACGGACAGGAACTGCTCCACGTTGCCGCGCTCGGCACCGTCAAGGGTGACCTTGAAGAGGCCGTCGTTGTAGCCGATGCCGGAGGGGGCGCCGTCGGTGGAGATCCACAGGTTGCCCACGGAGTCGAAGGCCACGTTGTCCGGGCAGGAGATGGGCGAGACCTTGTCCACCGGGTAGCCCGAGAAGTAGGTCACATCGCCCTGGGCCGGATCGCCGCAAACCATCAGGAGGGTCCAGTTGAACTTGGTGGACGTCTGGTCGCCGGTTTCGGTGATTTCCACGATGTGGCCGTCGCGGTTCTGCGTGCGCGGGTTCACCTCAGTGGCGCCCTCCTTGGTGCCGGTGCCGCGGTCCGAGTTGTTGGTGCAGACCACGTAGACCTTGCCGGTGTGCAGGCTGGGCTGGACGTCCTCGCAGCGGTCCATCTTGGTGGGCCCCACCTTGTCCGCGGCCAGGCGGGTGTACACCAGGACCTCCTCGACCGACATGCCCGGCACCTTCGAGACGCCAGCGACCACCAGGGGCAGCCACTCGCCGGAGCCGTCGAACGCGCCGTCGGAGGGAAGCGCGCCGGTGCCTGTGATCTCGGCAACGGGCGAGTTGCCGGTGAACTTGGCAACGTAGAGGTCGCCCTCGGAGAGCAGGTCCATGTTGTGCCTCCGGTCGCCCTCACGGTACTTCTCCGCCGAGACGAACTTGTAGAGGTAGTCGAACTTCTCGTCGTCGCCCATGTAGGCCACCACATGGCCGGATTCGGCCACGATCACGTTGGCGCCCTCGTGCTTGAAGCGGCCCATGGCGGAGCGCTTCTTGGGGGTTGAGGTGGGGTCGAACGGGTCCGCCTCCACGATCCAGCCGAAGCGGTTGGACTCGTTCTCGTAGCCGGCGTTGCGGGTGTCGAAGCGGGGGTCGTCCAGTTCCCACTGGCGCGCGGTGGGCTTGGCTGTGAGGCCGTAGCGCTTGTCGCCGGCCGAGGTGCCGCCGGCCACGAAGTAGCCGTTGAAGTTTTCCTCGCCGGAGAGGATGGTGCCCCAGGGGGTGGTGCCGCCGGAGCAGTTGCCGAACGTTCCCTTGATGGCGCGGCCGGAGGGATCGGCCACGGTCTTGACCAACGCCGAGCCGGCAACCGGGCCGGTCAGTTCGTAGGTGGTGTCGGAGAGGTAGCGGCGGTTCAGCGGCGCACCCTTCACGTAGCTCCACGGCTTGGTGGTGTTTTTGCGCTCCAGCTCCACTACGGCCAGGCCGTGGGCGGCGCGGCCGATGGCGCGGGTTTCCACGGGATCGTAACCGGCGGGAACCATGATGTTTTCGTTGGTGTACTCGTGGTTGGTGAACAGCACGGCGCGGCGGCCCTTGCTGCCGGGGATTTCCACGATGTCCGTGTAGTCGTTGTTGTAGCCGAACTGGCGTGCCTGCGCTGCGGCAGTCTGGTTGTTCAGGTCGAATGCAGGGGAATCGTTGAACAGCGGGTCACCCCAGCGGATGATGGGCTGCCAGGTGAAGCCTTCCGGCACGGTGAACGCGTCCACTGCTTTGTCCACGGGCTTGATGGCGGTGAACTGCAGCTTGGACTTGCCGAACCCTTCCCTGGCTGCCTTGGACAGGCCCGCGGCGGAGGCAGGTTCGGCGGAGTTCACTGCGGAACCGAGGGCGACGGCGAGAGCACCGGCGGCGCCAAGGCCCAGGGCGGCACGGCGGGACAGTGTGGCGGAGGCGATGTCGCGGAAGTAGCTGTTGGAGCTGGTGTTGCAGACGTCGCCTGCGCAGGCGTTGTCGCACTTGAGTGCACACGTAACGGGACTGCGCTTGCCCTTGGTATGGCCAAGCATGGGCAGCAGGGTGAACTTGCGGGCGGTTTCAGACATGGGGAACCTTCCAAGGAATCTCTCTGGGGTGCCCGACCACCCTTCCAGCCGGTTCCTACCGGAAGCCATCAATTGGATGAACTCATGGTTAACCGCCCGTGACCTGCAGGAACCCTGACGGAATCCCCATCGATTGCTCCGTAAACGTCGTTTTGGTGCGCGAAAACGACAGTTACTCAGCAGTCGATGGGGTGAGGAGGGCGTGGACGCGGCGGAGCCGGTCCAGCCACCAGTCCCGGCGTTCCGCGGGAGCCGCAAACTGCTCAAGCAGCCCGGCGTCGGCGGCCGCGTCGCGGAGGCGGATGGCGCCGTCGTCGGCCACCAGCGGGTCCAGGGTGACGTCCGATTCGAACAGGGACACCGTACCCAGGCCGCAGGCGTAGGGCAGCTCGGGCAGCGCGGCGGCGAGTGCCAGCCCGGCGCGGATGCCCACGGAGGTGTCCAGGGCGGAGCTGACGACGGCGGGGAGTCCGGCCTGCGCCACGATGTCCAGGGCCCGCCGCACTCCCCCAAGCGGCGCCACCTTGACCACGATCAGGTCGGCCGCGCCGGCACGGGCAACGCGGAGGGGGTCGGTTTCCTTGCGGACGCTTTCGTCGGCAGCGATGAGCACAGGGGTCCCGGCAGCCCGCAGCCGGGACCGGACCTCCGCCAGCCCCTCAATGGACGGCACCGGTTGCTCCGCGTACTCCAGCCCCACGGAGGCCAGCCGGGTCAGCGCCTCCACGGCCCCGGGCACGTCCCAGCCGCCGTTGGCATCCACGCGGATGGCGGCGTCCGGCAAAGCGGTGCGGACAGCGTGAAGCCGGGCAACGTCGTCGTCCAGTGACTGCCCCCGCTCCGCCACCTTCACCTTCACCGCGTCCACCCGGCCGAACCTGGCCAGCACGTCCGGCACACGGTCCGCGGAAACTGCGGGCACGGTGGCGTTAACAGGAATCCTGTCCCGCAGCGCAGGCGGGAAGCCCTGCCATCCGGCTTCGATGGCGGCGGCCAGCCAGCGGGAAGCCTCCGCGTCGCCGTACTCGGGGAAGGGGCAGAACTCACCCCAGCCCTTGGGACCGCGGAGCAGGAGGGACTCGCGCTCCATGATGCCGCGGAACTTCACCCGCATGGGCAGGCTCACCACATGGGCGCCCGCCAGCAGCTCTTCCAGCGGAGGAATCGGGGAGGTAGGCATGGAATCACTGTACCGGCGGCGAAATCTCCGTTCGCGGTCGGCAGCCGTCGCGCCGAAGCGCTCAGATCCACTTGTTGTGCTTGAACGCCAGGTAGAGGACCAGGCCCATGGCCACCATCAGTCCCAGCGCGTAGGGGTAGCCGTAGGTCCACGCCAGCTCGGGCATGTTGGCAAAATTCATGCCGTAGATGGAGGCCACCAGCGTCGGCGCGAACAGGATGGCGGCCCAGGAGGAAATGCGTTTGACCTGCTCGTTCTGTTCCAGGCTGGACCCGGTCATGCGCTGCATCTCATCGTTTTGCCGCTGGGCCACCAGGGCTGCGTTCACGGCGAGCGCGTTCTGGAGCAGGGCCCGGAAGGAGGCCACGCGCTCGTTGAGCCGCAGCACGTGGTCCAGGACGTCGCGCAGGTGGTCCTGCAGGACGTCCCCCGGCGGCCGCTCCGGGGCTCCCGCCATGAGTTGGCGAAGGATTCCGGCCAACGGGCTGGTGGCGCGCTGGAAGGTGATCACCTGCCGGGAGAGTTCGTAGATCCTCCGGGAAACCTCCGGGTCGGCGCCAAAGAGGTCATCTTCGATCTCGTCGATATCGTTCTCCAGCCCGGCGGCCACGGGCTCGTACTCGTCCACCACCTGGTCCACGATCCCGTACAGCACGGCGTCGGGGCCCAGGGCCAGGAACTCCGGCATGGACTCCATGCGGCGCCGCACCTTTGCCAGGTCCGGGGACTCGGCGTGCCTCACAGTCACCACGTACTCGTCACCGACAAAAACGTGGATCTCGCCGAAGTCCACCTTTTCCACGTCGTCCCGGTACCGCGCCGGCCGGAGCACCAGGAACAGGCAGCCGCCGTAATGCTCCAGCTTGGCCCGCTGGTGGCCGGAGAGCGCGTCCTCGATGGCGAGCGGGTTGAGGTCGAATTCCTCGCCGACTGACTGCAGCTCCTCCGCGTCCGGCCGGTACAGGCCGATCCAGGCCATCCCCTCACGCTGCCTCAGGAGGAAGTAGGTCTCGTCAAGGTCTTCCGGGTCCTCGGTGCGGAGCCCGTTCACGTAGACGGCATTGTCAATGATGGTCACCGGCGGGCCTCCCGCTCGCGCTCCCACTCATCCAGCAGTGCCGGCAGACGGGAGTTGAGGAACCGGTAGAACCGGGCCATGTCCGCTACCCGTGCCCGGGCGGCGGACCCTTCCGGGAGGGTCTCCGCCGTCGCATCGGTCAGGGCTGCAAGCTTCTCGTAGACCGGGCTGTTGCGCATGGACACCACGTACCACTCATGCTCGTGCAGGGCGTAGAGGTCGCGGCGGCTGCCGGGCTGGGAGATCCGGTGGACGAAGCCCACGGTCTGCAGGTACCGCACCGCCCCCGAGACCGCCGCGGCACTGGCGCCCAGCCGCTCCGATAGCTCAGCAGCGGTCAGGCTCCCCTGTTCCGAGGACACCAAGGCCAGCAATGTCCGTGCCGGCATCTTGGGGAACCCTGCCGCGGCGAAGGCCGCCGCGGTCCTTTCGGCAGCAGCGATGGTCTGTTCCGGGGTTTGTGCTTCCGTCACGCCCGTGTCTGCGCTCATGCCGAGCCCACCTCCCGGCGCCGCATCACGGCGACTGCCAGCACGGCGGCCACCGCGGCGATCGCCAGCATCCACCACGCGCCGCTCCAGTCCGTGGCGTCGCCGTGCGGGACCGGGGTGTGGGCGAACGGGGAGAGGTCGAGCAGGCTCTGGTCGATGCCCAGCATGGCTCCGAGGATCCCCAGCACCACGCCCAGGGCCAGGAGCGCCCAGCTCGCGGCGATGGTCGCTGCCGGCCACAGGACGAAGACCAGCGCCGGCACGGACAGGTAGATCAACGCCGCCGGCAGCTGGGCCAAGGCCGTTTGCCAGAGCGCATTGGCGGACATCGAGGTGTCGCCGGAGCCGGTTAGCGTGGCCCACGTCCCCACCGCCGCCAGGCCCACCACCAGCACCACCGCCGCCACGCCCAGCAGCAGGTAGCCCGCCAGCCACCGGACCCGTCCCACCGGGGCGGACAGCAGGAGTTCGGCGGTCCCGGCCGCTTCCTCCTGCCGCAGCCTGATCACGGCCTGGAGTGCACACGCCGCGGCCAGGACCCCGGCCATCGAGAAGAGTACCGACACCATGAGCTGGGTGAGCGACGTTCCCTGGGACTGGAGCATGGCCCGCAGCATGGCGGTGATGTTGGTGTCGGGGGTGTCGACGGCGGCAATCGCCTTTCCGAGCGAGCCGGCCAGCAGGCCCAGGGCCAGCCCGCTGAGCGCCCAGCCGGTGATCGATCCGGCCTGCAGCCGTATTGCAAGGGCCAGCGGGCTGGCCAGACCCGCCCGGGCGGTCGCTCGTCCCGGCCGCGCTTCCCACAGGCTCGCCCCGCTGTCCCGCGCCCGCAGGATGAGCCAGGCCGCCGCGAGGCAGGCTGCGCCGAGCCCCACCGGCAGCAGCAGCGGCCAGGCACGGTTTCCCGAGTAGGCATACGTCTGCTGGCCCCAGCCGATGGGTGAGAACCAGCTGGCCGGCCCCTCCGTCATGGTGGTCCCGCTGGTGCCCGGCGTCCCCGTGGCGTCACCGATTCCGCGCAGGACATAGGCCAGGACAACCAGTGCGGCGGACACGCCGTTCGCACCGCGCGAGGTCCCCATGAACTGGGCCACGAGCAGTCCCACGCCAAGGAAGCAGAGGCCGACGGCGCCCGTTGCGGCTCCGGCGGTGACGGAACCTTGCGGGTCCAGGCCCTGGGAACTGAAGCCGGCATAGACGGCGAGCGCCACGAGGAGGTTGGCGGTGAGGCCGTGCAGCAGGGTGGCGGTGTTGGGCAGCAGGCGTCCGGCCGGGGTAGAAGCGACCAGTTCCGCTGCGCCTGTTTCCTCGTCCGCCCGGGTGTGGCGCACCGCCAGGAACGTGCTCATCAGGCCGGCCAGCAGGGCAAGGAAGGCGTAGATGAGGAAGGACGTAAAAGCACCCTGTTCGGCGCCGCGGGGCAGCCCGCGCAGCATCAGGATGGCCGGGGTTGCGATGGCCACCTGCAGGATCTCGGTGCGGCTGGCCACGCTGCCGTAGGTCTGGGTGACGGCCGCGGCCGCGAACAGCGCAAAAGCCCCGATCGCCAGCACCCAGCTGAGCAGCTGCCAGCGGTCCCGCCGCAGCCGCTGGCGCCAGAGGACCAGGAGGACGCCCACGTCAGCCCCGTCCCCGTGCGCCCAGCAGGTGCCCCCTGGAAGCTGTGGCCGCATCGGCCGCGACGTCCGCTTCCGGCTGCGGCGCAACAGCGGCATCCCCGTAGTGCCGCAGGAACAGCTCCTCCAGGGACGGCGGGACAATCGTCAGGCCCTGCACGCCCAAGGCGCCCAGGGCGGGAAGCACCTCCGCTATCCGGTCCGAGTCGGCGCTGAACCGGACCCGGCCGGCGTCGACCGCCAGGTCATGCACCGCACCCAGGCGGGCCAGGGCCGCCGGGTCCAGGCCGTCCACGGCGAAGGAAACCTCGGACCTGGTGAGGTGCCGCAGGGACTCCAGCGTGCCGCCGTCGACAATCCTGCCGGCGCGGATGATGCTCACGCGGTGGCACAGCGCCTCCACCTCGGAGAGGATATGGCTGGACAGCAGCACGGTGGCCCCGCGCTCGACGGCGGCCAGCAGCTCCCTGCGGAAGACCTCCTCCATCAGCGGGTCAAGGCCGCTGGTGGGCTCATCCAGCAGGTAGAGCTCGGCCTCGGTGGCGAGGGCCGCGATCAGGGCCACCTTCTGCCGGTTGCCCTTGGAGTACGCCCGGCCCTTCTTGGCCGGATCGAAGTCGAACAGCCGGCAGAGCCGGTCCTTCCGGCGGCGGCAGGCGGCACCGTCGGCCGTGCCGCCCCGCAGCCGGGACAGCAAGTCGATGGTTTCGCCGCCGGACAGGTTGGGCCAGAGCCGGACGTCGCCGGGAACATAGGCCAGGCGCCGGTGCAGGTCGGCAGCCTGGGTCCAGGGTTCGAAGCCCAGGACCGTCGCGGAGCCGGACGTTGCCTTGGCCAGGCCCAGGAGGATGCGCAGGGTGGTGGACTTCCCGGCGCCGTTGGGACCCAGGAAGCCGTGGATCTCGCCGCGGTGGACTTCGAGGTCCAGACCGTCCAGGGCCCGGACCCGGCCGAAGTGCTTATGCAGGCTCGCTGTCTGGACAACGGTGCTCATGGTCCAAGTCTTCGAAGTTTTCACAAAATTGTGAAGGTACTAAAGTCCCCACTATGAGCCCCGACCATCCCCTGCCCAGCGGACAGTCCACTCGCTCGGCGACGGCACCTCTTTACGCGGCGGGGTTCGTCACCGCTTTCGGCGCCCACAGCATCGCAGCCGGGCTGGGCTCGCAGAGCGGCAACATCGGCCTGACGCTGCTGAACCTCGGCATCCTGCTGGCGCTCTACGACGTGGCCGAGGTGTTCCTCAAACCTGTCTTTGGCGCACTCAGCGACAGGATCGGCGCCAAGCCCGTCGTCGTCGGCGGGCTCTTCGCCTTCGCCGCCCTGTCCCTGATCGGGCTGGGGGCGGCAGACCCGTTCGTCCTTGCCCTGGCCAGGCTGGGACAGGGCGCCGCAGCGTCGGCCTTCTCGCCGTCGTCGTCCGCCATGGTGGCAAGGATGGCGCGGGGCGGAAAGGCGGGCACCTACTTTGGCCGGTACGGTTCCTGGAAGAGCCTGGGCTACATCATCGGCCCGCCGCTGGGCGCAGGCCTGATCCTGGCCGGCGGGTTTCCGCTGCTGTTCGGAACCCTGGCGGCGCTGGCGGCCGCGACGGCCGTCTGGGTGCTGGTGTCCGTGCCGCACCTGGCGCCGCTGCCCCGGAAACGGTACACGGTGGTGGACCTGGCGCGGCAGGTAGGCGAACGCCGTTTCCTGGTGCCCACGCTGGTGCTGGCCGCCTCGACCGGCGCCCTGGGCGCCGCCGTCGGCTTCCTCCCGGCGCTGGCCACCCGGCACGGCATGGACGCCTTCGCCGGCACGGCCGCGGTGAGCGTGGTGGCGCTGGGCTCGGTGCTCACCCAGCCGTGGATCGGCAGGCTGCGGGACCGGAAGGCCGTCACCGACAACAGGGGCACGACGACGGGCCTGCTGCTGGTTGCCGCCGGCATCGGTTTGGTGGCGGCAGCCCCCGGCGTGGTCACCATCTTCATCGCCGCAGCCTGCATCGGGACCGGCATCGGTGCCGTGACGCCGTTGGGCTTTGCGCACCTGGCCGACGCTACGCCGCCGGAGCGGATGGGCCGCACGATGGGCTCGGCGGAACTCGGGCGCGAACTGGGCGACGCCGGCGGACCCCTCCTCGTGGGCGGCATCGCCACGGCCACGGCCCTGCCGTTGGGGCTTGGAGCGCTGGCACTTTTTGTGGCCGCGGCGAGCATTCCCCGGCTGGGCCCGGTCAAACACACTCCCTGAGCGGCCTTCCAGCTTTTTGTGTCACCCTTAACCGCGATGACTTCTTCACGGCAACTGCCCACCAGGACCCCTGCCCGGCCTGCGCCGGGCTCGGCGTTCCTGTTCGTGCTGTCCACGGTGGCCTGCATTGCCGGGCTGATGGCCACTTACTACTTCTTCGTCCAGACCGCCACGGGGCAATTCATCGACGAGTCGGCGCTGGTGGAAGCAGTGGACATCCATGGGCCGGCCGGCAAGGCCGCCACCGAGTTCCTGGACCTCCTGCCCACCATCTCGCTGGTCATGGCCGCCGTGGTGGTCCTGTTCGTCACGGTGATCCGGCGGCACTGGGCCGAGGCAGGAATCGCCGTGGCGGCCTGCATCGCCGCGAACGTGGCCACCCAGGTGCTGAAGGACCTGCTGCCGCCGCGCCCGGACAAGGGCGTGCTGACGCTGGAGCTGAACTCTCTCCCGTCCGGGCACACCACCCTGGCGGCGTCGGCCGCGGCCGCGGTTTTCCTGATGGCATCCCCGCGCTGGCGCCCCATGGCCGGCTTCATCGGCGGCACCTTCGCCATCGCCTCCGGCGTATCCACGCTGATCAACCAGTGGCACCGGCCGGCGGACGTGGTGGCCGCGTTCCTGCTGGTGGGGGCCTTCATGATTCCGGCGGGCTGGCTGATCCTGCGCCGCGGTTCCTGGAACGAGTGGGACGGCTTCGGCGACCACCTCGGCTCCGCGCGGATCTGGCTCACCCTGCCGGTGCTGATCGGGCTGGCCTCGGCCGGGGTTGCGGTGTACTCGCTGATCCGGATCGCGCCGAGTCCCTGGCAGGAGACCAGCACCACCAACTACTTCTGGGCGGGGATCTCGCTGATCGTGATCGCCGGATACCTGGCCACCGTGGCCACCACCTCCCTGTTCGCGTTTGCGGCACGACGGCGGGACGCACCCCGGCGCTGACGGCTCACCCTGGGTGGCACTCGCCCAACTGGCTGGCAGTTGTTGTCGTTTTGACGGCTCAAAACGACATCTACTGCGAGCTGGTTGGGAGGGACGGGCTCAGGTCAGTCCCCGGCACTGAGGCGCGCCAGGAGCAGCGCCTCGGCCACGATGGCGTTCTCGAAGTCGCCCAGGTGGATCGACTCGTTCGCGCCGTGGGCACGCGAGTCCGGGTCCTCGGCACCGGTCACCAGGATTTCCGCTTCCGGGAACAGTTTGTTGAGGATGTTCACGGCCGGGATGGAGCCGCCCACCCCCATCGGGACCGCGGGAACACCCCACACATCACCCATCACCCGGAGCATGGAACGCGAAGCAGGTGAGGCCGCATCGCCGGCGAACCCCTCCGTCCGCCCGCCCGGGATGAAGGTGACCTCCGCGCCGAACGGCACATTCCTCTCCACGTGCCGCCGAACGGCTTCCATGGCCGCCGCGGTATCGGACTCCGGGGCCAGGCTGAGGCTGAATCGTGCCCGCGCCGCAGGCTGCAGGGTGTCGGAGGACAGCGCCACGGACGGGGCGTCGATCCCGATGATGGCCATGGCCGGTTTGGTCCACAGCCGGGAGGTGATGCTGCCGCTGCCGGCCAGGGGCACCCCCGGCCGGACCCGCGAATCAGCCCGGAACTCTGCTTCCGTCAGGGACGGCCCCGGTTCCTCCGAAGCCGGCAGGCCCTCCACCGCCACGGTGCCGTCGTCGTGATGGAAGGACGCGACAAGCCGGGACAGCGCGGCCACCGCATCCACCAGCGGCCCGCCGTAGGTCCCGGAGTGCAGGGCGTGCTCCAGCACCCGGACCTCGAGGGTGCCCAGGATGAGCCCGCGCAGGCTGGTGGTCAGGGCCGGTACCCCCACCTTCCAGTTGCCGGAATCCGCCACCACCAGCACATCCGCGCGCAGCAGGTCGCCGTGCTGCTGCAGCAGCAGGGGCAGGGACGGTGAACCGGCCTCCTCCTCGCCGTCGATGAACACGGTGATGCCAACGCCCAAGTCGTCACCCAGGACCCGGAGCGCGTTGCGGACGGCGGCCACGTGCAGCAGCACCCCGGCCTTGTTGTCCGCCACTCCCCTGCCCCACAGCCGCCCTTCACGCTCCACCGCTTCGAACGGCGGGCTCTCCCACAGTTCCAGCTCGCCGGCGGGCTGGACGTCGTAGTGCGCGTACAGCAGGATGGTGGGTTTGCCCGGTGCTCCGGGCCGTCCTCCCACCACCGCGGGGGCACCGGGCCTGCCGTCAGGCCGGGGCGCTTTCAGAATCTCGACGTCGGCCAGGCCGGCGCCGCGGAGCAGGTCCGCCACCTGCAGCGCGGCCTGGTCCAGCTGGGACGGGTCGAAAGAGTCCCAGGCCATGGCGGGGATCCGCACCAGCGCCGAGAGATCGTCCACGACGGCCGCGAAGTCGCCGCGCACGGCCTGGCGCAGGCCGGCGAGGACTTCCTGGCCGCCAGCTGAGGGCGAGGCCATGGGCTACCCCACTCCGTGGCGCTGCAGCCACATTTCCAGCAGTGCGAACTGCCACAGGACGTTGCTCTTCACCGGGGTCCGCCGGCTGTTGGGATCCTCCAGCAGCCCGTCGATGCAGGAGGGCCGGAACAGCCCGCGCTGTTTCGCCTCGGGCGCGTGGAGGGCATCGCTGACCATGGTGATGAAGGGTTCCTCCAGGTGCCGCAAGGCCGGGACCGGGAAGTAACCCTTGGGCCGGTCGATCACGGCGGACGGCAGCATCTGCCGGCCCAGGTCCTTCAGGATGCCCTTTCCGCCCTGGCTTGCCTTCAGTTCAGGCGGGCAGGAGGCGGCCAGTTCCACCAGTTCGTGGTCCAGGAACGGCACCCGGGCCTCGAGCCCCCAGGCCATGCTCATGTTGTCCAGGCGCTTTACGGGATCGTCCACCATCAGCAGGTGGGTATCGAGCCGGAGGACCGCGTCAAGGGCGGTCTCGGCGCCCGGAGCTGACAGGTGGCCCGCCAGGACGCGGCGGCTGACATCCGTTCCCGGCAGCCACTCGGGCTCGAGGATTCCCAGGAGCTCCTCGTGGCTGTGGTCGACGAAGGAAGCTGTGAAGGCATCCAGGGCCTGGTCCCGGGGTACGCCCGCCAGCGGCTGGTGGTAGGCGTAGCCGCCGAACACCTCATCGGCGCCCTGTCCGCACTGCACCACCTTCAAATGCCTGGACACCGTGTCGGAGAGCAGGTGGAAGGCGGTGACGTCGTGGCTGGCCATCGGCTCTGACATCGCGCCCAGGGCGTCCCCGATCGACGGCGCGAAATCAGCCGTGGGCACGTGCAGCCGTTCGTGCCGGGTACCGAATTCCCGCGCCACGAGGTCTGAATACTCGAACTCGTTTCCGGCGTCCCCGCCGGCGCCGTCGTCGAACCCGATGCTGAACGTGGACAGTCCGTGCTGGCCCTCCTCGGCGAGCAGCGCAACCAGGAGGCTGGAATCGAGTCCGCCGGACAAAAGGACACCCACCGGCACATCGGCAACCATCCGGCGTCGTACTGCCGTCCGCAGCGAGTCCCGCACCGCATCCTGCCAGTCCGCGGCGGACCACCCCGCGTGCTCCGGCTTGCGCGAGTAGTCCGGCCGCCAGTATTCGCGGTCCTGCCACGTCCCGTCCGCCCGGATGGTGCGGATGGTGGCCGCCGGAAGCTTCTGCACGCCGCGCAGGATGGTGCGGGGCGCGGGGACGATCGAGTGCCAGCTCAGGTAGTGATGCAGTGCAACCTCGTCGATGCCGGTGTCGATCCCGCCCGAGGCCACCAACGCCGGCAGCGTGGACGCGAAACGCATCTTCCCGGGCAGCTGCGAGACATACAGCGGCTTGATGCCCAGCCGGTCGCGGACCAGGAGGACTTCCTCCCGCTGCGGATCGTAAATGGCGATGGCGAACATGCCCGCCAGGTGGTGGACAAAGTCGTCACCCCATTTCCGGTACGCCTTGAGGATCACCTCGGTGTCGCTGGTGGAACGGAAGCGGAACTCCGGCTCCAGCTCCCGCCGAAGTTCTTTGTAGTTGTAGATGCAGCCGTTGAAGGCGATGGTGAGGCCGCCCTCGTCCTCCATCGGTTGGGCCCCGGCGTCGGAGAGGTCGATGATGCTCAGCCGCCGGTGCCCCAGTGCAACCCAGCCGCCGTTCCAGCTTCCCCTTCCGTCCGGTCCCCGGGAGGCCATGGCCTCCATGATTTTCAGAACTGCTTCCCCCGACGCCGCCCTGCCGTTGAATGCGATCTCGCCGGCTATGCCACACATGTTTCTATTCCTTGCTGTTTTACTGCGATTTATGGGTCTTACTGCTGTGGTTTATGCGGTTCCTCCCGGACGACGCGGATGGTTTTGAGGGTCGGATCGGCGGGATCGGGCAGGACCATGCCCGCCTCCACCCCGCTCCGCAGATAATCGATGGCTGCTTGGTTGATGCGTTCGCCGGGCAGCAGCAGCGGCACACCGGGAGGATACGGAGTTGCCATTTCCGCGGCGATCCGGCCGGGCGCTTCCTCCACCGGGATCACTTCCACCGGACCAAAAAAAGCGTCGCGGGGCAGCATCACGGTTTCCAGGAAAAGGTCCTTCTCATCAGGGATCACGACGGCGGGCGGCCGGGGAAGGGAGGGCGCGGCCTCTACGAGCGCGCGCAGGCCGCTCAGGAGCCTGTCCGCGGTTTCGTCGTCGTCCGAAATGGAGATCACGGCCTCGATCCGGCGGTGGTCGTTGGTGCCAAGGTCGATCCGGCAGTTCTCGCGGAGCCAGTCCGTGGCCTGGTAGCCGCTGATGCCCAGCTGTGAAACGTCGATCAGGACGTGCAGGATGTCCAGATCGTGCGAGGCTTCCTCGTGGACCAGTTCATCCTCCAGGACGTGCAGGCCGGGGATCGCTTCAATGTCGGTGCGGACACGGCGGGCAAGGTTTAGGGCTTTGTCGATCATGGCCTTGCCCTCCTGGACCATCTGCCGCCGCCAGCCGTCCATGGCTCCGTAGATCAGGGTGTTGGCGCTGGTGGTGGAGAGGACGTCGGCGCATTGGTTGAGCCGGACGGGGTCCACCAGGTCCCCTTGAAGATGGAAGATCGAGCCCTGTTCAAATCCCAGGCCCATCTTGTGCACGCTGACCACGCAGATGTCCGCGCCGGCAGACATGGCCCAGGTGGGGGTGTCCGGGTGGAAGGGCAATTGCGCGCCCCAGGCTTCGTCCACGATCAGCGGCTTGCCCCGTTTGTGGCAGATCTCCGCGATGGCTTCCAGATCCGCGCAGGTGCCGTAAGGGGTGGGGCTCACAATCAGGGCCGCGGAGGCATCGGGATAGCGCTGCCACATCTCCTCTACGGTCTCCGGTGCCGGCGG
>Ga0308169_10002746_pt1 | contig 17852 bp, 19 predicted proteins | sample PhyBR1_2_FD_202139 | JGI IMG/M metagenome (GOLD analysis project Ga0308169, IMG submission 202139) | Phyllosphere microbial communities from UC Gill Tract Community Farm, Albany, California, United States - DLSLSB.R1 | ecosystem: Host-associated > Plants > Phyllosphere > Unclassified | place... | reverse complement strand
CTGGGGGGTAAGGTCTTGGCGCAGTCCCCAAAGCTAATCAGACCTAATCACGTGGGACGTTTGGCTTCACAGGGGCTGCCAATGGTAATCAATATGCCCCGTAACTCTCCAGCCCTAAGCTTCACAGTGTGTTCTGCCCAACCCCCAGTGGACAGGTCTGGGGGGTAAGGTCTTGGCGCAGTCCCCAAAGCTAATCAGACCTAATCACGTGGGACGTTTGGCTTCACAGGGGCTGCCAACGGTAATCAATATGCCCTGTAACTCTCCAGCCCTAAGCTTGAGCATGTCTTCTACCTCGCTGCGGCTGGACAGGGCCCTGGAGGCAATCAGAGCTGAATCCACCCTTGTGTTTGCCCCAACCAGCCTGGGTGAACTCCGGTGTGTCGTTGCAAGAGTGACCTGCCTGCCGCTGGAAAGGGTACCCCGTACCTCTCTCAAGCTGCCTTTGCCCCACTCACTCTTTTCCAACCCTCCTCTTCCCTTAGCTGAGTCCTTTCTCTTTCCCTTCCTCTATCCTTTCCTTGCAAGTTCGCTGCTGCTCTCCTCTCTAGCGCGCAGACCCTTGATCTCATTGTTGTTGTTGCCGCTGGCGTCTCAATTCAGCAAAGCGGCTTGGAGGCTGTCTGCCTGAATCACTCTACCTGGCGCTTCTCCTTTTGCTCTAGTCCCTGTGAAGTCTGCCTTGCCTTGTCTCTGCGCTTATTAACCAATGAGCCCTTGACTGAGGGGCTTGCGCTTGCAGGACCAGAAAGTGACTCCAGCCCTTGGCCCCGCCGGGCTGGTCCCACACCCTTCCAGATCTCAGTCCTTAGGGTCACAGGACAGTGTCCAAGGGTGCAGTCCCTGGGTGCCAGGCCATGAAGCCTGTTCATCATCTGCCTAGAGTGACAAAAGATCCTGGGGGATCAAATGCAAATGGAGCTGCGCAGGAGACGGAAGCACAAGCAGCCTACTGGCGCTGCCTGCTGGCTACAGCTCCAGTCGTCAGCACGTTACACCAAAGCTGAAAAGGCTATGTGTGGATCAGCTTTGTGCATCCGAGACAACAAGGTGTTTTGGCCGAGCGGTCTAAGGCGCTAGCTTAAGGTCACACGTTGATCCGCTAGTCCGAAAGGGCGTGAGTTCGAATCTCACAGACATCACAAGTTTTTGTTTTTGCTGCGGTTGCGTTAGGTTCCAGCCAAGGCTGCTGCCAATGTAGCGCCGCACGACCGGCGACCCTATTTTGAGCGGGCTGGGCACGCAGACAGCCCCAGAGGCCGAATGCCCCGGTCCTTGCTCGAGCCCTTGTTCGAGCCTAGACCACTCGTGATATAAATACATCTTGCCGTGCGCCCGCCAAATCAGCCCCTATGGCTCAGTGGCAGAGCGTTCGCCTAGTAAGCGAAAGGTCCATAGTTCGATCCTGTGTGGGGGCATCGCTTTTTGCTGGCATGAACTGGCCGCCGATCCTTTTGGCCCGCGCACAGCCGGGTGCTGCAGCTGCACGGCCGGAGGCGCGAAATGCTATGTGCAATATAGTGTCTAGCTGTGCTTCCACTCGCCATCAAGGTTGCATGGTGTAGTTGGTCATCACGTCAGTTTAACATCTAGTCCACTGAAGGTCCTCAGTTCAAACCTGGGTGCGATCATTTTTTTTGGGAACCCTCCCCCTGCTTTCTGATCGTCACCTGTCTGGAAGGGCAGGGCAGGCCTGCGACAGGAATGCTCATGCCAAAGACCAGGCCATTGCACACAACGCAGCTGGAAGGCTGCGGCTGCGGCCGGCATCTGATGCCGGCCAGTTGCCGCTCCTCCCCCTTGGGATCCTACAGAGAGCTGTTGGCCAAGTTTGGCTCGGGTTGGCCAGATCTGACCAAGTTTTGCAAGGCTTTGACAGCTAATGAAAGATCTGGCCAGCAGCAACTGCATCTTGCCAAATTTTGCCAGATCTTGCGAGGCTCGAGCAGTCCTCCTGCGCACTCCCGAGAGTTGCGCGCAGTCCAGCTATCTCTCTTCTCTCAGGTCCCTCAATGTCAATACAGCTTGTGCTCTCACGCTCGTGCATTGCACTGCTCCTCAAGCTACTGCGGGCTGTGAGTATGCCCTCTTGGCATTGCCATTGTTGACAAGTGGGTCTGCTACGAGCTCAAGGCCTGTCAGGACGCTGCACTGTTGGGCGAAGAGAGCGTGGGCAAAAAACAAGGCACCGAGACGCATGCCCGTCTTGAAGCTCGCACCGCGGCCTGACGGGTCCCAGGCGATGCCAAATCGCTCCTGCTCGTCCTTCTTGTGCGGGACGCAGATCAGTCGGACGGTGATGCCCTGCTCCTTGATGCCAACAAGGCGCGTTGTGCGCTCGGCGTTGCGCCAGAAGATTGGCACCGTCCCTTCGAGGACGTTGTGGATCTTAAAGACGCACACAAAACTGAGGAGGCGCTTGTTGGGCTTGGGCAAGCCGGTCAAGGCCAAGGCAAGCGCTTTGCCAAGCGGGTCGACAGGTCCCATCGAGAACGACGAAGACGAGTAGCGGAGGTCGTAGCGACGGCGGGAGCGGCAGCAGGCAAGGAGATGCGCTTGGCAAGGAGGAGGGCAGTGCAGTACAGCACGCTTTTGACTTCTCTCTCCCGCTTCCTGGCTGCTGTGAGAGCCTGAAAGCATCCCCGACAGGACGCACTGAGCACGTTCAGCATGCAGCAGCAGGCATTCCTGCTGAAGCGAGAGGGGGTCAGCCTGGCCGGCACTGGGCCCGCCTGCCCCGCCGCAGGTCGCTCTCCTTCCCCTCACTCACTCCTTGCTTGCTTCTCGCACCAGGCTTTGACACCCTGCGCGTTCGCTTTGTACGGCATCAAGGACCAACATGGTGTGCTGCTGTGTCCGCCAAGCGGCGTTGTCAAGCCTCGGCAAGCACCTCAATTCTCATCAGCACCCCGCTCCCCCGGCCCTTCACAGCACCCATGACGGCGCTGACGCCCGCCTGGTGCCTCGCAGATCTCAAGCAGCGCCTACTCTGGCCCGCTGTATGCGTCCCTTCCCGTCTTGCCCCTTGTGCGCTGACCTTCTTAATGATGCGCAGGCTGCACACTCCCCTCGCGCTCTGGTGCTCACTTGCGCCAACCCTGTGCATCCTTCTCGCTTGTTCTTTGCTCCGTTCAGTCCGTACAGGGTGCTGACGTACTCCTTCTCTTCTTCCCTGACCGTGCACGCTATCGTCGACGCGTGCGCGGCCTGCAGGACCGACTTAACTGCTCGCCGGCTCGACGAGACCAAGGTGCGTCGCGTTCTCTTCCTCTCGGAAGCGCCTGCTCCCTTGCCGACTCTCTCTAGGAGCTTGGGCTCCGCGTATTGCATGTGCTTCTCGTCTGCAAGGTGCAGTGTGTCCGCTTCTCGCTTCCGTCGCAGCAAGCGCGAGCTGACCTCCCACCCCGTGCCTCTCGTCCTTGCCCGCAGCGCTCTCTCGTGCGCCCTCGATCGACTGCGGTGGACTGCTTGCTCAGCTGGACGGTTTGCGGGCGGGTTGGGGCTCTCAGCAGACGCGAGTTGTCGTCAAGCGTCCTGTCACAGAGACCAAGTTTGAGCCCAAGTCCTCTTATTCCACTATACCTTGCCTTTGCCTTTGGCTGCTTGCTCATCTCTTTGCGCTCGTCCTCTCGAGGCGGCGCAGAGGGCGGGGCGAGCAGCCGAACACATTGTGCGAGAGCTGGCAAGATTTGGCGAGAATCTGGCAAGCTCTGGCAAGATTTGGCCAGAGATGAGAGAGTCGACAGATGTCACGGGAGAATCAGGACGTTTTGGAAGATCTTGTCGGAGAGCCAAGATGCGCTCTGCAGGAGGTTGGCGAGACCTGGTCAGATCTTGTCAGATCTTGGCGAAAAGCAGTCTCCCGAGCGCTCACCGAATCTCGCGAGATTTTGCCAGATCTTGCCAACGCGAGCCAAACTCGGCCAACGACATACTGTAGGCAGCTTGGGTAGCTCTCCCTCTGTCTCCTTGCAACATGCTTCTCCCAGTGCCTGCCGGAGGCTTAGCAAGAGCGTGTCTGCAGCTACTGTTTCCCTGCTCAATCCCATGCTTGTTTCAACAGTTGGCTTTGCCATGCTCTTTTTTCATTGACCCCTTTGTGAGCACCGCAGCTGGCCCGCGGCAGCGGAGGGTGCAGCGTGAACAGGACAAGATGTAGTTCCTTTTGTGAAGGTTATGATTAGCAAGGGTGGGCGGTGTGTATCAATAGCTCGGTTGATCTAGTTGGTTATGATGTGGACCTAATACGAGCCTCTCGTGCCAAGTCCAATGTCGGCGGTTCGATCCCGCCACTGAGCAAAGCGCTGCCTATGCAGCACCACCTTTTTGTTCGGCTTCTCGTGCTCGGCGGACGCTCTTTTGCACCCTCGCTTGCCCAGCGGGAGAGCCGGATGGACAGTGCAGCCGCAAGCACACTCTGACTGCTACACGTGGCCAGAGCTGCAAAAGCAGCTTCAGTAGAGAGCCTCCCCTTGATGCAATCTTCACGTTGTAACGTTCCTCAGGCATAATCCTGTGGTTTTTCCAAGCTCTGGCAGTGAAGCCATTTGATCAGCCCTTGATACAAGCCAGAGGAGGACCTTTTTTAATGAGAGGAGGAGGATGCCAGAATTGCTGCACCCCTTTCTCGCATAGGCAACAAGGAAAGTGTTCTCAAGCAGATGGGGGTACAAGGAGGAACCTCCACAGGATCCCTGCAACCCTTCAGTTCAATACAGCAGTTATGAGCACAGAGAGCAACAGACAAGCAAGGCAAAGTGCTGCCCAGAAGGGCCAAGGTCCTGCCTTGTTCCTTGCCCCCAGCCCAAGCCGGTGGGCTCCTGTCCTCTTCACCTTGTGCAGCCCATCTCCCGTTGTTACTTACTCATCTCCCCCAGGGTCTGGCAAGAGTCTTGCTGCAGGTACTGTCCCCCTCTACAGTCTGCAATGCAGAACAAGAGGGAGAACACTTGTCCAGGCCCGTATCAGGCGCCCTGCAGGCTGTTGCGCAGCCCTGTTGCCTTTGTGTGTGCCTTTGTCAGGCCTGTTAAACATCAAGAGGGTGGAATGTTAAGAGTGATGCAATGGTGTCAAGCACAAGCTGACTGAAGCCCAAGGAAAGCTGCACGGACATCGCCTGCTCCCCAGTGCGCCTTGTGGCTGCCCGAGACACACTGGCGGGCCACGCAGGGAAACAGTAGCTACAGGCACGCTCTCGCTAGACCTCAGGCGGGAGAGGGAGAGATAGGTTGCAGGACAAGAAAGAGAGATCTACGCAAGGGGAGGAGGAGAGGCGGCCCGTCGGCCTCGGTCCACGGCCTCGGCCCTCCGGGCACACCGTCAACGCTGGCGAGTGGCGGCACAGCCTCGCGTGCGAGATGCATAGACCGCCGTGCAAGGCTTGACAGCAAAGCCTTTGCGCGCACCAGACAGAAGGCAGGGAAACTGACTGAAAGCGACCGGGGTCCGTTTGGCGCTGGCACGCCGCTCTCAAGCACCGTGACACGCTGGGCTGCAAGCGTCAATCTTGACTCTTCACAACAGTGTGACGGCAAGCTCCCTGTGGTGTAGAGCCGGACAAAGGAGGCAACGGTGAGTGCGTTCGTGGAGCAGGACGGGGGGCTGCGCCTGGAGCGCGCCTCTGCCGGTCCTCCTCCTCTGGCGCACGCAGAGGAGGACTGCAAGATGCAGGGGGACAGGTGAGCAAGCTGGAGAGAAAAAGAGGCGGACCAGCCGACTTGAGAAGGTTGGCTGCCCGAGCCCCGTGCACAAAAATGAAGCTCCGGGGACTCCGGAGAGGCTGCCTCCAGGGTGGATCGAACACCCGACCTCAGCATCGACTTCCGTACGAGTGCTGCGCACTGCCACTGTGCTATAGAGGCTCTTGGTGAACGTCGAGGAGCAGACAGACGTCCTGACCGCACGCCCCGCGGGCCTCGCTGGTCTCTGCGCTCGCCGGGCCACAAGCAGCTTGACCGCAGGCAGCACTGCGAGCTTGGCGCGACCGACGCCGCGGTGCGGGAAGGTCGCACCGGTTCTTTCGCAAGCCCGCCGACTCGAGCGAGGCCCGGCACCTCAGAGGGAGGCGGACGAGCCAGTGCCTTGACGCGTTCCGTGCCGACCATCGAAATTGTGAGCAGGATCGAGAGGGAAACACGTTGCGCCACGGTCGCGTTCCGAGGTGGACTTCGGCGAGTCGAAGGCGGCCTCGCTCAGAGGCGGCCTCTCTCCCTCCTCCCACCTCCCCCCCTCACCTCTCTCCTCTCCTCGCACCTGGAGCAAGACCAGGGACCTCGGCCAGACCGCAACAGCTACACAACACCAACCTCCACCCTCCTCCGCCCTCCCCAATGGTCGTCTTCGTCTACAAGGTGCGCGCTCCCTCGCTCGCTCGACGCGTCTGCCCGAGTGCTGACCCACCCCGCTTGCTCTCCCTCCCCTGCAGCGCGGTACGCCTCTCGCCTGCGCACTCGGGCACTCCTGCCTGCCTGTAGAGCTACTGCGAGCCCTCGCTGACGCCCTCTCTTTCCTCCCTCGGTGCAGACGGTCGCCGCGAGAACGTCGCGTTCGACAAGATGTGCGTCCTCCTCTCGGCCTCCTGCGCGCGCCTGCACACCAGTCTGCTGACCCATACTCGACCTTGCCCCCGCGACACAGTACCGCGCGCATCGAAAAGCTCTGCTACGGCCTCGACCGCAACCACGTCGAGCCCATCGAGGTGCGCCCCCTCTCCACTCGCTCGCCGCAGCTCAGGATAGCGAGCTGACCCTCAGAGCCCCCCTTCCTGCGACAGATCACCAAGCGCGTCATCAGCGGCGTGTACCAGGGCGTCACGACGGTCGAGCTCGACAACCTCGCCGCCGAGACGGCGGCTTACATGACCACTCGGCACCCGGTCCGTCTTCGTCTCGCCCAAAGCGCCCTGGCTCTCCCGCAGGTCCTTGCAGCTGACTCCTGACACGCGCGCTACAGGACTACGCCATTCTCGCTGCCCGCATCGCCATCTCGAACCTGCACAAGGAGACCAAGAAGACGTTCTCGCACGTCGTCTCGGACCTCTACCACTATGGTGCGTCCGAAGCAGCCCTTCTACTTCCTTGCACTCGAACGAGGGGTACACGTGCAGCCACTGACCTCGCGGCGACTTTGTCCGCGCGCAGTCAACCCCAAGAACGGGCGGCCGTCGGGCATGATCTCGGACGAGACGTACAAGGCCATCATGGACAACGCCGAGCGCCTCAACAGCGCCGTCATCTACAACCGCGACTTCAGCTACGTGCGTCACCTGTTCTCTCGCAGCTCGCGCGCGAGGTTGCGCCGGCGCTGACGCTCTTCGGCGGCTTGTTCGCAGAACTACTTCGGGTTCAAGACGCTCGAGCGCTCGTACCTCCTGCGCATCGACGGCAAGGTCGCCGAGCGCCCCCAGCACATGCTCATGCGCGTCGCCGTCGGCATCCACGGCGCCGACATCGACCGCGCGATCGAGACGTACAACCTCATGTCGGAGCGCTACTTCACGCACGCCTCGCCGACGCTCTTCAACGCCGGCACGCCGCGCCCGCAGCTGTCGTCGTGCTTCCTCGTCACGATGAAGGAGGACTCGATCGACGGCATCTACGACACGCTCAAGACGTGCGCCCTCATCTCCAAGACGGCCGGCGGCATCGGCCTCTCGATCCACAACATCCGCGCGACGGGCTCGTACATCGCCGGCACCAACGGCTACTCGAACGGCATCATCCCCATGCTGCGCGTCTTCAACAACACGGCGCGCTACGTCGACCAGGGCGGCAACAAGCGGCCGGGCGCGTTCGCCATCTACCTCGAGCCGTGGCACGCCGACATCTTCGACTTCCTCGACCTGCGCAAGAACCACGGCAAGGAGGAGGTGCGCGCGCGCGACCTCTTCTTCGCCCTGTGGATCCCGGACCTCTTCATGGAGCGCGTCGAGCAGGCGGGCGACTGGCCCCTCTTCTGCCCCGCCGAGGCGCCCGGCCTCGCCGACGTCTACGGCGACGAGTTCAAGGCCCTCTTCGAGAAGTACGAGAAGGAGGGCCGCGCCAAGAAGACGATCCCGGCGCAGAAGCTGTGGTACGCCATCCTCGAGGCCCAGGTCGAGACGGGCAACCCGTTCATGCTCTACAAGGACGCCGCCAACAGTGCGTCGCCTCTCTCCTCCCCCCTCGAGTCCTCCTTCTCGCTCGCGTGCTGACGATGCCCTCGGCGCGCCGCAACAGAGAAGTCGAACCAGAACAACCTCGGCACGATCAAGTCGTCCAACCTCTGCACCGAGATCATCGAGTACTCGGCGCCGGACGAGTGGTCAGTCCCGCCTCTCTTCTCTCCCTTCCTTTACTCAAGCTCAAGAAGTAGGGCACGAGCTGACGAGCGTCTTCCCCTTGCAGCGCCGTGTGCAACCTCGCGTCGATCGCCCTCCCGTCCTTCATCGAGAACGGCCAGTACAACTTCCAGAAGCTCCACGACGTCACCAAGGTCGTCGCCTACAACCTCAACCGCATCATCGACGTCAACTACTACCCGGTCAAGGAGGCCGAGAACAGCAACATGCGCCACCGCCCCATCGGCATCGGTGTGCAGGGCCTCGCCGACGCCTTCATGGCACTCCGCCTCCCCTTCGACTCGCCCGAGGCGCGCCAGCTCAACCTCCAGATCTTCGAGACGATCTACCACGCCGCGATCGAGTCGTCGTGCGACATGGCGCGCGAGCACGCTGCCAAGAACCCGGGCCAGTCGGGCGCGTACCCGTCGTACAAGCTCAACGGCGGCTCGCCCGCGAGCCAGGGCCTGCTCCAGTACGACCTGTGGAACGTCACGCCGACCGACCTCTGGGACTGGGCCGAGCTCAAGGACAAGATCGCGCAGCACGGCCTCCGCAACTCGCTCGTGTGTGCGCCCATGCCGACGGCCTCGACGAGCCAGATCCTCGGCAACAACGAGGCGTTCGAGCCTTACACCTCGTGCGTCCCTCTCGCTCATCCTCCTGTCTCGTGCCGCCGTCGTCACGAGCGCCGAGCTGACGTTCCTCGACCCGTGCAGGAACATCTACACGCGCCGCGTCCTCGCCGGCGAGTTCCAGATCGTCAACCCGTGGCTCCTGCGCGACCTCGTCGACCGCGGCCTGTGGGACGACGCGATGAAGAACACGATCATCGCGCACAACGGCTCGATCCAGAACGTGCCGGGCATCCCGGACGAGCTGAAGCGCATCTACAAGACGGTGTGGGAGATCTCGCAGAAGACGGTCATCGACCTCGCGGCCGACCGTGGCGCCTTCATCGACCAGAGCCAGAGCCTCAACGTCCACCTCTCGAGCCCGACCATGGCTCAGCTCACGAGCATGCACTTCTACGGCTGGAAGAAGGGCCTCAAGACCGGCATGGTGCGTCTCGTCTCTCTCTCTCTCTCTCTCTCTCTATCTCTCTCTCTCTCTCTCTCGCTCCCTAAAGTCCTCGCGCCGGTCCTGACGTCGTTCGTCCGCCGTCGCGCAGTACTACCTCCGCACTCGCGCTGCTGTCGGCGCCATCAAGTTCACCGTCGACCAGGCAACGCTCGGTGCGTGACGTTCCCATGACCTCCTGACCCGTGAGAGGCTCGTCCTGACGCCTCGCTGCTCTCGCAGACTCGGCCAAGGCCGCCAACGCTTCCGCTCCGGCTGTTGCCGCCGCACCCGCCGCCGCCAAGCCGTCGGGCATGCGCGACATCACGAACGGCGTCGCGCGCACGAGCATCTCTGCCGCGGCGCCCGTCAAGCGCTCGCCGACGAGCAGCACGCCTGGCGCTGCATCGCCTGCGCCGAGCTCGACGTCGTCCAAGCCGGCGCCTGCGCCCGTCCCTGCGCCTCTCGCCGCGACGTCGGCCGCACCGACAGAGGATGAGGAGGACATCTCGTACGAGGAGGCGGTCCGGCGCGCCGAGGAGCACGCCCAGGCCGTCCTGCAGTGCTCGATCGACAACAAGGACGCTTGCCTGAGTACGTCCTGCTCTTCTCTCCCATCCGACCTCCTCCCTGTTGCGCCACCCCGCTGACTCCTTGCCTCGTCCTCGCTCTGCAGTGTGCAGCGGCTGAAGCAGGCCGTACCGTCGGCGGACCGCTCGCTCACAGCGTCTCTCGTTCCCTCTTTGCCTCCCTCTGCCTTTCTCCCCCTCGCACTCTCGTTGTACTCGTCACCGTTGTACCGCAGCGACTGCGCGTATCGTTCCTTCTTCTCGCTCGATGTAACCTCGTTCTGTTCGTGCCCCTCTCTGTCGTCCCTAAGAGAGTCGCCAGCAGCTGCGGTGCCGAGGCGGTGCTCGCTCCTTCCTGGCCGCCTTTGGCCCGCTCACCTCGACACTCCTCGACGCGCGCATGACGACCGAGCTCTCGATCTCGGGTGTCCTGCCCCGCACGCTGTACTCGAGCGCCCTCGAGCGCCTCTCGGGCTTCGCAGAGCGCGGCGAAGCCTTCATCGCGAGCGAGGAGGTGCTCGCGCGCAACACGGCGCTGGGTAGCGCTGACGGGCCCGGGGCGGGGGCGGGGGCGGACGCAGGAGGTGCACTGCGCGTCAAGGCGGTGCGCACACGCTCGTCTGGGGACGCGGCGCAGTGGTGAGCTCCGCCGTTCCTCCTCCCCACTCGACTCGCGCTCTCCGGCTGCACTCACCCTCTCGACCCGCTGACGCTGCCGGTCTCCGCTGCACACAGGTCGCTGCAGGTCAACGGCCGACCCGAGCCGCCGCGCACCGCACCTAGGGCGCAGCAGTACGGCGTCACCGAGTTCGCCGTCGAGGACGGGAGCGACCCTCGCTCGTTCGCGAGCGCGCTTGGCTACGGGTGCGTCTTGCTCCTCTCTCCCCTCGGAGTCAAGTGTGCATGGCTGAGGACCGCCGGCGAGCGCTCGCAGGAAGAGCCTGTTCACGCTGCACCGGCGCGGCGTGCGGTTCCAGCGCGGGGCGGTCATGGTCGAGCTCTTCCAGCTGCACGAGGTGCGTCTCTCCCTCCCTCTCTCGCCCTCTCCAGCCGGAGACTGCGCCGCTCGACGAGCCCGCCCGTAGCTGACCCGCTCTCGGCGACGCCCGCAGGACAACGACTCGCCGACCCCTCTCGACTCCTCCTCCTACGCCGTCTGCGCCTCGACCCGCTTCACCGCCGCGCCGTCGTCCTCCTCGAACGGCAGCAGCATCAGCAGCGGCGGCGTACGAGGAGCCGCAGCAGCAGGCGGCGGGGCGGCGGGAGGGAGCGCGAGCGGAGGAGGGGCGTCGCACGAGCTGCGCGAGGCGAGCCTCGCTGCGCTCGAGGACGTGGCGCGGCTGCTCAAGGGGCTCGTAGACCTCTCGCGCGTGGACTGAACGAGGTCTTGCTCTCTGTGCAGGTGAGGAGCGAGCGAGCGGGCTGCGAGAGAGATGCGCGAGAGCGAGAAAGCCGTTCCGACAGGGCGCGACGACGAGAAGTGGTGCTGCTCAAGGTGCTCGTTGCAGAGAGAGGGACGAGGCAGGCTACGACTCGTCCTTGTCGAGCTTGGCCGGTCGTATGGGCTCCTCGGCGAGGAACGCAAACATGTCGCGGTTGGCGATGCGGCTCTCCCTGCGAGCGCGAGAGACGACGGGCGAGCGGCGGTCGAGGCGGGTGCGGAGGAAAAAAGGAGGAGGGAAGAGGAGCGAGAGGGTCAGTCAAGGGGCCTCTGGCGGAGAGAAAGAGAGAGAGAGAGAGAGGGAGGAGGAGGAGGAGGACGCACTCGAAGCGGGGCTCGAAGAACTTGCGCGTCTCGTCAAAGCGCTGCTTGTACGCGTCAAAGCTGCCGTACCTGACCGTGTCGCTCCACCCCCTCGCGGCAATGACAAACTCTGCGTCGTCGCTGCTGAACGCGACGCCCTGGCCGCCCTCGCCGCCCGCCGCGCGCACGGCCGCCTCGAGGCGCTCCTCGTCGCGGAAGAGGTACTCTGCGACGCCGATCCAGAAGCGGAAGACGGGCGTCGCGGCGAGGGCGAGGTGGACAAAGGGGCGGATGCGCAGCTGGTGCCAGCAGTCGACCATGGCGAGGAGGGCGAGGTGCGAGTTGGGCGGGAGCGCGGCCGCTGCGGACGCCGAGGGGGGCTCGCCGATCGCGAACCGGTCGAGGGCCGTGTCGGAGAGGAGGATCGGCGGTGGTGCCGGTGCCGGGGCGGCCGAAGAGGAGGGAGACGAGGAGGTCGTCGCCGACGAGGAGGAGGAAGAGGAGGGCCCGAAGACAAAGTCGCGCGCGGCAAAGACCCTCGCGCGCAGCTCGTCCTCCTTGCTCTGGATCATGAGCTTGAACAGGTCGCTCGCCGACTGGGCAAACTGGTGGATCTGCTCCTGGGCGCGCGGGTTGAGGATGGCGAGGCCGGCGTAGACGTGCCACTTGGCGGCGTAGATGCGCAGCGTGATGTTGATCTTGACGACCTCGATGCCGCCGATGTAGCGCCCGAGCTCCCAAGGGAACTGGCCCATGCTGCACCAGGCGGTGCCCATCCTGCGCGCGTGAGGAGGGGGCGAGGGTCAGCTTGAGAGCCAGGGTGGGAGCGAGAGGGCGAGAAGTGAGTTCGGAGCGAAATTGAGAGGGAATGCGAGTGCGAGAGAGAGGAAGGAAGGGATCGAGGGAGAGGGAGAGAAGGAGAGGGAGAGGGAGGGAGAGGGCGGGAGAGGGAGGGAGAGGGAGGGAGAGGGAGAGAGAGGTAGAGGAAGAAGGACGAGGACGTACGAGAGGAAGGCGGCGTGCGTCACGGCCTGCGTGTTGGCCGTCACCTCGTCGTGCTCGTCGTACGACAAGTCGACGTAGCGCGAGTTCAAAGGCGCGAGGAGCTGCTTGACGAACTCGACGTGCTCGGCCGACGCGCGGTGCTGGATCACGATCTGCATCAGGGGGGCGCGGGCTCGAAGGTCAGCGAGGCGTTCAAGCGCGCTGGGAGAGAAGGAAGGAGGAGGAAAGGGACGCACGAGGGCCTGGTTGTCAGAGGGGACGGTCGGCCCGTGGAGCGAGTGGATCGAGACGATGTGCGTGTCGGCGGGGAGGTGCTGCTCGAAGGCCTTGCGCTCGGGGGCCTTGACGCTCGTCTGGCCGGCGACGATGGCGCCGACTTTGGTCGAGGGCCCGTACTGGGCGACGACCTGGTCGATGTAGGCGGCCTCGACCGAGTAGACGACAAAGTCGCTCTCGCGCGCGACGAGGTGGCCGTCGCGGAGCGGGACGAGCGCGGGCTTGTCGCGGCAGTAGTCGACGAGGTGGTCGTAGCGGTCGGGGAGGTCGCACACGTTGATGCGGGCGCAGTGGCCCGGGGTGCGCGACAGGCGGTCGGCGTACATGCGGCCCATCTCGCCCATGCCGATGAGGCCGACGACGGCGTCCTTGATGGCGGGGAGGGCGGGCATGGTGCTGTGGTGCAGTGGTCGGAGCGAAGGGGGCAGGGGCCGAGGTCGGGTGGATGAGCGGGCGAGAGATGAAGTCGGGCGGGGGAGGAGGTGAGGGTCGGAGGGGGGACGGCGGAGGGGGGCACTGGTCGGGTTGTGCAGTGCCTCGGTCGGTGCTGGTGGTGGTGAGCGTGTGGTGGCTGAGCTCGTCGGTGCAGGAGAGAGCGGGAGCTCGTCGTCGTCGTCGGCTCGTCTGTTCGCTCGTCTGGGCCTCGTCCACGGTCCTCTCGCTCACATTCACTCGGTCCAGAGACTGGTCAAGCCCGCTACATGGCCTCCGAGGTGCGTCTGTGCTCCCCTCCCTCAGCCCCACCACGCCTCGCTGAATCCTCCTTGCAGGCCCACGACCGGGTCGTCGCTCAACCCGACCTCGGCGGCACCGCCAACAACGACTGCCTGCTCCTCCAGTTGCCCGACGAGACCCTCGACTACATCTTCCAGCTCGCCTACCACCACCCAACCGACGCCGACCTCCCTCTCGACATCTGCTACCCGCTCGAGCTCCTCGAACGCGAGCCGGCCCACCGCCCGCTCTGCCGCCGCCTGTACCCGATCCAGCAGCACCAGCTGTACCGCCACCTCGAGGTCACGTCGGTCCGCAACCTCGCCCTCGTCGCGCGCACCCTCGTCGAGGACCGGCGCGCGCCCGAGCGCCGGCTCGGCACCCTCGTCGAGCGCCTCTCGCTCGGCTCGCCGGGGCGCCGCGAGTGGGCCAGCCCCGCGCACGCACGCAGGGTCCAGGAGTGGCACATCAAGCGCGGCGAGCCGCACCACCCCGTTCCGCCGTCCGGCGCGGCGACCCCGGCCCTCGCGCGCCTCCTCGGTGCGCTCAGCCGCCTCGAGTCGTTCAGCGTCTTCCTCGACTCGGTCGAGCCCGACAACGCCGACGAGGTCGCCCTCTTGCGCCTCATCTTCGAGGACCCGGCGACGCTCGCCCGCTGGAGCTCGGTCAACGAGTTCTGCTTCGAGACGTTCGGCCCGACGCTCGACGCCGCCTTCCCGCACGACGCCGGCGCGTGGCTCGCGCAGCTCGCGCGCTTGCCTCGCCTCGAGACGCTCGAGCTGAGCTTCAGCGCGCAGCGCATGCCGGCCGTCTTCCAGGCCTCGTCAACGGCGGCGCCGCCGCCCGTCCTCGAGCGGGTCCGCACGCTCAAGGTCTACGCGCCGTTCCACGACTGGCACGTCCCGCTCGGCGGGTTCGTGCCCAACCTCGCTCGCCTCGAGGTGCAGAACCCGATCGCCTGGTTCGGGCACTCCCGGCTGCGCTCGCTCATCGAGAGCGCGCCGCCGTCCCTCGTCGACCTCGCCATCACCTCCGAATCCGGCGGACTCGCGCCCGAGGCCATCGACGACCTGCTCCCGGCCTTCCCCCTCCTCCACTCTCTCCGCCTCGACGTCGCCTGCTTCGACCCCGCCGGCCTCCCCTCGTCCCTCGCGCGCCTCGCCCACCTCACGCACCTCCACTTTGGCGAGGGCGACGTCCTCCCCGACTCGACTCGGTCCCCCTCCGCCTCGTCGCCGGCCCGCCCCGCCTCGCCTCGCCACACTGCGCACGCTCCACCTCGACTACGTCGAACCCTTCTTCGGCCCGACCCTGCGCGACAACTTTGGCGTGCTCCCCGACCCGGACGAGCGCGACGCCGAGGGCGTCTACACCGGGTGGTACCCGCCGCACTGGCCCGACCCGCGCACCTGCACCTGCACCTGCTTGGGCGTCGCGCGCGCGCTCCGGCTCGCGCGCGCACACGGCCTCTGCGTCGGCGGGCGGGCCGTGCGCGCGGTCGAGTGGTACGGCGCGTACGCGGCCGAGCGCGCGGCGGTCGCGCGCGCGCGCGGGCGCGAGACGGGCGAGTGGGGCGACGCGCGGAGGGTGCTCGGGAGGAGGGTCGTCGAACTGCTCGTGGAGGAGGAGCGGGCTGGGAGGGGCTGGCTGGAGGGATTTGGCGGGGCGCTGCTGCGCTGCTGAGCCTTTGCTCGAGGTGGTGTAATGAAAGGCTGTGCCGTGCCTGACCATGTTCCTCGACTCGAGAGCTCCAGAGCGTGCTTGTGCAGTGAGGGCGCCTGCGCAGCTCAGCGAGCTGACCTCGAGCCGAGGGCGACGAGCCTCTCGGTCACTGCTCTGCCGCTCTTGCTTCTTGCTCGAGGAGAGCTTGCTGGAGCGTTCGAGAGATCGAGAGCGAAGCGAGCGAGAAGCAGAAGCGGCCGCTCGGGCGAGGCTCATGCTCCTTCACCTTGAGAAGGTCGAGCCGGAGGAGGCCTGAGCGCGCTCCATCTTCGCTTCCGCTGCATCCAGGAGGTCTTCACTTCTCCTGCATTCTAAGAGCTCGAGACTCAGCGCTGCATGCCCGCGCCCATGCGAGTGCGACGGGCTCTCGATCGCCTAGCTCTCGTCAAGGTCCTCTCGACGACGACAATGCGGCCTCGCGACGACGTCCTTGCACGCTCAGTCGGCTCGAGCTACATGCACTCTATTCGGCTCCGGGGAAAGTACGGGCTATAGGCGCTGCGACGCCGCTGATGAGGCCGCCGCTCGATAAGCTTGTCGAGCGAGTGCGCGTCGTGGTGCGGGTTCTGCTCGATCCAGGTGTAGGTCGGGGATCGAGGGCGGGTCGGAGGTGAGATGAGCTGCGCAGGAGGCTGACGAGGAGGCGCGGAAAGAGGGTCAGGTGACGCTGACTGAGGGAGCTCGAGACGAAGGAGAGGACGCACCGGGAGGTGGTCCGAGAGAGGGTCGAGCGCAAGTCGCACAGAGGGCTCGTCATGCCCGAGCGCTCTGTAGAGCTCCTTGGCCTGTGCGAGAGCTCACTCAGTCGTAGCTCTGCCGCCGTGAGAGCTCGGTCGCCGCAGAGAGAGAGAGGGAGGTTCACGCACAAGGGGCTCGAGTGCAGGCACGCTGCCGTGCGAGTAAAAGAGCGCGCAGACGTCAAAGAGGCGCTCTCGAACGAGCTTGACGGCCGCAATCTGCATGGTGGGCGACAGGTGCGCCTCAAAGTGCTCGTCCTCGGCGACCCAGAAGAAAGTCGTGCGCACGAGCCCCAGATAGGCGTGGTGCTGGTCCGGCGTGATGAGGAGCGGCGGCTGAACGCTCGCATACATATTCAGGAGGTCGTTGATGCGATCCTTGAAGATCTTGCGGCGGTCGTGAGGCGTCTCGAGCGCGAGGTGGACGGTCGAGAAGAGGAGGTCGGCGGGAGGCTGTGGACGGCAAGTGAGTCAGCACGTCGCTCGCCTCTCTCGCTGTTGCTCAGACGCGTATGGCTGTCCGAGGAAGATAATGAGAGCGAGAGACACGCACGAGCGCCTGCGCCACCGGCACGCCCTCGAGAAGCCGTTTCGAGACGTGCTCGAGCATCCCGTGCAGGATCGGCCAGCCGTCTTGCCGCACTCGCAGCAGCTTGATCGGCCGGATGCCGCCGTCTCGGTCCTCGAACAGCTGGTTGTACCACGCCTGGACCTCGGACGAAGGGTTCGCACGAACGGCGTCTCGGGCAGCGGTGGCGAGCGCCGCGCGCTCGTTCTCGGTCATCGACTTGGAGATCTGCGCGACAGCATGAGAGACCTGTCAGCTTGCATGAGCGAAGGTGAGGAGTCTGAGTGAAGGCGAGGAGTAGAGAAGAGGACGGACCGACGGAATTGGGTGCTTGACCGACTCGCTGATGTGCCGGTAGCTCACCTGTAGGAGAAGCTGCGTCAGCCTCTGCCCACTCATGTACGACGAGTAGAAGGTAGGTAGGACGCACGAGCTGGTCGAGGTCGACTTGAGTCGGGTCGAGCTGCCACAGGCAGTATTTCGACACGAGGACGTCGACGAGTTCCTCGCGCTCCGAGGGCAAGAGCATGCCCCACTTGGCGCGGAAGCTGTCGGCAGCGATCCTCAGGCTCTTGCGCCGGCTGTTGTTGTCGGCGCCCTTGAGCGAGACGAGCCAGAAGCTGTAGATGCCGACGAGGCGGTGCAAGACCGGGTCGTGGGGAGCGGCGGACGGCGCCTCGCGGATGACGTAGTCGGCGTGACGGCGAGCGTGGTTCTGCTGCATGCTGGCGGCGAGAGAAGAGCGACGACGAGCAGAGAGCGAGGCGCTACGAGCTGGCGAGGGCGGACGAGCCAGGCGCGATCGACGGTCCGTGCGCCCGCGGAGACTCCGGTCCGCGTCCGCTCGCGCCGCACGGAATCTCCTCTCGAGCAGCCCGTCGCTCGGGCACGTCCGCGAGAGATCTGCCGATCGTCGTCTTTCATGAGCGGGGGAGCTGCGCGGGTTTGGATCGCGGCCGCGACAGGCTCAACTCGAGAAGGTCAACTTGAGAAGGTCAGCTTTGCGAGCTCTCCCGATGCGCTTGCTCGTGACTGTCTGGAAGCTGCACAAGTTTACATCGCGGCTCTACAACGAGAAGGTCCTGCTCTCGGGAAAGAAAGGATCACGAGCCACGAGTCGCCGCTGTTCCACCCGCCGCGC
>Ga0308169_10002740_pt1 | contig 17886 bp, 19 predicted proteins | sample PhyBR1_2_FD_202139 | JGI IMG/M metagenome (GOLD analysis project Ga0308169, IMG submission 202139) | Phyllosphere microbial communities from UC Gill Tract Community Farm, Albany, California, United States - DLSLSB.R1 | ecosystem: Host-associated > Plants > Phyllosphere > Unclassified | place... | reverse complement strand
GACGAACTGCTGATTTGCAATCGGCTGATCGGCGCCGTCCGTAAGCCGGAACTCCAGCCAATGCTCTTCCTTGAGCAGAGCCGCCATGGCGGGCATGAATGCGATCCCGACATCTGCGGCAGCCGGAACGTTCGAAGCGGCTTCTGCGCCATGCGCATCGCCATGAAAATCGTTATTTCCGGAAAGGCAGGTGCAGTGGCCCGAAGTCTGCGAGCCATGAAGCGCCATTGCTGCACCATCGATGATCTCGGTGTCGTTGCCGTTCACGATCACGCAGTTTTTCTTGCAAGAGATCTTGTCGCCCACGCGCGCGATGGCCCTATCATTCACCGTAGAACATGATGAGCCGGAAACGACCGCACCTCCACAAGAGGTCTTATCGCCGACGCAAATACTTCCGATTATCTTGAGCATGGCCGCTCCTACGGCGGCAGTCGAGTTACGAGCTCGATAAATTTCCAAATAGCCACTTTGAAGCAAGCATCGGGGAGGATTTTGAGCCGCAGCAGAAAGTCGACGCTACGACACAGTTGTGCATAAGTTCCTAACTGATTCCTTTTTTGAACCTGGACTGATGACTATCATTGTTAACTGCCTTCACCTGCAACAGGCCCGTCGCGCCCCCCGCCAATCCGACATCAGACATTGCCTCAAAGAATAAATTTGACCAAACAAGGCAATTCTGAGGAAGATGCTCCAAAATTGTGCGCGCATAAGCAAAAAATTTACCGCAATCACTAAATTAGTGAAAAGCGGCTCGACCAAGTCCAAGGGTTTCAAATTTACTGTCGATGCCCGCGCAAACGTGTCGTGTAGCGCAGGCAATGAGTGATATAGTTGGTCATTTGCCACATTGGCTTACATAAAAAACCACAGGCATCCCAATCCAAACGAAGGAAACCGACAGATGACCACTCAGGACTACTCGACCCGCATCAGCCAGCTCATCCAGGAACACGAAGCCGAGATTGGCAACGAGTGGATGGCCCAGCTGGAAGCCATGACGATGCGCTCGAACGTCGTTTCCAAAGAGCAGCTGCGCAAGCACTGCCAGCAGTTCCTGTCCGCCTTCGCCACCGCCGCCCGTAGCGGCGAGCTGCAGAATATCGAACACCGTTCGTGGGACGAGGTGCGCGACCAGCTGGACAATATCTCGACCACGCGCGCCAGGGGCGGCTCGACCCCGAGCGAGACCGCGACCTTCATCTTTTCGCTCAAGCAGCCGCTGTTCGCCAGCATGAACCGCGCCCTGGCCAGCGATCCGGCCATGCTGGCCCACGTCTTTTGGACCATCAGCGCGCTGCTCGACAAGCTGGGCCTGTACACCATCGAAGTGTTCCAGCGCGCGCGCGACCAGGTCATCGTGCGCCAGCAGCAGGAACTGCTCGAGCTCTCGACCCCGGTGGTCAAGCTGTGGAACGGCATCCTGGCGCTGCCGCTGATCGGCACCCTGGATTCCGCCCGTACCCAGGTGGTGATGGAGAACATCCTGCAGAAGATCGTCGACACCGGCGCCGCGATCGCCATCATCGACATCACCGGCGTGCCGACCGTCGACACCCTGGTCGCCCAGCACCTGATGAAGACCATCGCCGCCGCCCGCCTGATGGGCGCGGACTGCATCATCAGCGGCATCCGTCCGCAGATCGCCCAGACCATCGTGCACCTGGGCGTGAACCTGGAAGACGTCACCACCAAGGCCACGCTGGCCGACGCCTTCGTGGTCGCGCTCGAGCGCACCGGCACCTCGGTCGTGCAGAAGGGCTGAGCCAGGCATGGAACGCATCCCCATTTTACGCATGGGCGACCTGCTGCTGGTCACCATCCAGGTCGACATGCATGACCGCCTGGCGATGACCCTGCAGGACGACCTCACCGAGCGCATCGTGCGCGATAGTGCCAAGGGCGTGCTGATCGACATCTCGGCGCTCGACCTGGTCGATTCCTTCATCGGCCGCATGATCAGCAACACCGCCGCGATGGCGCGCGTGCTCGACGCCCAGACCGTGGTGGTCGGCATGCAGCCCGCCGTCGCGATCACCCTGGTCGAGCTGGGCCTGACCCTGCACGGCGTGAAGACCGCATTGAACGTTGAGAAGGGCATGGCCCTGTTAGGAAAGTCGAACTTCTGATGAGCGTAGCTCTCGACAACGCAGAACCGTTTTACGGCGACCTGCTCGAGCGCCGGCGGCAGCAGCGCAATGCGCGCGTGACGCTGCCGCTGCGCTCCGACGAGGACGTGGTCGCGCTGCGCAGGCAGGTGCGCGAGCGCGCGGTGGCGATCGCGCTGTCGCTGGTCGAGCAGACCAAGCTGGTGACTGCGGCCAGCGAACTGGCGCGCAACACCATCAAGTATGGCGGCGGCGGCGAGGTCCATCTCGACGACCTCGACGACGGGCTGCGCCGCGGCGTCGGCCTGGTCTTCGTCGACCATGGCCCCGGCATCGCCGACATCGAGCAGGCGCTGCGCGACGGCTTCACCACCGGCGGTGGCCTCGGCCTGGGCCTGGGCGGCTCCAAGCGCCTGGTCGAGGAATTCGAGATCGCATCGCGAACAGGCCAGGGCACGGCGGTATCGGTCGTCAAATGGAAACGCTGATCAGCTCGCGGGCAGCGCAGCACGTCTTCCCGATCAGCCATGCCAGCGACGTCTCCGCCGCCCGCCGCGCCGGGCAGAAGCTGGCCGTCGATCTCGGTTTCGACGAGGTCAAGGCCGGACGCCTGGCGATCGTGATCACCGAGGCCGGCACCAACATCCTCAAGCACGCGGGCGAAGGCACGCTGTACGTCATGCGCGCCCAGTCCGGCGCGTCGATGGCGGGCGTGGACGTGCTCGCGGTCGATGACGGGCCCGGCATCGCCGACCTCGCGACCAGCATCCAGGATGGCGTCTCGACCGCCGGCACCGCCGGCAACGGCCTCGGCGCGCTCAAGCGCCAGTCGGACGAATTCGACGTCTGGTCGCAGCGGGGACGCGGCAGCGTGTTCTTCATGCGCCTGTGGCGCGGCAGTCCGCCGCCCACGCCGTGCGGCGTCGAAGTCGGCGCCCTGTACGTGCCGCTGGCCGGCGAACAGGCCTGCGGCGACGGCTGGGCCGCCAGCTGCGATCTCGACGGCGCCACGCTGCTCGTGGTCGATGGCCTGGGGCATGGTCCGGAGGCCGCCAAGGCCGCTTGCGCCGCGGTCGAGGCGCTCGAACGCTTTCCCTCGAAGCCGCCGGAGGAAGTGGTGCAGCGCGCCCACGAGGGCCTGCGCATCACGCGCGGCGCGGCGCTGTCGGTGGCGCGCATCGAGTACACCGGCGACGCGCTGCGCTTCGCCGGGATCGGCAACGTGGCCGCCACCGTGGTCGGGCATGGCAGCCGGCGCACCATGGTCTCGCACAACGGCATCGTCGGCCACAACATGCGCAAGGTGCAGGAATTCACGGCGCCGTTCCCGCCGGGCGCGCTGTGCGTGATGCATTCGGACGGCCTGCAGACCCAGTGGAACCTGGACGATTATCCCGGCCTGCTGGGCCGCGCGCCGGCAATCGTGGCCGGCGTGCTGATGCGCGATTTCATCCGCGGCCGCGACGACGCCCTGGTGCTGGTCGCGCGCAGGAAGGAAAACATGGGCGGAGGAGATACCTGATGGCGCAACGCATCCTTAACCTGGCGCTCGCCAACGAGCAGGACGTGGTGCTGGTGCGCCAGCGTGCGCGCCAGGTCTCGCACCTGCTCGGCTTTTCGCAGCAGGACCAGGTACGCATCGCGACGGCCGTGTCGGAAGTGGCGCGCGCCGCCTGCCAGAGCGGCTTCGGCGGCCGCGCGACCTTCCTGATCGAGGGCGGCGACGGGCGCCAGTTCCTCGGGTCGGGCCGGCGCGCCTGGCCGAGCTGTCCAGCCAGCTGGCGCAGGACAGCCCGGTGGCCAACACCTACCTCGAGGTGCACCTGCAGAACCGCGAGCTGGCCGCCGCCCTGGCCGAACTGCGCGAGCGCCAGGACGACCTGCTGGCCCTGACCCGCGAGCTGGAGGACACCAACCGCGGCATCGTCGCGCTGTACGCCGAGATCGAGGACAAGGCCGAGCGCCTGCGCCTGGCCGACGAGATGAAGTCGCGCTTCCTGTCCAACACCAGCCACGAGCTGAGGACGCCGCTGTCCTCGATCCGTGCGCTGGCCAAGCTGCTGCTCGACCGCATGGACGGCGACCTCACCTCCGAGCAGGAGCGCCAGGTGAAATTCATCGAAACGGCCGCCAACGACCTGTCCGAACTGGTCAACGACCTGCTCGACCTGGCCAAGATCGAGGCCGGCAAGGTCGAGGTGCAGCTGGCGCCGGTGGAGGTCGACAACCTGTTCCGCGCGCTCAAGGGGATGCTGCGTCCGCTGGTCGACGAGGCGCGGGTCGACCTGGTGTTCGAGCCGACCGAAATTGCCGAGCCGTTCGAATCGGATGAAGGTAAAATCTCGCAGGTATTGCGCAACTTTATTTCGAACGCCCTGAAATTCACGGAGGAAGGCCAGGTCGCCGTGTCGGCGCACCTCGCTGCCGGCAGCGATACCATCGTCTTCGCGGTGAAGGACACCGGGATCGGCATCAGCCCGGACAACCTGCAGCTGATCTTCGAGGAATTCAGCCAGATCGAACATCCGCTGCAGCGGCGCAGCAAGGGCACGGGCCTGGGCCTGCCGCTGTGCCGCAAGCTGGCCGAGCTGCTCGGCGGGCGCGTCGAAGTGAGCAGCGAGCCTGGCGTGGGCTCGACCTTCTCCCTGGTCCTGCCGCGCGTGTTCCCCGTCCGGCCCGAGCAAAGCACTTGATGGATAAGATGATGATGAACCCCTCCACCCTGATCCTGAACGTCGACGACAACGACGGCGCCCGCTACGCCAAGACCCGGATTCTGCAGGGCGCCGGATTCCAGGTCGTCGAAGCGTCGAACGGCACCGACGCGCTGGCGATCGTCAAGCGCGGCGAGGTCGCGCTGGTCCTGCTCGACGTGAAGCTGCCCGACATCAACGGCCTCGAGGTGTGCCGCCGCATCAAGGCCAATCCCGACAGCGCGATGGTGCTGGTGCTGCAGACCTCGGCCGCGCTGACCGGGCGCGCCGACAAGATCCGCGGCCTGGAGGGCGGCGCCGACAACTACCTGGCCGCGCCGATCGAGGCCGACGAGCTGATCGCCAACGTCAACGCGCTGCTGCGCATGCGCCAGACCCAGAGCGCGCTGCGCGACAGCGAGGAGCGCTTCCGTCAGCTGACCGACAACATCGAGGACGTGTTCTGGATGTTCTCGGTGCCGGCGCGCGCGCTCGAATACGTGAGCCCGGCCTACGCGGCCATGTGGGGCCGCAGCCTGGACACGCTGGAGCGTGAGCCGGGCAGCTGGCTGGCCGCCGTGCATCCCGACGACCGCGCCCATGTGTCCGTCCTGTGGGACGCGCTGCAGGACGCGCCGCATTACGAGGCCGAGTTCCGTGTGGTGCTGCCGGACGGCGGCCAGCGCTGGGTGCGCGACCGCCTGTTTTCGGTGCGCGACCGAAAGGACAATATCTATCGGGTGGCGCGCGTGACCAGCGACATCACGCGGCGCAAGGAGATGGAAGGCTTGCTGCGCGCGGCCGACGCCAACAAGAACGAATTCCTGGCGACCCTGGCGCACGAGCTGCGCAATCCGCTGTCGCCGATCCGCAATGCGGCCGCCTTGCTGAGCGCCGAGGGCGTGGGCGCGGCCGAGCGCCAGGCGCGCGCGCGCGAGGTGATCACGCGCCAGGTCGACCACCTGGCCCACCTGGTCGACGACTTGCTCGACGTGGCGCGCATCTCGGAGGGCAAGATCGCGCTGCGCCAGGAAGAGGTGGACATCAAGGGCGTGATCGCCCAGGCACTGGAAACCGCCGGCCCCTTGATCACGGCGCGCGAACACGTGCTGGAAGTGATCGAACCCGAGGAAGGGATCTGGGTGATGGGCGACCCGGTGCGCCTGGCCCAGTCGATGGGCAACCTGCTGCACAACGCCGCCAAGTTCACGCCCAGGGGCGGCCACATCCGGGTCGAGGCCCGGCTGGACGGCGAGATGGTGCGCATTTCGGTGATCGATAACGGCATCGGCATCGCCGAGGACAACCTGTCGCGCATCTTCGGCATGTTCGCCCAGGTCGGGGTGCCGCCCGACCGCGCGCCGGAAGGTCTCGGCATTGGCCTGTCGCTGGTCTCGCGCCTGCTGGAAATGCACGGTGGACACCTGTCCGCGACCAGCCCGGGCATCGGCCTCGGGTCCACCTTCACGGTCGAATTGCCGGTGCTGCGCACCCTGGCGGCGAACGACGCGGCGCCCGAGCAGGCGGCGCCTGCCGGCCAGGCCAGCAGCGGCCGGCGCGTGCTGCTGGTGGACGACAACGTCGACGCGATGGAGATGATGGGTTTCCTGCTCTCCGAGATGGGCTACAACGCCCAGACCACGTCCGACGCCAGCCACCTGGTCGACCTGGCGCTCGCACACCAGCCGGACGTGATCGTGCTCGACATCGGCTTGCCGGGCGTGGACGGCTACGACCTGGCGCGCATGCTCAAGAAGCATCCGCAGCTCAAGTCGATCCGCCTGGTGGCCCACACCGGCTACGGCTCGCCCGAGGACCGGCGCAAGGCGCTGGATGCCGGTTTCGATGCGCACCTGGTCAAGCCGGCGGAGCTCTCGGACCTGGAGGCGGCGCTGCGCGGCTGACTGGGCAACGTGGACGGGGCCCCGTCCACCCTGCTTAGGTGTGGCAGCGCACGAACGCGCGCGTTCAACTCGTCTAAGCTGGTTCCATCCACTTTTTCAGGAGGATGCCATGCCCAAAGGAGCCAGCCCGAAACGCGAGCGCGAGTACAAGAAGCTCGAGACCGAGTTCAAGCAGGAGCACCGCTACCCCGGCCGCGAGGAAGAGGTCGCGTCGCGCATCGTCAACAAGCAGCGCGCCGAGCACGGCGAGACCAAACAGTCGTCGAGCGGCGGTTCGAAGCAGTCGGCGAAGAAGTAATTCTCAGGCGCTAAAAAGCCTCCCGGATTGCCGCCCGGGAGGCTTGCGCGCGCGTCACGTGCGCGGGTGCTTCACTTGTCGGTGACCGTGAACTCGCCGAACGGCTTCAACTGCTCTCCCAACGCCTTCGGATCCCCGACCACGACGATGGTCTGGTTCTCCGGCGCGAAATACTTCTTCGCGACCGTGCGCACCTGTTCCGGCGTGACCTTCTCGATCAGCGGCACGTACTGGCCGAGGAATTCGGCCGGCAGCCCGACCAGCCAGTTGGACGCCAGCGTCGACGCCACCGCGCCCTGCATCTGGTTGCGCAGCAGGTAGCTGCCGGCGACGTAGCGCTTGTGCATCTGCATCTCGTCCGCCGGTACCAGGTCGGCGCCGATGCGCTTGTATTCGGCCAGGTAGTCGGCAAGCGCCGCCCCGGTCACCTCGTTGCGCACGTCGGCGCCGCCGGCCACGCTGCCGCCTTCGCGCAGCATCGCGGCGCCGGCCGAGGCGCCGTAGGTATAGCCCTTTTCCTCGCGCAGCTTGAGGTTCACGCGGCTCGAGAAGCCGCCGCCCAGCACCGTGCTGGCCAGGCGCATCGGGATCTGGTCGTCGGCGGTGGCGGCGATGCCGGGGCCGCCCACGCGGATGGTCGACTGCACGCTGCCGGCGCGCTCCAGCAGCAGGCGCTGGGGACGGGCAGCGGCCTGCGCCCTCGGGGCTTCGGGCGCCGCTTCGCCGCCGGCTTTCCAGTCGCCGAAGGCTTGCTGGGCCAGGCGCAGCGCGTCGGCTTCCTTGATGCGGCCGGTGATCACCAGCAGGGCGTGTTCGGGATGGAAGCGGCGCGCATGCTCGCTCTTGAACATCGCTTCGGTCGCGGACTGGATCGCCTCCGCGGTCGGGGTCGTGTGGCCGTAAGGATGGTCGGCGTACAGCGCGCGGTCCATTGCGCGGTCGGCGCGGAAGCGCGGGCGCGTCTCCTGCACGCGCAGGGACTGCAGCGCGTTGGCCTTTTCCAGCGCCACTTCGCTGGCCGGGAAGGCGGGGGTGCGCACCACCTCGGCCAGCAGGTTCATCATCGGACCGGCCTGCGAGGCGAGGGCGTTGGCGGCGACGATCATGCCGTCATTGGTCGGGCGCGCGCCCACCGAACCGCCCATGCCTTGTGCGCTTTCCGCGATCGCGCGCGAGTCGCGTTTGGCCGTGCCTTCGGTCAGCAGGTCGGCCAGCATGTTGGCGAAGCCGGGATGGCTGGCGTCGTCGGCGGCCAGGCCGGCGTTGCGCACGGCCAGCACCATGTCCACGCGCGGCACGCCGCTCCTCGGCACGATCCACACTTCGAGGCCGTTGGACAGGGTCTTCTTCGCGATATGCGGGACCGGCAGCGGCTTGTCCTTGCCGTAGGCCGGCATCCCGGCGGGCATGCCGGTGGCCGGATTCGCCGCCTTGTCGGCAGCCTGGGCCTGGGCGCACAGGGCAGCCACGGCCATCGTCAGCATCAGTTTTTTCATCGATGCGCTCCTCATTTCTTGTTGGCCGGGGCCGGGGCGGCCGGCGCAGGCGTGGTCGTGGCGGCGTTGGCCGGCGACGGTTGCGAAGGCGCCGGCGCCTTGGCTGCGGGCTTGCGGTCGATCACGGTGCGGTTGGCCGGCACCAGATAGGCCGCGGCCACGCGCTGGACGTCGGCGGAGGTGACGCCCTCGATCCAGCCCGGCACCTTGTTGACCACGTTGGCGTCGCCCCACACGGTGGCCAGCTTGGCCATGGTGTCGGCGCGGCGCAGGATGTTTTCCAGGCTGTTGTTCCAGTCGGCCAGGATGCTGGTCTTGACGCGCTTGAGGGTGGCGGCGTCGACGCCGTCCTTCGCGACCTTGGCGATCTGTTCGTCCATGGCGGCCAGCATGGCGTCGGCGCTGCCGTTCGGCTTGTACAGCGCGAACACGGTGAACAGGGTCGGGCCGTCGTATTCGAACGGGCCGGCCAGGCCGAAGCTGCCCTGCACGTTCAGGGCGATCTCCTTGCCCTTGACCATGTTCTGGTAGAACAGCGAGGCGTCGCCGCCGGCCAGCAGTTCGGCCAGCACGGCCATCGGCGCCTGGTCGCGGCTGCCGCGTGCGGGCGCCTTCCAGCCGGCCGCGATCGCCGGCACCTGGGCCAGGGCGTCGCTCTGCTCGATGCGCTTTTCCTGCGTGTTCGGGCCTTCGGCGAAGTCGGAGGCTTTCGGCGTCGGGCGCCTGGCAATCGAGCCGAAGTACTTCCGGGCCAGCGCGAAGCCCTGTGCCGGGCTGACATCGCCGGCGATCGCGAGCACCGCGTTGTTCGGGCCATAGAAGTCGCGGTGGAAGGCGCGCACGTCGTCCAGGCTGGCGTGCTCGAGGTCCTCGAAGCTGCCGTAGCCGTCGTGGTTGTTCTCCCACTTCTGGAAGGCCTGCTGGGGCAGGTCGAAGATGTAGAAGGCGCCGTAGGGCTGGTTCTTGACGTTGACGCGGATCTCTTCCTTGACCACGTCCTGCTGGTTTTTCAGCGTGGCCGGGTTGAAGTCCAGGGTCTTCATGCGGTCCGATTCCAGCCACAGGATCGGCTCCAGCGAGGACACCGGGGCGGTCTCGATGTAGTTGGTGAAGTCGGGGCGGGTCGAGCCGTTGTTGTTGCCGCCGCCGCCGGTGATGGTGCGGTCGAACACGCCCTTGGGCGCATTCGGCGTGCCCTGGAACATCAGGTGCTCGAACAGGTGGGCGAAGCCCGTCCTGTTGCGCGGCTCGAGGCGCATGCCCACGTGATAGACGACCGACACGCCCACGGTGGGCGAACTGTGGTCTTCGGAGACGATGACCGTGAGCCCGTTATCGAGCTTCTTGACGTGGACGGGCAGGGTCCACTGGTCGCTGTCGGCGGCGAACGCTGACAGACTCAAGGACAGCCCGGCCAGCAGGGCTGGCAGGTGGCGCATGCGCATGGATAACCTCGTGTGGCTGGGTGGGTAACGAGGTGATCTTAACTTAAAATAATGCAAATAATTAACTATTCGTGTTGTGGCAACGCACAAGCCTATCCTGCGGATTCGACGCTCAGGGCCCGGTTTCTGCAGTTCGTCGCAATCTGCAGGTTCAGCCCTGGCCGCTTGGCTAAGCTGTCTGCATGGTCAATCTGTACATGTTGCGGTAATGTGCTCAGAACAAGAACAGGAGAATCGATGAACAAATCCCTTTCGCTCGGCCTGGCTGCCTGCGCGCTGTACGGCAGCTTGAGCGTGGCGCGGGCCGACGAGCCGGCGTCCGAAACGCGTCCGATCGACGCGCGCGTGGTGCGCGTGAAAGTCGACGGCGCGGTCGACCTGCGCATCCGCCAGGGTGCGACGGCGGCCCTGGTGCTCAGCGGCGATCCGCGCTACCTGTCGCGCACCACCACCTCGCAGCACGGCGATACGCTGAACATCGACACCGACGTCCACGGCCACGTGCGCATGGGCTCGCTGCACGCCGAGCTGACCCTGCCGGCCTTGCGCGAGCTGAGTTCCGAGAGCCTGGGCTCGACCAACGTGTCCGGCTTTTCCGGCGACGAACTGAAGCTGTCGCTGGACGGCGCCGGTTCGATGCAGATCACCGGCAGCTACCGCCTGGTGACGGCCGACCTGGGCGGCATCGGCAGCATGCAGCTGCGCGGCCTGAATGCGGAGGGCGTCAAGCTGAACCTGCAGGGCGCCGGCTTCGTCTCCCTGAGCGGGCAGGCGCACTGGCTGAAGGCCGACCTGGGCGGCCTGGGCAGCCTGGATGCGCAGCAGTTCGTGGTCGACACGGTCAACATCGATTTGTCCGGGCTCGGCAATGCCAGCGTGAACGCGCACCAGAACGCCAACCTGAACCTGTCGGGCCTGGGCTCGGTCACCGTGTACGGCAAGCCGCTCAACCGCAAGGTCGAGGTCGACGGCCTGGGCAAGGTCAGTTGGAAGTGATCCGACGCCGCATCAGTGAATAAAACAATGAAAAAACTGACGATTGCAATCCTGTTCGCGCTAGGGGCGCACAGTCCTGCAATGGCGGGTTTCGCGGAAGGCGCCAGTGCCTACAACGCGCGCAACTACGCCCTTGCGCTGAAAGAGATCACGCCGCTTGCGAATGCCGGCGACGCCGACGCACAGCAATTGCTGGGCCTGATGTACTACATGGGCCGCGGCGTGCCGCGCGATTACAAGCAGGCCTTCGCCTGGGACTACAAGGCGGCCCAGAAGGGCAAGGCCGACGCCCAGTACGTGGTCGGCGCCATGTACTACACCGGCAACGCCGTGCCCCAGGACGAGAAGCTGGCGGTGCAATGGTTCCGCAAGGCCGCCGAGCAGGGCCATGCGGACGCCCAGTACGCGCTCGGCCTGATGTACCGCTACCACGTGGCCGGCATGCCGCAGGACCTGGTGATCGCCTACACGCTGATGAACCTGGCGGCCGCCAGCGGCCACAAGAACGCCACCGAGCAGCGCGCCGCGCTCGCGCGCACGATGAGCGAGGAGCAGGTCGAGGAAGCGCAGGCGCTGTCGCGCCACTGGAAGCCGGGCTCGCCCCTGCCGGCGCAATCGCGCAGCGGTGGCGCGGCGCCTTGACCGGTCGGGCTGCTCAAAAGTTGCTTTGAAATGGACGGACGGGACCGACATGCCACCTAGGTGTAATCCTACAGGCGCATGGCGTGAACATGGTGTCCAGTCCGGAGCATGAGGCCTAGGATGGTGCTCTGTCCCAGCCAGTTTCGGCAGGCTGATGATTCACTCAACTATCAGGAGGCAACCATGGCTTCGAACCAAGGCGGTAACCAAGGCGGCAACAAAGGCAACAACCAGAGCGGCGACACCAGCAACCGCGGTTTCGCATCGATGGATCCGCAGAAGCAGCGCGAAATCGCATCCGAAGGCGGCAAGGCCGCACACGCATCGGGCAACGCCCATGAATTCAACTCGGAGGAAGCACGCCGTGCGGGCTCGATGAGCCACAAGAACGACAGTGGCAGCCAGCAGAGCGGTGGCGGGCAGGGCGGCAGCCAGCAAAGCGGCGGCCAGCGCGGCGGCTCGTCGGAACAGCATGCGAAAGCCGGCTCGCAGAGCCATAAAAACGACAAGAAGTAATCTGTCGTATCTGTAGGACTAAACCTGCAACGTCAATCGTCGTCCCCGCGAAGGCGGGGATCCATACTGAGGCACTGAAGTTGTTACAAGCCGTCATGACGCGGAGTGTGCAATTTCTGTTTCTGAGCTTGGGTCCCCGCCTCCGCGGGGAGTCGTTTCTGGCAGTGCCAGGAACGACGTCGTTTACTGCTTCGGCGCCTGCGTGTTCAGGTAGCCGAAATCGTTGGGGTGCAGATGGTCGCCGCTGTCATTCCAGTCCTGCGCCCGGGCGGCCGGCGGATGCAGGGCGATGAACGTGGCCAGCGTCAGGCCGAGCAGGAAAAATCCGCGGCGCGCCTGGCGCAGCTGTTGGCGGGTGAAGGCTTGGCGCCGGGGCCTGGGCATGGCAAGACCGGCGGTGAAACGGCGCCCGGCGTCCAGCAGGGCAGGTAGGCTCAACTTCATGTCGCGCTCCTCGTGTGAAGCGGCCCATGGCACGGCGCGGACGGCGCGATGCGGTATGCATGAGCTCGCTGAGCCAGACTAGGCAGGCGGGAAGGAGGCGGCAAGGGAGCTGCGCGCTGAATGCTTGAGCTTGGCTAACCCATGATGCATTAACGCTGCATCTCAGCATTTAGTTGCGCATTGATAGCGTTAACAGCAATTTCTGGGCGTGCGTGCGCTTGGTTGCAATGTGTCGATGGCGTACAATTGCAACTTATTTAATCAGCTCATTTCATCTTCACATGCGCGCCATCGAAATCACCCAGCCCGGCAAGCCCGAGGTGCTGCAACCCTGCGAGCGCCCGATTCCCACACTCCAGCCTGGCGAAGTCCTGATCCGCGTGATCGCCGCCGGGGTCAACCGTCCGGACGTGTTCCAGCGCCAGGGCAGCTACGCGCCGCCGCCCGGCGCCTCCGACCTGCCGGGGCTGGAAGTGGCCGGCGAGATCGTCGACGGCGACCTCGAAGGCAGCGGTCTCAAAAAGGGCGACCTGGTCTGCGCGCTGGTGCAGGGCGGTGGCTACGCCGAGTACTGCGCCGCGCCGCTCGGGCAATGCCTGCCGCTGCCGCAGGGCCTGTCTCCGCTCGAAGCGGCCTCGCTGCCGGAAACCTTCTTTACCGTGTGGAGCAATGTGTTCCAGCGTGCGGGCCTGGGGGAGGGCGAGAGCCTGCTGGTGCAGGGCGGCAGCTCGGGCATCGGCGTGACCGCGATCCAGATCGCCAAGGCGCTCGGCCACCGCGTGTTCGCCACGGCCGGCAGCGCTGACAAATGCCGCGCCTGCGAGGCGCTGGGCGCCGAACGGGCGATCAATTACAAGACTGAAGATTTTGTGCAGGTCGTCAAGGAACTTACCGGCAAAAAAGGTGTCGATGTCGTGCTCGACATGGTCGGCGGCGACTACCTGCCGCGCGAGATCGACTGCCTGGCCGACGACGGCCGCATCGTCGTGATCGCGCTGCTGGGCGGCGCCAAGGCCCAGGTCGACCTCGGCCAGGTGCTGCGCCGCCGGCTCACCATCACCGGTTCCACCTTGCGCCCGCGCCCGGTCGCGTTCAAGGCGCGCATCGCGCGCGAGCTGCGCGCGCGCGTGTGGCCGCTGCTCGACGAAGGCAAGATCAAGCCGGTCATCTACAAGGTATTCCCGCTCGACCAGGCGGCTGCGGCGCATGCGCTGATGGAGAGCAGCGAGCACGTCGGGAAGATCGTGCTCAAGGTTTCGGAAACTTAAGGAAGCAGCATGAAAAATGCGATACAAACAACAGCCGCGGTCGCCCCTGGTTTGACCGACTTTTCAACGACCGCTACAATAGCGGGTTATTTGACCGTGAGGTACTGATGCGCTCCAAATTCGTTGTGGGGAATTGGAAGATGAACGGTAGCCGCGCGGGAAACGCGAAGCTGCTGTCCGGCATCGTCGCGGGACTGGATGGGCGAGAGTCGAAATGCGCGGTCTGCGTGCCGGCGCCCTTCCTGCAGCAGTGCGAAGATTTATTGACGGGCACCCCGCTGGCCTGGGGCGCGCAGGACGTGTCGATTCATACGTCCGGCGCCTATACCGGTGAGGTATGCGCCAGGATGCTGGCCGAGTTTGCCTGCCGCTATGTGATCGTCGGCCATTCCGAGCGCCGCGCCTACCACCGCGAAAGCAGCGAGCTGGTGGCGAAGAAGGCGCTGGCCGTGCTGGCCGAGGGCATGACGCCGATCGTCTGCGTGGGCGAAACGCTGGCCGAGCGCGAAGCGGGGCAGACCGTGCAGGTGGTCGGCGCCCAGCTCGAAGCGGTTCTCGATGCGCTCGATCCGGCGTCGGTGACCGGCATCGTGGTCGCCTACGAGCCGGTGTGGGCGATCGGCACCGGGCGCAACGCCACGCCCGAGATGGCGCAGGAAGTGCATGCGCAGCTGCGCGCGCAGATCCGCGCACGCAGCGCGGAGGCGGCGGAAGTGGTGCCTGTCCTGTACGGCGGCAGCATGAAGCCGGATAATGCCGAAGCGCTGCTGGCCCAGCCGGATATCGACGGCGGCCTGATCGGCGGAGCGGCATTGAAGGCCGAAGAGTTTTTGGCGATTATCGGTGCGGCCGACAAGGTCAGCGCCGCAGGAAAAGAATTTGCAACGTAGTTCAACCTTGGAATGGAATAAGCAATGAACATGGTGTTCAATCTGATCGTCGTCGTACAGGTCTTGTCCGCGCTGGCCATCATCGGCCTGGTGCTGGTTCAGCACGGCAAAGGCGCCGACATGGGCGCCGCCTTCGGTTCCGGTGCGTCCGGCAGCCTGTTCGGCGCCAGCGGCTCGTCGAACTTCCTGTCGAAGTCGACCGCCGTCGCCGCCGCGATCTTCTTCGCTTCGACCCTCGCCCTGGCTTACTTCGGCACCAGCCGTCCGCACGTTAGCAACGTCGGTGGCGGCGTGATGGATCGAATCACCGCGCCTGCGAACAAGACGCCAGCCCCCGCGCCGGCCCCGGCCAATAATGGCGTACCGACTGGTCCGGCTCCGGCCACCCCGGTCAACACCGTCCCGCAGGACGTCCCGGCTGCGCCGTCGGCCACTCCGGCCGCGCCCGCGCCGGCTCCCGCCAAGTAAAAGTCGTTCCATCCGCGCCGCCAAGTGATCTTTGCGGCGCGGTCACTTCCTGCAAGCGCGAACGGGAAGGTGTAACATGGCGGTCTTCGGTCGCCAGAGCGCTAGCTGGTGGCTTCTCAACCCGTCATGCTGTCAGTACAGTTTTTTAAATAGTTGAGAAAATAAGTATATTTCCTTGGCCAAACGCAATTTGTGCATTGAAATATACTGCTAAGGCAGGGTAAAATACTGGTCTCCAGCCGACGTGGTGAAATTGGTAGACACGCTATCTTGAGGGGGTAGTGGCGAAAGCTGTGCGAGTTCGAGTCTCGCCGTCGGCACCAAGAATAAGAATCCTTGCAACGAGTTTTGTGAAGATTCGAGAAGCCAGCTAGGGCGCATGAGCTATCGCTCGCAAGGCCTAGCTGGCTTTTTTACGAGGATCTTTCGGAGGTCCGACCAGCTCACATGGGCTAGCCGGGCGTTCGAGTCGTACGATCCTGGTGTTGGCACAGAGCCAGGATTGCACGATGCGGTACTGCGGCCCCTGCAGTGTTTTATCAACCGATCGTTCAACTAAGGCTTCATCGTGAACCTCGAGAATTACTTCCCCGTCCTTCTGTTCATTGTGATCGGCACCGTCGTCGGCGTCGCCTCGCAAGTCCTCGGCCGCGTGGTCGGTCCGCACCGCCCCGATCCTGCCAAGCTCTCCCCGTATGAATGCGGCTTCGAAGCCTTCGAAGACGCGCGCATGAAGTTCGACGTCCGGTATTACCTGGTCGCGATCCTGTTTATTTTGTTTGATCTGGAAACGGCATTCTTCTTCCCTTGGGGCGTCTCGATGCGCGACCTGGGCTGGCCTTCGTTCGTGACGATGATGGTGTTCATCGCTGAATTCGTGGTCGGTTTCTGGTACATCTGGAAGAAAGGTGCCCTTGATTGGGAATGAGCCATGTCTATTGAAGGCGTATTAAACGAAGGCTTTGTCACCACCACGGCCGACAAGCTGATCAACTGGGCCCGTACGGGTTCGATGTGGCCGATGACGTTCGGCCTTGCCTGCTGCGCGGTCGAGATGATGCACGCCGGCGCCGCCCGCTACGACCTCGACCGCTTTGGCGTCGTGTTCCGTCCGTCGCCGCGCCAGTCCGACGTGATGATCGTCGCCGGCACGCTGTGCAACAAGATGGCGCCGGCGCTGCGCAAGGTCTACGACCAGATGGCCGAGCCGCGCTGGGTGATCTCGATGGGTTCCTGCGCCAACGGCGGCGGCTACTACCACTACTCGTATTCGGTCGTGCGCGGCTGCGACCGCATCGTCCCGGTCGACGTCTACGTCCCGGGCTGCCCGCCGACTGCCGAGGCTCTGCTGTACGGCATCATCCAGCTGCAGAACAAGATCAAGCGCACCTACACCATCGCGCGTTAATCCAGGCCTTACAAAAAATGACGACAAAGATCGAAGCCCTCGAACTCGCCCTGAAGAATGTGCTGGGCGAGGGCGCTGCCATTACCGTGGCGCTGGGCGAAGTAACGGTAGTTGTGAAGGCGGGTGAGTACCTGGCCTCCATGCAGAAGCTGCGCGACGACCCCAGCCTGCGTTTCGAAGAGATGATCGACCTGTGCGGCGTCGACTACTCCTCGTACGGCGAAGGCACCTGGGACGGCCTGCGTTTCGCGGTGGTCGTGCACCTGCTCTCGATCGAGCACAACTGGCGCGTCCGCGTGCGCACGTTCTGCCCGGACGACGAGATGCCGATGGTCGATTCGATCACCGGCATCTGGCGCAATTCGAACTGGTTCGAGCGTGAAGCCTTCGACCTGTTCGGCATCCTGTTCGAGGGCCACGGCGACCTGCGCCGCATCCTCACCGACTATGGCTTCATCGGCCACCCGTTCCGCAAGGACTTCCCGATTTCGGGCTATGTCGAGATGCGCTACGACCCCGAGCAGAAGCGCGTGATCTACCAACCCGTGACGATCGAACCGCGCGAGAACATCCCGCGCATCATCCGCGAAGAAACCTACGGGATGAAATAATGGCTGAGCTTAAGAACTACACCCTGAACTTTGGTCCGCAGCACCCGGCAGCGCACGGCGTGCTGCGCCTCGTGCTGGAGCTGGACGGCGAGGTGATCCAGCGCGCCGACCCGCACATCGGCCTGCTGCACCGCGGCACCGAGAAGCTGGCGGAAACCCGCACCTACCTGCAGTCCGTGCCTTACATGGACCGCCTGGATTACGTCTCGATGATGTGCAACGAGCACGGCTATGTGCTGGCCATCGAACGCCTGCTGGGCATCGACGTGCCGATCCGTGCGCAGTACATCCGCACGATGTTCGATGAGATTACCCGTATCCTGAACCACCTGATGTGGCTGGGTGCGCACGCTCTGGACATCGGCGCCATGGGTCCCTTCCTGTACGCCTTCCGCGACCGCGAAGACCTGTTCGACGTCTACGAAGCCGTGTCGGGTGCGCGCATGCACGCGGCCTACTACCGTCCGGGCGGCGTGTACCGCGACCTGCCGGACGAAATGCCGAAGCACAGGCCGTCGCTGGTGCGCAGCCAGCGCGCGGTGGACGAGCTGAACGAGATCCGCCAGGGTTCGGTGCTCGACTTCATCGAAAGCTTCACCAAGCGCTTCGACGGCTATGTCGACGAATACGAGACCCTGCTGACCGACAACCGTATCTGGAAACAGCGTACCGTCGGCATCGGCGTGGTGACCCCGG
>Ga0308169_10002739_pt1 | contig 17887 bp, 25 predicted proteins | sample PhyBR1_2_FD_202139 | JGI IMG/M metagenome (GOLD analysis project Ga0308169, IMG submission 202139) | Phyllosphere microbial communities from UC Gill Tract Community Farm, Albany, California, United States - DLSLSB.R1 | ecosystem: Host-associated > Plants > Phyllosphere > Unclassified | place... | reverse complement strand
CCGAACTGAAGTGTTTGAAATGAAAGCGACAGACTGATTTTCCTGAAAGAGTCGATAAATCTGAAATCGGGGAACGCTCGAGAGAATCGAGAGAGCGGTGAGGGTTTCGTTCAGAGGGAGTTTGAAGATCAATAAATTGAGTGAGAAGGTTGAGACAGAGGTGGCGGGACTGCTTGGTAGCGAGGAGGAGATCCGATTGAAGACGACAAAGTTCTCGTTAGCTTCGTGATTCTTCCTTTCCGGCACAATCTGGCATTCCGTATGCCACCCATCAATTTTAGAGTGATCAAGATGGGTTACGCAGTGAGCTGCCTCGTCTGCTCGAACCAGTACGAGAGCGTAACCTCGTTTGTTCGAGCCGTTCCGACAGAATTTGACTAGACAGCGGACTCCGATTTCGTCAAAGAGTGCAGGTACTTGGTGCGTAGGATAATCTCGTGGCAGACCTCCGATGTAGAGTTGGACGAGCGACATAGATTCTGTTTCGGTGACAGGTGATTCGAGCCGGACTTCTGAAGGGCGAGGTGGCAGAGGAGGAGATACCAGAGGATCGAAGTTCTGTGACGAGAACGTTCGAGAAATATTGAAGGAAGGGGATCGAGCTGAAATGGAGATATTCGAAGGAATCGAATAGAGAGGAGGGAGAGGTCGATCCGAAGAAGATGCGTTTGAAGGGGAAGAAGCTGCAGAGTGAGAAGCGAGGGGACGAGGGACTGGAGAAATGATCAATTTTGATGGTGAATGGTGTGCAGGATCGAGTACAGCGATGCAGGAAGTTAGGGGATCGTCGCGAGAGACCGGCCGTTCGAGCGAAAAACTAGAAAGCGAGGTCGAGCTGTTTCGTGAAGGGGCACTGTAGAGAGACGTTGATGGCGTAGAGGTGATTGTTCTCGATGAAACGTCGGGAGGAGCGGGAGGATCTTGAAAGCCTGTAAGCAGTTCAGGATTTGGTGGAGGAGGCAAATGTTGATCAATCCAGCCCGCTGCCGTCTCGAGTGAAAGCGCAAGAAGGTGTCGAGCATCCACAGCTACTCTCAACGCGTTTCAATTGACTATTGCCTCGTACAAGGACTAAAAGAGGGACTCACCCGCTTCTCTCCCCCGACACTCCCAATTCATCAAGATTAGTAAAACTTCCGTATTCGCATCCCCCATTGCAATATCTGATAAACTTGGATCTGCTCCCGCTAGGAGGAGTATCTCGAGGATGATTCTCGAAAGTTGAGAGACGGAGGATTTGGCGATAAAAGCGAGAGCCGAGTAATCCTTCCACGAGTCTGCGAGATCTTTGCGAAAGTCAGCTAGATCCATGTGAGTCTACTGATATCGATAATCCACTAACGCTTGCTGTTGATAGCTCTCTCCAAACAGCCTTCTTCCTTCATCTCGTTAATCCAATACAAAGTGTAGAGGACATCTTGTTCTTCTACGGCTGTTACGAGTCGATCTACAAGTTCTTGGAGAAGCATTCGAGCGGTGGAACTGGTCGCTACAGAGTGTTAACGTGAAAGGTGAAAAGTCAAGAGGAGAGAGCGAGTTCAAGCGTTCGCAACAACCGGCCTCCTCCCCTTTCCGCCAGTCGGAGGTCACGGGGTATTATTGCGTGATGATTCGAACGCGAGACCCAGGGAGAGCGAGGAAAGAGAGATCCTCGAGTACTTTTCCTCGTTTCGCACCTCCTCTCCGAGCATCGAATTGGGACACTTCCGAAGATATCTCGCTCGACCGTGACGGCTCTGATATATAACTCGGTCCTGAGTGTCGATGAGCGTAGAGCGACTGACTGCAAAGCTTGTCTTTTGACCATTTCCTCTATCTCTTCGCAAAACAATACCACACTTTCTCTCGCCTCAACCCCTCTTCTATCGATCTAGATACTCTTCAAGTAGCGCTAGCCATATCTCCTCCTCTTCCCTGTGTCCCTCGTGAATGCTCGTGCAATCTCATCCTCGTTCTTAAAGTAATAATCCACCGCTTCTTTTCCCTTCAAACCCTTTTCACCATGAACGACTTTCACCTTTGCTCCGTTCACCGCGTAGCCATTCCATTGCTTTTTAAGCGTACTCGCCTCCTCGGCCGAGTCGACTTGAACGAGTCCGACAGTTTGATTGCGATCAGGAATGGTGAAAGTTTCGACAAAGTAGGCAAAGTTGGTGAGGAACTCAAGGGATTCGGAGGTACCGTAGAGTGGGAGATTGACGATGAGGAGAGTATGTGAGGTGTTGGCTGGAGGGATGCGAGGAGGATGAGGCAGTAGAGGAGGAACCGGGAGAGGACGAGAGAAATTTGTACGATCTGAGAGTCGAGGCGGAGGAGTAGATTCGAGAGGGAAAGAGATCGATGGCGATACGATAGGGAATCTGTAGTCGATTGATGCGCTTGCGACCGGACAGCGTGAAGGTGCGGAGAATGTCGAACCAGCAAAGCTTTTCTCCAGAGTCGGATCTACTGAATTGAACGAGATGGGCGGACGAGGTAGTTGATATTGTTGCCGGACCGAATTCCCTATCGCTGCGAGCTGTTTGGAGGTTGTCACAATTTCTCCTTCCTCAGGATCAATCGGGCGGTACTCTTCTAGGTCGATGACTCCGAGACTAGCACCTGAATCTTCTTGCTGTATTTGATGTGCGGCGGTTGCTGGTGATTGTGAGACCGGAAGGATCGGCCTCAGAACTGGCGATGATGGTAGAGAAGGAGGAGCGGGAGGAGGTCTGTCTCTTGTGAGGGATTCGGAGTTCGGAGGCGAAGGAAGCTTCGACTTGATCCAGGCTGCTGCTTTCTCCGACGGAAGAACCAAAAGATGAACAGCATCGCTAGCTGTTTCCCTCGCTGATAAGCTACGAGCCGCAAGAGAATAGAGGCAAAGCTCGACGAACCTTTTTCGCGACCTCCTGTTTCCCAGTTCAGCAGAAACTCCATAACTTCGCTGTTCCCGTGTTCCATACACAGCTCTAGCCCTGCGTCCGCATCTGCACCTTCCAAGAGTAGAACCTCGAGGATGAGCTTGCGAAGTCGAGTGAAGGGAGAGAGAATGATTGCTCCGACTGCTGAGTAGCCTTTCCACGAATCTGTCGATGAGAAGTGATCAGATATAGCTCACGCATAGAAGAGAAAAGGAACTCACGCTTTCCGTTGATCGCTTCGTCCAAGCACTTTTGCCGCTTCATCTCGTCGATCCAATGCAAAACGTACAGGACATCTTGCTCCTCCGCGGCGACAATCAGACGATCCGTAAGCTCCTGAGCTGTCGACATGTTGAAGGTGACTATACAGGAGAAGAGAGCGAGGAGATGAAAGAGCGAGAATGGGAATAGAAAAAAAGAGAGAGAGGGAAATGTCCGAGCAAGTCCGCGGACGCAGCACCGAAGCGAAGTGGATAATACAGGTTGCAATGCGAGCAGAATGGATAGAATAGAAATAAACACACAAGGTATGGAGAAAAGGGTATAAATCGTCAATCTCCTTCCTCTCTCGAATCCGCCTGCCTTCCGACGTCCACCTGCTTCGTTTCCCTTCTCAGCTCCTCCCCCATGCTCTCCCGTCCCAGATCCCATCCCTTATCTCCTTCTCGAGCTACTGTGATGACTCGAATGGTGCCTCTTGCTCCTCGACGACGAGGGTGACCTCAATCTACTTGAAGAACCCGATTTTGATCGACTCGACGATGAAGGAGTATGCCTCGGTCGCTCCTCACGATCTGTCGTAGTCGGAGGTGGTGGTGAAGGTCCATACGAATCGTTCGACTCGACCGACGGGGATCGATGTCTCCTCTTACTACTCCTACTACTCGAATACTTGCTGCTCCTCTCCCTCTCTTCCCTCACTGGACTCACCGATCTCTTTGAACGACTCCTGACACTTCTCGACCTAGATCTTTCCCTCTCCCTTCTCGAATTCTTGAAGTAATCTTCAATCGCTTCTTCTTTCGATAATCCATCCTTCGCTGTCACTACCTTTAACCTCCTTCCATCTACCGCGAAGTCATCCCACAGCTTGAACAAGTGATCTCCTCGTGAAGTTTGAGGGAACCACGCTACGGCTTGATCTCGATCGGAAAGTCGGACGAGTTCGAAGCTACGAAACTTGTTGAGCACTATACGAGCCTCGTCGGTTTCGAGGTAAGGGAGGTTGAGGATCATGAGGTTCTTTGCGGGTTCGGAATCGAATGAGGTGGAATTGGACATTCGAGCGGGAGATGGGAGCGTGGAGGAAGGAGGAAGTCGAGGAGGGAAATCACGGGGTCGAGAGGGAGGAGGTGAAGCGGGTCTTCGTGGTACTGCAGGTCGATTCGAGTTACCGGGAGAGAACTGAGGCCTTCGTTTCGCAGGATCGCATCGGATCTCGTGCTCGTAGATGACTCGGAAATTGAGGAGATCGAGGCAACGATTGAGATCCTCCTGATCGACGTCGACGAATGCATACGTCGGCTGATACCGTGAATGGCACAAGATCACTTCGCAGATCACTCCAACGTCGCTGAATACTGCCTCGAGATCGTATCCGTTGAAACCAACCGGGAATCTCGAAACCTGAACTCGTGCTCGATGCTCTGCGTCTGGCATAGTTCGTGGTCGTGATCGAGGTGATCTCGGAGCGTGATGGGGTCGCCCATTTCGTTCGGGTTGCTCGGGGAGAGGGGGTCGTTTGAGAGGGGGAGAGGTCGACTCCACTGAGGTCAGCACGGTCTCTGTACCGTCCACTGATGTCGCTCGAGATCGTGTCGGCTTGACTGATGAATCTGAGGGAGAGGGGATAGAAGGAGGAGGAGGAGTGCGTTCTGTCGCAGGAGGAATTGGCGAAGGATCACGAGGAGGAGATGGAGCTGAGGGAGTTGGTTTGCGCTGCGGCGGCGCTGGAGGTGGTACCGTTACGCTTTCTTCAACTATGGGTGTCGGTGCAAGTGTCGGAAGAGGTTTGAAGCCCGTAAGAGAAGCAGGATTTGGAGGTTCTGGTAAATTCGAATCTATCCAGTCTCCGGCTTCTGGGAGGGGAAGGGAAAGGAGGTATTCCGCCGTTTTGACTGTGTAACGCTCTCTCAATCTGATCAGATCTGGCAAGAAAGGATTAGTGAGAGGAGCAGCGCACCTTGTTCGCGATCGACCGTATTCCAAGCGACTAAAATTTCCAACACTTCCAAATTCTTCTTTTCCATCGCCAGCTGTTTGATCCCTCTATCCTGACCATCTGCACCTTGCAGTAATAGGATCTGGAGGATGACTTTGCGGAGTTGAGAGAAGGGAGATTCAATGATGGACTCGAGAGCAGAACACCTTGTGGACGAATCTAGGAGTGCAGGAAAGCTTAGCAAAGCAGAAGAATAGATTAAAAGAGCTTCTGCACGTACGTTGCGCCTGTACCACTTGCTTGATCAAGTTCCGCTCCCTCGATTCATTGAGCCAAAAAAGGGTGAAGAGCACGTCTTGCTCGTCCACAGCCGTGATCAAGCGATCAGCCAAAGCTTGTACGAGCTCTTCTTGCTCCTGTACACTCATGCTGAGGTCGATGGATTGCTGAGAGGTTGAAAAGTTGAAGGACAAGGAGGCAAAATTTGCGATCGAGAGATGTCGACTCGGAGTTTTCTCTACGTCTTCGCGAGTGCTGTAGAGCTTACCAGATTTAGATTGGAGCAGCGGAGGCAGAAGGGAAAAGACGCAAAAAAAGACATCAATTTCGCAGACTCTTCGCTTCGCACAATTCTGCCATGAATCTCATTTGACGAGCAGGAGGCTCCATTCTGATCGTGTTACAGTCGATCGCGTATACATACTGCTTCGACAAGTCGGAAAGAGCACCAACATTCAGGTGAGAAGGCAGACTTAATCAATCCCCAATCCTTCGCCTCTTGAAGTCAAAACACAAACTCCCTAATGAGCTCGTCGCAGCCGTTGTAAGTCCAGCCTGATCATCCGAGTCGACCCCCGCTTCCTGAGCCTTCGAGTCCATCGCCTCAAAGTGCTCCCTAATGTACTCTTCCACCGATTTATCCGAACCAACCATAACGGCCGTTCTCCCCTTCTTCTCCTCCTGTCGCTCCCTGTAGCGATGACAAAACATTCCAGCCGACCTCTTCGATCCGAAATGGACGACGGCTACGACAGTGTTTCGGTTCGAGTAGCGTTGGAATCGATATTTCTCGTCTGTGATTCCGAAACGTGGTAAATGCTTGACATTGACGCTGAGGGGTAGATTGAAGACGAGTACAGTTGTGGGGACAGGAGGTGGTCGATGAAGAGATTTTGGGCGGAAGGCGATGGAAATGGAGGAACGAGATTTCTTGATGCGAGTCAGAGTCGATTCCAGAATTGAAGGTTTCGAGGTAGGGCGAGGAGCTGATGCGATGTGTTGAGCTGATACTATCCTCCTTGATGTGGTGACCTTCGTTTCATCCTCCATGATCTCTTCCCCAGTCATCTCAGTAACGAAACATCTCATCCTCCTTTTCCCTCCAAACTCAATCCCGTCCAAGCACCTGATCCATCCCTCAGCTTCCTCGTACTCCACTCGTATTATCGCCCACGTCTCGTTGGTTCTCGATTCCAGGCGGACCACTTGAAGTGATGGACGGTTCGAATACGGAAAGAGGTTGATGAGATCTTGTGCTGTGAATCCTTGGGGGAAGCGGGCGAAGGCGAGACTGACAGGATTCGAGAATTGGGGTATCGCGACGGGTTCAGGAGGGGAAGGTTCGAGAAAGTGAGGATTGGCGGATTCTCGAGAAGTATGAGGGCTTCTCTGGGTTGGGATGTAGTGAGGAGGGTGAGAATCGGCGGCGTGAGCCCAGCGCTTTGATGAAGCATGATAGGAATGAGGGCGAGACAATGACTCGGGTGTAGCGAGAGGAGGAGAGTAGGTTAAGATTTTCGAAAGAATGGGATAGGTGAGAGGGAGTAAACGTTGCGCTTCTGATAAGGGAACGTAGTAGCTCAGCCGACCGTAGTCAAGGATTGTAGCGGGGAGGTAAGGCTCGAGAGGAGGAGGCGGGAGTGAAGAGTAGCCAGTCAAGGCAGCGGGGTCCGGATGAGGAGGTAAAACTGCGTCGATCCAGTGTGCTGCTTGTTCCAAAGGGATTGAGAGAAGTAATCTAGCATATACAGCTACTCGGAGAGAACTTTTAGTATTCGGCGCAGGGCTCGAACATCATCGAAGAGAGAAATACCTTTCTCTCGTTCTTCCCATCCCCATTTCTTGAGCATGTCGATCACTACTTGACTGACCATGTCACTATACTCCCTCACGAGCTCGAGGTGAATGATATCGAGTGTTTTGACCTCGAGACCACTGAGCAGTAGGAGCTGAAGAATGAGTTTTCGAAAAGGTGAGGGAGGGTTTCGAGCGATAGACGTCAAGGCGCAATAACGTTTCCAAGAGTCTATTCGTCGTCAATTTCAGCGTAGTCTGCTGAGAAGAGACGAGTAGAGGGAGACTCACGTTTCCCCTGAATACCTTGAACCAGACATTCCGCTTTTTTCATCTCGTTCATCCGATACAGAACGAATAAAACATCTTGTTCGTCCACGGCTACGACCAAGCGATCAGTGAGCTCTTGTTGTATAGAGGCCATAGAGAGGGGAGGAGAGAGGGGAAGAATAAGAGATGTGGAGGGACGATTGAAAAGAGTCGAAGAACAAAGGGAAAGTTTGACGCGGATACCGGGAACTGCAGCCGACCGCCGAGAGAAGCGAAGAGTGAATTTCTTCTGCTGAGAGCGCTGAGACGAAGCTTTCGTGTCGAGTGAGATGCGAACGTTCGATTTCTGGACGTAGAACTGTAGGACTTTCGCAACTCCTGACATCGCTCTTCGGTTTCGTCGTATGCAACGAATGCCGTTGATAGTGATTTCAATCATGCAGGTGAAGCACTGAGTGGAAACGATTTGATTGATTAGATAACGCGTCGTCTCGAACGCTAAATCGACGAAACCAATTCAACTCACGATTACCCAAAATCTCTGTCCTTGCCCCAGCTTCTCCTATTTTCTTCTCCTCGTCTTGCCACTCCCCAACGCACCCGGTTGTAACCACTCCGAATCTACACCCTCTGGCAATTTCCTTCCCCCATTCTTCACTCTCTCTTCCTCCTCCTCCTCTTTCCTCATCCTCTCCCTTTCCTTATCCAACGCCTCTGTGACTTCCTCAGCACTGACATCCTCTCCAGCCCTAATCCTAGCGGCCAATTCAGGTGGGATCGCGACTTTTTTCACTCCGGTTTGGAACCCTGGTGCACCTCGACCGATACCTGTTGAGGGGTTGTAGGTTTTTTGAGGACCTTGAGAGAGACGGAGGTAGACACCGTAGGAAAAGTAGAGGACGGGGACGGAGAGGATTAGGAGAGGGGCGATTAAGGCGGGGTCGACCGAGGTCTAAAGAGAAGGAAGGGAGGCGGATTAGTTCTGATAGTGAATGAGAGTGAAGTGAGAGGACGTACGATTCCCATTGTGATAGTAGAGAGGTTGTGGCAGAGTTGAGAGAAGATAAAGATGATGTGGAGGAAAAGAGCGAGAACTTCGTTTTGAGTCGCGCAGTCGCTATCGGTAACCGATCAGTCGCTCCTGGTAGCGTATCTGAGGGTTTTGAGGGTACTCGAGAAGAGCAGTGAATGGTAGAAGCGAGAGAAATTCTCGAAATCTTTCATCTCCCACAACTCGCTTCTCCTCCTCAAATAGCTCCGGTAGCTCACTCAAGCACTCCAGGATGTCAGCAATGGATTTCCAAGTGATCAAGAAATGCAAGACGACTCGAGCGAGAGTTTCAAGAATGGTCAGTTTCCTTCTATTCCCCTCTCTCAGCTCTCCCTACTCCCCGAAAGCTGAAGTGGAGTGTAAGGATGACTAGAGAATGCCACATGGAGAAACTATGACCCCAACGTTCATGCCCGTCGCAACTGTTCGTCCCCCCCCCCATCCTCTTTCATTCCCCTCTCAGGAATTCTTCGCTCAACTTTCCCCTTCTCTCTTCCCCTTTCGCACTCTTAGCAAGCAACGATGAAAGGCGTGACACCCTCTCAACTCGAGTCAATCCAACCTCCAATAACCTTGATCCTCAATAACACTTATCATCTCTCTCAAAACCCTGGAACGGAAGTTTTGGACAGATGCGAAGGGAGTAGTCATGGATACCAAGGATGGAGGGGGAACTTGTTGACTGATTCAGGAGGGTTTCAAATGGTTTCACTGTACGTATCTCCCTTACTCGATATAGGAGAGGAAGCTGAGAGGATTGAAAGAGGAGTAGGGTCAAATTGTCAAGAGTGACGGAAGAAGGAGTGTTGTTTGCGAATCCGTATGATCCGTCGAAATCGTCCTTGTTGACCCCGGAGAAGAGTATGCAGGTTCAGCATTCGATAGGAGCTGATATCATGATGTGCGTGAACCCTCTCCCTCAACATCGTCTTCCTCCGAGACCAAGCTGAGACCTCGAGGTTTGACGCACAGGCAATTGGATGATGTAGTAGCTAGTCTGACAACGGGAGAAAGGATGGAAGAAGCCATGTGGAGATCCGTAAGATGTCAGTTCCATTCTCCCTCTTTCTCTTCTCTTTCTGCTTTCTGCTCCTACAGCTCACCCTCTTCTTACGTGTAGGGCTCGATAGATGTATAGCAGAACACCTCCGATCCGGTCGAACCTCTCGCCAAAACCTCTTCGCAATCATTCAAGGTGCGTCCTCTTCCGAGATCCGAGTTGCTATTCCTTTCAAAACTGAATGTCAATCTCGAGTGTTGCACAGGTGGATTGGATCATGATTTGAGAGATAAGTGTTTGGAAGCAATGATGGAGCCTGAACGGGAGAAGAATTTACCTGGTTACGCGATTGGTGGACTTTCGGGAGGGGAGGAGAAGAGCGTGTTCTGGAGAATGTAAGTCATCGCATTCTTCTTTCATCGACAATCGGCAGGACTGACGAGAGTGGGAGAGGGAGTAGTATTGCGCAATGTGCGAAGAGGTTACCGGAGAACAAACCTAGGTATTCGATGGGAATCGGATACGGTGAAGGTAGGCTGTTCAGTTCACTTACGAGGTAACCTTCTAGTCGTACTGAACTCGTTCGTGAACTGAATTGCCCACAGATTTACTCGTTTGTGCCGCCCTCGGAGTAGATATGGCAGATTGTGTTTTCCCTACTCGAACCGCCGTTCGTCCTCTTCCTTTCCTCTCCTTCCTCTCTTGCTTCTTACTGACCCTCGCTTCAAACTCTAGCGCTTTGGAGTCGCTCTGACTTTCGGCGGACCCGTCAATCTCCGTCAAACGTCCATGTCGTCCGATTTCAGCGTCATCGATCCTTCTTGCCCTTGTGCAACCTGTCTTGAGGGTCAAGGGATGTCTCGAGCGAGCTTGTGGAGTTTGTTCGGAGGGAGGGAAACGGCAGCTGCGAGTGCTGTCACAATACATAATTTAACTTATCAAGTTTCGTCCCCCCCTTCCCTCTTCCTTCTCGAGTAGGAAAGTGGAGCTGATGATGTTCGGTGAGAGTAGTCGAGATTGATGCATGGAGCAAGAGAGGCTATCATGGAGGATAGGTTTGCTCAGTATCTTGTAGATTTCTTTGATGGATATTTTGAAGCGAAGGATAAATACCCGTAAGTCGCTCAATTGCTTCGATCGCTCGATGCGTGCTGATCAAATCAAGTTGAGCGATCACAGGGAGTGGGCAGTGGAGGCTTTGCAGAGTGTAGGAGTGGACTTGATGGAGGGAGTACCGACGAGATTGCAATAGACACTCGATTGCGAATATCATTCTTCCCCTTGCATTTGGTTTCGGGTCGTCAGCTACAGCAACAGGTGCCAGAGATACAACCGAGTGAGCCCGTCGACGAGAGTAGTCCTGCGACCGAAGGATCCGAAAAATAAGGTTCTGCGTTTTGGCGAGTCTCGACTTGGAGTGAAAAAAAGGTTGATTCCTCACCTCTCACTCTGTACTTCGAACTCTTCACTATTCGCCCAAATAGCACTTACAAAGCGACCGGCACCCCGCACAACTCGACCACAGCTCTTCAGATCGACTCGGATCGTCCTACATCATCCTAAATCTCTCAACACCTCATTTAAATCAGAGCAGCACTTTAGCTCCTTCTAGCTCATCCAGATCAACTCGTAAGTCCCTCAAGACTCTACCAGTGTTATCTACCGCTTCAGCTGACAGCGAATCGTCGGAACTCCAGCCATCTTTCAACTTCCTCTCTCCTCCCTCTCCTTCCCTTCATTTCAGAGCAGCAGTAGAGCTAGCTAGACCTCTCACTTCACCGTGGCGTACTCCCGACAACTCACCTCGCAGCACTCCTCGAGGAAGTCGAATTCTGGCATGTCCTCGCTCGCTGCAGGTCCACCTCGACTCCGCTCTCTCCAACCTCGACAACTTCTCCTCATAGTCTGCGGAACTTTCTTCATCTTCCTCCTCGTCTCCGGCAAACGACCTTTCTCTTCCTCCTCCTCTTCCCCATCGAAAGCTCTTCAAGAACGAGCGAAACTCCTCGAACTCTGCCCTTACTCGACTAGTTTCAAGCATGTCCCAACCATCATCCTCGAAGGAACCCAAACGAGTGAACGAACAATCAATCGAACGTATACTTTAGGAGATTCTTCAAACCCAACTCCTTTCCTCCCTTACTCTTACCCACCTCGAGAACTACGCTTCGCTCAACAAATGCCCTCGAAAGACATTGGAGGAGGACAGAAAGGGCGAGTGAAACCAGGACAAGGAAGATTACATGAGGGATTACCAGGGGATGAAAAGGGAGAACAACTCTGCAAGATTCATTCAGTACCTTCTTCACCTCGGCCTCAAATCCCACAAGATTGGAAGAACTCGAAAATCATGTTTGGAATGTCGACTACTCCAGATCGAGTCTTGTGGAATTTACCGGTGTGGAAACATTGGTTACCTTCTTTGAACGCACCTTTGGATCCGACGAATGAGAAACAAACGCACGGGTTACCAATGTTGTTGGTACTTACTCCACCACCGAATCCGACTGAGGAGGCGAGGACGAGGGAGGCGGTAGAAGAGGCACAGAGTTTGGGAATGTATGTCGAGATGAGAGCGAGGGAGGCGGATCGATTCGAGACGAGGTACTTTGCGTTGGTGGAGGAACTTTACAAGGAAGCGGTGAGGAGGGAGAGTCAAGGTGGAGACAAAGTGGAGTGGTTCGTGTTTGCGTGAGTCGAGAATCGCTATGAGTTTTGGCAAGATCTCAGACTCATATTATCTTGTCTTCTCTCACAGGGACGACGATACTTTCTTCCCAGACTTTGATTCTCTCATTCGACTGCTCTCTTCCTTCTCCGCCGACGAGGACAAGTTGATTGGCACTCTCAGTGAATCGACGAAACAAGTTAGTCTGATCTCTCTTCATTCTACATTTGATCGAAACTGACGCCTGCCGACTTTGTTCAGGTCGCTCAATGGGGACATATTGCATATGGAGGAGCAGGAATCTATGTCAGTCGCAAGACGGTTGAAAAGATGAATACCGAAGGAGCTTGTGAGTCTCTCCTAACCCTTCCTCTCCTCTCGAATCTATCGCTCACACTGTTTCGGCGAGTAGGGTCGCAATGCCTCGCCAAGTTCGGATCTGCATTCGGAGGTGACGCGATGGTTTCTCATTGCGCTGCAGTCGTCGCAAACAAGGATATTCATGAATTGCTCACGGTGGACGATACCGTACGTCTGTCCCTCTTTCTCCTTCCTCGAACTGCTCACTTACCCATCTTGCCGCTATAGCTCCATCAACTCGATATTCGAGGAGACGGTACTGGATTCTTTCAATCCGGATTCCTCATCACTTCCTTGCATCACTGGGGGTCATGGTTCACACTCTTCCCTCCTTGGCACGAGACGGGAATGGGAGATTTACGAAAGGGTATTGTATTAGTTGGGAAAGCTGCGAAAGCTGTAGGTGGAGACAATTGGGGGAGGAGGTACGTTTTCGAAGAAGGGAAAGTTGTCGTCAATTTGGGTTATTCCGTTGTGATCGAGAAGGATCCTTTGACTCAGGGTCAGTTAGATCAATCTGTATGTTCCCTCCCTTTTTTTCAGTGCGCGTGACAAAGCGCTGAATGGGTTTGAGAGTGCGTAGGAGCACACTTGGTGGGAGTTTGAAACTTTTCATCCGATTCGGCCTGGACAAGAGGAAGCGGTCGATAAGAGAACTTACTATATCACTGGTGTGAGGACGTTGACGGCGGATGGAATTGTCAGGCTCGAACACAAGAACAGGGAAGGAGAAAAGATCGACTTGATTTGGGATCAACGGTTGAAGTCGGTTGGCAAAGGTGGATGGTTCTGATGAGGAGTTATCATAGACGAGGTCAGGAAGTCAGTACAGCATCGGTTTATCACTTATAAGTTATTCTCATTGCATTGCAGTGCACCATCAGGTTTTGATTCTTTGACCTCTTCGTTCGCACTCTTTTGTTTTGATCGGCTTCTCTTCTTCCTTCGCTCGCTCGCTTCGGCACTTCGGGACGCCTTTCCTCATCTGCAGCAGCAACAAAGCAATATGTGACCCGATAGATTCGATCAACGAGAGGAATGCTTGCGAATTTCGTAAAAGTCCAGAAGTTCATTTTTCGCAATCTACACTTTACCTTCCTTTCTCCCTCCGTCCCTTGTCTCTTACGAGTGCTGAGACGCGCTCTAAGCGGGACACAGCGATTGAGGTTCTGGCAGGAAAGTGAAAAAAGGGAAGCGAGAATTTCCTCTTTGGCTGCGAATACCTTCCTAACTCTACTGCTCGGCGTCTGACAAAGAAGTGATCGCTGCTTGAACCGTTGCTGCTACTGTACTTGATTTTCTGCGATGAGATCGTACAGTAAGCGTTTGACACCTCGGATCCCTTTATCCCGTCGCAACGCCGTAAAGCTCTCTTTTGGTCGTCGTCCGTCGTCGTTTGTCGCTCGGGGGTAGTCAGTAGCTCTACACAATGCGATGGTACGAGATCTACAGTCGGGGGCAAGCGATAAATTACAGTAAAATGAACGAAATTCGGAAAGTTTCTTGAAGAAGTCGAGGAATGATTCATTTAATCAAGACTAGTGCCCGGCTCCTGAAGCAGCAACAGTCTCTGACCCTTGTTGCTCCAAGTCCTTACTCTCCTCCCTTTCATCCTCCTGCTGTCTCTACCCTCCCTTTCTCGCTCCTACCTCCTTTCAACGTAAACCCCGAATCACTCAACGCAAAGACAACTCTCCCTTTCTCTCCTTTCCTCTCCTCCTCTTCCCTCTTCAACTTCCGCACGTTCAGAGATCACTCGTTCGGCTATCAGCACCATGACCTCTTCCTCTAATTCTCGCTCACCTCGACCTCGCCAACGGTCCACAACAATTCTCGCAGTTTCCTTGGTCTTTGCCAGTTACTTCTCCCTCTCAACAGCCTTACCCGGTCGGTTCCCTTGCGGTACAACTTCGGCAAACCAACACATTTGTGATAACCTCTCTACGTCGATTTCTCCAAAAACTATCGGACTCCCCGTCGGCTCGCAGTGTGTGGAAGAGACTAAACAAGGAGGTTTCTATTGTGGATGGGCAGGTGCAAAGTGAGTTCACTACTCTCTCTCCCAACGGTTCTGCAAGGTGAAGCAAAGGTCGGAACGTGCATCAGAACAAAAAAGTTGCGATGGGATTCGGAGCCTTTTCGCATTACGCCGACTTTTCCTCCTCCTTCGCTTGCCGAACCCACACCTTCAAATCTATATCACAGGCTCTATGTACTGACCGCGCACGTTCGTCGATTACAGATGCACTGCCGACTCTCAATGTGACTTTGGTCAATGCACTGGTTCTCGCAACAAACCTGGAATCTGCATGTAAGTCCTCTCCTAGCGACTGCATGATCTTCGGAACCTCGCTGACGTCTGAATGTGAATCTATAGTGGAGGACTAGGTGATTTGTGCGAAGGAGTCGATGGACCGGACGACACGCTTTGCGCCGGAAACCTCGGTTGTCAACGGACAACCTCTGGAGAAGGGATTGTCGGGAAAGCAGTCTGCGGTGGATCAGGTGCAGACTGTTCTTTCGAAGGAGCGTACCAAATCGGAACGAAACCGAATCACTCTGCGTGTCTCTCGAGTGAGTCTCACTCCGTCTCTCCCCCCTGCTTCTCCTCGAGACTTTCCCACTGACTCACCTCTTGTTACAGAACATTGCTCCTCTCGGTCTTTGACCTGCACTACTCCGAATCGACCAAGACCAGGACGCCCTCAAATCCGCTTCGAGAACCCTAAATACTCCTCTTCCTCTCCCTCATCTTCATCCAATCAACGCACCTCGAAGATCGTCGTCCCTTCCGGTTCATCTTGTCCAACAGGTTTCAACATCTGTCCTGTCGCTCGACCAGGCCTTGACAGAGGCTACGAAATGGCCTGTTTCGACCTGAAATCGTCTGCGACACACTGTGGGGGTTGTTCGACAGTGAGCGGGTTCTGGGGTGGAAGACCAATGGATAGTGATGAAGTAGGAACGGATTGTACGAAATTAGTAGGAGTTGCGAGCTCGGATTGCGTCGATTCGAAATGTAGGATCTGTGAGTCTTCCTCTCTCCTCCCTCATTTCCTTTCTCTGTTGCGTACTGACTCTCAACTTTGTCGTGATTAGTTTCTTGCTCACCGAACTATGATTTCGATCGATCAACCGGTACTTGTCAACCCAAGAAGTACTGGTGATACCCCTCCTCCAAACTGTACCAATCAAACCCTCGTCTCTTCTCCCCTTGTTGTATCGAAACAAATGAACCCCTTCCTATCCTTATCGTTATCCTTATCCCTTTGTATATCCCGCAGTTGATTCTCCTATTCCCATATCCTCCCATTGATATTCCGCTCTTTTTCGATTTTCGCCGTATGCTCCCTATTTTTTGACGATACCTTTTCCCTTCTGTTTGGATGATGCCACTGCAAATTGTTCATATCCCATCTCTTCTACCTCTCAGCGCGATGAGACTGCGAGGGTGAGCTAGAAAATATGCGTCTTCTAATCGTTACAACACCTTTTGAAACCTCTAGTCTAATCAGATACCGTACCCTGTTCCACCTACTTTCGGATCTCATGTTCGGCAAGGAGCTACAGCATCCGACGAATGAGATTTCGGGCATTGAGAGCGAAGAGGGAGAAGGGAAAGACGAACCATATTTGGAATACTATCTTTGATTTTGAATACATGTGCACATTGAGGACAAACCATTTGACCATCTCGTACCACAATCTGTGGATCAACGTCAAAAATCCATCATCAGGAAGATCAGACCAGGATAGGCTTAGAGTCGAAACACACCTCTAGTAGAACATGATGAAGGGTTTTGAGCAGGTCAGAAGAGATAGATTCGGGTGCGGTCAAGTCGGGTGATTGTTCAGGTAAGTCGGTGTTGCCGAGCTGTGGAAAGAGGAAGGGAAAGACAGGTTAGTGAGATCGCGAAGGAAAAGTGAAGCGAGGAATTGTCCCAAGTCGATAGTGAGCGTAGGCTATCGAGGCTCCTGCTTGCTATATGTATTAGAGCATACTTTGATCCCTCCGAGCGCCTCTCTGAGCCTCCCTCGTTCCCAAGGGAGCTGGCTAATTCGATTTGTTGATGAGAATTCTTTCACTCACCTCAGCAGCCGACTTCCTCAACGCGTTCCACTCCAATCTACTCAAAACTCCTCTCAAGAATTCCTCGTTGTACTCTGCATCTACCATTTCCAGTTTCTCGACTTGTTGGAACGAGAGAGGGAAGTTTTGAGGATAAGTGCAGGCTCGCGAGGGGCACGAGAGGAGGTTCTGCGTGATTAGTCGGACCATTCTTGGGAGGTGCTAGAGTGTTCGGCGAAAGAGAGAGGTAGATGTTGAGGAAGAAAACAGAGAGAACATTTTTGATTCTTTACAGTTCACTCTTCGATGCGGGGGTACGCTATACTGCTGCTTGACGGCTTGCTAATCTCCTCAACAGAGCGCACTGGATCTCGCTCCGATTGGCTCGCTATGCTCGCTCGTTCCGGCGATGTTTTCTCTCTTTTCGTTATTCTCGCTTTCTGCGCTTCCCGACAAGACTATACTGCTCAGGTCCTACCCGATCACCGTCGTACAAGTGGCAAGCTATCGCAGTCCCGCGCTACCCATCGAAGCTGGTCAGATGCCCGATGAACCGAGCTTTTCGTGAGGACTCTTCCCTTCTCCAGCTCTGCGATCTCGCACTTTCTGACACCACCTGACTGGACATCGATGATTGGAACTAGTGAGCTAGGTCTACGGGGAAGAGGTGTATTGAACAATGGAATCGGCAAGTGAAGCTTGCGAAGAAGAGATTCTGTGGAAGAGAATGCCCAAAGAACGTCAGTCTTCTCTTCACGAGGTAAACGTAGCGACAGGCTCAGCTCACAAGGATTGAAAAGTATCTGTGAATAGCTCGGGTACGTCCTGCTGAGTGTCTGCCAAGAGCGTTTGCATTTCCCCTGAATGACGAGAATCGCATCAGTCCGAGTTCCGTCGGAAATCTCTCCTTAGGGCAATAGAATTCGCGACTCACAGCGTAGATCTTCGATGAGAGCTTCTATTGCGGCTTGCTGAGAGGTGGACGAGATTGAGGAGAGGGAGGAAGTCGCGAGGGTTAGAGTCGAAGAAAGCGAGGTCAAAGTCCTGGTCAGAGTTCGTTCGACGTCGGCCTGTTCCTCGACTAGTCAGCGAGTTATCGAGCGAGTCAAAATACGTGAAGCCTACGGTGGTCAAGATAGTCTGAGGCTGAATGAGAGAACGTTTCGCACGACCCGAGGGAACAGGGATTGGAGAAGCAGAGGCAACTGCTCGATTCGGTTTGATCGCAAAGTTGGCATTGAGGTCTCGAGTTGTAGTCGTTGACTCGGAAGTATGGAACGAGTGAAGTAAGCTATATAAAAGATCGTGCTAGTTTGGACCGAGTCATTTCGT